>Ga0315900_10000189_pt1 | contig 111028 bp, 114 predicted proteins | sample LakEriMetagenome_FD_203521 | JGI IMG/M metagenome (GOLD analysis project Ga0315900, IMG submission 203521) | Freshwater fungal communities from buoy surface, Lake Erie, Ohio, United States - Buoy 12 MA114 | ecosystem: Environmental > Aquatic > Freshwater > Lake > Lake biofilm | place: USA... | reverse complement strand
CGACAAGACTTAGCTAGACTCGCAAAAGATTGCTTATCCATCTGGTGAGGGCCATCTCCAACAATTATATCCTCTAATGGGATGTATAGACCATGATCCAAAAAATAGCGCTGTTCCTTGCGCCGTAGGGACAATCGATCGGGCTCGGAGTTCAGAATATCTGACATCTTAACGGTCGGATGGCTCACGACCGCCCACGCGACCAAAGCCACATCCCACGCTGATACGATCAGCATGACGATCGCCGCCAAAAACCACGATAGGATTATTTTTTTTTGTTCTGTGCCCATAGCACCTCAGGCACCGCTAGGCGCCTGGATAATTCGCGACTTAAAACGAAAAACCAATCGCTCAGACGGTTGAGATAAATTCTGATCTCATCGCGAACAGCATCTTGTTCTGACATTCTGACAACGGCTCGTTCAGCGCGGCGACAAACAGTTCTTACAAGGTGCGCTGTGGAATTAGCCAAATGACCACCCGGCAAAACGAAGTTCTCGAGCGGAGGAAGGTTCTCGTTAAATGCATCCATTTCGCTCTCTAATCGGGAAACATCCCTCATAGAAACAACTTGCTGACGCTCGGTATCCAAAACATCGAGAGGCACTGATAGCTCACCACCAATATCAAACAGCTCGTTTTGAATTTTAGACAATTTTTCACAGAGGTCCTGCAGACGGGGATCCACCACTATGGTGTCCCGTAGCATCCCCACTGTTGAGTTAAGCTCGTCGACTGTGCCGTAAGCCTCAATACGAACATTACTTTTGAGCACACGTTCACCGGTTGCAAGGAGAGTCGCTCCCTTGTCACCGGTTCGCGTATAAATTTTTGAGAGTCTTACAGTCACTATATTTGATTATGAATTAATCGTCCGAGTTGCCAGAGGACTTCAAAAGATCCGTGGGGGGAACTTGGCGGTTAACGCAATCCCTCAATTTATCTGATGGATGGAACGTCACGACTCGACGGGCGGTGATCTCTATTTTTTGACCGGTATGCGGGTTGCGACCTGGGCGACTGCGTTTTTCCTTAACAATCCACTTGCCAAAGCCACTGATCTTGACTTCTTTGCCTTTTTCGAGCTTCGCCTTGACCTCTTCCAAGATCATCTCGAGGATTTCTTTCGCTTCCTTGACAGGATATCCGACCTTGTCGCGAATCAACTCGATGAGCGCATCTTTCGTTAGCGTAGACATTTCAAACATCTCCTCTAAATTCAGTTCGGCGACAAAGCCTTATTTTAACGACAGGATTAACGACGTAAGTTACTAAACATATTATGCAACTTTGTCCTAGCCACATGCAAGCCCGTCTTCATACTGGTTTGAGTCTAAATTTTTAGTCAATAATTACAGATGGTTACATATTCTTGATGAGAGCCTCGAGTCTCGATGCCGGGGTGCTCGATAAGCATCTAATAAGATTTGACTTTTCTAAATTTAGCTGGTCCTTACCTTTCAAGCCCTCGTGCCCTCGAAAACCGGTTGTATCCTTGCTGTCGCGCGAACCCAATCGTCCTTGCCCACCGCCAGGGTGACGCCCTTTTTTTAATTTAACTCTCAGAAATCAGCGGCTAAAACAGTTGTTAGCAATCCTAATTTCGGTATCTTTGTTGTCCAAGGATCATTTCGAATTTTAGTAATGTGAATTTTTGTAATCGCGGCGGAGGAACAGCATGATTGAAGTATCAGCTTTGTCGAAAAATTACGGCGAACTCAGGGCTTTGGATAAAGTCTCGTTTTCCGTAGAAAAGGGACAAATCTTCGGCTTTCTCGGAGCCAACGGCGCCGGGAAGTCCACGACAATGGACATTATTTGCGGCTGTATAGGTGCAGATAATGGATCTGCGAAAATCGCGGGCTATGACATTACCGAACAACCGCTTGAGGCGAAAAGACGACTCGGTTACCTGCCCGATGTGGCTCCGCTGCATGACGATATGATTGTCGAGGAGTTCATCGAGTACGCGGGTCAACTACGTAAGATACCGACTAACGCCCTGAAGTCTCGCGTTGATTCAACAATTGAAAAGCTCGCACTCGGCGATGTTAGCAAGCGCCTTATAGGCAATCTGTCAAAGGGTTACAGACAGCGCGTAGGTCTTGCACAAGCATTGGTGCACGACCCAGAAGTTTTGATCTTGGATGAGCCGACCGAGGGCCTTGACCCAACCCAAATCATAGAGATCCGAAAACTAATTAGATCTCTGGCCGGCCAACACACAATCCTCTTGTCCTCACACATTTTGAGTGAAGTACAAAATACATGCGACAAGATCATTATCATAAATAAAGGCAAGATCGTCACTCAAGGCACCTATGACCAGCTATCCGCATCGATGGAGTCAGGCCACATCTACAAGCTAAAAGTGGCCCGTAACGGTTCGAATGCGTTGACAACTCTCGGCCGCATTGGTGTTAGCAACGTAAAATCGGGTAACACACCAGAAGATATCGAATTCGCCGTAAGTACAGCCGCTGGAGATAAGATCCTCGATGACGTAGCAAAAGCTATTGTAGACGGTGGGTTCGGCCTTCGCGGGTTGACTCTCAAGACCAGGTCCCTTGAAGACATTTTCCTCCAATTAACCAAGTAATCACCCAAAGGAGTACACGTAGTCATGAGTGGTATTTTAGCGATTGCAAAACGCGATTTAAAATCTTACTTCGCCTCCCCAAAGGCGGCGGCGATTTTTTGGTTCTTCCTATTATTCATGGGCTTCTTTTTCAATAATTTTGTGAGTATGTTCATGAGGATGGCCAACCAAGCCCCAATGATGGGCGGCCAAGCTCCCACCGTGGAGCAACTTTTGAAAGCTCTTTTCTACAACCAAAACTTCATATTCTTGCTGATTATACCGGCGGTCACTATGGCTAGCTTCAGTGAAGAACGCCGTAATCAATCTTTGCGGCTCCTGCTAACTGCCCCATGCACGTCTCTTGAAATTGTGCTTGGAAAATTTATTTCAGCGACATCGCTGATGCTAATTGTGTTAATCGCATCTGCGGTTTATCCACTTTACACGGTCTTTTATGGCAACCCCGACAAGATGATGATTCTTACCAGCTATCTAGGACTCACCTTGCTGGTGATGTCCCAGATTGCATTTGGTCTTTGGATCAGTTCTCTGACCAGCAATCAATTCTTAGCGTTTGTATTCACCATGTTTGGATTATTCCTTCTACTCATCCTTAACTGGATGGCACCAAACATTGGCGGTGGTGGCCTGTTTGAGTCCGTGCTGAAGTACATTGCTAACACGGAGCATCTTGAACCGTTTTTTAAGGGCACACTCTCAGTCAGCCATACGACTTATTTTCTAATTTTCACCGGATTATTTTTATTCTTCACAAACGTAACACTTGACAGTCAGCGTTGGAGGTAAGATTTTATGCGCAATGCACTTTTAATTCTTCCGTTTCTCTCAATATTTACAGCTGCGGTTTTCACCGCATTGGCATCAACTTTTTCGCAGCACTCGGCAACGCTTCGCATTACCGGTCTTAGCATTAGCGTTCTTCTAATGGCACTATGGGTCCTTCTTGATCTCAATGGTTTCAAAGCCATGTTTAACCGCAAAGGAGCTAAATATGGCGCGTCTTCTGGCGCGATCATACTCCTCGCTCTGGGAATTTTCATTGGCCTTGGAGTCATCACCAGTCGCCCCCGCTTTGATAAAAGTATTGACCTGAGCCGCGACAAAACGAACACGCTGTCAGACCAATCCGTCAAGGCCATCGAATCCCTCGGCAAAGCGGAAGGAGAACTATCAATCCTTGCCTTCTTTGACGACGATGGTCAGGAACAAGCCTTTCGCGATTTACTCAGGCTTTACGCGGCCAGAACTAATAAAATCGCCACAAAGTTTGTGAACCCACAAAAGGACCCAATGTTGGCGAACGCCGAAAAACTGACCTCGGCAAACACGGCTATTTTCAGACTTGGCGGTCGAGAAAACAGAATCACAACATTTAACGAGGAAAAATTTACCAATGCTCTTGTAGCAGTCTTAAAAGAAGGATCAAAAAAGGTTTACTTCACGACAGGACATGGCGAAGGCCAACTAAGCGGTCAGGATCCTAGCGCCTTTGAGATCGTTTCAACGGAGCTAAAAAATAATAGATTTGACGTCGCAGAGCTGAACCTTATTGAAGCGGGCAAAGTTCCGGATGACGCATCAGTCGTCGTGATGTCGGGATTAAAATACGATATTAAAGAGCCAGAGGTGAAGTTTTTGGAGGATTTTATAACGCGCGGCGGCGCCCTCATGACTATGATCGACGCCATGACGCCCGTGGAAAACGTCAATAAGCTGCTCACGAAGTATGGACTTCAATATAACAATGATTTCATGATTCTCAGGCCAGACGACCCTCGTGTTCAATTTCTTGGCTCAAACAACGCAATGGTTGCCGAGTTTGACGAATTTAATGTTATTACGAAAGATTTCGCTAAAAAGAATGCCGTTGCCTTACTCTTCCAAAATACTCGCACGATTTCCGAGCTCACGGACAATACGGCTAAATTTAAAGTTAGCCTAATCGGCAAAACAGCTGCTTCCACGACCGTCCGGGTCAAAGACGTCTCGTCTCAAAATGACCTAAAGGGTGTATCACCGTCGAGACTCGAGCAGGGCGCATTTGCGGTCATGGCAACAGCAACTGGAAAGTCTGCCGAAAAAGATGTGCGCATCATCGCGTATGGGTCGGCGCAAATTGCAAACAACTTCGGAGCAAGAAGCCAAGAAAATCGGGATCTAGTGACCAATTCCATCAGCTGGCTAACCCAATACGACGACTTCATTGCCATTCGCCCCCGTGATGTGACGAAAAGCACGTTAACAATCACGTCAGATGCGGCTCAGCTGAATTTGAAGTTTATTAGCTGGTTTTATCCATTCCTGTTCCTGGCGTTCGGCACCTTCTACTGGCTGAGAAGGAGGCAAGCATGATTCACAAGGGCAAACAAATCACCATACTGCTTGTTGGACTAATAGCCCTAGGAGCAATTGCCACATGGGATGAGTGGCAAACCAAGAAGGATGAGAAACTAAAAGAAACGACTGGTTTGATCGTACCTGACTTAAAATCCGAGGATGTTGCGGCCATTCGGTTCCTCTCCCTGGGTGACCGTGATACGGGTGGGGATAAAGCGACGAAAGCTGACGCCACCGCAAAAACTAATGAAAAGCCTGTGGACGTGAAGTTAGTCCGTAAGGATGGACAGTGGGTCATCACCAGCCCAATATCGACTACGGCTGATACTCAGATCATCTCTGACCTTCTTAAGAACATCCTTGAATACAAATCGGAAAAGGACGTCGCAGGAGAACCGGAAAAATGGGCTGACTTTGGTTTAAAAAACCCTCGCAGAACTATTGAGCTTGAGACGTCGACCGGTAAGACAGTCACATTCATGGTTGGCGATAACGCGCCTGTTGGCTTCAGCGCATACGTCGCGACCAGTGCTAGCAGTAAGGTCTTTAGCGGCAGTCAATACATTGCAACCGCAACATTAAAGTCACTTTTTGACCTTCGAAATAAGCGAGTTCTCAGTGGTTTTAGCACCCCGGACATTACCGGTGTTGCGATTAGCAGCGGCAAAGACGCCACCACACTAGAGAAGATTGATAGCTCCTGGCAAATAACCGCACCTACCAAGGCTAAAGCCGACACTGTCCTAGTCAATAATCTAATCGACGATATCTCTGGACTAAAAGCGACCGAAATCAAGGACGAGCCCGACGCTTCGCTTCGCGCTCTATTCCAGGGAGGTAAGGGCCTTGCACGCATTACCATTCAATCATCTGCCTCTAAAACCACCTTGCGTCTTGCCGAACAAAAGACAGATCTTTACGCCACGGTGGAAGGTCAGCCGGCCATCTACAAATTAAATGCCGAGGTTAAAAGTAAAATTATCAAAACTGGAAAAGATCTTCGTGATAAACGAATCTTTTCATTCCAGTCGGCTGAAATCACTGCCGTGACCGTGGATGGCCAAAACTTCAAACTGGTCACTGGTGATTGGTATACGGAGTCTGATGCCGCAAAGCTCGGTCCAGATGGCAAATTCTCTGGAAAGCCTGAAGACAAGCCTGCTTCAGCGTCACATATCCGCGGCCTGATTGTGGACCTCGAATACGCAAGAGCTGAAGACGTAAAGGAGGATCCGAGTGCATTGAAACTGTCCAAGGCGCCAAAACACCAGATTATTCTGAGCCGTGCTAGCGATGCCGGTAAGATCACAGTTGATGCCTGGCTTGGCACAGGGGCCGATTCTGAAATGGTTTGGATCAAAACCGCCGAAATGAGCCGGATTTATAAGGCTAAAAAATCGGTCCTTGCTGGCATAGCACCTCAAGCGAGCAAGCCGCCCGTCGGAGATGAGTTAAGCCTACCACCGATCTCTAACTAGCCTAAATCCTGTCCACACAATTGGGTACACTCGTTTAACCGCCGGTAACTTCACCGGCGGTTTTTCTTGCTATTTGCATGACCGGCTCTGGGAAGACCGTGCCGAGTAAGGTAACAATGATAACACTCACTAAAACGACACCAACTGTTGATAGTGACTTCTTAGGCTTTATTAAAGCGCCAAGCACAGGAGTGGAGTCAAGCATGAACATACGAACGATAATCCGCATGTAATAGTAGAGTGAAATCGTGGAACCGAGCGCCGCAATGACGACAAGACCAATCAAACCGTTACTGAGTGCAGCATTAAAGACGTACAACTTGCTAATAAACCCAACCGTAGGGGGCATGCCTCCTAGGCTGAACATGAAGACTGCCAAGGCAACAGCGGCCCTTGGGTGTTGTTTCGCAAGACCCGTCAGGTCATCAACGATTACATTTTCACAGCGCTCGTTCTCAAGCCACATAATAATAGCAAACGTTCCTAAACTCACTGCGACATACGCTATCAAATAGAAGAGAATTGACGGCACTGACATGCCTCCGCCAGCCCCACTCATAGCACTTAACGCAAGCGCCATATAACCACTGTGCGCAATCGAGGAATAGGCCAGCATGCGTTTGACACTTTGTTGAGCCAACGCCATGATGTTTGCAAATAGGAGTGAAGCCGCCGCCATAAGGCTTATTGTAGACAACCAAACACCGTGAACTCCGTCCAAACCGTTCTCACAAAGTCTGATCGTCGCCACCACGATCATAACCTTCATAGCAGTTGCCATAAAGGCCGTAAGACCTGTGGGAGCGCCCTCGTAAGCATCAGGAGTCCACATATGAAATGGAACTAAAGCCATTTTAAAACCAAGCCCTGCGATCGTCAGAATGGCGCCAAGTTCAATCCAAGAGTGACCACTAACTTTTCCAATTGCCCTGCTGATCTCACTTATGCGAAGAGATCCGGCGGCCGCGTAAAGGAAAGAAAAACCAAACAGTAGTATCGCCGCAGCGATAGAACCTAAAACAAAATATTTGATCGCTCCCTCTTGTGACAACTTGGTGGGCCTTGTGTATCCAATCAGCGCGTAAACTCCTATGGACGCCATTTCAAGACCTACAAAAAGTGTGACCAGATCATCAGTTGCCACCATGGTCAACATTCCAGCCAAAACCATGTGAAACAACGACACGATTTCACCACGAAAAAACTTGGGACTCATATAGCTGTCGCCAAGCAAGATTGAAACCACCAGTGCACAGAATAAAATTAATCCCTGCCCCCAAAAACCCAGCAGACCTGCCGTAAATCCACCACTAAGATAAACTTCACCAGCTCCACCAGATATCGCGTACTGGTAAACGGCACTACCTAGAGCCACACTGATTGCAAACAAATTCAAACTATAATTAACTTTAGGAGTGTTCCGCTTTGACACACCCAAAAGCAGTGAAACGATTGATGTGGCCACCAAAAAAAGAATCGGAAAGGCGGACCCGTAAAAAGGAAGAGATAACGAAGGTACTTCGAAATTCACAGCGTGACTCCTTAATTTGCAGACTGATGACCCATGTCACGACCCATGCGGTAATCAAGACTATAGCTCTTATAACTCTTGGCTAATCGATCAATCGATGGCTTGGTTTTATCCATGAAAAAGTTAGGGAAAATACCCATAACAATCGCTAAGACGGCTAGAGGAACCAGATATCCGAACTCTTTAGCGCTCAGATCACTCAACTCTTTATTCTCAGGATTATCCAAAGGCCCAAAGAGAATTTTGCGGCATAACGTCAGCATGTAAACGGCACCGAGCAATACACCAAGGGAAGCGAGCATTCCCGCGATTGGGGACGCTTGAAATACACCATTGAGGATCAAAAACTCGCCAACGAACCCTCCAGTGCCAGGAAGACCGACCGAGCTCAACGTGGCGACGATTAAAATCGTAGCAAACCAAGGCATATTTTTGGCAAGTCCCCCGAAATCGGCCAGCATCCTCGTGTGACGGCGTTCGTAAATCACACCAACTAGAAAGAAGAGTGCGCCGGTAGAAATACCGTGGTTAATCATTTGGTAGGTCGCTCCAGACAAGGCCTCTACGCTTAGCTCACCGCCGGCCATTACAGCAAACGTGCCAATAACAACAAAACCTAGGTGGGACACAGACGAGTAAGCGACCATTTTCTTTGCATCCTGCTGCACCCAGGCGGTTAATGCCCCGTAAATGATTCCAACAACGCCGCAGAAAATCAAAACAGGCGCAAATTGCACCATAGCGTCTGGAAACATAGGAACCGCAAAACGCAATAAACCGTATGTACCCATCTTAAGCAGCACACCGGCAAGTATGACTGAACCAACCGTCGGAGCCTCGACGTGAGCATCAGGCAACCACGTATGAAATGGCCACATAGGTACTTTGATCGCAAAAGCGACAGCGAAAGCGCCAAACATCCACATTTGGGCGTCAATAGGCAACTTCACGGAATAAAGATCAAGCAGGCTTGTCGAGTAAACGCCCGTTTGCCGAAAGTGCGCAAGATATAGAACAATGGCTGCGGCCAGCATGAGCAATGAGCCCAAGACTGTGTACAAGACGAACTTCGTAGCCGCATATATGCGCCGCTTACCACCCCATACCCCAATGATGAAGTACATCGGAATTAACATGGCTTCCCAGAATACGTAGAAAAATACGAGATCCATCGCCACGAGCGCGCCAATCATTCCAGATTGTAGAGCCATGAGAAGAGCTAAGAACGAACGTTGGCTTGGCTCCTCCGAATCGGACCACTGACTTAGAAGTACGAGTGGTAACAAAAACGTAGTGAGCACCACAAGTAAGAGGCTAAATCCATCAATCCCAACGATATACTTTATACCCAAACTCGGGATCCACTCGTAACTCTCAACGAACTGCAAAGCCGCCGATGATCCGTCAAACCAGTACCAGACATGTAGGCCTGCCAGAAGACCCAACAATGATGATCCCATGGCAAGCCATCGAGACGCTGCCACCGAGGGCGACACGCAAATCAATGCTGCCGTAACCAACGGTAAGAAAATCAAAAAAGATAGGATGTGGGAGTTAATAAACTGCATACCTAGTGAAACCCCTAAATTCGCGTTAGTTAATAACCATGACCGATAGAAGGCAAACTAGCCCAATGACCAAGACCATGGCATGTCGATGGACGGATCCCGTCATTTTGAAACTGACGCTTCCAGCCACAAATCGGCACATCTCGGCCACACCATTGACTGCACCATCAACGATCTTAACGTCGATGAACGCCCAAAGAAATTCAGCCATATCGCGGATAGGCTGCACAATATTGGCAAAGTAAAACTCATCCACGTAATACTTATTCCAAAGCGTGTTATAAACCCCAGAAAATGAACCTTTCCACTTAGCCAAAACCTTGGAAGGTCCACGACCATACAGCACAATCGCGGTTCCGGAAGCAATGAGCATCACAACAACTGAAGCACCCATCAAAGCCATTTCCAAAGAGTGGCTATAAGTCGCTTCTAAAAACGCCCAGTGCTCATGAGCTGATTCGGGTATCAACATAACTGGCTTGAGATACTCGTCAAAAATATTATGTCCACCCAAGACGTGCGGAACGCCCAAGAATCCTACCCCAGCGCTCATCAGCGCCAAAATGACCAAAGGACCCCACATATCCGCCCCAGTCTCATGTGGCGTATGACTATGGCTTCCGTGTTCGTGATCATCGCCGTGACTCTTCGCATGGGTGGCATGCGCGTTATGATGATGTCCGTGGTCTGATGCCCCACGATGCTCCCCATAAAACGTCAAACATAGCAAACGCACCATATAAAAGGACGTACAGCCAGCGGCAATAGCGCCAACCCCCCAAAGAATTGGTCCGCCACCTATGAATGCCTTCCAAAGAATTTCGTCCTTGGAAAAGAACCCCGCAAAAGGCGGCATGCCAATGATTGCCAGCACTCCCACCAAGAATACCGCATGGGTGATCGGCATATATTTTCGAAGCCCACCCATCTTGAACATATCTTGCTCGTGATGCATAGCAACAATGACAGATCCAGCTCCAAGGAACATCAGAGCTTTAAAACAAGCGTGCGTGAAAAGATGAAAAACGCCAGCCCCGAATGCTCCGACGCCACAAGCGAGAACCATGTAGCCTAGCTGACTGACAGTCGAGTAAGCCAAAACCTTTTTAATGTCAGACTGGACCAGCGCAATAGTCGCCGCAAAAAGAGCGGTTAGAGCACCGGTAACAGCCACCACCTGCATGGTCATCGGAGATAAATAGAACATAAAATTAAGACGCGTCATCATATAGATGCCAGCTGTAACCATCGTCGCAGCATGGATCAAAGCAGACACTGGCGTCGGACCTGCCATGGCATCAGGCAGCCAAACATAAAGAGGGAGCTGAGCAGATTTTCCGGTAGCTCCAATAAAAAGACAGAGCGTTATCCAACCAATCGCACCGAGCTTCACAGCGTCCAGCGTATTGGATCCGATGATGTCTCTCAGCTCAGTGAAACTGACCGTACCAAAGTGACGGTAGGTCAGGAAGATACCAAATAGAAATCCAATATCGCCAATCCGGTTAACCAGAAAAGCCTTCATTCCTGCTGCAGCGTTATTGTCATCTTGAAACCAATATCCGATCAAAAGGTAAGAGCAAAGGCCAACGCCCTCCCAACCTACAAACATGACCAAAAGGTTATCGCCCATGACCAATTGGAGCATCATAAAGACGAACAAATTCAGATAGGTAAAAAATCGGGAGGTAGACGCCTCCTCATGCATGTAACCGCCGGCGTAAATGTGGATCAGCGTGCCAATCCCCGTCACGACAAGCATCATGAGGCCCGACAAGCGATCAATGATGTATTTGAATGGGGCATGGAATCCGCCGGCATCTAACCAATTAAACGCCAGATAGGTTTTGGGCTCGCCGCCAGATTTCATCATGTCCATGAACAGATAAACAGCACATCCAAAAGATACTGCCATGGACGCTACGGCGACCAAGTGACTGATCATCTTTGGCGACTTGCGCAAAACGAGTCCATTCAACACAGCACCCACCAAAGGCGCTAGCAGCATGATCCACAAAATCGTCACTTGAACCCCCTCATTACCCACGGAGCAATCTAAGAATATCCGTATTCACGGTTCCATATTTTCTAAACAAAGCTATGACCATCGCGAGTCCAACAGCGGCCTCACAAGCAGCCACCGTAATCACAAAAAGAACCATGATTTGACCGTCCAAATTTCCAATCGAGCGCCCAGCAGCAACGAACACCAAGTTCACCGCGTTGAGCATGAGCTCGATTGACATCAAAACCATGATGATATTGCGCCGAAAAAGTGCGCCAAAGAGGCCCATCGTAAAGACCACACAAGCAAGCATGAAATAAAACTCAACAGGTACCACGGTTTACTCCCAGATGTTGTCTGCGGCTATCACGCCGGCTGATCCTTTTTATCCTTCTTGGCAATGACGACAGCCGCCACAATCGCTAGAAGAATAAGCACTGACGCTAACTCAAACGGCCAAATAAAATCCGTAAGCAGTTTCATGGCAACCATGTACGTATTTCCGCCACCATCGGCAACGGCATCCACAGTTAGCGAGCCATCTCCAAGACCAGTTGGCTTACCAGCAACAGAAACACCGATCATGATAAACATACCAATTAACGCTAAAATCAGAGTCACGGCCTCTGGGGCGTTGAAGCGAAGCCCTCGGAGTTGGTCTGGCTGAAGATTCAGAAGCATGATGACAAAGAGGAACAAGACAACAACCGCACCCGCATAAACTAGAACCTGGATTGCGGCCACGAAATGACTTTCGAGAGTTGCGTAGACAGCGGCCAAGAGAAACAGATCAACCACCAAGAAAACGGCACTCTTGACCGGGTGTTTCGATGCCACCACCATGAACGAAACCAATGTGATAAGACCGGCAAGTGCATGGAAAACGGCATGCGACATAAAATTAGATAATTCGGACATCGCTTTAAAAGCTCCTTAGCTAAATCTAACCGCGGCCAAAGCCAATGCAGTCACAACTACGTTAATCAAACCCAGCGGTATCATAAATTTCCATCCAAGACCCATGAGCTGGTCATAGCGAAAACGTGGGATCGTCCAGCGCACCCAGACGTATAGCCACATGAAAAAGGCAGCCTTCATCAAAAGAGATCCGAAACCGACAAAAGCGCCAACGCCCGTAAAGCCAACCAATTGATCCAGCGACCTCACGTCAAAGAACGGAACTTGCCATCCACCCAAAAACACGGTCGACGCAAGACAGCTCAACACAAACATGCTGACATACTCGCCAAGAAAGAATGCAGCAAACTTGGTCGAGTTATACTCCGTGTGGAATCCTGCAACCAGCTCACCCTCGGCCTCGGAGAGATCAAAGGGCGTTCGATTTGTCTCAGCAAACATCGCGATAAGAAACAAAATGAATGAGATGGGTGATAGAAATATTCCCCATTTCCAGACATGGGTTTGTGCCTCAACAATTTTGTTAAGGTCCAGGGATCCATAGATCAAAACAATGGGGATAAGTGACATTCCTAGAGGGATCTCATAGCTAATCATCTGAGCTGAGGCTCTGAGAGATCCAAGGAGCGCGTATTTATTGTTTGAAGCCCAACCCGCAATAGTTACTCCATAAACTGCCAGGGAGCTGATCGCCAAAATAAAAAGAAAACCCACGTCTACTCTCACCACAGATAGTGGCACTGTATGACCAAAAACTTGAATATCGGGGCCGTATGGAATCGCCATAGCTATCAAGAAGGCTGGAAACACTGCGAAAACGGGAGCCAAATGGTAAAAAGTCTTTTGCGCTCCTGTAGGTACGACTTCTTCTTTGAATATAAGTTTGATCGTATCTGCGAGAGCCTGCATAACCCCGTAAATTCGGAAGCCAAAAAGCCCCACGCGGTTTGGGCCTTTTCTTCTTTGCATAAACGCAGGGATGCGTCGCTCCACAAGGAGCATAACGGGAGGCACTTGAAGTAGCATCCCAGCTAAAATCGAGAATTTTAACAAAGTGGAAATGAACTGAACTGTAAATTCGTCGGCCGTCAATCCCATTCCAGTGCTCCTCGCCTAACAACGTAAATATATCCAGCGACCAAAATCAGCATAAAAATAAGTATTTCCACTATGCCGAACCAACCGAGCTGAGGAAAAGCCATCGCCCAGAGGTAAAGAAAAATTGTTTCGATATCAAAGAGAATAAAAAGAATGGCGGTCAGATAAAACTTAACACTCATCTTTTCGTTGGCACTTGTAACCATCGGAACACCGCACTCAAAAGGCTCGCTTTTGACCGTGCTGGGTTTTCGCGGGCCAAGGAACGCGGCAAAGGCGCTCAAAGCACCTCCGAGAACAAGCCCGAACGACAAAGAGATCAAGACCGGAATGTAAGGGTTCATCTATCTCCACCTGTCAGAAAATCTGGTAAACTATTTGCCAGTTTAACTAGGATATTTTGGAGCAGCACACACGAATGATTACGACGCCAAAAAAAGGTCGCTTTCTCGTACTAGGAGCTGGAAATTTCGGCACCTGTTTGGCATGTCACCTAGCCAGTCTTGGATGGAGCGTTGACCTGTGGTCCAGATCAAAGTCCCTGGTTGATGACATTAACAGTCAGCACAAAAATCCCAAATATCTCAGCACGATTACCTTAGCACCCACGATACAAGCGATCAACCACATCAATACGGAATCAGTAAACAATTACGCTGGCATCGTGATTGCGGTGCCCATGCAGGCTGTTCGTGAAACGCTCAATCTATTTGCACAACATTTGAACACAACCCCTTTACTCATCAGCGCTGTTAAAGGCATCGAGATCAGCAGCTCAAGCTTCCCTATCGACGTTATTGCAGGCACGTGCGGAGAAGACATTGCAGAAAATGCAGTCGTTTTATCAGGACCTAGCTTTGCGATCGAAGTTGCTCAAAAACTGCCCACTGCTGTTGTAGCTGCCAGCAAAACACTCAGCCGCGCGGAAGCCGTTCAAGCAGTCTTCCATCACTCCTATTTTCGCGTTTATACGTCGGAGGATCCGGTAGGACTTGAGGTGGCCGGCGCAATGAAAAACGTAATCGCCATCGCCGCTGGCGCTTGCGCAGGGCTTGGTCTTCAAATGAATAGCATGGCAGCCCTCATAACAAGAGGTCTCGCCGAGATAACCAGACTAGGCATAAAACTTGGCGCAAATCCTTTGACGTTTCAGGGACTCGGCGGTGTTGGTGATCTTCTGCTAACGTGTAGTTCAAGCAAAAGTAGGAACTACTCTTTGGGATTTCAACTAGGACAAGGCCTTTCCATTCACGATGCGCTTAAAAGTCTTGGGTCGGTGGCTGAAGGTTTCACCACCGCCAAGGCCGCCCATAAGCTCGCCAAGACTCTGGAGGTGGAAATGCCTATATCGGAGCAGGTTTATGAGGTACTTTATGAGAAGAAACCTGTAAAAGAAGCACTCATCGACTTGATCAATCGTGACGCGAAAGCGGAGTTTACAATCTAAAAATGGCCGTTCCTTTGAACCAACCTGACAAAGTCGCGCTGATTTCAGTCGGCACTGAAATCTCCTCTGGAGAAATCATCAACACAAATGCTGCTTGGATTTCATCGCGCATCACTGAGTTTGGTCTGATCTGTGACACGCACATTACCGTACCCGACCGACGAGATCTCATGCACTGGGCTCTGGAAGAATCTATGAAAGATCACGGGATCGTCATCGTTACCGGTGGCCTCGGTCCCACATCTGATGACTTCACCAGAGAGGTTATTGCCACATCTGCAACAACCAGACTCACATGGAACGAAGACGCCTGGAACCGTATAAAAGATCGTCTGCAACGCGTTGGAGCACCGATCGTGGAATCGAACAAACGCCAAGCCTACTTCCCTGAGGGTGCTACCATTTACGAGAACCACCACGGAACAGCTGCTGCATTCAGCCTTAGGTGCGGACGTAGTATCATTATCGCTCTTCCCGGCCCACCCCAAGAAGTCGAGGGCCTCTGGAAAGACCACCTAAAGAACTTCATTGCCAACTTGGCCCCAGCGTCTAAAAGTCAAAAGCCACTTCGTTGGCGTTGTCTTGGGGTTAGTGAATCCAAAATCGGAGAGTTAGTTGAAGAAGCACTGAAAGACAGCGCTTATTTAATCGGCTACCGAACGCATATGCCGTATGTTGATGTTAAAGTCTGGGTTCCAGAAAATCGTAAAGTCGAATTCGAAACGGCTTGGCAGCAAAAACTTGAAACTGCCGTTTCACCCTGGCTTGTCAGCCGCGACAGCGACGATACTGCAGAGAAATTTCGCCAAGCTTGCCCGCTCGCAGTGCCTATTTACGTCCTTGACCGTGCCACCCGAGGCTATCTCGCCAAACGAGTTTATGCTGAACCATTGTCACCCGGTTGCCAGTTAACTGTCATCACAAGTGACAGTACATCCCCGATGCCAACAGTTGAACAAGGCTGCATGGTGGTCACCATTTCCGCCAACCACGACTCAGGAGCCTGGCAACTCGCCTTAACCGGAGAAGGGCCCCATGAAAACTTCAGCGAACAAACGCGCTACAAGGGACAAATCCACGGCGATAGGCTTGTGGCCTACATCGGTGAAAAAAGTATGCTCAAATTAATCGATTGGTTAGCGGACCACGCCTGAAATTTTTTTCCAAATATAGCCGGTTGAATCACAATCCACTAAATCGACTTATTTGCAGATCAGTGCAGGCTACTCGTTACGCGGTTGGCCGGGAGCCACGCTTTGTCGATGGACAAATGGCAAGAGGAGTTGTAAAACGGCTCGATTAATTGTAAGTAACTAATATATATGGATTTTTTTAAATAGTAGAGAGACTCTCCCACACCTGTTTCATGATTTTGAAATTTGCTCCGATACATTTAACTCAAAGAAAACGGTAGCCCAGGGACGACAAGGTCCGCGTTTCAGGATGACCTAGCAGGGGAATTTGTGAAGTTTTTTTCGCTGCTCGCCGAGCCGACATTTTCAAATCAACTTGAGTTTGAATACTCGATGACCTCGATCGCTTCTCGAGAACGAGCGTTTTCGAAAGCGTACTTCGTGCTGACCATCCTATCACCTTTGCTCCTCGCCGCATTTTGGGCAATCGGCCTGATAGGACCAGAAGAATTTTACTTCGTTGCTGTATGCCAGGGTCTACAAGCGGTTATATCTCTATACTTTTTGGCGTCGAACCACTCAACAACAGTACTGAGATTTTCCGTGCTGTACATGTTGATAGTAAGCCAGATCTTGTGGACTGTTGGAGCACGAATTTCTATTCACGATGGTGAACCTAGTCAGTGGTTTGCTGGACTATGGATCGTCCATATATTTTTTGGCGGGCTGGTATTTCCGTTCAGAAGTCACGTGCATCATATTTTATTTGCTTATATTTTTGGAACGACCTGCTTTGGTATTCTGGGTTATCCGGATCTATATTGGGGCATAGGATCTTTATTCGTAGCCCAAATCACGGGACAAAATATCCAAATCTTAGCGCAACGTTTTCTTAAAAGAGCCGCTATTAATAGGTATCGTGACGAGTCTCGCTATGTACCCCGTTACGTCTTGCTAAAAGCTGCAAAAGATCAGCAGACGCTGGAAAAGACATTCGTACCAAAAAACAGATTTTGTGTCTGTATCTGTTCCGATTGGCGCAATTATCAATCACTGGCAAGCGATGAGGATCCACAGATACTCGGCGAGCGGTTAGCCAAGTATTATGGGCAGATTACCGAGAGACTAAGCAAGGATATCCCCGAAGGAAACTTCTTCATGGACTGGATTGCCGATGAGCTTTTTGTCGTTATTTTTTCAGATGGTGAAAAACCAGACCTAAATCTTATCGACAGAGGGTTTGATTTTGGAGTCTGGTTACTTTCAAACCGTCGTATGTTTGCCAGGGATTATGGATATCCTTCGGGCATCGATATTGGGATGTCATGCGGGGTTGCGTCTGTTGGTATATTTGGACCTTCAGGGGGTGTGAAAGCCACAGCTTTTGGCGCTATTCCCGGGTATGCGCGTCGCCTAGAATCCGTAGCCAAACGTCTTCGGTCAGATTTTGGTGACCAAGATCGCTTGGTCTTATCTCGCGATGCAGGTGATTTAATTCAACTGGAAACCACGCAGTGTAGTCGCTTTCTTCTCCCGGGACATTATGCCACGAAGGATATCGTGGATAGTGACGTCTATGTTTGGCCGAAATTGCCACATCTGGCTGACTCGGGCACGAGCCAATATCCTGAAGACCTCAACACTTGGAAAGAGCCCATCTCCAAACGGGCGTGAGCCTAAATTCTTATTATAGATTTAACAAACGCCCCATAGATTGAGGGATAACATCGCTTGTTAATCTAAAGGCCGTGAAGCAAGCAATAGGCGGCGCTAATTCAAATAGGTCATTAATTTCAGGATATTACCTGTTTATTTCAAGTGTTCAGACGAAAAATCCGATAAACTCTGCAAGGAGAGTGAGTCTTGAACAGCCGTTTATTTTCAATTGTTGTGGCCTTATCAGCTCTGAGCTTTTCGCTGACAGGCTGCTCCAACTCTGATTTTGCCGGCTCCGCTGGCAATTCAACTAATAAAGGCACTTGTGCTGCTGGGGTCAAAAATTGTAACCCGCGTCCAGGCCCACCCGGTCAAGATGTTCCCGGAGGTATTCAGCAAAGTCAGGCCGTTCTTGCCGTACGAGACATCTCCTGTGCATTTTGTCACGCTCAAGTTACCTCCAACGTGATTACAGACTTTGCGGCCGGCACTGACGATACGACAGCAGAGCATACGTATCGAAAATTAATGTATCAACTGAACTATACACCTGCAGCGACTGACATTATGGGCGACCCGCAGCCGCTGATTGGCGGAAATCTAATTGTCCCAAAAGCGGACATTCCCATGATCGATGACACGTCCAATTGTGGTTATACGAATGATGGCGCCGCAAGATCAAAAACCAAACAAAAGAGAGCTCTAACAGATAGCCTGAGTAAATGCGTCCAACCAAAATTTAAGTGGGGAGCTTCCTCTGGGAAGATGATTGCAAAGAACAAGGTCTCAATCAACCCTGTCTCGAAGCCAGAAGACATTAAGGCAATCGTAGGATCGTCAAAACTTTCATCTTCTGGGATGGCCCTAGTAGGGGACAGTAAACTAACTGGCATCACTGGCTCATCCCAAAGTGGATTTACCGCTGCCAACAACGTCTCCTGTGAGGGTGCTGTGGTATTTGACGGACCGGTACTTCTCAAGGATGCATTGATTACAACCGAAAATGGCTGCCGAATTTACAGCACAGCGTCCATCTTTGTTTTTGGTAATACAAAGGTTTCAGAGTCATCCGCCAACGCCAACATACAGTTGATGAGTCCCATTTTCGTTGGAATCGATATTAGCCTTGTGGATATAACAAAAAGATTAAATTACCAGGTCAACTCTCAATTAAAGGTCAGCAGGGGTAGTGGTAGCGAGCTTGACAAAATCATCACATCTGATGCCACGAAACTCGGCATAACGAATCAGGCGGGAGCATCTAGTTCTGCCTACAGTAGATTCGCCGCTGCAGCACCAGTCGTTTACTCTCGCCACGGCGGTAACTTTTCGGGAGCCATTGTGGCAGAACACTTTATCGGACGAATTGGAAAACTATCGTTTACATTCGATCCGGTATTCAAAGACGGCGTCACTGCGTTGTTCCCAGAAATCAAGAGAGCACTTGTCGTTACTGAGTGATCCGCAAGGATCACGCCCCGACCATCTTCGTGATGATATCTCGCACCGTAAGAATTGAATCGATAGTTTCCACACTCTTACCGGCTTGCCAAAAATCTTTGTAACTTGAGCCTTTCTTATTGCTCTGCTTCAGCTGCCACACACTTTTAAGCGTGTACATAAGACGCATGTAGTGTTTAAACGTCGGGTGTCTCAACAACCATTTAGCAATCGGACCAGCCTCGAGGCCAAGTTTTTCAATGTGTGGAGTCTTAATAACAGAAACTGGCACACCCGAAATCTTTGCTGTCGCGACAATATCGGAGGCCCTAGCTTTAATAATCGCCTTTTTATAGTCCTCATGGGCCGAGCATTCTGCGGAAGCAATAAACCTAGTACCTAATTGCACACCTTCGTAACCTAAGGCCATCATCTGATCAAACTCAGCTTTACTCCCAACACCGCCAGCACAGATCAGTGGTAAATTAAACTTTTTTAAATCCTGAAATAACGTTTCAGGAGACTCATTTCCAAGATGACCACCTGCACGATTATTAACACAAATCAGACCATCAACTCCGTAATCGACAGCCTTCTGGGCCCACTTTAAGCTCGTGACGTCATGGTAGACGATTCCGCCGAGCGGGCGCACTTTTTCGATCACCCAGCTTGGGTTGCCGAGCGCCGTTATAAAAAACCTGACACCCTCCTCTATTGATATGTCGAGCCACTCTTTTAAGCGGTCCTCATAGCGCTTTGCACTTTTCTCAACCAAGAGATTCATACCTATTGGTTTACTCGTGAGCGTGCGGATATAGCGAAGACCTTCGCGGTAATCGTAGCCATGGGCAAATACGAGGGATACGGGTTGAACGATACCAATTCCACCGGCTTCACTGGCGGCGGCTACGAGCTCTGGATTACTGCAAGGGTACATGGCTCCGCAGATAACCGGATATTTTATGCCAGCTTGTTTTGTGAACGTATTAGGCCATTGTCCCACGTTGAGCAACTCCGTATAAGGCGGTGGTAGATCACTAAACCAGAAATTTCAGCGTGTTAACGACTGGATCCATCATAGTCTGACTTCATCTCAAACTCCAACTCTCGGGGCAGACAATCTAAGCACGTGCACACAAGGGGGTTGACGAGTCGTGAATTTAACTGCTTCAATGGCAACCTCAATTGTTTCAGGTACTTTGAAGCACAAAGAGAGCCCCCTAGGGACTATTTTGCCATTTTTTTAGACCTTGGAGCCAAGTAATGACTAAAAAGTCATCAAAATCTGAACCTGCGTCCACTCCCAAACCTCGCGGTAGCAAGAAAATCACATCCAGCTCAACGGCTGAATATTTTTCAAAAAACCTCCAGCAAGTGGGTTTTTCTTCGCCCACGAAAGCCGTTTTAACCACCGTAAAAGAGGCCATGGACAACAGTCTTGATGCCTGCGAAGACCACGGCATCTTGCCAAATATCGGCATCTCTATCGAAAAACTCGGTGCTGGTACGATGAAAAATACCGATAAGCTACGTATTATTGTGGACGACAATGGCCCGGGAATTCCTGAAGCAGACATTTCCAAGGTGTTTGGCGAGTATTTGGCCAGTTCCAAGTTTGGTCGTGGTCGTTGTAGTCGTGGTCAGCAAGGCATTGGCATCTCCGCTGCAACAACTTGGGCCCTTCAAACAACCGCGACTCCAGTCCGAGTTATCACAAAAACAAAAGATCAGCGCAAAGCCGTTACGTGTTCAGTCGAAGTTGACCTGAAAAACAATAAAGGCATAACCCGCGATCGACAAACGATAGACTGGGACAGACCCAACGGCACATCCGTAGAATTCATCATGGAAGGCCGGGTTCAGCTCAATGGTGAGGCAGGGCTATTATCCTATTTACGTGGCAACGTTCTTGTAAATCCTCACATGACATTAAACTACAATCTTCCCGAGGTCGGAACTGCGACCTATGAGCGTGTCACTAAAGATGTCCCTCACGTTCCCGATGCCACAGAACCACACCCGCACACAATGAAGCTTGGTGAATTTCTTGCGCACGGGCGCCTTTTTGGCCGAACTAAGATGCAAACATGGCTGAAAACTGGCTTCTCGAGACTAAGTGATAAAGTCATCTCGGACATCTGGAAGGAACATAAGCTAGCAAAAGCCCTTTTAGACAAAGGTGTAGAAGCTGTTTCTGACGAAGAGCTGAAAAGCGTCTATGCAGCCGTGCAAGCCACATCTCTAATGGCCCCGTCTACTCAGAGTGTCGTTAGCATTGGCGAAGATGCCATGTCTTTGTCTGTTGAGCGTCTTGGCGAGATCGACTTCTTCGCCGTCGCCACAAGAAAGCCTACGATTTGTGACTTCAAACCGGTCCAGGTTGAAGTGGCCATTGCCAGAATCCAAGGCGGCAGCAGTGAATCTGATGAACCTGTGCAGGTGCTTCGTTTCGCCAACAGAGTACCCTTGCAATTCGATAAAGCCGCTTGTGCGATCGTCAAAGCGATCACTACAGTCAACTGGCGCTCCTACGGTCTAAGACAACCTAAAGACGCTCTGCCAACAGGTCCATATATTCTAGCTGTCTCGATTGTTTCTCCATTCATTAAGTTTAAAAATGCGTCCAAAGAGACCATTGATGCGTCCGATGAACTCGTTGAAGAAATTCGCCGAGCTCTTATGCAGGCTGGCCAACGCCTATCTCGCCACCTTTCACGGGAGACGAAAGCTGCAGACCTTGAAGAAAAGATTCAGTACATCGAGAAATTCGGTCCAGTCTTGGTGGACACCTTAGTTCGCATCACCAAAAGCCCCGAAAAGCGAAAGGCCGCAGCGTACGACGGTTTGAAAAAGATTCTTGGCCGTGACACCCATGAGGCACAAACTAAACTTGCATCGGCCGAAACCGCTCTTGACGAAGCAAACTTGGCTCGTAAAAAGCGTCTCAAAGCCTTCCGCGATGAGGATTCTGCACTTGAGGCATCCAGAGCTCCGACTCCTGAGGAGTTAGAAGCCATGGAAGCCGAAGCATCTTCGGATTCATCATCCGAAGAAAATTTTGGAGAGATTTCAGGCGACTCTGACGATGCTCCAAAAAGCAAAAAGAAAAAGAAGACTGACGAGGACATCCTTTCCGTCTTTGCTCCAGAGAAAACAAAAGGTAAGGCGACGAAAAAAGAAGTCTCAAAAAAAGGGACTGAGAAGAAGGCTGCTGAGAAAAAACCTGAGCCCAAAGCTACGGCAAAAAAGGCAACTGCCAAAGCTCCCGCCAACAAGAAATAACCCAGAAAGAGGACATATATGCCATCTGTTCACTCCCCAAGAAAAGGCCGTATTAACACTGATATCATGAAGCAGTGTTTAGCTCTTTGTGACCACATGCTCACCGATTTGGAAAAAGCTCGTCGCCCTGTTCTAAAAGCGACCAAATGTAGTCTTGATAACTCCCTATACGATCATCGCCTCGGATACCTCACTCCGGGAGATAAAAAAGTCAGCACCGAGCTAAACGTCAGCTCCGTCAAAAAGATGTCTCGTTCCGTCTTTATGCTCGAAGTTTTATTGCGTAACCTTGAATCTGGCAGTGTGAATACCAAACGTGAACTTTACTACATCAGTAAAGGTGAAATTAAACACAACCCCATCCTCAAGGCTCTTGATTTTGCCGATCAGGACGAGTCCGATGAAGTCATTGATTTTATTTGTGAAATGATTGAGGCCTACCGCGAAGAACTTAACTGTTTTGCCAACGACAAAGGTGGACAGACTTACTCGCAGCAGCTTGTTGTAACAGAAACCATGTCTGATGGATCTGAGGCCGTAATCGACTTAAGTCAGCTCGGAACATCCCCATTCCAGCCAAAGAACAAACCGCAAAATCTAACCCTCAAGGCCAAAAAGAAAATCGACTTTGGCATTATCATTGAGTCTGAAGGCACGGCCAACACATTGGTGGCTAATGGTTTCACTAAGCGCCACAACTCCATCATTATTGGCGCAGGGGGTGTTCCATCCAATGCCGTCCGTGGCTGGGTCAAACGCATCCAAGACCAACTAAAAATTCCACTCTATTTTTATGGAGACTTGGACGCCTATACGATCCAGAACATTTACCGCACACTGAAAGCGGGATCTGCCTCGTCGCTTATTCGCAACAGTGATTTCTCTGCTCCTGAGGTGAAGTTTCTTGGCGTTCTTCCTGAAGACATCAAGAAATATGATCTCAACGACTATGCGGTAAACGAAAAGGATCCGAGCGAAGCGCGCGCCCTTAAAAAAGCGAAAGACGCCCTACAAAATGACCCATTCTTCAAAGACAAGCGCAACAAGGGTTTAGCTGAGATCTTAGAGTGGCTCTATAAAAGTAAGCGACGTTGTGAACAGCAGGCCTACTATGCAGTAGCTCCAAGAGATCCCCAGATCGCAGAAAAGATCATCGTCGAAAAGATAAAAAAAGGAAATTACGTCTAAAATTTTTAGATCTGAAATAAAAAAAGCTCTCCTTATGGGAGAGCTTTTTTTGCGACCTCAGCAGCAAATCAAATTTTCAAACGTGCGCCGAAGTGTAAATTAACATGATTCAAAACAACACCAATGTCGTCGCTCACAGTTGTGCTTCCAGTTGTAACTTCTGAGAATGCGAAGCGGTAATGACGAACTCCAAGGCCGCCGTAGAACTGCCCCATTCCGAGACCATACACAACGTCGTAATCACCAGACATCGCAAATCCCATCTTGTTATCAGTGGAAGATTTAATGCTATTGTCCTTCAATGACATTTCGCCCATCGCAAATCCAAAGCCAACACGCATCAACCCGAAAAGCGCTCCGCCTAATGTATTGGCTAAACCAAACTTCGGCATGACCAGCATCGGCTCTAGAGTCGCGGTGGATGTCTTACTACGCTTCCAACTAAGTGATTGCTTTGAAAGCTCGAAGCTTAATTCCATCCGACTCCATGAATCCGACTGAATAATGTAACCAGCCTCGACACCAAGCCCGAATCCCATTCCGCTTGTACTTTTCGGTTCCGTATCAAACACAGGACCAAAACCTGTTACGAGACCAAAGGTCAATCCCCCGCGCGAATTATCATCAACTTTAATTTCGGGCGGCTTGCTAGCCTCCTTCATTCGTTGCTGAAAGGATTTGGAGGGATCATTGTAGGTTTTGTTGTATCCATCATCGCCGATAACTTCCTCTTGAGCTGCAGCAACTGATGCAAAACCTGCAAGAGTGACGGCGCACGCAATTGATCTAAAATTCATGTTCAATATCTCCCGATGATTTCATTAATCCTGAGCTCTTATGCTAGCACGTTTTCGGAATTTTTAGGACTCTGAAAATAGTCTGCTCATGGTTGCGATAGCTTCCGCCGAAGTTGGGTATTTCGAAAAAATATGTGAATTTTTCCAAGGATGCTCCTTGAAGTCAGCCTCATCAAGCTGCCTGGGAATAACGTGCCAGTGCAAATGTTCATGCACATTGCCAAGGGATGCGTAGTTCATCTTAAAACTCTTGAACCCCCTTTCTATAGTGCGCCCCACCTTTAGGACATCGCCAAATAACTCCAAGGCATCACTTTCGGGCAAGTTATGCATCTCCCGAACATGCTTTCTTGCAATCACGACGCAGTATCCTGGGAAGAATTGATGCTCTCCAGCAATCACGATCGCACGTGGGGTCTGATGGACTAAGTTGGGCAGAGTCCCTGCATCTGCCTGATCAATTCTTAGGCAGTGCGGGCATGACTGTACGGCAAACTCCGAAATCGTAATGTGTTGATCTACCAATTTGCCCCCTTTTTGTTCCCAGTAGCTTGAATCGCACCAGGACAGCGGCGCTTCAAATCGTCTTCATATTGCAAACCTAACGGTCACTCTATAATGTAGCAGCCTAATGCTTTAAGGGGCCAGACTTACTTGTCTTTTCTGGAAAACAAAACCGATCAAGCTAGTGCTGCCTTGGGTGAAATCCTTTCAACATGGCCAAGTCAGTCGCAAGGTATTAAGGCAGCGCAAATTTCAGGCACATCGGCTGCTGCCACGGAACTGCTTACGCTTTTTACCTGCCGATCCTGGAGCAAGGTCGTTATCGTTGCTCCGACACACAGAGATGTTTCGTCACTTCTATCATTCATCGATCGTAATGCAGAAACTCTAAACGCGATCGGGGTCGCCGCCTCACACCTTCCCCATCTATCCATGTGGGGGTCTGATCGTTTCATCAATCCAAGTTTGAGTCGTAATCAAAGATTGGATGCTCTATTTCGATTACATTCCCCAACCGAGCGTAATATCACGGTCACCACCTTGGCTGGTCTCTTCCAAAGTACATGCGAATCCGTAGACCTCGAAAAGTTCACTCTGCACATCAAGACTAATGACGAGCTTGACCAAGACGAACTGATCAACCACCTACAAACGGCTGGGTACCGCGCATCATCAATCGTGGACGAAGAGGGGCTCTACAGTGTTCGCGGCTCCGTTATTGACGTCTTTCCTCCGAATAGCGCACTTCCGCTACGTATTGAGTTTTTGGTAGATCAAATTGCAAGTATCCGTAGTTTCGATTTTGAAGACCAAAAAAGTAAAACCTCATTAGACGAGGCCTCGCTTGGGCCCGCTAATGAAATCCTGATTTCGACTAAAGAAAAGAAGCAAACCGCTCAAAGACTGCACGAATTCCTGCTATCACTTGAATCGGTGCCAAATTCCGACAAAGATGGTTTCCGCGGAGCCTTTCTGACTCAGTCCAGACCTCCAGGTTGGGATCTTTTGGCGCCGGTTCTGCGCGAACGGAGTGCCTACGGGTTTGAGTTGCTTCCAGAAAATTCATGTATCATTTTTCCAAACGGAATCGACGCCGTATTTTCCGCCTATGACGAACTCACAGAGAACTTTGCGGCATCTCATGAACGTGACCTGGCCGCAGGCAGAATATCCGTCCACCCAATCCAGCACTTTCCAAGCTCCCAGGAGCTCCTGGGAAAAATTACTAGTAAACACACCACTATCGAGTTTAGCAACCCTGTCGCAAGACCTGGATTCAAGCAAATCCGCATAAACCCTGATAGTCATTTTGAAGGTGTCAATCAGACCGCGTCAGCGGCGGCGCGTTTTGATTCATGGGCGCAAAGTATCACAAACTTTTTAAAGCTTGACCAAGGTCGCGTGTGTATATTGGCTTCTAGTGCTGAGCAAAAAGAACGTATCTCAACGCTATTCACCCACCGCGATCTCCCTGTGTCTCGAAAGCGGCCATCACTACTTGACGTGCTTGATTGCGGAGAATACGGAACTATCCATGTTCTCGAGGGTTTTCTTAGCACTTGGCAATCTTTTGAAAAAGATCGCACGCTGGTTATTCCCGAACACGTCATTTTCGGAGTGACACAAAAGAAGCAAAAAAGCTCGAGCACAAGGCTAAAGAATTTTCTAAGTTCCTTTCGTGATCTCAAAGTTGGAGACCTCGTCGTCCACGTTATTCACGGAATCGGCCGCTACAAGGGAATGATCAACCTCACGGTTGGCGGTATCACCGGTGATTTTTTACACATTGAATATGCGGGCACCGATAAAATCTATTTGCCGGTCGATAAGCTTAATCTATTGCAAAGATATAGTAGTGGCGGCGAGGGCAGTGGACAACCAACTCTAGACAAGCTTGGTGCTGGACATTGGGAACGCAAGAAACAACAAGTCAAGCAAGCCGTAAAAGATATGGCTGAAAAGCTGCTAAAAATCCAGGCGCAGCGAGCACTCGCACACATCCATGTTTTCACGCCCCCGTCGGATGATTACTTTAAATTTGAGGCTGAGTTCCCCTATGAAGAGACACCCGATCAGCTAAAAGCCATTGCGGACGTCAATGCGGATCTACAATCATCAAAAGCCATGGACCGACTTGTATGTGGCGATGTGGGTTTTGGAAAGACAGAAGTCGCTTTAAGGGCCGCGTTTCGGGTAGCCAGTGAGGGCTACCAAGTCTTGGTGTTAGTGCCTACGACAATTTTATGCTACCAGCACTACCGAACATTCTCAGATCGCCTGTCCCGACACGGCGTTCGAGTGGCGCAACTTAATCGATTTGTACCACCCAAGCAACAGCGTCAGACACTTGAGGATCTCACCTCAGGTAAAGTCGACGTGCTCGTGGGCACTCACCGCATTTTGAGTGAAGATATAAAAGCAAAGCGGCTTGGTCTGATTATTGTGGATGAGGAGCAACGGTTCGGAGTTGCTCACAAAGAAGCGTTGAAACAACTACGAGCAGGCGCCGACATTTTGACTATGACAGCGACACCAATCCCGCGAACTCTGCATATGGCTATGCTTGGCCTTAGAGACATTTCCATCATCACAACTCCACCATCGAATAGACTGGGCGTTAAAACATATGTCGCGCAAGCTGACGAACCCCTGATTAGGGAGGCCATAGAGCATGAAATAAATCGAGGCGGACAAGTCTTCTATTTGCACAACCGTGTTGAAGATATTGCTGCAACCTGCCTATGGATAAAAAGCCTTGTGCCGAAAGCTGATGTTCGATTTGGACATGGACAGATGAAAGATAGTGAACTTGAAAATACAGTCATCGATTTCATCGAGAATAAATTTAATGTTTTGGTATGCACGACCATTATTGAATCCGGCATCGATATGCCAAACGTCAATACATTGATTGTTGCAGATGCCGACCGCTTCGGACTTGCCCAACTTTATCAATTGCGTGGACGTGTTGGGCGATCGTCCATTCAGGCCTACGCATATTTCATGACAAAAAACCCTTCACTTATTACAGACGATGCGCGCCGCCGACTTGAAGTTCTGGCCGTCCATCAAGAGCTTGGATCGGGATTTCAGATTGCAAGTCACGATCTTGAAATAAGAGGCGCTGGCAACCTTCTGGGAGCGGAGCAGTCAGGACAAGCCTCTCAAGTAGGTCTTGAAATGTATACGGATCTTCTTGGTGAAGCGATTACTGAGCTCCGCGGGCAAGCCGTGGAGAAGCCGAAAATTGACACGGAAATAAAATTGCCTGTATCCGCTTTACTGCCCGAAACTTTTATCGCGGATGAGGGGCTTCGCTTGCAGTTCTACAAGGCCCTTTTTACTGCTGATCGTTTGGATGAATTGCGAGCCATTGAGGATGAACTTCGAGACCGCTTTGGAACTCCTCCTGAAACCGCACAAAAACTCTTCCAAGTTGCCCGTATAAAAATGACTTTGTCTTTACTCGGAGCAAGCCAAATCAGTATGAATAGTGGCGCCGGATGGTTTGAAATTAGATTTGGCTCCCTCAAAGAACATCAGATAGACCGTCTGGTCAAAGAGGCCACGCGCCATCCAAGTCGGTATCGACTTTCTCCAGATTACAAACTCTATGTATACTGGGATAACAACAAAGGTCGTCCTTCTATGGACAACTCACCAGAATCTTTGATACTTGCTGAGCTCTTGTTGGCAATAGAGCCTCTGACGGCGGGACTGGAGACACCATGAATAAGAACTACCGCTTCATCATCCTAGCCATCACTTGTTTCGCTGGTGGACTTTTTGCATGGAAACACTTTAGTAAACCGCTTCCTCTTATGGAAAGTCTACCAACTGAGACGGAAGGACAGATACCAGAAGACAAAAAAAAATCCGCCAGCCTACCAGAGCTCAGAATTGGTTCTTCTACAGTAACTCCAGACGATTTACAGTGGGAAATAGAGCTTCACTCTGCTGGCGCAAAGTTTACTCTGGACCCGACCGATAAGGATATTGCCTTTGCATTGACTGAGGAAAGTCGAACGGAGTTGCGAGACCGGGTGGTCTCGTCTGTCCTTGAAAGGAAAATCGGTTATCTCTATATCACCCAAAAACTGAAGAATTTTAATGTCGATGATCCGGCTAGATTTACAAAATGCGTCAGCGCCATGAACGAGATCAGTAAAGAGAATCCAGACTTTTTCTCTTCAAGTAAGAGCCGCGAAAGACTGAAAAATAAACTATGTGAGCAATCAGTTATTGAGCAGTATCTGGAAGAAAAGGTCTTTAATTCCATTAGCGTATCACCCGGCGAGATCGCCTCTTATTACCGAACTCACGAAAAGGAGTTCAAAAAGCCACTTCGCGTGACCTTGCGCCAGATTGTGGTCGCTAACGAGAGCCTAGCGCAGCGGATCAGAAAGGAAGTTAAGCCAAGTAATTTCAGTGAGTTGGCCATGAAATACTCCATTACGCCGGAAGCCAGCAAGGGGGGGCTGATTGGCCCATTTTCCAAGGAGCAACTGCCTACACTTTTTGATATCGTCTTTTCCATGGGCCTAAGCGAGATCAGTGGTATTGTAAAGTCCGAGTTTGGTTACCACATTATTATGCCCGTGGAACGACATCCCGCTAAAACGCTCACTTTGGCGGAAGCCTCAAGGCAAATTCGGGAAGAATTCCAAAGGACCAAGCGGCTAGAGGCCTACCAAAAGTGGCTGAGCAGTGCCATGAACGAAATACCAGTGACAGAAACGCCATCGGGGATATGACAAATGAGAAAGATCGCTCAGACAATAGTTTTTGCAATAATCACGGTAACGCTTCAGGTCTCAACACAGTATTCCGTCTGTGTCGCGAGCAACGATGAGGCACTTGTCGACCGAGTATTAGCGGTCGTTAACGGGCGTCCGATATTTTTCAGTGATATTCGGCGTAAACTTCAAGTGGGTCCGCTTGTTGTTGTTAGCGAGTACCCAGCGACTAAGGATGCCAACTCCCAAACGCGAGCCTTAAATGACGCCATCAATCTTGAACTGATTTTAGGCGCTGCAAAAGATCTCGACATCGATATCTCTGACGAAGAATTAACACAAGAAATGGATCGGCATTTAAGCGAACAAAAAATATCGAAAGATAAATTAGGCGAACTTTTGAAAAACGAAGGCGAAACTCTCGAAAACTATAGACGGGATTTTCGCAACCAATTAGTCCTAAGAAATTTCCAACGCCGTATTATAGCCCCATCGATCAAAGTGACGGATAAGGATGTTGAAACTTATTATCTTTCACAGTCCGGGGAATCCGCGAATGATCTCGTTGAAGTCAGCATTCGGCAAATTCTGATTAAAATCGAGCCCAATATGAACAAAGAACTATCGGCCGCAAAGCGTGAACTTGCCAACGACATCTTCAAGAAACTTAAAGCTGGGCTCGATTTTTCTGATGCAATAGGACTTTATAGTGATGAACCAGGCGCAAAAAAATCAGATCAAAAACCAATCGTTGTGAAACTAAAGGATCTATCACCTGCTTTGAAAGCAAGCATAGAACCTCTTAAACCAGGAGAAGTAACACAGCCTATTTCTACACCAAGAGGCTTAGTTATTTTCCAACTCGTCGAACGTAAACTCGGCGAAAACCGCGAGTTCACTGCTCAAAAAGACAGATTACTTCAAGAACTACGTATGCTTGAACTGGTCAACCAGACCGGAAAATGGCTTGCGGAGCAACATCAGCGCGTCACTGTGAAGCGCATAGACGAATGATCACTTAGTTAATCGCGCCTGGACCGCCAGGCCTGCACGATCACAACTGCAAATATAAAGAAATCAGCAAACCATCCCGCTATGAACGGGGGGATTGTGCCTCTTTTACCAAGAGCTTTAAATGCATTCAGAACAAACCAGTAGCTAATGCCAATCAAGAAGGCTGTTAACACACTTCGCGCTGTTTCAGTCGTTCTTTCTGATCTATAGCCAAATTTTAGCCCAATTAGACTAACCACGAATGCTGCCAACGGATATGCTAATTTAACCTGAAGATCGACTTGATAGGCGAGCGTATCTGCACCGCTTTTTTCACCACGGCTTATTACATCTTTCAACTCCTTCACGCTCATCTCCTCAGGAGTTCGGCGATCACGCATCAATTTTTTGGGATCAACTGTCAGATGGAGCGTCATCGACTTACGTCGCTCCGAAAAATCAATAGCGCCATTATCCGCAAAATAAGTGATCAAGATATCGTCGGCGTCCCAGACATCTGCCTCAGGAGAGTATTTTGCTGAAGCAGCTTCAATAATGCGGTCTGGTTGAAAGCTACTTTTAACATCGACGATATTGAGGCCGATAATTCTCTGGGACGGAATATCATAGTCCTTGAAGCTGACCAGAAGGTTACCCCGCCGCTGCCACCTTGTGTGGCTAGCAACTTCAGCGGCCTGTCCTCCTTCAATCTGAACATCTTGGACATAGTGTAACTTGTGAGCAGTCTTCGGAATAACTTTTTCGTTAATAAGATATGCCGCGATACTCAAGAGGATCCCGCCAACGGCTAACGGCAAGCCTATTTTAAACGGACCCATACCAGCAGCGCGCATAGCCGTGATTTCGTTAGTGCGACTCAGCAGCACCATGGTAATCACGCTTGCCAACAGAGAGGCTATTGGTAACGCTTGGCTGATGTGCGTTGGCAACTGATAGAGATACATTTGGAGAATCAGATCGGTCGATGGCTTATACTGCGCAAAATATTTGGTCGTCTTGTGAATGAAGTCAAACAAGACAAAAAGAAACATGCACAAAACAAGGGTGCCGATCACATACTTTATAAAGTCTCTAAAAATGTAGAGAAAAAGACGCATCCCCTAGCATCATCCCCCACGGACTGCGTTGGCTACCAGATAAACATGACCTCTTTCACTATTTTTCACTTCACCATGGACGTATAGTGATTTTCCTGTGCGAGGAGGTGACTTATTACTGTCGGCGCTTATACGAGTCAGATCGATCAGCATGCGGGCGCTATTGTCACTGACCACAACGTAAGTACCACCGACACCAGACAGCTCGACGCGACCTTTTACAAGCACATCACGATTAATCAACCCTGCACCTGCCAAATGGACACCGCGCATTTCCTCTAACGGCACAGAATCAAAAATCATCATCCCAGCGTTCGCGAACGTCCAAAGATCAATACTTTCGCGAATAGTGCGCGTGCGCCCTCCTTCAGAGCGACTGCAGGAAAAACTTAAAAGCATGACTACCAGCAAGCTGAAAGCTGAGATCACCTGTCGCCGCGTCATGAACAACCCCCTGTCAATGCGCACCCCACCCTTTACACCAGAGCTAAATTCTAGCATCAATTCAGGCGCCACTCATATCGTTATGAGGCTGCTTGCAGAGTCGGCGTGCAAAAAAGCCAGGTTAGGACGGTTATCCCAACCCGGCGTTTAAGCTTTTATTATCTTACTTTATGAAGCCGAAAATTCTATCCCTTAGCAGGGTGATCTCGCTTAGTTACTATCACCCTTTGGGGCGAAATCAACAAACTCAATCGTTGCTAAGTCGGCAGAATCCCCTACACGGAATCCTCTTTTGAGAATCCGTGTGTAACCACCGTTACGCTCTTTAAATCTGCTTGCAAGACCAGAGAAGACCTTTGCAACAGCATCATCGTCAAAGAAAAAACTAGCCGCTTGACGACGAGCATGGAGGTCTCCACGCTTACCTAGGGTGATCATCTTCTCCACAAGTGAACGAACTTCTTTGGCCTTTTGAAGCGTTGTATCAATACGCTCATGCAGCACAAGGGACGTCGCCATGTTGCGAAGCATCGCCTTTCTGTGAGCCGACTTCCGGCCAAGTTTACGGTATCCATTTAAGTGTCTCATGACAGTCCCCGTTCCAATCGAATCTCAAGCGATATTAGTCGTTATGCTGATGTCCATCCCGGCTACGTAAAGTGCTGGGATCAAAACCGTCAATTTTCATGCCAAGAGAAAGGCCCATTTCCGCAAGCAAGTCCTTGATCTCGTTCAAAGACTTACGTCCGAAGTTCTTTGTCTTAAGCATTTCAGCTTCAGTCCTGGTGACCAATTCACCAATGAACTTAATGTTGGCATTCTCCAGGCAGTTTGCAGCTCGAACGCTAAGCTCGAGAGTGCTGACTTCCTTGTAAAGATTATCATTCATTGCGACAGCTGCTGGAGCTGCGGCCGCCGCACGAGCGGCGTTGTCTTCTTCAACCTCGTCAAAATTGACGAAAATTGTGAGCTGTTCTTTTAGGATTTTGGCAGCATACGCGAGAGCATCATCAGGTCGTTCAGCGCCATTTGTCCAGACTTCCAAAGTCAGTTTGTCATAGTCAGTCATCTGACCTACACGTGCATTCGACACGCTGTAAGACACTCGACGAACTGGAGCAAAAATCGAATCGATTGCAATCATACCAACTGGTAGATCTTCTGAGCGATTAGCGTCTGCGGATACATAACCACGACCCAAACGAACGACCATTTCCATGTCTAACTTGCCGTCAGCGTCAAGGTGCGCGATCACTTGTTCTGGGTTTAAAATCTCAACATCGCCATTCGTTTCAATCTGACCAGCCTTGATAAGACCTTCGCCACTCGCCTTTAGCTTCACAGTTGCATCACCGTTACCGCGGTAACGCATATTGACTTGTTTAAGATTCAAAATCAAATCTGTGACGTCTTCTTTTACACCAGGAATCGTTGAGAATTCATGGTCAACGCCAACGATACGAACCGCTACAATCGCCGCACCGTTCAGGCTCGACAAAAGAACGCGACGAAGAGAGTTGCCCAGAGTAAGCCCGTAACCGCGCTCAAGTGGCTTGGCGACAAACTTACCGTACGTCTCAGAGCACGCCTCGGTCTCTAGGTTTTTGGGAGTAATAAGATCTTGCCAATTGCGATGCATTGTTCAATCTCCGTCTCTAAAAGTCACGCGCTGCCTAAGTTAGGCAGCCCGTTTATTATTATTTGTTGTACAACTCGACGATCATGCGCTCTTTAACGTTGAGATGAATATCTTCTCTCGTCGGAGCAGCAGTCACTTTACCAGTAAAGCCCTTGTGATCTACATCGACCCACTGAATAGCAGCGCGCTTGGAGAACAAATCCGCCGCAAGTGGGAAAACCGGCATAGTGCGACTTTTCTCAGCGACTGCGACAATATCACCAACTGCAAGACGTGCACTTGGAATATTGACGCGCTTGCCGTTTACTAAAATGTGATTGTGACGGACGATTTGGCGAGCTTCAGTTCTGCTTCGCGCAAAACCCATGCGGTAAACAACATTGTCAAGACGTTGCTCTAGGTTGCGGAAGAAAATATCTGATGTCACGCCTCTTGTCGCAGCGGCACCGTCAAACGCCAAACGCATCGACTTCTCGGTTAAGCCGTAAACGCGGCGTACTTTTTGCTTCTCGCGAAGTTGCTGACCATACTCGGAAAGCTTTCCGCGCTTTTGGCCGTGTTGGCCCGGAGCGTAAGCGCGGCGTTCAAACGAGCAACGCTCAGTGAAGCAGCGATCACCTTTCAGAAAAAGCTTCTGGTTTTCGCGGCGGCAGAATCGACATACAGGACCATGATATAGGGCCATTTTTTTTGACCTCCTTAGTTCTTCTCTCAGTTCACATCAAACACGACGACGTTTCGAAGGACGACAGCCGTTGTGAGGAATCGGCGTAACATCCTTGATCATCGTCACTTTAAGACCAGCAGCAGCTAGAGCACGAACAGCGCTCTCGCGTCCCGCGCCAGGACCTTTAACAAGCACAGCAACCGATCGCATGCCTGCGTCCATCGCGCGACGTCCAGCATCCTCAGCAGCTACCTGAGCGGCGAAAGGAGTGCTCTTACGAGAACCCTTAAAACCTTTTCCACCTGAGGTTGACCAAGTAACGACTTCGCCATTCAAGTCGGTTATCGTAACGATGGTGTTATTGAACGTCGCCTGAATATGTGCAACGCCAGCAGGGCTAGCTTTGCGGGTTTTCTTTTTCTTGGCGACTGTTGCAGTCTTCACTGTCGACATCTTATCTCTCCGATTATTTCAAGTTTCGGTCTTGCGTCAAATTAACCTGTTGGTGCTGCCTTCTTCTTATTGGCAACCGTCTTACGAGGACCCTTACGAGTTCGTGCATTCGTTTTCGTACGCTGCCCGCGAACTGGAAGTCCTTTTCTGTGACGAGCACCACGGTAACAACTCAAATCGAGAAGCCGCTTGATCGAAAGACCAACTTCACGCTTGAGATCACCCTCTACAAGTAATGATGCTTCGATAACTTTACGAATCGCATTCGTATCGGCCTGATTGAGGTCACTTGCCCTCTGGTCAGGACTCACACCAGCCTCAGCTAAGATGCGCTGAGCCTGACGACGACCAATGCCGTAAATACTCGTTAATGCAATCGTGATTTTTTTGTTACCCGGAAGGTCAACACCGGCGATACGTGCCATCTGTGGTTACTCCAAAACTTAGCCTTGAGCCTGTTTATGCTTACCAATAGAACAAATCACCCGTACGACACCGCGACGACGGACGACCTTACACTTTTCACAAATAGGTTTAACACTGGTTCGAACTTTCATTTCAACTACCCCACTACTTCGTACGATAAGTGATGCGACCACGAGACAAATCATAAGGAGAGATTTCTAGCTTTACTTTGTCACCAGGCAAAATCTTAATGAAGTGCATACGCATCTTTCCACTGATGTGAGCAAGCACCTCATGTCCATTTTCAAGAGTTACCTTGAACATCGCATTGGGCAAGGGTTCCTTGACGATCCCATCAACCTCAATTACGTCCTCTTTCGCCATGCTTTCCTCTCCAAAACACAGCCCCTGAAAATTGGAGGCTGCACCATACACATTTTTCGGCCCAATTTCAACAACTTTGTCGTCAATTTAGACAGGTTGCTAGGGTGCTCGTAAGTTCCTTGAAAATCTCGTCTGTTACGCCAGAACCGTTTATCCTGCGGTACAAGCCCCTTTTTCGGTAGTAGTCCAGAACAGGCTCCGTGGCCTTGTCATAGACGTCAAGTCGAACAGAAATACTTTTGGGGTCATCGTCAGGCCGCTGATATAAGCCCCCCCCACACTTGTCACAGACGCCGGCCTTCTTCGGGGGATTTGCCGTCATATGAAAGGAGGCCCCACAGCCGGAACAGGTTCTTCGACCGCTTAACCGAGAGACGATATCGTCTCTTTTTACATCAAGGTGCATACAGCCAACCACAGCATGGGTCGACTCCACCACATCTCGAAGAGTCTCCGCCTGAGAGAGATTTCTTGGGTAGCCGTCAAGAATGATCAATTCCTTCTGATTGGACCCAAGCTCCTCTTTTAGAACTTGAAGCAGAACGTTGTCTGGTACAAGCTCTCCGCGCGCCATTATTTCGCCCGCTTGTTTGCCGACCGCCGTGCCAAGCTTAACGTGCTTACGGAGTGCGTCGCCAGTTGAAAGTTTTCGATAACCAGAGCGCTCTGCAAGCAGGTCAGCCTGGGTGCCTTTCCCGGCACCCGGCGCTCCCATGAGAACGACGATCATACACCGCTCCTGCGGGGCTTAATAACGCCACGCTTGACAAAGACGTCATAACGAAGCTGCTGACGATGGGTTTCGATTTGACGATAAGTCTCAAGAGCCGTTCCAACAACGATCAGCAAGCTGGTACCACCAAAATAGAACTGCACACCAAACTGGTCAGCAAATATACTTGGAAGTATACAGACACCTGATAGGTAAATCGCACCAATCAAAGTCAAACGGGTCACGATCTTGTCAATAAATTCAGAGGTGCGAGCACCGGGTCTTACCCCCGGAACAAAGCCACCATGCTTTTTTAGATTTTCCGCGATGTCATCTGGTTTAAAGGTAATCGACGTGTAAAAGAATGCGAAGAACACAATTAAAATCACGTCTACAGTATTGTATAACCAGCCGCCCGGATTAAAGACAGACGTCACAAACTGGGACGCCGCTGACTGCGGGTAAACTGCAGCTATTGTCTGAGGAAACTGAAGCAAAGAACTTGCAAAAATCGGAGGAATGACGCCAGCCGAGTTAAGGCGAATGGGCAGGTAGGATGTTTGTCCACCAAAAACCTTACCCCCAACTTGACGCTTTGCATACTGTACCGGTATCTGCCTAACACCTTGCTCCATGAAGGCAACGCCAGCGATGATGACAACGACCAAAGCAATGATCATCAGGATGCGCCCCATGTCCATCTGACTTTGAGCGTACTGCGAATAAGTGTTTGCGACGATTTTAGGCAAGCCAGCGACGATGCCTGAGAAGATAATCAATGACATCCCGTTGCCTACACCAAATTCAGTGATGCGCTCACCAAGCCACATCACAAAAGCCGTGCCGGCCGTAAGACTAAGAGCAGTCATAAGTCGCCACGCAAGACCACCTTCAAGCACGAGCCTACCGCCCTGAAAACTCTGACTTTCAAGACCGGCTGCGATCATGTAGCCCTGGAACAATGCCAAAACCATGGTGGCGTAACGCGTATACTGATTGATCTTGCGACGACCAGCCTCACCTTCTTTCGAAAGCTGTTCCAGATAAGGAACGACTACCGTTAGAAGCTGAGCGATAATGGACGCTGAAATGTATGGCATAACGCCAAGCGCAAACACGCTAAAGCGCTCAAGAGCACCACCTGAAAACATGTTGAACATGCCGAAAAGGTTGGCGCCCTGAGTTTTGAAGAATTCTCCAAGGGCTGGCGAGTCAACACCAGCAATCGGAATGTGAACGCCGACCCTGTATATGGCAAGGAAAAGCAGCGTAAACAAAATTTTTTTCTGAAGAGGATTTAGCGTTCCTTCGGGAAGCTTACTGATGCCTTGAGCCACAACTCACTTCTCCTTAATTTCAACGCTTCCGCCTGCCTTCTCAATCGCCGACTTCGCAGTTGCACTAACCTTGTGAACAGCTACCATCAATTTCTTCTTAAGTTCACCATTACCAAGCACCTTCACTGGGTTGGCAGGGTTACGAAGAAGTCCCTTTTCATTCAATAATTCCGGAGTGACTTTAGTGCCAGCATCAAACTTGTCCAACACTGACAAGTTAACGACATTGTACTCAACGCGGAATGGACTTGTGAAACCACGTTTTGGAAGACGACGATACAGCGGAGTTTGGCCGCCCTCGAATCCAGCGCGAATGCCGCCACCCTTGCGAGCCGTCTGACCTTTGCCACCTCGGGCAGCTGTCTTACCAAGACCGCTTCCAGGTCCACGACCAAGGCGTTTTTTCTTTAGGTTCGAGCCGGGAGCCGGACTCAAGTTGCCAAGATTTTTCATTTCATTTTTTGCCGTCATATTCGTTCACCCTTTTTTCGTACAAACGTCTCTCGCATCAAGCTTTCAATTGATAAGTGACAAGGTGCGTAACCTTGTTAATCATGCCACGAATACAGTTGTTATCTTTGTGAGTCTTGCTTCTTCCAACACGACCCAATCCAAGCCCTTTCACAATACGTCGTGTAGATTCCGACTGACCAATCAGGCTTCGCTTCTGTGTTACAACGATCTGGCTCATACTAAACTCCTGTCAAATTCCGCCCGTCAAGCCTTGGCTGACGCGGGCTCTAAACAAATTACTTCTTAGTCGCGGCTTTAGCCTTGGCGTCAGCCTTCTTTTTATTTTTAGAAGCTCGAACTTGCAAAACTTCTGCAAGCGTCTTTCCACGAGCAGCCGCATAGTCTTCTGGAGACACTAGCTGCGTGAGGCCGTTAACAGTCGCACGCACTACAGAGTGATAATTCTTAGTGCCATGAACCTTACAAACAATATCCTGAATCCCAGCCAATTCACAGATGATACGTACAGCGCCCCCTGCAATCGTTCCAGTACCTTTTTTTGCCGGGAACATAAGAACTTTTGCCGCGCCGAATTTGCCCGTGACGTCGAAAGGAATAGTTCCATCAAGCGAAATAACTTTAACGATATTTTTCTTAGCCTGGTCAGCGCCTTTTTTGATTGCGTCAGGCACTTCGCCAGCTTTACCAAGACCAAAACCAACACGGCCTTTGCCATCGCCAACAACGACGAGTGCGGAGAAGCTGAACCTGCGCCCACCCTTCACCACTTTAGCAACACGCGCGATGTGAACAACTCTATCCTGAAAGCCATCACCTTCCGTTGGTTGGTCAGCTTTTCTTGGCTCTCTTGGTTCTCTTGATTCTTTTTGCTCTTTTGCCACGAGATTCTCCTCGAACTAGTTCTATTGCAAATAATTTTTAGAAGCTCAGACCTGCTTCACGCGCGCCATCAGCCAGTGCTGCTATGCGACCGTGATAACGGTAACCGTTCTTGTCAAATACGACTGCGCCGATTTTTGCAGCTTTGCACTTAGCCGCAAGATCAGCTCCAACCTTTTTACACACATCCTTGTTCGCCCGGTTGCCGGACTCGTAGGAGTGCACGGTTAGAAGAGTCTTGCCAGTGCTATCGTCGATCACCTGGGCCGTTATATGGCGGGCAGACCGAAATACGGACAAACGCGGACGTTCAGTCGTACCGGAGACTTTCTTGCGAATGCGGAGCTTACGACGAAAGCGAAGCTCATTCTTTTTTGCGACTTTATTTGCCATGGATCCCTCACTTATACAGCAGGACGATAGTAGTGATTACTTCTTACCAGCTGCTTTACCAACTTTAGTTACAATGACTTCGTCTGAATAACGGATACCCTTGCCGTGATAGGGCTCGGGAGGACGAATACCTCTGATCGATGCGGCTAACTGACCAACGACTTCCTTCTCTGGGCCGCTAACAATAATGTTGACGGCCTTGTCGATCTTCAACTCGACGCCAGATGGGGCTTTTACTTCGACAGGGTGGCTATAGCCAACGTTAAGAGTAATATTCTTACCGCTCTGAGCCGCCTTGTAACCGACGCCAACCAATGTCAGGCTCTTCGAGAATCCCTGAGTGACTCCAACAACCATATTGGAAATCAAAGTTCTGGTCAGGCCATGATAACGGGCCGATTCCGCACCCTCAGTCTTAGGCACAACTTTCACGACACCAGCTTCAACAACGGCCTTCATGGAATCGTGAATCTTACGCTCGACTGCTCCTTTGGGTCCTTTAACTTTTACAGTTTGACCCGCAACGCTGACTTCAACGCCTTTGGAGAGTTCGATTGGTTTTTTTCCGACACGAGACATTTTCTATACTCCTCCGCCAATCAGTACACGGAACAGATGTGTTCACCGCCGACGTTGAGCTGGCGAGCCTCACGATCAGCCATCACACCCTTCGGGGTCGATAAAATAGCGATACCCAAACCATTTTTAACGTATGGGATCTTGTCTACACCAACATAAATACGCTGACTCGGGGTGCTGACACGCGAAATATTTCGAATAGCACCTTTGCCTTCGTCCGTATACTTCAAGGCAATTTTAATCACGCCTTGCTTACGGTCGCGGATACACTTGTAGTTCTTGATGAAACCCTCATCTTTAAGAATGTGGGTGACAGCGATTTTCACCATAGATGCTGGCACAGAGACCACTTCGTGGTTCGCCTGCTGTGCATTGCGGATCCTTGTCAAAAGATCTGCGATTGGGTCATTTGCGCGCATTTTAGTTATCTCCAAAAATCTTTATTTCAGTCGGTTACCAAGAGGCCTTTTTGACACCCGGAAGTAGGCCCTTTAACGCCATCGAGCGGAAGCAAATCCGGCATACACCAAACTTGCGGTAAACCGCTTTTGGACGACCACAGTTGGTACAACGAGTGTAACCACGTGTGGAAAACTTAGGTTTCTTATTCGCTTTTTCTATCATGGCTTTCGTTGCCATCGTGAACTCCTATCCTCTGGCGTCCTGGTTACTTACGGAACGGGAAATTAAATTTATCGAGAAGGGCCCTTGCATGAGTATCATTCTCTGAGCTTGTCACGATTGTGATGCCCATGCCTCTAATCTTGTCAACTTTGTCGTAATCAATCTCTGGGAAGATGATTTGCTCTTTAACACCAACGGTGTAGTTGCCACGACCGTCAAATGCTTTTGGAGTGAAGCCTTTAAAGTCGCGAACGCGAGGAACAGCGACGTTAATAAATCTGTCGAGAAACTCGTACATCTTTGCACGACGAAGCGTCACAGAGCAGCCAATCGGGGCGCCTTCGCGCAGCTTGAATGTCGCGATGCTCTTCTTGGCTCTGGTTAGAACTGGTTTTTGACCGGTGATGGCCGCCAATTCAACTGCTGCCGCCTCGAGGGTTTTAATATTTTGGGTCGCTTCACCCTGCCCAATGTTGACCACGATTTTTTTCAATCGAGGAACCTGCATCACATTCTTTAGAGCAAGTTCCTTCACGAGAGCCGCGCGAAACTCGGTTTCAAACTGTTTTTGTAATCTTGGCATATTCATTGTTGTTCTCACTTTCGAACAATCGGTATTTGTAAATTACAGTACTTCAGGAGCAAGTGACGCAATGCGCCCAAATCCTGCTACCCGAACTTCACGCGCCACTGGACCAAAAATACGGGTGCCGACAGGCTCGTTGTCCTTGCCTTTGATGAGCACCGCAGCATTTTGATCAAAGCGAATCGTTGAACCGTCTTTTCGTTTGATTTCTTTTGTCGTGCGCACAACCACTGCTTTGTGCACAGACCCTTTTGCGACCTTACTATTGGCCACAGCCTCTTTTACAGAGACTACGATGATGTCGCCTACGGAAGCATATTTCTTTTTGCTTCCTCCAAGAACCTTGAAGCACTTAAGCCTCTTAGCTCCCGAATTGTCCCCGGCTGCGAGGACTGTTTCCATCTGAATCATAAGCGTTCGCTCCTGTAAGTTTCGCACTTGCTTGATACAAATGCCCAATCGAACCTTTTTAAAATTACGCCTTTCGCACAACTCGTACTAAGGTGAATTTCTTTCTTGCACTCATCGGACGCGCTGGACGTACGATGACTTCGTCTCCGACGCGAGTTTGATTTGTGTCGTCGTGGAACATCAACTTGGTGCGGCGTCTGATATACTTGCCTGCCAATGGATGTTTCACCAAACGCTCAACAACTCCAACGCGTGACTTCGTCATTTTGTCGCTCGTGACGACACAGCGAATTTCTTTGTGAGCTTTTTCTGTCTCGGTTGCCTGGCTCATTGTTGCCTCTTACTATCTAAGTTTATTTCTTTGATTTACCGGACTTATCAACACTGACCGTGAGCACGCGGGCCAGAGTCTTCCGCAAATTACGGGCTTTTGATTTTGCCTGCGGACCGGCGTTATACACGTCCATGCGAAGGCCGACAAGCTCTTTGCGGATGTTTTTTGCGGAATCCTGCAGTTTTTTGGAGTCCATAGCCCGGATTTCTTTGGTTTTTAACTTATTCATATCCATAACTTAACCCCACGGATCGTCTTGTCTAGTGATGAGTTTTGTCTTTAAATTGAGCTTGGCGGCCGCCAGACCCAAAGCTTCAGTTGCAACTGCCTTGTCAACCCCTGCCATTTCATAAAGGATTTTGCCGGGTTTGATCACAGCAATGTAGTACTCAACGCCACCTTTACCTGAGCCCATTCGAGTCTCAGCAGGTTTTTTCGTGATTGGCTTATCCGGGAAAATTTTGATCAAAACTTCACCACCACGCTTAATGTGGCGGGTCATTGCGATACGGGCAGCTTCGATCTGTCTTGCCGTAACTTTGCCAGACTCGAGTGCCATGAGGCCGTAATCACCTTTGGTAAGTTCCGTGCCGCCTTTGGCTTTTCCCTTGATTCGGCCCTTATGAGCCTTGCGGTACTTTAATCTTTTTGGGGCTAGCATTGTCGCTTTCCTCTCAAATTATTGAATAAATCAGTTAGTTAGAATGTCACCTTTGAAAATCCAAACCTTCACACCCGTAAGGCCGTAAGTTGTGTAGGCCTCAGCAGTTGCATAATCGATATCTGCGCGCATGGTGTGAAGAGGTACGCGACCTTCCATGTAACGCTCAGTACGGGACATGTCAGCGCCACCAAGACGGCCGGAAAGGCTAACCTTTACACCTTTTGCACCAGCTTTAATGGTCTGACCCATAGCTTTTTTCATGGCTCTACGGAAGGAGACACGCTTTTCAAGCTGTTGACGGATATTTTCAGCGACGAGCTTTGCATCAAGGTCAGGCTTCTTCACTTCAAATACGTCAAGAACTGGATCTGCTGACTTCAGGTTGCATTTTGAAATGATTTCTTTTTTAAGATCTTCAGCGCCCGCGCCTTTTTTACCGATAATGATACCAGGACGGCTGCTGTGAATTTTTATTTTCAATGTTCGGCCAGCACGCTCAATCTCAACATGTGCAACGCCCGCAGCTTCAAACTTCTTTTGGATGAACTTGCGAATAGCAATGTCTTGCTTGAGGAACTCCTTGTAGTTGTTCTCTGCAAACCAACGGGATGACCACGTACGAGTGATTCCCAACCTAAAACCAACTGGATTTACTTTCTGTCCCACGCTTTCTGACCTCTTCCTTTCTTAGTTTAATCAGACTTCCTTGACACGCAGCGTAACATGCGACATCCGCTTCTTAACCGGTGTTGCACGACCTTGCGCGCGAGGAATGAAGCGCCGGAGGGCCGGCCCCATATCTACAGTTACTTCCGTAATATGTAGACGATCCACATCAATTGTCGCCCTGTCGGAGGCATTGCTAATTGCTGACTTCAAAACTTTCGACAGTATGCGAGCGCCTTTTTTATTCGTAAGCTGCAATGTGTCCATCGCAAGCTGAACCTGCTTACCCCTAACCAAATCGGCTACGAGACGCAATTTGCGCGGAGAGATTCGAACATTTTTTAGTATTGCCTGATACATAAGTTCTGCCTTCTATCAATTAGACTTTAGGAGCTTTTTTGTCCTCACCGTGGCCATGGAAGGTCCGGGTAGGGGCAAATTCGCCAAATTTGTGACCGACCATATGCTCGGTAACAGGAACCGTTACAAACTTGTTGCCGTTGTGAACGGCAAACGTCACGCCTACAAACTCCGGCAAAATCGTAGAGCGGCGGCTCCATGTTTTGACAGGTTTTTTATCTTTCTTAGCCTGTTCTGCTTTTTTGAACAGGTAACCATCAGCAAAAGGACCTTTTTTTAATGACCTAGCCACGTGCGAACCCCTCCTATTACTTCACGCGACGATCGCGAAGAATATTTTTCGCGGTTCGCTTGTTTTTACGAGTTTTATAACCCTTGGTTGGTTGTGCCCAAGGTGACACTGGGTGCTTACCACCCTTACCACGACCCTCACCACCACCGTGCGGATGGTCAACAGGGTTCATCGTACAACCGCGAACGGTTGGTCGAATACCAAGCCATCTGCTTCGACCAGCCTTGCCGATCGTTTCGTTGAAGTGATCTGGGTTACCCACCTGACCAATCGACGCAAAGCAATTCTCAGGAACACGACGCATTTCACCACTTGGCATACGAAGCTGTGCAAATCCATCCACACGACCCATCAACTGAGCAAAGACCCCAGCAGATCTTGCCATTTGTCCGCCTTTACCGGGGCGCATCTCGATATTATGAACAAACGTTCCGACAGGAACATTGCTCAGCGGCATGGCGTTACCAACCTTCACGTCTGCGGTCTTGGAGCTAACGACCTGATCACCCTTAGAAAGCCCGTTTGGACAAAGAATGTAACGACGATCACCGTCCGCGTACAAGATCCTCGCCAAGAACGCACTTCTATTTGGGTCGTACTCAACGTATTCAACCTTACCCACAACATCGAGCTTGTCTCGACGCCAGTCGATCACACGGTAGTGTCTACGAGCCCCACCACCTTGATGGCGAATTGTGATTCGGCCAGTGTTGTTACGACCAGAGTGCTCCTGCATACTCTCAAGGGCAGTTTGGAGCGGCTTGACTTTGTCCAGCTTGGAGAAGTCAACAACGGAGGCGCCACGACGCCCCGGAGTTGTTGGTTTATATTGCTTGATTGCCATTTCTGATTTTCCTTATCAGCTTGGTTCTGGTTATTGCTCTTCAAAGAGTGGAAGTTTTGCACCCTCAGCAAGGGTGACCACTGCCTTCTTCATTTTGCTAGTCATGGAAACATGATTTCCACGGCGAACGACCTTGCCGCGAGTAATCAACGTCTGAACAGCCTTCACCTTCACACCGTAGATCGACTCAATCGCAGAGCGAACGCTAGTCTTAGTTGCGCGCAGATCAACATGGAACGTGTACTGGTTTAGATCTTCACGAACCAACGTGCTCTTCTCTGATAGAACCGGCTTTGAGAGTACCGTAAAAGGATTCATTATTTACCCCCTTGGAAGCGCTGTTGGAGAGCATTTAACCCCGTTTCGCTAATCACGAAATTTTCATATCTTAGAACATGCTCAGCATTCACCTCAGATGGAGCAACGCATGCTGCGCCATGAATGTTGCGAGTTGATCGGAAGAGCAGATCATCTTTACGCTCATCAAGAACCAATGCTTTCTCTGCTTTCAAAGCTTTTAAAGCCTTAACGACGTGCTTGGTGCTAGGCTTACCTGACACCTTGAAGTCGTCAACAACGATAAGACGGCTGTGACGAACTTTCTCGCTCAGAGCGACTGCTAAAGCCGACTGCTTAGCGCGAGCGTTAATCTTCTCGAAATAATCACGGGGCTGAGGTCCATGGGACACGCCACCACCTGGATTAAGCGGAGATCTGCTAGATCCCTGACGAGCTTCGCCCGTTCCCTTTTGTTTGAAAGGTTTTTTACCGCCACCTGACACCATCGCCTTAGTTCTTGTGGCGTGAGTGCCTTGACGACGATTTGACTGATACGCTTTCACAACGAGGTGCAGTAAGTGCTCGTTCATTTCAACGCCGAAGATGTCGCTTGGCAAAGAAACTTTCTTAAGAGCTTTACCTTGAATGTCTTTTACTTGAATTTCCATTTGAGTTCCCATCTGTTACCTTCCTTACTCGCCGATCAAGCTTTGACCGAAGGGTTGATGAACAGGTAACCGTTTCGGTGTCCCGGCACGGCGCCACTTAGCGCGATTAAGCTATTCTCTTTGTCAACGTCGACAACGCTGAGGTTCTGAATTGTAACCTGCTCAACGCCGTAGTGGCCTGGAACAGGCTTACCTTTGAATACCCGACCTGGGGTCGTTCTAGTTCCCAAAGAACCAGGACTTCTGTGGAATCTGGAACCGTGCGACCAGCGGCCAACAGCCGTATTCCAGCGCTTAACAGAACCCGTGAAACCGCGGCCCTTCGTTAGACCAGTCACATCAACAGATGTAACACCATTGAGAAGCTCAGTTGTCAGCTGCGCGCCCAACTCAATAGCTACCGGAGCTTCTGTGCGAAACTCTTTAAACTGGGTGAAGTTGTCGCTAACATTGACCTTACGCATACGCGAAACATCGGGTTTCGCCAGATTCTTTTCTTTAGTCTCTTTAAAGCCGACTTGGTACGCGTCGTAGCCGTCGCGCTCCTTCGTCAGAACTTTCGTAACTTTTTGGTTTTCAACTTGAAGAAGAGTGACCGCGATCAATTGGCCATTTTTATCGACCATGCGTGTCATTCCGATCTTTTTTGCTACCAGTCCTTTTGGAGTAGTCATTTCTCAGACCTGCTTTCTAAGGGTTAAACAAAACAAACGTTACCTGATTTAGTTGTCGAGTTCCTTGAGGGTGACGTCAACACCAGATGACAGATCAAGCTTGTACAAAGCGTCAATCGTCTGCTGCTGCATATCAAGGATGTCGAGCATACGTTTATGAGTACGGACTTCAAACTGCTCACGACTCTTCTTGTCCACGTGTGGAGAACGCAGAACCGTGTAGCGGCTAATCGATGTCGGCAATGGAATTGGGCCAGCAACGCGAGACCCTGTGCGCTTAACGCGCTCTACGATTTCCGCCACTGCATTGTCGAGCAATTTGTGATCATAGCCACGTAATCGAACTCGGATGTTTTTTTTCATTTTTACGACCCTGAAAAAGTTAATCAAATTAGCACAAGCTAAACCTTGAATCTTTTTTCAGGAAAGTCGGCGCTTGGAGAAGCGTGCACGAGGAGGGTGGCAGAGGCTTGTCAGACGCAGGCTTGCCTGAAAAATAGAGTGGCGTATTTATCTTTTGACGCCCCGTGGTGTCAAGGAGTTTTATGTTTATTATTGGATAATTTCAGCCGCCTCTAAGACCGGCTCAGGCTGCCTTTTTACTGTACCAGCGCGCAATCGCCAAACGTTCGACGTCCGAAGAGTTTTGCAGATGGCCATGCCCAGAGGTCCAGGCTCCTGGGCTTGCAGCTGACCTCAGCAAAAAATCCAAGAGATGCAGGTGGCGCCGTAAGATGCGTGATGTTCTATGCGGAAGTAGCGGGTTAAAGATTCCAAGTGCCGAGAATAATTGGCGTGGATTCTTTTTTATCCAGAGCCAAGAGCCTAGCTCAAGGGTTAACGGCAAAAAGAGAGAACCCTTTGACTCACGTCGTCGATCGTATAAATAATCCCAGAGATCTCCGTGCGTTGTATAACTAGCGGCCTGCGGCTCCACCCTGTAGATGTGATGTGGATAAACCGAGTCCAGTAAATGTGTAAGTTTGTAAATCTCCTGAAGATTTGGGAAGGGCTGCTTCGTGCGAGCATAGGGAAACCAGATCCTATCTACGGCTCCAAACCCACTGTGCACATCAAGGGCAATCACACAGGAGGCTCTCGCAAATTGCTCCTCAAAAAATTTAACAATAGCCTTAGACTCTGTCTCCATCTCAGCGTTAGCTTGGCCACGATACCAGGGCAGCCATGTGGAGACCCGATGCCCTGAAGCAAGCATTAAGGAGCCGCCATCATCAGCCTCAACGGGCGCGTTTCGCATAAGATCGACCCCGTTACCATTAGACCTGCGACCCAGATACATGCCGACTGGATTGACGATAGGCACAACTGATAGACGAACTCTCTCAAGTAGATGGCGCGTAGTGGGATCCCAACTTGCTAGCTGGGTCAGGGTCTTTAGATATGAAATAATGACGCGGGTTCCAATGCGCTCAAGACCGTGAACACCTCCGGTCAAGAAGAATACCGGAGCCTCGGGACTCGTTGATCCAAATTCAAAAGCATGGATAGGAAGAGACAACCCACCGTGTTGTACATTTGCTAGTTCTGTCACCCGAATCAGACCCTTACCACCGTGAGCAGCTAAACGCTGAATCTCAACCAGCTCCGGAAGATGCATGAGTAAAGAACGCGACACGGTAACGGCCATAAAAAATCGCTCTCGTCGACAAACACATTGGATTTTCTGCTAAATTTTGGCCCGCCGTTCACCCGGGCGGCACCAAAAGATCGTCTCACTACTATTCTAATGCCACAGTAAAAAAACTCCAAACCCCGCTCAGAGCTTGGCTTAGCGGGGATTTGAGGGCATCGAAAATCTATAGGAAAACCGTCAGTTTACCTGATACTTACGATTGTAAAGTGACGACATCTTTGAAATATCCAAGACGACAAACAAGTCCCCGCAGTTGAAATCAAAATCGACGGCGGGATCACCCACAATAACCGCACCGGCTCTAATATAGGAGCGGACTAGCGTTGGTACTAGATTCCTCGACTCGTCGGACACCGCTGCCGTGCTGAGCAACGCATCAAAACCAGAAATTCTGAATCCATCTAAAGCCCGAATATCAAAGGAGTAGTCCACAGAGCCCTCCTCCTGCAGCGTCTTGTAGACCGCCGCTAAACTCGATGGATCAACCGTCTTAACGCTACCCATACCGAATAGCCACCGCGCTCCACTTTGCGTTAAATACTCCATAATCCCACGCCAAAGAAGCGTGATGACGGCTCCATTCCGGTAGTCTTTATGGATGCATGCTCGACTAAGCTCAACCTTTCCACCCTCACGGCGTAAAAGATCCTGGATATGAAACTCCGTCTTTGAGTAAAAATCCGACGTGACAGCATCTGATATCAGGCGGTAGGTACCCACGATTTTGTTGATGCGGTTGTCGATAATGGCAAGGTGATCGGCGTGGGCGTCATAACGATCCTTGTCAAAGCCAAAGGGCCTTTTTTTATTCATATACTCGCGATGAAAAACTTCGTAACGTAGCGTCATCACTTGCCAAAGCTCTCGCTTAGACTGGACGGTCTTGACCGTGAAATGTCCGCGGGTAAACTCTACTGGAACTCGGCTTGCGAAGCTTTTTTGTGCAGGGTTCAGCCATCCAAGCCCCTGCCTGACACCTTCGACTGCTCGCGCTGCGTAACTCATGGTTAGATCCTCACTGGATGATAAGGTGAATAACTCATTTTGCAGACCAATCACAACCAGACAATTTTCTAAATTTTAAGCATTTATTGTTAACAATTTATTAAGATGCCATGAAAATTTTCGGGCATAAAATAAATTAATATAATAGTTACAGTTGCTTAAGATCCATAGTCCCATGCACCATCACAGGTCTTAGACGAGCCGGTCCATGTAAGATTTAGCTACAACCTGCTTGGCAAACACCCTATGAGAGTGCGTTTATAATTATTTATGACAATAATTACGGTATGTTAAAACTTGGCCCGGGGCTTGCTTAAAGAGGCTATCGGCTTGCCTTGACAAGGCATCCGCAGCTTTTTGAAGGATGAACAACTGAATGTCTTGGAGTGAAATAAAAAAACTATGATGACTGCGGCAAAAATTGTTGTTGATGTGGTGCTGGATGCTGAAACGCTGAGTGAAATTGAAATGCTGAGAAGCCTACGACTGGCCCACTATGAACAGATGGCGCAGAATCCTGGCGTTGCTCTTGAAAATCTAAAACGAGCTGGACTTCTGGAAGCCAGCTCATCAGCTGAGATCGCTGCCAACGCGTTGGCTAAGATTCGTGAGTTAAAAGACCGCATTGAGACCCCGAACGTCATCTACGAAGATGAGCTCGCCATGTATGTGCACACGCTGTCACTCGCTGACTTAGATAACAAGAAAGACTCACGGTAGCGTCAGAATTTCTACTGTTCCGTTGCTGCGTATCGCAATCGTGTGTTCGAATTGCGCAGACAAACTTCGATCCACCGTCACGGCGGTCCACTTATCCTTGAGAATCTTACAACGGTAATCACCCGCGTTGATCATGGGTTCAATCGTGAATGTCATTCCTTCTTCCAACCGAACACCCTTACCAGCATCCCCGTAGTGTGGCACCTGAGGGTCTTCGTGAAAAACTTTACCGATGCCGTGCCCGACAAAATCGCGAACAACACTGAATCCTTGTCTTTCCGCATGCTGTTGGATAGCAGCTCCGATATCTCCAACTCTGGCGCCCACCTTAACCTTCGAGATGCCGATCTCTAGACACTCCTCAGTAACTTTTACAAGTTTCCGGGCGAGCGGCGAAATATTCTCACCAACGAAGAACGTTTTGGACGAGTCCCCGTGATATCCATTCACAATCGGGGTGACGTCGATATTGATAATATCCCCATCTTTCAGAATCTGTTTAGCATCGGGAATTCCGTGACATACGACCTCATTGACCGATGTACAGATACTTTTTGGAAATCCCCGATAATTAAGCGGCGCACAGATGGCGCCACGCTCAACGGTGAAAGCGTGACAAGTATCGTTGAGCTGCAAAGTAGAGACCCCAGGGTGCACGTGCTGTGCGATCATGGCAAGAGTCTCAGCAGCCAACCTACCTGCTGCTCGCATGGCATCTATTTCTGTGTCGGACTTAAGAACAATCACGAGACTTGGCACTTTCTTAAAATAAATTTTAAAAGCATGATCGGCGGCATTAGTCCATCACAACACTGCGGAACCAATCAGAATCCAAAGAATTAAGCTTTTTCGGAATCTTAACACCACGAGCATTTATACAGTACTGATGGGCCAACAAAACAGTCCACGGCTCCAAGTCATACCACTTTTGATGGACCTTACGCAGTAACTCAAAATCCGGATCCTCAGGTTTTGTTATTTCACGACTATACGCGTCCAGAAGGCTATCGAGCTCTTTGTCAGTCACCGGGACAAATGGCAACTGATTTTTACCCTTGGACTGAACAACACTGGAATGAGCCAACGGCCTCAGATCTTGAGATGTCCACGGGATAAAGATGCTGGCTAATGCGGCATCAAACGTGACTCCTGGAGTGCCCACATCGTCAAACTGACTGTTAATTCCCAAAGATGCGTAGGAATCCCCGATCATCTTTTCAACCAGATCTTGACGGCCATTCATGCGGGCAATCCTAATCAAGACCGGTTTGTCTTGGCCTTGGGATCTGGGAAGCCCGATATGCTGCTGCTTGAATCCTGACTTCTCAAACCCCTGAGCCGCAGTATCCAGATTATATGACTTAACCAAAAGTTTAGAGTTGTAGCCAGGATGGGTTCTTAAAATTGGCGCTGACACAAGGCTACCAATATCGCCCGCGGCGGTACGAAGAATCTCGCCCCTGGGGGTGGCCCGTGTCAGTGAGTCTCTTAGTTCCGGTTTGGCTGCCACTGGTGAGGCTGAATTCCAAATTAACGCCGTCATGAGCGGCACATCAAGCCGCGAGTCACATGAGTTAGTTTTAATACTTGTTCTCTCAACCTGGGCCCTCTTGCCGGCCATAGAGAACATGATCCCCTTTTTTCCAGCTGGAATGACCTCAGATGCTGCCAAAACTCTGATTTTTGAATACTTCGAGGTGTACCCCTTACTAACAGACAACTCAATACCCCCAGGCACTTGGGCGGCAGAATAAAGACCGGCACACTCAAAAAGTCCACCACTTGTAGGTCGGTAAAGACTCGCTCCGGACAACACATAGGGCCCAAAACCCGGGGATTTTGTCCATGAAACTTTGACGGTTGCTCCGCCAGATGTCGATATCTCAAACAAAGACGCGACGTCCTCACCTAAACGATCTTTTACGATTGAGACCAGGTTTGATTTAAACCAAGACGCTAGACCATCGGCATCTACCGTCACACCACTCCACCATCGAAGACCAGGACGGATTGTGAAGGTCCAAACTTCCTTGTCACCAACCTTGTCAATTTGAGGAGGGCCTTTAAGGAGAGCTGGCGTGTTTTTTCTGCGATCAACTTCAAGGCGTACAATGCTTGGGCACGCCAATCGTCCAATAACAGCGTCATCTCCCAGCCACATCGGAGGTTGCGACTTAAGGTCAACTTGAGCCGCGGGAGCCCAACCCGAAACAATCAGGGCCTCAGCGCGCGCCTGGGTATAAAAACCACCGAAGGTTAAACTGATGATTGCCATCTTAAGTATTGCTGAGAGCTTTGTTAGGTCCTTCATTTTGCTTTCCAAGATGTAAAACTTAAAGTGTTGATTACACACGAATCCTTCGCTATTGGCAAAGTAATATCCTATCATCGGGTATGACCCTTTAGTATAGCGGCTTGGAAACCTTTTAGGAATTATGAAATCTTACGACGTTATCATTGTGGGTAGAGGATTCGCCGCCCTGAGCACGGCCTGGCACTTAAAGCGCCTAGGAATTAGGCGAATCTGCCTGATAGGGCCCACCCCTACTCAGGATAATTGCCATTCTATGCTAGCAAGCTGCGCATTTGCCTCACTGCACGACAATATCACCCGTGCCGTTCACAATTTGGGGCCGGAGGTCGCAAAAGATTTAATGTTCCTGGCTAGATGTGGCCTTTTCGAACTAACAAATCACCTTGAACGTTGGAGTATTGACAGAGCCTTGGGACAAGTCATACGCCTGGGACTCAGTGAACACGAAACTCAGGAAATGAAAATAGCCACAAATTGGCTGTCACAAAACGGATATCCGGCCCATCACGTAGAAAAGCCATCCCACCTAAAAACCTGTGATTCCATTCAATTTGACGGGGCTGCATCCATATCTTTTGACTCCGAAGCTCTGATGAAACGGTTAGAGACAAATTCAGCCTGTGACGTCTGGCCCACAGACGTCATTTTAGCTGAGCAACTCGGTAACTCGATGAGGTTGAAAACATCGAACGGTCAAATTTTTGAATCTGAGTTAGCTGTGTTAGCTTGTCATCAGGGTATCAAAAGTCTTTTACCGATACTCGCTCCAACGTTAGTGAATCACGCAGATCAATCCGTCGAGTTCGATATACAATCAGGCCATCTCCACACAAATCAAGGCGATCATGTAATTGCAGGACACGGCCAACTCTGGTTTACGCACAGTCATAAAAACAAGCTGCGTGCAGGTGGTGCGAGGTTTATGCGGCCTTGGGCGGGGGTTGAAGCGACAGAAGCCACCGCCTCGCCCGCGATATCCCTTAACATCAAACAAACGATTGAAAAGCTTCTGGGAGTCAAACTTTCAAGGCCCAAATCCGCCGTCGGATTTATTGAACTTCTAGCTTGCGACGAGCTGCCGATCATAGGGCCCATGTTCGGAAACTCAAGATTTTTAATCGCCAGCGGTTTTATGAACTCAAGCCTATCTTTCAGACTGGCTGCTGGTCGAGGACTTGCAGAGTTTATTACCCAAGGTCGCTCATCAACGGTGAGTGACTCGTTTTTACCAAGAAGACTTCGTAGCTTACCGGAATCAAGCTAAGATTTTAGCTTTGAGTGAGTGGTCTTTGAATAATTTTAAAGTCTTCGACCGGATTCCCGCCAAGCAAATGCTCATCAATAATTCTTTGACAAACCTCGGGGGTCACGTTGCGATACCAAACACCCTCCGGATAAACTAAAGCGACGGGACCCTGCCGACAAAGACGCAAGCAGGAGACCTTGGTTCTATATATCCCAGCGTCCATAGCTTCTTGTGAGGCCGATCTCTCCTTCAGGTAGTTCCAAGTCGCAAGCCCCTCTTCTGCACTACAGCACTTTTCACCTGCGCATAAAAATACGTGGCGTTTGATTTTTGAAAGTTTCAAACGCTCAACTGCTTTATTTAGTTCATCACTATTTGGATCCAAAAATCGGCACCCCAGTCATGGCGATACGCGTCTCTATACGACGATCTACGGCTTTACCAACTGAGGCAAGAGAAAAGACTTTCTTGCCGCGATCTCGAGCCTTTTCCACCCGCTCGGGTAGGATCTCACTCAGGATGAGCAGAAGATCATCCGCTGACTCGCATTTTGAGAGCCAGCGAGTGATACGAGCTTGATCATCACGAGATAAAAAATGTCCGTGGCCCATAACGTCGACAACGTATTGCGAAACAAGGCCTGAGTCGGTCAGGGAATTGACGTCAATCAAACTCACTGTCCGTCTGCCTCCTTTAGAAGTTTTTGGAGTTGTTGCTCCATGTCTTGGACTTTTTTTGCCATAACAGCCGATACGTCGGTCATTCTGCGAACCTCATGCAAGTGGTCGTGGAGCCGCAAGAAATTGGCAACACGAACCGGCAAACTGGACAAATGATCAGGCTCCACAATATCAAAATACCAATTACCATCAACCGCCCATCGAAGCAGCTCTCTTTGAGTTGGAGCTGACACAATGCTAAAAATTATTGTGGGAACTGGTATCCCGTGGGCTCTGGGAATTCGGGTACTTAGACCCTTTATCCATTCCGGAAAGAGCTCATCATCAAGACCTTCTGCTGAAATAATTAGCAAATCGGCCGGATGTACCTCTGGATCGTCAAGCGACTTAACTTTAACTAAATCGAGTTGAATGAACTGTCTTAATTGCTGATCAAATGCTGCCGAAGCCGCGCTTGCAAATCCAGGCGTCGCCGCCCAAGAGCATACGCGCATCCTTCTGTTTTTAAAAAGATAGTCAATCGCCACTGAGATTATGATCCCCCAAAATGCTATGTTAATCTTAGCACATATCCAGCGGAGACATTCAGTTATGTACAAAGTGACGGCTGTAGCACCAACACGGGTTGACCTTGCGGGCGGAACCATCGACCTTTGGCCCATCCATAATCTCCTAGATCGTAAAGCGACTGTGAATGTCGCCGTGAGTCTTAACGCCACGGTTGAGGTTTCACCATCTCCCGATAAACTCTTCCACTTTCACAGCGAGGATCAAAACCTTCGTGATTCGGGATCGTTTACCGAAATCTCACGCTCAAAGACATTGTCTCTTTTTGGTCTTCTACTGAGCGCTCTTTGGCACGAAGGTCTCCCGCCGATTTCGATTAAAACCAGTGCGAAGTCACCAGCCGGAGCTGGTCTCGGTGGCTCAAGTTGCCTTGCTATAGCTTTTTGTCGAGCCGTTGCTGCTGCCAGGCATCAACTTGATAAGACCTATGAAATCCCCAGTGAAGATGTCATCGTTCGAACGGCTCAGGATGTTGAAAGTCGGGTCATACACGCACCCACAGGCGTTCAAGATTATTGGGGCGGCATGCGTGGCGGAATAAACATCTTGGAATATCCTTTCGGACAAACCGTGGTAAAAACTCTACCGGGTAAACTATGGGACAACGTCGACTTCAAACTTATATGCTGTTACAGCGGCAAATCTAGAGCGAGTGCCATCAACAACTGGGAAATCTTCAAGCGAATCTTTGATGGTGACAAAATCCTACTTGATAAAATCGCGGCCATTGGGAACGAGGCTGCTGACTGCGCAGAGGCTATCAGGGCCAACGACTGGAAAGCAGCCATCATGGCTTCCAAACGGGAGTGGTCATTAAGGACAGCCCTCTGGCCAGCTATAGAAACCGCCGAGACAAAGAAAATCGACATTGCAGCCAGGGACGCGGGTGCTACTTTTACCAGAGTCTGCGGAGCTGGCGGCGGCGGCGTCATGGGAGTCATATGCCCTACTGACAAAGTGCCTAAAATATCGGCTGCTATGAACGCGGCGGGAGGCCAGGTCATGGACGTCGTCGTCGGAGGGCCTGGCGTTGTCGTTAACGTTGGCTGATCGATCGTCTTCCTACATGCTGCTAACTAAATAATAATATTAAATTTCAGACACATAGAAGCCCGTAGACGACCTCATTCATGACGCAATGTCTCAGAGCCGTTTAACAAGCTTAGGTTCCATTTAAGTTGGTCCATTCAACTTAGCCACTTTACAAAGTCCGGCTTCTTCGGTTCAATAGCTTTCGCTAGAGCCACTGACCTAGGAGTGAAACGACCATGGGACAACACACCGTTAACGTTACCGATGCAAACTTCGACGCCACCGTACTTAAGTCAACCGTACCGGTGCTCGTAGATTTCTGGGCTCCTTGGTGCGGCCCATGTGTGGCCATCGGACCAACACTCGAGCAACTTGCCGAGGAGTACAAAGGCCGAATCACCGTGGCTAAAATGAATGTTGATGAGAATGCAAATACACCGTCACAGTTTGGTGTACGATCGATTCCTTACATCGTCTTAGTGAAGGGCGGTAAAGTTGTCGACAGTGTTGTCGGAGTCGTGCCGAAGGCCAAATTATCTGAGATGCTCGCTAAAGCGCTCTAAAACCTAAAGCTGTTTGCAAATTATTAGGACTGAGTTGTGATCAATAGCCCGTCCAAGGGACAGATCGAGCGCGAACTCTTAGCTTCTGGTTTATTGCCGGCAGGCGTCGACGAAGTTGGGCGTGGCTGTTTGGCAGGCCCCGTTGTCGCTGCGTGTGTGGTTCTAGATTATGATAAACTATGGTCTCTCAGCAAAAGCACTCTCTCCCGAATCCGCGACAGCAAAACATTGTCCTCAAAACAACGTAGCGAACTTATCGAACTTATCAACGGAATCAGCATTGATTCAGGTATCGGCACGGCATGTCCTCGAGAGATAGAATTAGCTGGAATACTCGGAGCGACCTTTCTTGCGATGAATCGAGCCATCTCGTGCATCAAAACCGTCGAGCCCGACGTGTTGCTTGTCGATGGGAATCAAAAGATAAAAGACCAGAGCATCAAACAACAAACTGTCGTCAAAGGTGATAGCCTTTGCTTTGCGATTGCAGCCGCATCAATTCTCGCAAAAGAATTTCGTGATAATTACATGCGATCCCGCGCCGAAGATTTAAGATTCTGGGGTTTTGAGAAACACGTCGGCTATGGCACCGCTGAGCATCTGAGTGCTATTCAACATCACGGAATCTGTGAACTGCATCGCAAAAACTTCGCTCCGATTCGCACCATGATTCAGCATCCCTAAAATCACTGGCGGACTGTTTAAAACGTGCCTATCCATTAAGGCATGCATCTGTCGTTTTGGAACACAGACCCCGTTAATGGCGCTTATCATCGCGCAACGTTCTCCCATAGTTTGCAGCCATCAGTCTTGATGAATCTGAAGAGATTAGAGTTAGCCAGACTCGGCGAGGATTTTGTTGGTAAATCTGCGGAACTGGCAGGGTGGACGATAACCCATCGAAGCCTCAGGCGAACAGGATTTGAACTCGATCTTGTAGCCTTGCGCGAAGGCGCAGTGAGGGTGCTTGAAGTTAAAACCATTCGTAATAGACAGCAAGATCCCGATCTCGAGTTAACGGCACAGTGGCTAAATCAAAGAAAAGTTCAGGCTATGCGTCGTGGCTGCCAGTTTGTACTGCAAAGTTTAAAAGGCGAAGGTTTTAGTTTTGACAGTTTAAGCTGTGAACTAATTACGGCAAACTTTCGAATAGATGGCTCAGTAACATTGTACCGATGGCCCAATGCATGCGAATTATCCGATCTATAAGCGATAGACCACTATCGATCAGACTACGAAAAAGCCCCGCCAAAGATCGGCGAGGCTTTAATATTCATTAGACTTTTGTGTTATTTCGCAGGCTGCTCTTTAGCTACTTCTTCTTCCATGCCGCTCAAGTAGCGACTACGAACCCGGGCAGCTTTACCAGAGAGATCGCGAAGGTAATAGAGCCTGCTGCGACGAACTTTACCCTGAGCCACAATTTCAACTTTGTCGATCAGAGGGCTGAAGGATGGGAAAACGCGCTCCACACCAACGCCACCAGCTGAAATCTTGCGAACTGTGAATGTGCTTCCTGCTGTTCCCTTGCGGTACCGAGTGACTACACCTTCATACATCTGGATCCTGAACTTACTCGCATCAGAACCCTCTTGAATTTTGTAGTGGACCCTGACCGTGTCTCCAGACCGAAACGCTGGCAAAGATTTCGCGTCTTTGAATACGCGCTTTTCAAATTTGTTGAGGATTACGTTTTTCATTGAAATCACCTAGAGACCTTAGAACAGTTTTAGCCCCGACTCACACCTGTTGCGAGACAGGATTTTTCATCCAAGTCAACCGCTTACGCTTCAAACAAACCCAAATAGAAGAGGCGCACAGCCGGTAGAGGGTCAGATAGATAACCCAAAAGATTCAAACCGGTCAAGCGCTTATTGTAGAAGTCACTTTGGCCACGCCCGGTGCTTTTGACCCCTGGGCGCTCGCTTTAGGAACTCCGACCCGGTAATCAGCACGGTAATCCAAAGCGATCTCCCCAATATCCTCTCGAACGGGCGTTGCAACCAGCTCACGCACAAGCGGCAATACGGCCCTCTCCATCTGGTCTAAGTGTGCGGATAGCTTACGAAACAGCTCAGTACGTTTTTGATCAGCTAAGGCTTCACTCTTCCTATAGCCGGCAACGATACGCCCAATCGACCGCAATTGATCCTCGGCTACAAGTGCCACGGCGGCAGCACCTCTACCCGCATCCATAACCTCAGGCAATATCAACTCAGCACCAACCCTCACCACCAGATCCAACCGAACCATGAAACGTTTGAGGGGTGCTCCGACTAAAGTCCCGGGCAAATCTCCAGCAGCCAATTTCGGCAAGTCGCAGCGAATGGCCGAGTACTCTTCCTTCATAAAATACAAAATATCCATGAGACGTGATCCTCCAAAAGCAGCAACAAACTCAGACGCTCGGGCAAGACAAACTCGTCTACAGGAGCGACCTTCTAGTGAGTTTGAGTGGAAGATGCAAGCCTTCCTTTCCCGTTCAAAATCATGATTTTGTTAGTTTTTAAGGAGAACAGCTCCGTTTTGTATGAGCTCTCATTAAAACGTTGAAATTATTTTTTAATAAGAAAACCCAATTTTTGCGTGCGAAAGGCGAATTTTTATCTATATTGCTGGCAGCGAACGCGCGGGCTCAACATCACATAATGCGCGCGTGGCAGTCTATAAAGGGTCAAATCTCCCGATGGGCGTCCTAGATTCCATAAAACAAAAAATAGAGGCTGGGCTGCCAATAAGCCGAAACGATGCCGCTACGCTATACCTCGAAGCAGACGCGACAATACTCAGCGACCTAGCCAACCAGGTCAAAGCACGCTTTCACCAAAGCAACGAAGCGACCTACCTAATTATGGCGATTGTTAACTATACGAATGTTTGCGTCGCTAAGTGCGACTACTGTTCCTTCTTTCGGTTGCCGCACGATAAGGAAGGCTATCTTCTGAGCACCGATGAAGTTTGCGCCAAGATAGACCAGCTGATCGGGCATGGCGGACAACTGATCGGCTTTAATGGTGGGTTTCACCCAAAACTTCGAATTAATGACTATGCGGAACTCTTCTCAGAAGTTCGAAGGCGTTACCCGCAATTAGAATTTTACGAGATGACAGTCGCTGAATTCATGTTCAGCTGCAAAGTCTCGAAAATCTCTTATGATGAGGGCGCGAAGATTCTCGCAGACAGCGGAACTCGCTGGATCACCGGTGGTGGTGCCGAAATTCTTGATGACAGCTTTCGCAAACGCCATAGCCCAGGCAAGTACACAGTCGCCGATTACTTCAACGCTCAAGAGGCAATTCTCCGTGCTGGCATGGGATCTACGGCCACAATGGTTATTGGTTTTGACGAGACTCTTGATGAACGCTTAAACCATCTTGAGTCCCTGCGCTCATTTCAAGACAGGGTCGGTGGAACCCTCGCAAGCTTTCTCTGCTGGACCTATAAACCTTGGAATAACGAATTGGGTGGTGAGGAAATCTCAACGGATGAATACCTTCGATGGCTCGCCATCAGCAGGATTTTCCTCCATAACTTTCGAAATATTCGCACCTCTGTTTTAACGAAAAACGAGGACGCACTCAGGGGACTGACCTTTGGGGCCAATGACTTCGACCTTCCTACAGAGGACGAGGTGACCCAAAAGGCGGGGGCCACCATTAGCCTTGATTTTGAGAGGATCTTGTCGGCAGCCCGCGGTTTAGGCCTGGCCCCGACCCTCAGACAGCCCTGGTCTCGAAGATTTAGCCCCCATTCCAAGGCTCAATAAGTTAGTAAATTCGAATAATTACAAAATAGATTAAAGCTTTGCCCTAGTTGCTCCGAATTGAGCCAAAGATGTCTTGGCACGAAAGGAGTGCGTCATGAAAAGTGGTCTATATGTAATAGGTCTCGTCACTTCGGTTGTGGCCTTTGTCACCTCGTGTGCCGGAGACAATGATAATGCAAAGCGTAAAAAGTTCTTTGGACCCGGAAGCGGCAACGAGTTCACGACTGTGGACGTAGAAGCTGCGGCAACTGAGGACGACGGCTTATCTTTAGCCGGAACACCAGCGCAAAACATGAAGCTCAAGGTGAGCTGTGACGGAATCGCTGAGCAAGTGGTAGAAGACGCTCAGTTTGATCTACCCGTAGGAGCGAAAAACTGTAAGGTAAAACTCGTATCGATGAAAATCGGCGACAAAACCTATGTTGAACCAGCCGGTGGTTCTGGCTTTACCCACCATCTCAAGCGAGATGCTGGTAAACTTGTGAATTCGGCGAACGCAAAAGAATTCATTTATGTCACGGTCAAGAAGAGCTTACCATCTCCGTTGACAGCTGATTCGAGCGTTCAATACGCCTACTCAGCAGTTGACCAATTTGATACAGTCGATGCATCCACGGCCGAGGTCGATCCACGCATCGATCTCACCGAAAATAGGGACTCACCAAAATTAAAGGCTGTAAAGGCTACCATAGGACTACAGCGCGGTTTGAATATCAGGGTTCAATGTACAGCTGCGAATGGATTTGAAGGATCCGACTTGAACACTCTCAAATGTGATGGCAACAGTCTATCGGCGATGAAATTCGCCGTCGCTATCAAGGAAAACAAAACTTATAACCTAATTGAGCTTTCGAAGATTATTTTCCCAGTCCTACCGACTGCCGGCGTGGGTGGCAAAAAAGCAATTGAACTGCCTAGCGCAAGCTATCATCAGGATGTGAAGCAAATTAATCTGAATTTCGGACCAGTCGCAGCTGGCGACAAAAGGGCTAGAGTCTTCGTTGTGAGCTCTACATCGGAAAAAGCCACGTCAGGATATTCTTACGGCTTTGTGAATCTCAATGGTACTGCAACCCACAGTGTTGGCGAGTGCGAACCTCAGGGCTCAAACGCTAACTTTATAGAACAGGCAGTAACCCTCAAAACTGGAGTCGGCACTTGGAGAGATACGTCTAACTGCTGGCAGTGGATGCGGACTGAAACAGGCAAAGTACTGTCGAAAGACCGTTTTGCTAAGTGTGGAACCATCAGTAGTTTACACAAAATGAACCAACTGACTCTTCCATACTTCACTGAAATGAAAGCCGCAAGAGAACGTAATATCCATGTTCTTGCCAAAGGTGCTGCGCCGAAACTAGGGGCAACCATCGATGAAGAGACCTTCTGGTTAGCTGGCGGACGAGTCTTCAATATGAAAGACGGCACTGTGAGGGACCTGAAAGACATCAAAGCTGGCGAAACACACAGTGTTCTCTGCGTCATCAAAAGAGATTGATTCGTGAAAAAAAGTCCGGAGGGGCTGAAAGCTCCTCCGGTTGTTTTTTTACTTTACTAATGACTTACCAGAAAACCCACCAGGGTTTTTGAGACTCTTCATAAGCTTCTACTCGCTTCTTCAATTCATTGTCTGACATGTTATAGATCCGGATCAGGCGGGTCACAAGACTCTCCCTTTTGTCGACGTTACTGTATTCGATAACACGCTTTTGATCTGGACTGTGGTTTCTCAGATCTCGCATTTTTTCTTCATAGCGAATGGCCGCCTTCTCATCACCCATGGCCATGGCATGAATCCATGCGTTGCGCAGAGAAATGGCTTCGCCAACCAGTCTAATCGCGGAATTTTCGATCGGCAAGTTTGCTAGCTTTGCCTTACTCCAAGCATAAACCTCATCTGGAGATTTCCCCTCCCAGACCTTACCGATCTTGTCAAAGTCCACCAATTCTTTGTAGACGACACGAGCCTTAATGCTCTGCATGATGTTGGGGTCTGTGAAAAATGCTCCGGATTTCACGGCGCCGTAGATCTCAGCTGCAATGCGCGTAACATCGATACATGTTCTCTCAATGTCCCAGTTATTAGCTGCCAACTCATAGACGCAGAAAATTGGTTGATTCTCTTTGACAAATTTCACAAGGTCCGCATTTTCCTTGAACTTCGTATCGGCAAGAATATTCGAGATAAATTGCAGCTCTTTATCTGCCTCCTCAAAAGTCATGACAAAATCAATATCAATATCTTTTCTGGCAGCGGCACCCCTAAGAAGCTCGATTTTCTTCAAAAGAGCATTTTTAACAGCTTGGCCCATCTGATCATCGGCTTGAATGGCCTTAACCGCAGCTCCAAGGTCACCTTTATGCTTGGCATAAATCTCTGCAAAGGTTTGCGCCAACGCGTTTCCGATGACATCTTGATTGGAGGGATCGGGAGGCGTTGAATCAGCCGTTAATCTCGCTAGGTCTTGATCCCGCCTCGGCTTACAGCTTGTAGATCCAAGCATCACCGCTAAAAGCAAATAGATCGCACGCTTGAATGCCATAGAACCGTCTCCTCAGGATTTTCGAGATATCCTATAGGTTACCAAGGCGTTCATCGCGGCGCAAACCCACTAAAAAGTTAAGGCATGGCGGTCCCGGCAGGAATCGAACCTGCAACTACACCTTCGGAGGGTGCCATGAGATCCATTTCACCACGGGACCAGTGCAGAAACATGGAGCCAAGGATTTAACAACAATCCCGCCCGGGCACAAGTGGGCGTAATTTACATCCGGGTTAGGAGCCTGTAATCTTTACTGATAACAGTATGTTACAAACTAATTGGCAAAATCCAAAAGGATAACAAAATGCGCAAAGGTTTCATCATCTTCGCGGTTACAGGCGTCATCCTAAACGTCGCCGTAGGACTTATCTGGTTTCCCGGCTTTTATGGATTCATGTTCCTCATCCCGATACTTGGGGTTGGCTTTCACGATATGTTTCAAAGTCATCACTCGATCAGACGGAACTTTCCAGTACTCGGACGCGCAAGATGGGCTCTCGAGTCAATCAGACCTGAGATTCATCAATATTTTATTGAAAATAATACTGACGGAAGACCCTTCAGCAGGGAGCGACGATCACTAATCTACCAAAGGGCCAAAAACGACGTTGCAACGCTACCTTTTGGCACTCAATTGGACGTCTATGAAACAGGCTATGAGTGGGTCAATCACAGTCTCATGCCAAAACAAGTGGATCACCGAAGCATTAGGGTTACAGTGGGAGGACCAGCCTGTAAAAAACCCTACAATGCGTCCATATTCAATATCTCAGCCATGAGTTTCGGAGCACTGAGTAAAAATGCCATTCTTGCTTTAAATCATGGGGCAAAACTCGGAAATTTCGCTCATTGTACCGGTGAAGGCGGGTTATCGCCTTATCACCTAGAACCTGGCGGAGATATCATATGGAATATCGGCACTGGATACTTTTCCTGCCGTACGGTTGATGGAAAATTTGACCCGGAAAAATTTGCTGAAAGAGCGAATCTACCCAATGTAAAAATGATTGAGCTTAAGCTGTCCCAAGGCGCAAAACCTGGGCACGGCGGGATACTGCCGGCAAAAAAACTAACTAAAGAAATCGCATCTATTCGAGGAGTGCCTCTAGGACAGGATGTACTATCACCACCTGCACACACAGCATTCTCTACCCCAATTGGACTACTGAAATTCTTGCAACAACTCCGTGATCTCTCCGGTGGAAAGCCAGTTGGTTTTAAGCTTTGCGTAGGTAAACGAAGGGAGTTTTTGGCGATATGTAGGGCCATGACCGAAACGGGAATATACCCTGACTACATCGCTATCGACGGCGGCGAGGGGGGAACCGGTGCAGCCCCCTTGGAGTTTTCAAATCATGTTGGGAGTCCTCTGAACGAGTCTTTGGTTTTCGTTCACAACGCTCTCGTCGGGATAAACGCCCGCCAACACATTAAGATCTGGGTATCCGGTCGAATATCAACAGCTTTCGATATCATCTCAAAAATATGTATGGGCGCTGATGTTTGCTATTCGGCAAGGGCGATGATGATGGCGCTGGGTTGTATCCAAGCTCTTCAATGCAATACCAATACATGCCCGACCGGCGTAGCGACCCAGAATCCGTGGTTGACACGAGGACTAGTTGTTGAAGACAAAAAAACTCGTGTCAAAAATTTTCACCATGCGACGCTTGAAAGTGTCGCTGAGATCATGGGGGCGATGGGCTGTGAATCAACGATTGACTTGAAACCATGGCATCTCATGAGGCGATTTGGCGCGTTCGAAGTCAAACACTACGGCGAGATATTTGACTACCTTAAAGGCGGCGAACTCCTAGGTCAAAATCCGCCAAAAGCATTCGAAAGAGCTTGGAAAACAGCCCGTGCTGACTCATTTGACTCGTCTGCGTCGAGTTAGCAGAAATCCAAAGCCAATCGAGGTCACCGCGATCAATACAATCAGGATTGTAAGCCCCCGGGCCTCTGCGTACTTGCGTTCATCTTGCGCGTACTCCCCAAGTCGCGGAGCAACCTTAACCCAATCTCTGCGAAGATATCCTAACTCAGCCGCACAACTCCCACAGTCTAGACCCAAATTTTTTAGCCTTTCGACTAGCTGACGATCTGATAATCGGGCAAGGTCTGCCAGAGAAAAATGGATGCTCCTTTGCTTCACCCAAGCTGTCAGCTCCGGACTTACCCCTCCAATCTCAGAGCTCATGCGAAGAGTTTGCACATAAAAAGCAAGGGACCAAAGCTCATCAACATCTAGTACATCGACAAATGACATCATCTCTGAATCATCGATGCCGTGAACTAATACGGCATATAAACCAAGAGCTGTTTGTGAAGAATTATGCACCGCATCATGCAAGGATTTTGGCTTTAACTTAAGCCTAGACTCGAGTTGTCCAGGCGCTCCATCAACAGAGCCATGACAGCTCTGACAATGCTGCTTAAATTTTCCGGCTGCAAGTTCAAAATTTGGAACCACTGCGGGGGCTGTGTCACTTGCGAAGTCTGTAATGAGCCTACTTTGTACGGCTAAAAGATAGGATTTTACTCCCTCAAACTTATGGCTCTGAACGTCGTTTTTTGCAGATCGAACAGCAGGTAAAAACTTGTGGTCGTAATTAGATGCTGCCGCGTCCACCTCGATCGCATGGCGCTCCGCATGATCTAAGCGAAGTTTCAGGCAGCGTTTGACATCATCTTTAACATCAAAACAGGTCAATCCAAGATAGGTGTCCGCGAAAAAACCCCAAAATGCTGCTCTTGCGGCAGCCTTCTCCTCTACTGTTTTCCGGCCGAAGGCCTCCGTAGAAAATGAAGAAAAGCAACAGAGCAGACAAAGAAGGCTAAACTTAAACGACATGAACCCCAAAATTCCAAGGACGCAGCCTGCGGATAGATATATGAAATGCTTACATCAGCGGTGCAAAGAGTCTCATAATTCTTCGAAAAAGCAAACGCCCAATCCGCAAGTTGGACACATCACCCTTTGACAACTCAGAGCAGTCCTTAGCCACGGAGTCCATAATAGTTCTTACCTGCGAAGCCAATTGCTTATCTCTAACAAACAAGTCGGTTTCAAAGTTCAGAAAAAAGCTTCTGTAATCCATATTCGATGACCCAACCAAAACTAGGTCCTGGTCGGCAAGAATCATTTTGCCGTGACATACACCGTAAGGATACCTCAGAAGTTTGATCCCATACTGATGAATCTCCGAAAAATAAGAGTGTGCACATGTGTCCGTGATTGGATGATTTGAGTGCCGAGGGACGATGATCTGAACATCAACCCCACGGACAACCGCAAGCCGCATGGCATGCAGCAATTGTTTATCAGGTACAAAGTAGGGTGTCATAATCCACACTCGCTGTCTTGACTCGTGCAGAATACTCACAATTGTGCTGTAAAAAGGCGCATTGTTTTCTGATGGCCCACTAGCGACGATTTGAGTCAAAGACCCGGAGCATGTCGAATCATTTCCGTTAACATACTTTGCTCCGAGAACCTCGGCCGGGAGTGACTTGCCCGTTGTAAAATGCCAATCTTCTGCAAAAAGTGAAAGAAAGTCGGATATAACTGGACCGTTTACCTGGAACGCTATATCAAACCATTTCGGCCTGGTGGGATCTGGCCCCTCTAGATACATGCTGCCAACGTTGAACCCGCCGGTGATCGCTAGCTGGCCATCTGCAATAATCAATTTGCGATGATTGCGCCAGTTGATTTGAAAGCGTCGCTTGATCGGATGAATATCTAAAAAGCGATACATTTTCACACCACGCCCTCTGTATGCTTCGATCATTGAATTTTTAATGCGGTGTGACCCGAGGCCATCAAATAGTACAAAAACTTTCACACCCTGCTCAGCTTTAGCGGCCAATTTATCCAAAAATGAGATGCCGATTTCATCTGCTTGAATCTGATAGAACTGAAAGATTATAAATTCTCTAGCACCCTCGATGGCCTGTGCCATTGCCTCATATGCTTTAGTGCTGTTGACCAACGGCAAGATGGAGTTACCCTGCTGCAATGCTTGACCTTGCAGCATTGAAACCCACATCGCGGTTCGCTCGAATCCCTGATATCCGGATTTAGACATGACGCTTAGATTTTCGGGGCCTATGACGTCTGCATTTTTTTGGGGACGCTTTAACCCTGATAGATGTTTGGATGCTCGCTTACGTGCAGCGTATTTTTCGAATGGATTCAGGCCAAACCCTAAGTAACAGATCGCCGCGAACTCGGGAAACAATGCTACCCCCAGAAGCCAACTAAGACAGACGACTGGGTCTTGTTTCTTGACAAGAATGTGGGCAGCTAACATGACGGACAAAATAAGCTTCGCGATTTGCGTCAATTCATTCAGATTGCTTTGGAATTTTACAAAATCCACAGGCTAGCCCCGCCATCAACTTAAACATTGCCGCCAGATAGTCTAAACTATTGGCAATATTCAAGAAATTCTATATGTGGTACATTATAGACCTGTTCCCCCGAACCGACAAATGGAGGGATATAAAAATTAAAATGACACACGACTTAAAAGCTAATCTTGAGACTTGGAATAAGCTCGCCGCAAAGGAACTTCACGGCGCCAATTTAACCTCGCTGGAGAGACAAACTCCTGAGGGTTTCACCATAAAGCCCCTCTATACTCGTGCGGATATCGCGTCGCTACATAACGTAATCGACTCTCTGCCAGGTAGCTCGCCCTTTCTTCGAGGCCCTCGAGCCACGATGTACACTCATCGTCCATGGACTATTAGGCAATACGCAGGATTTAGCACGGCCGAAGAGAGTAATGCGTTTTACCGGCAAAATTTGGCCGCTGGCCAAAAAGGTCTAAGCGTCGCCTTTGATCTGGCGACTCACCGGGGATATGATTCTGACCACCCACGCGTACGAGGCGATGTCGGCAAAGCTGGAGTCGCTATCGACTCCGTCGAAGATATGAAAATATTGTTTAATGGCATCCCTCTGAGTGACATGAGCGTGAGTATGACCATGAATGGAGCCGTACTTCCCATCATGGCTTTTTATATTGTCGCCGGTGAGGAACAAGGCGTGGCTCCAGCCAACCTTTCAGGGACCATTCAGAACGACATCCTCAAAGAATACATGGTCCGAAATACTTACATATATCCTCCAGAACCTAGCATGCGTATTGTCGGAGACATTATCGAATATACGGCAAAACATATGCCTAAATTCAATAGCATCAGCATCAGCGGATACCACATGCAGGAAGCAGGAGCGGACAGCGCTCTAGAGTTGGCCTATACTATTGCTGACGGACTTGAATATGTGAAAACTGCACTTGCACGTGGTCTTGACATCGATCAGTTTGCACCACGCTTATCGTTTTTCTTTGGAATTGGCATGAATTTCTATATGGAAGTTGCCAAACTGAGAGCCGCCAGGCTTTTATGGTCTGAGTGCATGAGCGAATTCAAACCGAAAAACCAACAGTCACTTATGCTACGCACCCACTGCCAGACTTCAGGCTACTCTCTCACAGAGCAAGATCCTTACAACAACGTGGTCCGCACTACGATCGAGGCACTTGCAGCGGTACTGGGTGGAACACAGTCTCTGCATACCAATGCGCTGGATGAAGCCATCGCATTACCATCTGAGTTTTCTGCAAGGATTGCACGGAATACTCAACTCATAATCCAGGAAGAGACCGACATCTGTCACACGGTTGATCCATTTGGCGGTAGCTTTTTTATGGAGCGTTTGACGCAAGATCTAGCTGAAAAAGCGAGATCCATCATGAAAGAGATCGCTGATCACGGCGGCATGGTCAGAGCGATCAATAAAGGGATTCCTAAACTTCGCATTGAAGAAAGTGCCGCGCGAAAACAAGCACGAATTGATAGTGGGAAAGACATTATTGTCGGCGTCAACAAATATAAGAATGCAGCAGCAAAGGAGCATGTCGACGTTCGAGAAGTCGACAATACCACCGTGCGTGATGCTCAAATTAGGCGCCTTGAGACAGTGAAGTCAAAACGCAGCACATCAGAGGTCACAAAAGCTCTGGCCGATATAAAAAAAGCGGCCGAATCGAATTCTGGAAATCTCCTCGAATTATCGGTTATCGCAGCGCGACAGAGGGCAACTCTTGGGGAGATCAGCGAAACTCTTGCAAGCGTATATGGGCGTCATCGCGCCCAGGTCCAGACAGTCAGCGCGGTCTATTCCGCATCCTACGGAGGACTTGATGTGATTGAAAAAATCAGAGATCGAACGAAATCATTTGCAAAGCGGGCCGGCCGCAGACCCAGAATCCTCGTGTGTAAGCTTGGCCAAGATGGGCACGATAGAGGCGCTAAGGTCATCGCCACTGGACTCGCTGATTTAGGATTTGACGTTGACATTGGACCGATGTTCCAAACTCCAGAAGAGGCTGCCAAAGAAGCACTAGAGAATGATGTGCACGTCATTGGAGTCTCCAGCCAGGCCGCCGGCCACAAAACTCTGGTACCCGAATTGATAAACCATCTGAGAAAAATCGGTGGAGAGCGAATCAAAATTGTGGTTGGCGGTGTTATTCCCTCAAACGACTACGAATTTATGATAGATTCAGGCTGCTCTGCCATCTTTGGTCCTGGTACGCCCATACCTGACTGCGCTGAACGTATTCTTGACGTCTTGGAGAAAGATTTGCCATGACAGGCAATATCGATTTACTAAAGTCAGAAATTGTAAAGGGCTCCCGTCTATCGCTGGCCAAAGCTATAACATTGGTCGAAAGTACTAGAATTGATCATCGGCTGGAGGCCGAGAGTCTTTTATCTCAACTTATCTCAAGGACTGGACGCTCCATAAGGGTCGCCATAAGCGGCCCACCTGGAGTTGGAAAAAGCAGCTTCATCGAGGCGATGGGCCTTCACTTAGTTAGATCTGGAAAATCTCTGGCCGTACTTGCAATCGATCCGACATCACCCCTCACCGGTGGAAGTATTCTTGGCGATAAAACCAGAATGGAAGAATTGTCAAAGTCCGACCGATGTTTTATTCGCCCTTCACCCTCTTCTGGAGCCCTCGGCGGCGTCGGTAGGCACACTCGCGAGACGATGCTCCTCTGTGAGGCTGCTGGATTCAGCGTTGTTCTCATTGAAACCGTCGGGATCGGTCAGTCAGAATTCGTGGCGGCAAGTATGACAGATATTTTTGTCCAACTACACCAGCCCTTTAGTGGTGATGAACTTCAGGGCATCAAAAAAGGTGTCATGGAGTTGGCTGACTTAGTCGTAGTGACCAAAGCGGACGGTGATTCCCTGTCGGCGGCCGATCTTGCAAAAAAAGATTTAGAACGGGCTATTTCGCTTATCAAAGCGCATGCGGAAGAGAAAACTGAGGTCGTTACAGTGAGCTCCACTAAAGGCATATCGATTGCATCAACGTGGGATAAAATTGAGCAAATTTACCAGTCGCGCCTCAAATCCGGAGCTATCTCAAAAAAGCGAACTATTCAAAACCGCGAGTGGCTTAATCAGGAGATACTAAATGCTCTGCAAGATTGTCTCACCACTCATCCTCGTTACGAAAATCTTCTGCAAAAAACTTACGATCAAGTTGAGACCTCAACCGAGCACTGCGCTAAAGCTGCAAGAGATCTCGTAACTTCACTTCTGAGATCCGTCGAGTAGTCATTTGTGTTCGATGGCCTTCCAGTATTTTTTTGGATCAAAACCTGGCGAATGCGGCGGCGTGTGACACTCCGCGCAAGACTTTTTCGGATCGATCGCCTGCGCGCCTGCGATACTTTGTACGGGATTTAAAATGTGGGCTTTTCTTGGCCCATGACAATTCTCGCACTGAACATTTGAAAATTTTGGACTGACGGCCTCGCTAACATATCCGCCTTTATCCTTAAATCCTAACACATGGCACTCCACACATGAGGCGTCTTCATGCCGTTTCTTCAATAAAAGCGTATTCATGGCACGAGAATGAGACGATCTTTTCCAAGCCTCATATGAACTCGCATGACAACTTGCACATGCTTCTGCGCCCACAAACTCTGTATCCTGAAGATCTTTTGTTCTGAGATTAACTAGGTTTTTAAACTTATCAGTCTCACTACGGCGCAACTCTTCATAAACCGCATTGACTTCGTAGGGAACGGCCGATTCCTCCTCCAATCTTAACCAATGGATATACTTCACCAATGAAAATTGGGGGAACTGGTCTGACTTCGGCGCTACTAAAGTAACTCCTTTTGATGCAGCCTGGGAGTTGCTATCTGAAAAACTTAAGGGCTTAGGTATCGGAAATTTTTCAAGCCCTGCAACCCGCAGCAGACCCGCGCCTCCAAAAGGAACGGACCATACCAAATGACTCTTATGCCGCGTGACTAAGAGACGCTCATTCGCCTGCTCAGCGTCACCAACTTCAACACCCATCGGCACCTTACTAGATCGTATGATTGTGCCGAAGAACTTTGAATCCAAAATTTTTGCCAGGTCTTTGTCGTCTCCAGAGAATAGCAATATCCGTTTAAATGGCGATAAGGCGCGAGATCTCTGCGTCCACACCTTCAAAAGGGCCGGTGAAAATTGCTCAAGGCCTTTTGACTTCAGGCCAAGGTAACCGAAAATTTCATAGTCAAAGACTGTAAGACTATGCCTCCAAGATGAAGTATCCCCTTGCTCTGCCGAGTTTGAAAGGACCCAGTTGATAGACGGTAGACGCTGCTTTCGACCAAGCATCTCCCACTCGTTAATATTAACAAGAGATGCATCAGGGCTAATAAGTTTCAGAACGCGATCGATTGCTTCCATTGACGAATCGTTTTTATCCGCCTTTAACCCATTACCGAGATTAACGACTGGTATATTTTTGTACTGTGATCGATACCTACGAACCGCAGCTGAAACGCGCTTAAGTCCACCCACATCGGTTCTGGGGTCGCATCCGCAAGGCTCCAAATGGCCGCGCAAATCACCAAACGCCAAAATTCCTGCCTCAGAGCCCCCCAGCGCGGCACTAGATAGCGCAGTAAAAGCGGCAACGCACATCGTAAAGTACTGAAATTTAATCATTTTTAGCAAAAGACCCTCATCGGTGGGGTTTTCCACTTCACTTGAAAACGTCCCTACAGTATACGATGCATCGCAACCTTTGTTAGTAGGAATCTCGACCTTGAGCACAAAAATTCTAGAATTAACACCAGCCGCAATTGAAGCAACGTGCGGCCTGCGAAGCAATAATGAAGACTACAGAAACAAAGATCTGCGGCTCTACCTTGCAGGAAAAGGCTGTGATGGCTTTGAGTACGGCGTTTCATTTGATGAACGCGAATCTGAGGACGTCATCATAGCGGTAAATGATGAAATCAGTCTTGTGTGTGACTCACGAACATTAGAGTTCGTGCGCGGCAGCAAAATCGACTGGGTTGATGACGACAGAGGAAAAGGCTTCTTAGTAGAGAACCCAAACCACCGTAAATTCCGAGGCAAATTCTACAAAAAGTCTGAGTGGAAAACGAAAATACTGACGGAATTGCATAATCAGTGACGCAACCTTACTTATAAGAGACGATTGTAACTTTTTCAGTAAACATCTGCGAAGAGATCGATTTTATGAAGGCTGCGACTTCTTGTCTCTCTTCTAGAAATCTACGACTAACTGCGACCAGATTTCCGGATTTATGAAAATATATTTTTCTGCCCTGCGCGTCTGAGCGAGATATCATTTCTCGCAATTCATCAGGACTTAATTTGCTTCCATCATATAATGCATCGCGTGATCCTTTAAAAACAAGATCGCCCGAGATCTTCTCCCGAATTTTTTCAGCACTAGCACTCGTAAAGCCAGCGCCGGCGACCTGCATGACAACTTTTCCCGCCTTGCTGACGAAAATTCCGCTCGGCGCAAGACCCTTTGAGGTCGCGACTCGAAAATTCTCGCACCCAGCAAGCAGGGGCAGAAGCGACTGAAATTGTGATGGAGTCGTTACTATCATTTGAAATTTCAGGTCGGACGCCGCGGGCTTTTTAAATAGTTGCGGGCGTCGAACTTTACCAGTCTCTAGATGACTCACCCCCACCACTAAAGGTAGTGTTTCCATTGCGTCTTTATAAGAGCAAATATAAATTTGACGGGCCTCACCTGCAAATGACCAGACAGGTTTTTTGCCTGGCTCTGAAACTTTCGCGCCCCCTCTCAGTTCCAACAAACCACAGGGAATCCCGTCCTTTTTTTCGACCTCCTGCAAGCCTCCAAAGTCTTCCAATTTCAATATAATACTACCAGTCTTCGGCAGTGCGAGTTCCTTGCGATTGCCACCCTGCTTCAGCTCAACGGCTGGAGACCATTGGAGACTCGAACTACCAATGGTCGGCTCACGCCATTTAAGCACACCAATTTCGCCGCGAATCTTTTTTAATGATTCAAACGAGTAGTATTCACGTTCCAGACTTGAAAAATCTAATTCAATCTCAGCACCTACTGCTTTAACAGCAGGTACAACTGGGACCATCGGTGCTTTTGGCATCTTAGGTTTCGCCGGCTTTACAGGAGGCTTCTTTGGACTCAAAGAAGTTGGCACTTCTTCGCTAGGCGCGTCGACAGCTTGGACAGACTCAATCTGAACTCCCGTGGCCGGTGAGCTAGACTCTAAAAAAGGCTCGCCTGGAATCGGCGTACTACCGACGATAGCGATTGGCGTTTGCTGTATAAGACTAGCGACAACTGCTGTCGGGACAGTTATTTTGGCAGCCAAGTTAGACGACGCCTGTTCAACATCACTTTTAGACGCTCTAGGTGGCGGCTTTCGACCAACAAACTCTTTTACACCTTTTTCATCCCTAGCCACCCCACGTTCCTCACCCGGTTCGACCAAATAATCTCGACCGCCAGATCGGATGATGACAGGGAAAACCGATTTTGCTTGCTGATTTGCCACTGTATTTTTTTGAATAGCGACTGAACCTTTTGACAGATTAATAATGTATGTCAAACCACTTTCCTGTCGAATGGAGCTGACAACCATCTGAGTATCGGGACCTACACTTGCCGCACGTCCGTCACCGAAATCAATTATAGCTTCAGATTTAGGACCAGTCGCAAGTTTATCACCGTCAAAAACTCTTTGACCCCCGCCTCCGATCGCCTTCCAGCGAATATCATCTTCGCCGCGGTATGTGACGTCACGCTTCGCCTGAGATATAGTCGCAATTGGCACACCAACAGTTGCAAAGAATCGGTCTTCATGCCAAAGAAGTGCGACGACCGCACTGAGGCCAACTAGCCACAATCCAAAAACGATACTTTGCTTTGATGCGGAACCCACTAAGACTACTCCAAAAACTACGACTATTTAGTCTTCTCATAAGCCATTTAGCAAGATTACCTAGGGTCATCGGCTCTGGGATAAAAAAGTTTAGGATTAGTCCGGCCTAATATTTATCCAGATTAGTCCGAAACAAAGAACATAGATAATACAGTTGGGGCGGAACCATGGCCGAGCAGCTCGGATCGAGATCTTTATCTGCAAAATTGAGCTATTTGATGACACTAGTCATCAGTTTCACTGTTATTGCGCTTACCGTACAATCGGCTGGACGATTCAGCTCCTACATTATTCAAAACATTGAGGAATCATCAACGAGTTTGGCCGAGCGGACTGCGCGCGAGGTCTCGTATATCATCGAAAATTGGCTATCACAGATGGCCGTAACCGTATCCCGTTTACCGGCTCAAAGCAGCCCGCAGACGAGCGCAGACACCGGCCTCACCGCCGCTCTGCGAGCCGATCGCGATCTTCTCGCCGCGAACCTCTATGTCATAACCAACGGCCAAGCGAAATTATTGCGCTACGCACAGCAACCAGTAAAAGACGCTGCCGCTCATCTTAACGCGTCCGCAAAGTCACAGGCCATAAAAAGCTCCATGGATTCCTTGGCTAAAGAAGCCGCGGGTAATCCAAAACTTTTTACTGATGACCGCGTCATTCGCAATATAACACCAGAGGCGAAATCACCCACGATTCTTATGGCTCTTAAGCTTTCAATACCAGGTAATAACAGCACGTTCGCTATGATTGCCGTGGTGGCGGACATGACACGCATTCAGCTTAGCTTGCCGCAAAGTCGAAACACCTCTGGCTTCATAATTGATGGTAAAGGATTCTTTTTTGCCTCAACGCAAGAGGATAAGATCGCAACAAAAAAGACGGCGCGAAGCAACGACCTTGTAAAAAAAGCTTTAGAGCTTCGGGCACCCTCCGGATTCTTATCTAATTACTCGAGCGGCTCAAATCGAGAGCAAATTGGAAGCTACGCTCAGCTGCCAGGCTCTTTACCGTTCTTTGTGATCGTTGAACGTGATCGGGCTGCTGCGTTTCAAGCGGTCTCAAAATTGTATATGTCATCCGCTCTTTGGGGTTTGCTTCTTATTCTGCTTGCCGCGATGGCCAGCTACGTTACGGCCGGCACCATAACAAAAAATCTTAAAAATCTCGTTTCGGCGACGAGGAGAATTGCAGGCGGCGATTTCGCTGTTCGTTTACAACCCAACACAAACGACGAAGTGGCTATTCTGAGTCACAGCGTCAACCATATGGCGGGAAAAATTCAGTTTCTCATGAGCTCTGAAGTTGAAAAGGCGCGTTTTGAAAAAGAGTTAGAGACCGCACAAATGGTACAGTCCACTTTCTTTCCTAAGAAGGAAATCTCAAAAAACTTTCTGAGCGTCACAGGCAGCTATCAACCAGCCACCGAATGCGGGGGTGATTTGTGGGGACATTTCTCCGTGAGCGAGGATATCGAGGTAGTTTTTATCGCCGACGCCATGGGGCACGGAGCTCCCGCAGCTCTTGTAACAGCTATTGCGTTTGCTGTTTGTAAATCAGTAGAAACGATCCTAAGCGAGGACTCAGCGATCGACACATCGCCATCGCGTCTATTGAAGAGACTTAACAAAATAATCTTAGACGCTGTGGACGGAAAGATAAGCATGACGTTTTTCGTAGCAGTTATTGACTTTAAAACTGGTAAAATGACTTATTCAAATGCCGGTCATAATTTCCCGTTCGTGTTGGCAACGAGCAAGGACGATCCACGTTTGGGTGCTGCAGCGAAGCGATCTACAAATCAAGATAGCCTTTTCCCGATCACGTTGACTCTCCAGGGCAACCCATTGGGCGTGGAAGCAGATAGCGACTTTAAAGAGAAGACTCTTAAAATTGCTGCGGGCGACAAGATCATTCTATTCACAGACGGGCTGATCGAAAATACCCGTAACGGAAGTGATCCGCTTGGACGAAAATCTCTTATCGATATTGCTTCAAAGGCGGGCGCCATTTCAGCCGATGCGCTTAAAGAGTTACTAAAGTCTGAAGGTGCTGCACGCTACGGTTTGGAAAATCTCGCGGACGACGTCACGATCGTTGTTGCAGAGATCGGTAGCCATTGGAAGGCACAGGAAAAATCCATAACCGACGCGGATGCGCCAGGCGCCGCTGCGCCTTCGTTGCCCATACTAAATATCGACGGGTCGGTCGTGAGCATTACGGTTCCGCCTCCTCCACCGGGGTTAAAGCCAATACCGATTCCCGTCGAGTCCATAGTCATTGAAAAAGAGGCCGTGTTTGACTTAGCGCCGCCTAGCGATCTTCCAAATTTTGCGCTATCACCCGGGCCTGAAGAGGGAGTCCAGGCAGAAGTGCCAGTTTCTGCAGCATTTGACCTAGGGTCTGACACAACACCAGAGGCGGACCTGAAGCTAGAAACACCACCCCAAGTAAAACCTGTTCGCTCAACCGGCTAGTCCGTGGTTTGACTGCGAATGGCGATTTTCCAGCCATTACCATAATGAGTTTCCAGTCGACATTCGAAACTTTGTTCAATCTTTTTTCTGAGCCGCGACATATGGCTATCTATTGTGCTTGTGGACACTCGAACACCTGGCCAAACGGCTTTAATAAGCTCATCTCTGGCAATTGTTTTATTGGCAGCAACTGCAAGGACGTATAAAATTCGTAACTCTTTAGGGGTAAGCGACTCCTCAAGACCAGTCGCTGCGACGCGTAGCTTCGCCAAGTCACGATCAACCTCAATATCGCCGATTTTTATGAGCCTTTCCGTTACACTTGGTGCTTGATGACGCTGATTGCGGGAGAAGAGTCCGCGAAGATGCGTCGCTATTAATTTCGGATCTTGCGATTGAGATAACCGTGGGACTTGGAAAACATCTAATAATTGACGCTGAGCATCGGTCAAATCCCCAACGATACAAACTTGCGTGTTTTTTATACTGGTTAAACACAGCGAAAGAACAGCATGAACTTCGGATAATGCATGCTGCGGTGACAAATGAATCAAGCACAAAAACTCATCTGCTTTTGGCGATTCGCCCAGCTGTAATAGCCGACTAAAGCTATGTAAGCTCGCAATTCGACGAACTGCATATAGCCCTGCAATTAGGTCCGACAACTCGGAACTCCAGGTATCATTCGGGGCAACAAGCCATATCATGGACACGACAGACCCTTTGCATTTATGATTATGGTCTGATAATTCAACGTCTATATTTATTCTAACCTACTCTGGTACATTATGACGATTCAGGACAATTCCCGGCCTCAAGATTGGAAAATCACGGATAGCGAGATAAATCTTCAAGAAATTCGGGCGGCTAAGGGACGGATTGAAAAGTACGTACCTGTGACTCCCGTGACGAAAAGCCTTTCAAACTCACAAAGGCTTGGCGTTGGCGTGTTTTTCAAGCTCGAAAACTTCAACATTACGGGCTCTTTTAAGATCCGCGGCGCCGGAAATGCTCTGCTTTCGAACAGCGCAGGAGACAAAGAATCCACAGTAATAGCAGCCAGCGCGGGAAATCACGCTCAGGGCGTGGCATACATGGCGCGACTCCTCGGTCGTAAAGCGACCATTTTCATGCCCGAGAGAACTCCAATGGTAAAAGTCGTAGCCACAAAATCCCACGGCGCCGACGTAGTTTTGACTGGCGCGGTTTATGATGATGCTTATCAAGCTGCCGTCGAATATCGCGATAAACATGGCGGAACTATTGTTCATGCATTCGCCGACGCTTCCGTCATAAACGGCCAAGGGACGGTTGGTCTTGAGATTGTTGATCAATTATCAAATGTAGGTGCTGTCGTTGTTCCTATCGGCGGTGGCGGATTAATTGGCGGAATTGGTTGTGCCGTTAAATCTCTAAGGCCTGACATAAAAGTTATTGGAGTCCAAACAAAGTCTTTCCCCGCAATGAAAGAATCTTTAGCAGCAGGTCGAATTGTCGGAACCACATCAGGCATGACCATAGCGGATGGAATTGCTGTTAAACGTCCAAGTCCACGCACGTTATCGCTTGCGCAGCGATACGTCGATGACATCCTACTGGTTAACGACGACGAAATCGCTGCAGCCATCATGAGCCTCATGGAGAAAGATCATGTTCTCGCTGAGGGAGCTGGGGCTGCCGGCGTCGCAGCTATTCAAGTTTACGGATCGCAAATCGCCGCAATGGCTAACAAGAAGGACGTTTGCTGTGTTATATGCGGTGGAAATATCGACGTGACACTTCTCGGCCGAATCGCCAATCGAGGGTTAATCGCAACCGGAAGAATGATGCGAATGACCGTCAGGATGGCCGATAGGCCCGGACAATTAGCAGAGCTTCTACGAGCCCTTGGCAACACCGGAGCCAATCTGATCGATCTGAGACACAACAGACATTTCGGAGCTCTCTATTATAGCGACGTGGATGTGGAGATTGACCTTGAAACCATTGACTTCAATCACCAAGATCTCATCAAAAAGACACTGGACAAATTAGGCATGCACTACCAGGTTTAAGCTTCACATCATCCTGGCATTCCATGGCTTGTACAAATTATGCGACAAGCCAAGTTGCTCTAGAATTTTTCCAACGCAAAAATCTACGATTTCTTCTATAGACTTTGGATGTTGATAGAAACCCGGCATTAAGGGAATGATCTCGGCACCAGCTTCGCAAACTGCCGTCATATTGCGCAAGTGAATCAGACTAAGTGGCGTCTCGCGGGGGCATATCAGCAGTTTCCTCCGCTGCTTTAAAACAACATCCGCACTACGCTCAAGAAGATTACTTGAGATGCCAGAGGCTACACGAGCCAATGATCCCATACTACATGGCGTAATAACCATCGCATCTGGCGCAGATGTTCCACTCGCACATGGAGCAAACAAATCCTCGTTTTTGAACACTCTAATTGTTTCTTTTTCTGTTGAATTAAGTTGGCCCGTTAAGGCTCTAAGCAATAAGCTCTTCTTAGTTAGTTCGTGAGCCGCGACTTTAGCCCCACTATCGGTGCTCACAAGATAGACGCGTTCAACCTGGTCGACTAAGATCTGCAAAAGTCGATCTGCATAAATCGATCCAGATGCGCCCGTAACACCCACAAGGACTCGGTTTAGACGAAACGGCGTTGTGTCAACTTTTGGCATAATGGTCTACCGCGACAAATAAGAAGAAAAGTACACTAACCATGGCATTCAAATTAAAAAATGCGACATTGATTTTCTCTGATGTGCCAAGCCTCATCGCATCACGAATCAGCCAGTGCTCAGCCGTCAATATTAACGCAACACCAGCAACGCCAGAATACCAAAACACACCACTGCCAGCAGCACGACCAGCAAAAACCAAAAACAATATCATGAGGGCAAACGAAACTCGACTGAGCCAAATCGTGGCTTTATGACCCAGCTTTGCGGGAGCGCTGTGAAGACCATTCCGGCGATCGAAGTCACGGTCTTGAAGTGAGTAAAGCAGATCAAAACCAGCAGTCCAAAACGCCACAGCTAAACCCACCAAAATAACGGGCATAGTGGTTCGACCCCAAAGGGCGATTTCCGCAGCAATAGGCGCTAGCCCAAGACACAATCCGAGATACCAATGCGTCATCCAAGACAGCTTCTTCATTAGGCTATAAAACGCAAGTACGACTAACAAAGCTGGAGATAAATATCCTGCCAATTCGGAGAGACTAAATGCCGCTGCAATAAATAATGCTCCGCACGCCAAAGTTACGCTCAAGTAGGAACTTGGAGTAACTGAACCAGCCGGCAAGGCGCGCATCTTGGTACGACTGTTAGCGGCGTCAATATCTCGATCGAGATAACGATTCATACCCATGGCAAAGCTACGAGCGAGAATCATACAAACCACGATGTTTAAAAACTTGGCCGCTGGAATATTGAACGGGCCAGCAAGCAGCAAAGCTACGCCAACAAATGGCAGCGCAAAAATACTGTGCGATAATTTGATATCACTGGCGAACGCTCGCAGAGTTTGCACAATGTCCCTTCGCCAACTTAAAGAGATAGCTTGCATAACTTATACTTCCAAAGATCTTTTTCACGATATCTAAATGCCCCAACGCCATCCTTAGGGCCAAGGTAACCAGAAGCCAAGATAGCACCTCGCTCAAAAACACCCACATCCGGTAGTTGCGTGGCACCAGCCCCATCGACTTTTACCCGGCTAAGAACCCCTTCAGAATCAACCCACTGCATAAGCGTTACGAAACCCTGGTTTCCGTTGGACAACCAGACAGGCTCTCCAACGTGGACATCAGCAAATGGAAACTCCTTTTGCCAAATGATTTGTGCAGGTGACGATGTAGGATCGAGCGAGGCGACCAAAAGAACACCTTGACCGACCATGGAATCACCACGAACACTTGCAATCATGAGTCTCTTGTCAAGCATCGTAGTCGACCAACTCTCCATTCCACCTTTAGTCGGCAGTGAGAATTTAACGGTAGCTTTAAAGGATCCAGAAGGGTCCAGGTTTGTGATCGAGAAATTAGAAACATTTGCGTCCTTGGAGCTCCGTACATTTTCAATCACGTAGGCAGACGTCCCATTCTGGTTGCCTACGAGCGACGCATATCGCGAGCGACTCTGAAAACTTGAGATGTTAAATTGCCACTTGGCATCCGGACTAACCGATACGAATACATAGGAAGCCTCTTCGTCACTATGGTTAACCTGTAGCCACCAACCGTTACTGACAGAGACGAGTCGCCCTGTTTCAGCCTCCATCGGTAAGGACGTCGCCATTCGTCCGGCGAGCTGATTATCTTTGACTGATCTGACTTCAAGCCAGGCTCTGTCTTTCTTGTTTTGGATGACGAAGGCAAGAGCACCACTGCCCACCTCGAGAGGAGCCAGAACGAACGCATCATATCCAATTGGTAGAGGTATTAAGTCATCCGCACTTAAGTTCACGGAACCTTCAGTTTTTGCAAAAACCGGCATCCGACTACCGTTACGAAGTCGGATACCCGCGACAAAACCGCCGTTTTGAGTTGCGTCTGCGGCCATATAACTGACATCTAATTCACTCTCTTTGAGAGGCCAAGGCTTGCACTTTAGAGTCGTCACAGCTGTCAGATGCGACCACTCGGACTCCAAAGCATCCTTAGATCGACCCGTTGTGCAAGAACCCAGTAAGGCCAGCGTAAGGAGCGAAATTAAAGCTTTTTCAGGTATTTTTTTCATAATCTCCAAAAGGGCTTTTGAAACTATCAAGGTACCGCCCGCTCTCCGGGCCTGTCACCCAGCTAAAGGTTTGTTGAAAGTTACCGAATAGCTCAACAGGTTAAGAACTTTTTTGTAGCACAAAAAGAGAACTGATATGAGCTCAAAATTCTTACAAGCACTGGTATGTCTGGGATTGCTAGTCAGCACTGCATCTTGCAGAGGCGTCTTTTTCGCCTCAGATCTAACCCCCGGAACAGTCCAGTTACCATACATGAAAAACTCAAGCAATGAATGCTACTTTCTAGACGAGTTTATGCCGACCCCGGATGCCCTTATAACCGGCCGTAGCGGGAATCTATCCCTCCGTTATTACTCGTATAAAGGCGCAACGTACAAACAGTGGGAAAACACACGGATTAACTTATCTTTTTACTCAAACGACACCCGCTGCTGGTCTCTATTTGAGGAATTTTACACAGTTCAATAGTGGGCCGAAATCGAGCCATAGGTTGGTGATTCGGCCAAAACCGAACCACTGAGAATCGAATTTTTAGGGCTTAAGCCTATAATGAGGCAAAGGCCGGGATGCCTACGCTGACGGGGCAAATTTTTGGTATAATCCAAGTTAGCCTCAATCTTTTTTGGAGAACTCATTTTATGAGCCGACTCGGCCAAAGCTGGCTTGCTCTGTTGTTAACCACGCTGTACGCGTGCTCGACGACCTCCCAGGCTCCAGCACCTGGAGATGCAAATAATAAAACGTCTGCTTTGAGCCAAGCCAATCAGTTCGCGCGAGAGGGGCTTCTAAGAGAGGCGGTTGATGCCTACAAAAAGCTAATAGCTAAAGATCCAGAAAACATGGTCGCTAGACGAAACTTAGGAATAGTTTTGCTGAAAGCGGGAGACCCAAAAGGCGCTATAATCAACCTAGAGTTGGCCATTAAGAACTTCGAGCAGAATTTTGAGACCAATTTCTTCCTTGCGGAAGCTTATCGCGCCGAGGATAAGTATGCCGAGGCTATCTATCGCTATAAGAAATCACTTAAAATTAAGCCCGACGAAACTCGTGCTCTCAAAAGTTTGGCGTGGTCTTACTTCAAAATCCGCTTCTACAGTGAGGCGATTAATATAGCGACAAGACTACAAAAGAAAGCCCCCAACGATGAGCAAGCTCTGATGATTTTTGCGCGAACACAAATAAAATTGAAGCGTGAGAACGAAGCTATAACAACATTAAAGCGGGGCCTTGATCGAGCCTCCGCGATCTCAAAGCCATACTTTGAAAGCGTTATTGCGGAGGCGTATGCCGCCCAGGGTAAAAGACAGGCTGCCTTGGAGATGTGGCAACAGGCATTAAAGACTCAACCTCTATTGGCTGGAGCGCTCATGGGTGTGGGACGCGTTCTTCTTGAGTCTGGTAAAGACAAGGAAGCTGTCGAATACCTTGAAAGAGCAGTCCGGGTGAAACCTAAAATGACTGAAGGCCACTATTGGCTCGCTAGAAGTCTGCAGAATTCTAATCCTGAGAGAGCCCTTCGCTACTATAATGCCTTCAAGAAAAACAGCGCAAATGACCCAGAATTTGTAGAGCTCGTCCAGGATGCAAGAAAGCGCGCAGCGTCCCTTCAAAAAATCGCGCGCGCCGAGACAAACTCGTTAAGATAATTCTGCATCGCCTCAAAGAAGCTTCATTTCGGCTTTCTGGTAACTAAGAAGACTACGCTTGGCGTCGAAAAGATTTTTATAGCTTTCGTAACGCACGCGAAGCTTCTCGGCTTCAGCTCGAGCTGTGACAAGCTTCATTAAGAAATCTTCGTACTCAGGATCCGTCTCCATTAAGCGACGGAGTTTTGCTTCACTATGCGATCCGTCATCCAGCCGAATTGATATTCTCGCTCGAATCGTGTTCTTTAGCAGGTCAAGTCGCTCGGCTTCCTTGCGAGCAGCGACATATTCAAGCCCAACTTTGTTCGCCAAGTGCACGATATCTTCTAAACCGAGACGATCTGTACCCGAAGTGGCGCCCGCCTGGGCCAGTTCCGGCTGGTTTCTTGGTGGTGGTTGAGATGGCTTTTCCATAGGATTAACCTAGCACCCTAGTGGCCTTTAAAACCACCAGACATTGCTTTAAAAGGTTGGCTTATCGGCCGGTTGGAAAGGCCCTTAAAACCGAGATCGAGAGTCTTTAAAGGCCTAAATAAATTAATAATATCAGTGCTTTAAATTTTAAGCTCAGCTAACTGCCTGATTTTCCGACTCTGATTAATAAGGAGGGGTATTCAACTGGCTGGCCAACCAGGTGTATAATTAATACACAAGCCGCGTTTTGCTTTTGAATTTTTAAACTAATGCATAAGCCCCTGTGGATGGCGGGGGGAGGTCCACTGTGAGCTCAACATCGCTTGATTTAAGTATAAGCCCGCGCGAATTTTTTCACTCCAAAATCACGGAAGCTTCGAGAGATTTAAACATCAAACTTGAAGAACACGTGGAGTTCTATCTTGTAAATCTTTTGACGAGCTTCATACAAAGAACAACGACCGGAGACGACACTGAAAATTCCGAAATGGATGTGCTTTCAACCCCTTTAGCATTCATGCTTAAGCGGGCTCTTGAAGCACCGATAGAGCGGCAGCCTCAGCTTTACCGATCACTTGGCGACGCGAGTCTGTATGTGTCTGGATTTTTCCAGGATTATTTCAACCGCAAAACCTTCGATATTAATTACTACATGACCATGGGTGCATCGGCCTACGAGCAGGCCTCGTCTCTGACTCGATCTCAATCTCGCGATGACGGGTTTCACGAGCTGATGGAGAGTCTCGCCAAAAATTTCGGTCAAATCGTTGATGTGGTTGCACAAGCATCCGACTCCAGTAACATGAATCAAGACTCAAGTATTCTTGTGCTTTACGATCGATGGAATCGCTCTGGTTCCCAGCGTATTAGGACGATTCTTGAGGATAAAGGCATTAATCCCATCCACGTACCATTCCGGCAGGCTAACTGAATGCAAGCCAACGCCGGGGATCTGGCCTATGACCCTACCATATGTGGGCTCACCTCTGTTATCGAGAATCTTATTAGTGACTACCGCGGATATAAGTTCACGATCTCATCTTTGCCTTACATCCAAACTTATCCAGAGGACTTTCTGAAAGAGCATTGCCCGGACGCGCAGTCTCTAGAAGCGTCCTTCTTAGTAACTGTAATTGAAGACGAAACATTTCTCGGTATCCACCTCAGCCAAAATATCGCCACTATTTTATCAGGCTGTACTCGCCTGGATGAACTTTTAAAAAATCCAGAAGGTTTAAATGCTTTTTTTATTCTCACTGAAGAAATCAGTCACTTTCACTATTATATTCACATGACCCAAATCGGACGTCCAATCTCGCTATTTGATCTGGAACTACAAGCTGAGCTTGATAAGATCGTCGTCACATCGTTAGTTATGAATACAATGTTTGGCCAAACACATATGCGAGAACTTGTATTACTATTATTCAACCAAAGCACGGTGACAGGACACTTAACTGATTATCAGCTAGCATCGCGAATTGCTGAGAGATTTTGGAAAAGTCACCTATCTGATTTTGGACCATCAATGCTATTTGATCGAAGAATACGCGCTCACTTAAATCGCATATTTATGGCAACCGGTGAGGAGAAACGACAAATTTTGCAGACGAATATTCGGGCTGCTTGATTAAATAATATTTTGATCTAAATGTCAGTCTTATCGAGAGTCTCGGACAATTCTCGAACCGCTTGGGCTGCATTACTTTGGCCGATCATCTCAAGATTTTGAATCAAATCGTTTAATTGCGACTCACTGACTTTACCAGTAGCTAGTGCGACCTTGATATCATCTAATCCTCTGTCAGTCTCGCCCGCTTGGAGCAGTAGCTGTCCTCGATAGAGACGAGCCACCTCATTCAAAGGTTCAATCCGAAGAGCCTCCGTAAAATCGCGGTACGCCTCCTTGGCGGAATCTGCGCCCATGGCAGAACTTATATACCGATTCGTAACCCTTTGCTTATCAGTACTTAGAAATACAGATATAAACATAAACACGATGAACGAAACAAATATGGCATATGTAACTTTAGGATTCCTTGCTCTCAATCTGTTAGGTCTTGTTCGAAGCATAGCTTCAGTCAACAACCAGCCACTCACCAAGCCGCCTATGTGTGCCGAATTATCGATAACGGGAATAACTAGTCCAAGCACAATGTTGGTTATGACTAGACCTGAGTAAATACGCTTACGCGGCTTTCTTTTGATATCCTCGCGATCAAAAGCATCACTCAGCAGCCCCTCCATTCGGTAACCAGACCCGAGAAGGCCGAATATTGCGCCTGATGCACCCGCACTAAGAGCCAATGAAAATAGACAACTTGCAAGATTTCCAACGACCCCCGCCACAAAATAAATAAGAAGAAACCATCGCGAACCTAAAATATATTCAATTTGGTAGCCGATGTAGTAGAGGGCCATCGTATTAAAAAGAAAGTGAATGGCGCCTATGTGAACAAATATAGGCGACACAAAACGCCAGTATTCGCCCATTGCAATATCGGCCAAAGATTTACTGCCGAAGTCTCGTATGACCTGTTCGCTTGGCATCCAGAGGGAGGATGGCTCAAACGAAACCATCACTACAAACACCACGAGATTTAGAAGCAATATTCGACCGGACCACGTGCCAAGATAGTATCGAAGACCCTCTGGTTGCCGAACCACTGGGAGCACGGGTAATTCTACAGATTCCTCTTGCTCCACTAATCCACCCAACTCAGACGTTCAGAGGCTAATCAAAATACAGCAAAATCAGTTACAGGCGCATGAAGATCAAGTAATTTCGCCGGAGGATCTAAACGCGGCGCTTTGCGAGACAACATCCAAACTGGCGTCGGTCCAACCACACCAGGCAAAAATACAACAACTTGTGCGACCTCCGCTCTCTTACCGCGAATCTGAGTCACATCTGCAGACAGTCGCAAGACGGCGCCTTCCGCTAAAGCAGAGTTTATGTTATCGCTTTCAAGTCTTAGGTGGGTAAACTTTGGCTCACCTTCAGCTGCCTTAAACTCTACAACAAAAGCTCCAGACGGCAGCTTTGATATTGTCTCTACTTTAAAATTTCCACCAATCCGTTCAATCTTTACACTTTCAGCAGCGAAAGCGCTCAGGGAAAACAGCGACATCATCAAAGAAAGAACTATCTTGAACATAAATTGACTCCCAAGTCTTTACAGAACGGCTTCCAGGGCTCCGCCATCTTTTATCCATGAAGACACTTTAATAATATCTTTATGCAACGAGCGATCTATCCCTACACCCGGAGAAAGACTCCTAATTCTATCATGAATTTTAGTAAGAGGTAGGGATGGTTTTAATGGTGCATGCAAATCAACACCTTGCGACGCAGTCAGCGCTTCGATAGCCAGGATATCCGCAACATGCGAGCAGATTTTAAGGGCTTTTCTTGCAGCAATGGGACCCATGCTGACGTGATCCTCTTTGTCAGCAGATGTTGGAATAGAGTCAACGGACGCCGGATGACTCAAGACTTTGTTCTCCGAAGCTAGTGCCGCAGCCACAACATGGGGAATCATGAAACCACTGTTAAGTCCAACATCTTTAACTACAAATGCGGGTAAACCGCTCATAGCGGGATTGGTCAGCTTCTCGATTCGTCTTTCCGAAATGCTACCCAATTCGGAAACGGCTATCCCTAAAAAGTCCATGGCCATCGCCAGAGGCTGGCCGTGAAAATTGCCGCCGCTTATGACAGATCCGTCTTCAAAGACCAGAGGATTGTCGGTGACGGAATTGAGATCTCCATCAATACGCTTTGCAACAAAATCTATGACATCGCGAGTGGCGCCGTGGACCTGAGGCGCACAACGAAAACTATAAGGTTCCTGTACACGCCCACAGTTAGCGTGGCTTGCCATGATTTCATCATCTCCGGATAAAAGATTCCAGAAATTGGCCGCTGAAGCCTTCTGACCTGATTGGTCCCTAACCTCATGGATTCGAGGATCAAAGGCAGCCTTAGTGCCCTTAATGGCTTCTAAACTCAAAGCTGCCAAAATATCGGCCGTTTGGGCTAAAACATTGGCCTGATGTAGGGCAAATGATCCAAGAACCGCCATAAATTGGGTCCCATTTATGAGAGATAAGCCTTCTTTCGCTGCAGGAACCAGAGGCGAGACACCGGCCTTCGCAAGCGCAACAGCTGCGTCCATTATCTCTCCACCGTAGTAAACATCGCCCTCACCGATTAGTCCAAGGGCTAAGTGGGCCAAAGGCGCAAGATCACCGGACGCACCGACACTGCCCTGCACGGGTATGACCGGCAAAATATCATGCGCCAAAAACTCTAGGACTTTCTCCACAGGCCTTCGACTTACGGCACTGTGACCAAGTAAAAACGTATGTGCACGCAGAATAAGTAGTGCTCGGACCACATCTTTTGGCGCATGGTCTCCAACACCACATGCGTGACTTCTGATTAAATTGTACTGAAGCGTCTGAAGCTTGTCCTTGTCGACCTTTACGTCAGAAAGAAAACCAAAGCCTGTATTGATTCCATATATCGTTTTGCCTGACTTGATAGCAGACTCGACTAATCCGCGATAAAGCTCAAGCCTGGACCACGCCTGCTCCGAAACTACGAGGTTCGGCTTGGGGTGTGCTGCGAGTGAAACGATTTTCGACCAAGAAAGTCGATCAACACCAAGGGAAAAAGGCTTCATGAATAAAGTCCTCTGACGGTCTGGGAACGTTACTTTAAATTTTTAAGAGAATTGATCGGCTTGGATCTATCTTTCGCCCCGTAGACGTAAGTTCCCGCCACCAAAACCTTTGCGCCGGCCGCTACGACTCTAGCGCCGGTTTCATCATTAATTCCGCCATCAACCTCGATGAGGACCCTCTCATCTAATTTATTCTTTCTTAACCAGTCATGGAGAACTCTGACCCGGGTCACAGTGTCTTCAATAAAGCTCTGCCCACCAAACCCTGGATTTACCGACATCAACATGATCACATCCACGTGAGGCGCCAAAGCAAAAGCAAGCTCCAGCGGCGAACCGGGATTAAGAGCAATTCCTGGACGAGCCCCCTGCTTTCGAATGGCATCCGCCAATCTGTGGCCATGTTTAGCCACCTCAGCATGGAATACAAGAATATCAGCGCCAGCCTCTACGTATGACAACGCCACATCGTCCGGATTACTCACCATGATGTGCACATCCAGCGGAAGAGTTGTTATTTTCTTCATAGCTTTCACGAGTGGTAGTCCAAACGTTAAATTCGGGACAAAGTGCCCATCCATAACATCGATGTGATGCCAGGAGGCTCCGGCTTGCTCCACGGATTTAATCTCGTCACCAAATCTCATGGAGTCTGCAGCGAGTATACTAGGTGCAACTAAAACACTAGGCTTCGACATTAACGTTGCCCCTTTTAAGCATTTTAGTCTTGATTCGCTCAGCCTTCAGACGGCTCATGCGTTTGAAAAATACGATTCCATCGATATGATCTATCTCATGCTGTAGACACACCGAAAATAGGCCGTCTGCATGGACTTCAAACTGTTTGCCAGCCTCGTCAAAAGCAGTAATCCAAACCTCGGCCGCCCTATCGACGAAATCAAAAATCTCGGGAAAACTTAGGCATCCCTCTTGCCATTTTATGGTGCCAGCCTTTTTGGTGATAACCGGATTTATAAAAGTGAAACGCTTGTTGTGCCACCACTTCGGTTCGCCGTCGGTTTCGCTGCCGGTATGGGGAATTTCGATAGTTATGACACGGCGCAGATCGCCCACCTGGTTTGCAGCAAGACCAATCCCACTGCTGTGCTGCATAGTTTCGTGCATATCAGCGACAAACTGAACCAGTTCTGCATTGAACTCTTTGACGTCTTTGGCAGGTGTCTCAAGAACCTTCGCCGGCCACTCAACGACTTTTAATAAGGCCATCAGCCAGATCTCCCGCGGTGTTTACACGAGTCTCAAAAAAGAGAACGCCACCATCAGCTTATTGGTTTGTAAGCCTTCCAGGGTGCCCTCTATACGGACGCCCCATGGGATAGCACAACAAGCTGCAAGTGGCGAGAACCTTTAGATGATCGAAGCTTTAAGCTCTGTATCTTCAGAGGTTTTTCGTACGACCGCTGATACGATCGAAGGTGTTAGAAGCCAAATTCACAACTCCCTCGTAGGCATCAGCCAGCTGTCGATCAATCGCCTCAACTATCTGATTTTCAACCAAAATATCATGGGCGTGATAGAAAATTGTCTCGCTGCCCACCCGAATTGAGAGAATATAAACCCATAAAACACCCATGCCAAAAAACTTCAGCACCGTCTTCGTTCGATCACTCATGATTGGTCTCCTAAAGCTGGACATTTGGCCTACTTAGATCTTATCTCAGGTTGCCTCAAACACCAAAGACCCGAACCCCCAAGCAGGGATTCGGGTCTCCAAATGCAATCATTCAGACGCCCATCAGCTGGCAAGATCGTTTTCGCCTGCAAGTCGGCGACGTCCACGAAGCGGGATGATCTCTTTGCTCTCGGCGATCGGAGCAAACATGATTTCAAACACTTCCAAGTAAGACTTCACAAAGGTGACTTTTATCTTTTTGCGGATATTAGCCGGAAGGGCCTCAAAATTGGCCTTATTCTTTATGGGCACCAGTACATGCTCCACGCCCTCTCTCAAGGCTGCTAAAACCTTCTCACGAAGGCCGCCGATCGGTAGAACCATACCGTGTAATGTAATCTCGCCGGTCATCGCGATTTTACCGTTAGGGGCGCGTCCTAAAATTGCGGACAACATCGACGATGCCATCGTGATACCCGCACTCGGACCATCCTTGGGCACCGCACCAGCAGGGATATGAACGTGCAGCTCATTCTTATTCAACACCTCAGGGTCAAAGCCAAAGTCCTGAGCTTTCGAGCGCAAGAAGCTCAATGCCGTTTGAGCACTTTCTTTCATGACATCTCCGAGCTGCCCAGTTAGCACAAGTCTTGGCGATGATGCCGGTAAAATATTAGTTTCAATCGCCAAAACTTCTCCGCCGTACTGAGTATACGCTAATCCAAGGGAGACACCGCGCATCAGATCATGATGATAGAAACTGTCACCATACTTATTAGCACCTAGGTGCTTTTGAATCATTGCAGGCGTCATCTTGAGATTTCCGCTACCCGTCTCCGCCGCTACAAACTCGCCCGTCTCAGCGTACTCCCGAGCTAGCTTTCGGCATACACTTGCGATTTGTTTCTCCAAACCGCGTAGTCCACTTTCCCTAGTGTATCCATTAATGATTGCTGATACAGACGGTTTCGTGAAAGATACGTTAGCCTTCTCGAGGCCAGTTTCCTTGATCATTTTTGGGATCAGATACTGGTTTGCAATGATGAGTTTTTCTTCCTCGCTATATCCAGAGACTTCGATAATCTCCAGGCGATCACGCAATGGGCCCGGGATCGTATCTAACGTGTTAGCATTAGCAATAAATGTAACATCCGAAAGATCAACGGCCACACCAAGATAATGATCTATAAAATTTTTATTTTGCTCGGGGTCTAAAACCTCAAGCAGAGCGCTTGACGGATCACCGCGGTGATCGGAACCAAGCTTATCAATCTCATCGAGCATAATCACTGGGTTCATCGACTGGGCTTGCTTTAAGCTGTTTATAACACGGCCAGGATATGCGCCTACGTAAGTCTTGCGATGCCCACGAATCTCGGCTTCATCGCGTACGCCTCCAAGCGCGATTCGTGAAAACTGACGTCCCATGGATCTTGCGATCGATTTACCAAGGCTTGTTTTACCAACGCCAGGAGGCCCAACAAAACAAATGATTGGACTCTTCGCCCCTGGATTTAGCTTTTTAACAGCAAGGAACTCCAAAATCCGGTCTTTAACTTGATCGAGACCGTAATGATCCTCATTAAGAATTTTTTTAGTGCTTGAGATGTCGATAGCCTCAGTTGATTTTTTGCCCCATGGAAGCGACAGCATCGTCTCGATGTGCGTGCGCGTCAACGCGGCTTCACTCGTATCCTGATGCATGCGCTCGAGGCGCTTGATCTGACGAGTAACTTCCTCTTTAGCCTCATCCGTAAGCGCAACACCTTCCATGCGCTTCCAGAGATTTTCGACCTCGTCTTTACCATCGTTATCGCCAAGCTCGTTCTTGATAACTTTGATTTGCTCGCGCAAGTAATGTTCGCGCTGCATGCGACCAATCTCTTCCTTAGCCTGGCTCTGGATGCGAACCTGCATCTGGTAAACCTCGATTTCACGAGACAGATACTGGTGAACTCGACGTAAACGCTCCAAGGGGTTTTGAACTGAAAGAATTCTCTGAGCATCGGCAACCTTAAGGCCAAGATTTGACGCCACAAGGTCCGCTAAGCGAGATGGATCAGAGATATCTTCCAGAATCATCAAAATATCAGGCGATAGTACTTTGCCGAGCGAGACAACCTTCTCAAGACTCTCGCGCACCGCTCTGACCAGCGCTTCTAACTCTGGTGAAGAACTTGCCACCATCGCGTCGGCCATAGGAGCCACTCGCACCATAGGGAACCCATCAGCACTTACAAGTGACTTTAGTTGAGCTTTCTGAATACCTTGTATTAAAACTTTTACGCGGCCATCGGGCAACTTGCGATCCCGCATAACCGAACAAATCGTTCCCGTATTGTAAACATCGAAAGGCGGTTCGGTACTACAGTCGAGGCCTTCACCTTCCTCTCCCGCAACTTTAAACGCTGAGAGAAAAATTCTGCCGTTTCCAGCTCTAGCATTCTGAACTGCGTTGATGCAGAGATCTTCGCTGATAAAGACTGGCACGATCATGTGGGGAAAGACGACGATGTCTTTCAGGGGAAGCAGTGGTAAATCGTGGGCGAGATCGAGAGACTTTTGATCGCCATTACCGCTCATAACATTCTCCTCGTGCCAAAGACGCCAAGCAGCGCCAGTTTGTTCATAATTTCCCGTCTTCACAGGTATTCAGATCGGACACCTGACAGGAAATCTTAATTGGGCATGAAGGGCTGAATTTTAACGGTTGGTGGCAAAAACGCGAAAGGCAGGGGGTTCAGACAAGGGTGACAAGGACTTGCCGCCCTTGGCACATCTCTAATTTGATCCTCCGGGCACTTTGACGCTCACCATGGCCGGCCTTACAAGCCGCCCGTGCAACGCGTAACCCTTCATGAATTCGGTTGCCACTATCTCTTCAGTGACATCTCCGGACTCAATGCGCTGGATGGCCTGGTGGAAGTTTGGGTCAAAGGTTTTTCCGACCGCCTCGACAGGTTCCAGTCCGTGCTTTGCGAGGGCTGCAAGAAACTGCTTGCGCACCATCGACATTCCCTCGCGAAAACTAGCCTTGTCGGCTTCGTCTCCATGTTGGGATGACGGGGGCAGTGCTTTGTCGAAACTGTCGAGCACGGGAATCATGTCTTTAAGGATTGACTCGGTGCTGTACTTTATGAAGTCCGCTTTTTCTCTTTCGAGCCTTTTTCGCATGTTGTCCATTTCGGCAACGCTACGTAGAAGGCGATCCTTCATTTCAGCCAATTCGCGGCTGAGCTTTTCGACATCTTTGCCACTCGCATCTTCGGTCGCTTGATCGGGGGAAGCGACTGCCTCGGATAAATCCTCGGCGCTCTCAACCGCATGGCCATTGGCTCCTGCGATAGGGGACTGGTCAGAGTTTGATTGATTGCCGGCTGGCTTTTGAGCTTCATGATTCATGTGCGTCTCCGAAATCAACATTCGTTCTTCAGACACTGCACTATAATCACGTTTTCACCGGAGGCAAGACGAGAAAATCCTTTTCAAGAACTTGCCATATAATCTCTCTCTTCATTTCTTAGAATACGATGAATAAATCGCGTTGAAAGCGGGCAGGAATTTCCCATCTTTTCCAAACGAGGTTCTCTTTCAATGAAAGCAAGCAAAATAAAAGGCCATAAGGTAAATTTTTTTGCATATCGCCAATTGACAGCCTTGCGATGCCTTGCTATTTGATGAGTCCCGTTTTTCGAGGACCTTTTATTCAAAGCCGCGTGCGACCTGATTAAGGGCGTAAACTGCAGTAGATATAAGGAAATTGTATGGCGGCTAAGTGCTTGGTTTCTATAGTCGCTGGTATTAGTGCCAGCTTGTGCTCTAACCTACTGAATTCTAGTGGAGAATTTCCCGTGGAAATGCAGACCGTAAGCAGCTCAATGTCACCATCCAAAATCGTCCCTTCAACCGCTGTTCGCATGGACTCCGATTCGGCCCGTTATGCGACCTCCTCGCCTTTTGCTTCCGATGGGGAGTTCACAGGTAAGCTAGACAGCTACTCGCTGGAAGCCGTTGTTGAGCACAAGATCTCCAAATTCTTGGACCAAGTTGGCGGCATGTACCCAGAAGACCTCCACAGCTTGATTCTTGGCAAAGTTGAGAAGCCTCTACTAGCTCAAATTCTTCGTCGCACAGGCGGCAACCAAGTTCATGCCAGCCGAATCCTAGGCATCAACAGGAACACTCTTCGCAAGAAAATGAAAATGCACTCCGTAAAGGCTTAATTGTCGGTACAAAATTACGGTTAACTAAAACGGGGATGGAAGTTTAACTTCCATCCCCGTTTTAGTTAAAAAAACACAAAATTCAATTATTGTATAAGGTTATAAAACGACACGAAGTTCAGCTGACACGCAAGTTTGATGTCAGAAATGGCCCCGTGACGATTTTTAGCAATGATTACCTCAGCTTTACCAGCGTCCTCGGAGTTCGGGTTGTAGACCTCGTCTCTGTAAATAAACATGATCAAGTCAGCATCCTGCTCAATAGCTCCTGACTCCCTAAGATCACTCGTTTTTGGGCGATGGTCGGTTCGGGTATCAGCACTCCGGTTTAACTGTGACAAAACAATGATCGGCACATCCAACTCTTTGGCCAGCGCCTTTAGTCCACCGGATAGCTCAGCAACCTCGCGTTCACGGCTGTCAGCCCGCTTACTAGACGCACCCATCAGCTGAAGGTAGTCAATAATGACCATGCCTAGTCCAAACTCTTTCTTGTGACGTCGTAGCCTTGAGCGCAACTCGACCAAAGATATGCCACCCGTATCATCAAGGCTCAAAGGCATATTCATAATCGCTGTCGATGCAGCGCTCAGCCGGTTTAAGTCATCGTCGGTCAGATCGCCCTTGCGCAGGCGGCTCGAGTCAATTCGACCCTTCGCAGAAATTAAACGCATCATGAGCTGATTCTTTGGCATCTCAAGACTGAATACAACCGTGGAAATACCCTGTTCGGCCGCATGGGACGCAAAGTTCAAGGCCAGGGCGGTTTTACCCATAGCAGGCCTAGCAGCCAAAATAATAAGGTCACTTCGTTGAAAACCACCCGTGAGAGAATCCAAGTCCCGAAATCCGGACGGTACGCCCGTTGGAGCTCCATTGGAATTAATACGCCGCTCGATTTCTTCCAGAGTACTATTCAACACTGTCTCGGAAGATGTGATTCCGCCTTGCCGATCTTGTTCGCTAAAAATTGCTAATATTTCCCGTTCAAACTCACCTAAAAACTCAGTCACATCACCGTCAGCACTGGCAGCCCGTGAGCTAACACTTTGGCCCATTGCGACAATTCGGCGTAAATAAGCGTGCTTTTTAACCTGAGTCGCGTAGTAAACCGCGTTCTGAGCAACGGGAGCGTTCTCCATCAATTCGATCAGATAACCCCACCCAACCTCCTGGCCTTGGGCGTTGGAACCACGCTTTAGCCGCTCAGCGACTGAAACAAGATCTGTTGGATCATTCGTCGAATCAAGATCGACCATCGCCTCAAAAATCCGGCGATGTGCATCCATAAAAAAATGTTCAGGCAAAAGACCATCCGCACACACACCACTAAGGTGTATGGGTTCTTTCAGGATAGCCCCAAGGACCGCTTTTTCCGACTCTTGAGAATGAGGGGGCGTGAAACCCGCCATAATCTGGACTTCTCCAACGAAGAAACAAAACAACTTTAAACCTGGCCAAAAAATAACCCGCGGACTCGTCAATTTGCAACTGACTTCTTAGACCGCGGGTATTTTTTCTAAAACTAAAATTTCGCTGACCGCACGCTAGTTAGCGATCGCCGGGCCTTATCACTGCTTAGCGACAACCCAGACTTTAAACTTCGCCGAAACTTCAGGATGCAACTTAACTTGGCCGTGATAAACACCAACTTTCTTGATGTCTTCAACCAAGGAAATGTCACGCCTTGAAACCTTGAGACCTTCTTGGTTCAGAAGTTCCTCGAGTTCAGCCGTCGTCACAGACCCAAATATTCTCTCATCTTCACCAGTTTGCTTGTAAACCGTAACAGCGGTTTTTTCAATTTGCGCCGCCAAGGTTTTAGCTTCAGCCATGAGCTGAGCTTTTTTCTTGTCGAGAATACGGCGGTGATGCTTCAGAGCAGCCTCGTTAGCTTCGTTTGCTACCGACGCAACTCCACGTGGCAAAAGATAATTACGGGCATAACCATTACGGACATTCACGATTTCGCCAATTCGGCCTAATGTCGAAACATCCTGATTCAAAATAACTTTCATCTTAGTTCTCCTGCTTCAACAAAGGGCATTATTCGCGGTCACGGAATTCATTGGCAGCTTCACGGGCCGCCAAAGCGATCTTCGCCAGTTGCTCCTTACGCTTGGAAACGTCTACATTCTGTCCAATAAAGACCGACATGTAACGAAGAACATCTTCGTCGATACGCATTAGACGTTCCATCTCTGTAAGGTTAGCTGCCGTGCCAACAAAATCATAATTGACGTAATTTCCGCGGAAAGCTTTCTTCATAGGGAATGCCAGTTTTTTGACGCCCCAGTTGCTCTTCTGAAGAATTTCTCCACCATCAGCAGTCATAAGCTTTTCGTACTTCGACAAAAGCTTTGAACCGTCTGACTCAGCCAGATCCGCACGAGCAATAATTGTTAATTCGTATTCTCTTAACACTGTTCAATTCCTCCCTTATGGTTTAAGCAGCCAAGCATCACAATCGAGCCCAGCAAAGGAGCTAACACCGAGGCGACATCGCCTCTACTTTGTGAAAACAGCAAAACTATTTTTGCTGTCTAAACACCTCTTTCAACCGCAACATCACGTCAGGCATTACAGCTTTGACGTATTCCGTTGCTTGATCAGCTGGCATAGCTTTGAGAACGTAGTCAGCTACATCCATCATCGGCTGTCCGTCTTCTAGTTTCGGCGGACGTCCGACACCCAGCTTAATCCTATGGAAGTCATCTTTACCCGATTCTTCCATAATGGAGCGGACTCCATTGTGACCGCCGTGGCCACCGCCCGCTCTTGCACGAACCTTACTCGCCGGCACATCAATGTCGTCGTGTAAGACGATCCAGTCTTTCGACGGAATCTTAAAAAACTGGGCAACCCTCACTACAGATCGCCCACTGAGATTCATAAACGTTGCAGGTTTGAGAACCATACAACTCTGATCAAGAACCTCGACCTTGGCTAGCTCTCCAAGGAATTTATCGACAGCACCAGAATCCCAACTAGCACTAACCGATCTTGCAATCTCATCAACAACCCAAAAGCCAGCGTTGTGTCGCGTGTACTCGTAGCGTTGCCCAGGGTTTCCAAGCCCAACGAGAAGTCGCAAGATAATTACACCTTCATCAAATCCACATGCAAAGCGTGACGCCTTACAGGATCCACTTGAAGCTCCTGAATCTTGACCGGAATCGTTTTACCGTCCAGAACCAAGTTAAACTTGCGTTCTCCAAACTTCCAAGCTTTTGGCAGAAGTTTTGGATCGAGCTCCAAATTTGTCGCTTTGCCAGCATCAAGCATCACAGCAGGAATCTTGCCTGCTTTACGCAGTTTGTGAGTGTAGCTTTTGCCGGTTCCAGTGCGAAGGCTGGCTTCAATAGTAACTGTAGTTGCTTCGGACATAGTCGTCTCCAGGTCTCAATAAAAATCAGGTCCTCTGTCTAACACTGAGCTAGACACCCCGTCCAGCCCTAACCATTGAGGTCCGTGAGTCGAAAAAGGGAGGAACTTATACAACCGCCGGTTATAATTGGCAACGAAAAACGCGAGCTTTTAAGGCAAAACCCTCCCGATTCAGGAGGGTTAACAGAGCCTAAACAAATAAAGAGCTGATGGAATCAGCGTTATGGATTCGCCTAAGAGCTTTTCCTAGTAGTTCTGCGATACTTAACTGAACGATTTTATTGCACTTTTTCGCCTCAGGCGACAATGGAATAGAGTCCGTGCAGACAAACTCCTTAAGCACCGACTTTTCAATCCTCTCGACGGCCGGACCCGAAAGCACCGGATGACTGACACAAGCCCTGACCGATAAGGCTCCTTCGTCCATTAATGCCTGGGCTGCCTTGGTCAAGGAGCCGGCCGTATCGCATATGTCATCGACAATGATGCAATCCTTACCCTTAACCTCACCAATCAAATTCATGACGTTACTTTCGTTTGGCCGATCACGACGCTTGTCAATAATTGCAAGACCGCAATCAAACATTTTTGCGAGCGCCCGAGTGCGCTCAACACCGCCGGCATCCGGAGAAACCATTAGCATATTTTCAGTTTTACGGAAGTGCGTGCTAAAAATTGGCTTAGCAAATAAATGGTCGACGGGAATATTGAAAAAACCCTGGATTGCTCCCGTATGAAGCTCCATCGTAACAAGCCGTGAAACTCCTGCGGCGGAGATTAAATCGGCCACGAGTTTTGCTGTTATCGGCGTACGTGGCGCACTTTTTCGCTCCTGACGAGCATACCCGAAATAAGGCATGACCAAATTCACAGTTTTCGCAGAGGCCCGTCGCGCTGCATCAGCAATAATAACAGCTTCCATAATGTGGTGATTAGCTGGAAAACAAGAAGACTGAATAACATAAACATCACGGCCGCGAACGTTACAGCCGAGCTCTACTCGTGTTTCACCGTCTGCAAACTGTCCTACCGTTGCAGCGCCGAGAGATATATCAAGATAGGAAGCTATTTTTTCTGCAAGCGGGCGGTTGGAGTTACCGGAGAAAATAATCATTTCCGTTTCCATAATCCAACCCCTGGGCAAGTATTAAACCAAAAGTCAGCACGCCTCATCGGATGCCATGGACAGCGACAATAAGATGGCTGGGGCGGTAGGATTCGAACCTACGAATGCTGGAATCAAAATCCAGAGTCTTACCACTTGACGACGCCCCAACAGAGCCGACTTCTCGCTGGACACAGTGGTTTCAGAAATTAGCTATTAGGGTCAAAGGTGTCAAGTGAATACCCGCCTGAATTTATAGACCTTTGGCGGCGGGAAGTAGCGGCGTTTCCCCTGAGCCAGGACGCCATAAAATCCTTCCAAATTCATCACATTCGATGACCCAGGACCCAGTGAACTTGTCCGGCTCCTGTATAATTTTTTCGCTAACGGCATCCACAACCATTGCCTGGAAGGCCCTCTTTAAGGCTCTGCCCCCAAATCGACCATCCCGGGCCACATCAATCAAACGCTCCCTAAGCTGTCGTCCAATATAGATGCGGACAGCGCGGTCCTCCAAACGGGAGTTGAGACCGCCAAGCTGCTTGTCAACAAGCCGGCTGTAATGCTCAACTCCTAAGCTTCTAAACTCGACGATTTCGTCAAGTCGGTTAACAAATTCCGGTCGCAAAACATCTGCGAGCGCGTGTCTGAGCATACCTTCCCGCGTGTCAGCAAACGAAGCATGACCCAAATCTAATTTAAGATTCGACGTGAGAACGATCAGCGCATTTGAAAAATCCACAAGCCGTCCATTGCCATCAGTCAGTCGTCCCGCATCAAATGTCTGGAGGAGTATGTCCAAAACTCTAGGATGCGCTTTCTCAATCTCGTCAAATAATACGACTGAATATGGCTTTCGTCGCACCGCCTCGGTTAATTCACCGCCATTGCCATGGCCGACGTACCCTGGAGGCGCGCCAATCAACCGCGACACGTTATGCTCATGCATGTACTCTGACATGTCTATGCGCACGATCCGTGAGTCGTCGTCAAATAGTTCGGCCGCAAGAGCCCGAGCCGTTTCTGTTTTTCCCACACCAGTGGGGCCCATAAACAAAAAGACTCCGAGGGGCCTTCCCGGCTCATTAACACCGGCACGCGATCTCCTGACCGCACGACATACGCTTTTAACCGCTTCGTCTTGCCCAAAGACACGGCTTGATATTCGAGCCTCCATCGTCATGAGGCGAGCCGAATCAGACTCCAGCATTTTATTGACTGGAATCGCCGTCCATACACTGACCACTTCCGCTACTTCGCGACGACTTACGATCTGTCTTAGGAAATGATGTTGTTTTTGCAAGCTATCAAGCTCTTGCTGGACTTGTTTGATCTCAGACTCAAACTTCGGCATCTCCGCATATTGAATTTTTGCGGCAAAGTCGTAGTCACCGTTAACTTTGGATTGTTCAAAAAGTTTAGTCAGCTCCTGGCGCTTGGCTTCCGCAGCAGTTAGTCGGTCAAGCAACGCCCGATGTGACCGCCAAATCGTATTCATTTGCTCAAAGTCATCTCGAGTCTTGCGCAACTTGACATCAATACCCGCGATAACAGCTTTGCTTTTAGCGCCGGGTGTTATTGCCTGGCGCTCAATTTCTAACGACTCTATCTGACCGCGTAAAGCGTCAAGCTCCGAAGGCATGCTGGCTATCTCAAGCTTAAGCCTACTGCAAGCTTCATCCAGTAGATCAATTGCTTTGTCAGGCAGCGTCCTCGACGTCAGATAACGAATGGAAAAATCCACGGCCGCAATCACAGCCTCATCATCAACCTGAACACCATGGTGAACCTCGTAGTGCGCTTTCACGCCCCGAAGAATGGCCACCGTGGCGTCGCGCCCAGGCTCATCTACAGTTACCGGCTGAAAACGCCGCTCAAGCGCCGAATCTTTTTCAATATGCTTACGGTACTCATCAAACGTAGTCGCGCCTATACAATGGATCTCACCTCTTGCTAACGCAGGCTTCAGAAGATTGGCCACATCAGCTCCACCCTCTTGATTACCGGCGCCTACAATCATGTGCAGTTCATCAATGAACAAAATAATTTGGCCTTTGTGACTCTCCATCGCTTTAAGGAGACTTTTCAGTCGATCTTCAAACTCGCCACGATACTTGGCGCCCGCAAGTAGACTGCCTAGATCGAGGGACAAAATCCGTTTTCCTTTGACGGTCTCTGGAACTTGGGATGCAGAAATTCTAAGAGCCAAGGCTTCAACCACCGCACTCTTACCAACACCAGGTTCACCGACCAAAATGGGGTTATTCTTCTTTTTTCTACCTAGTATTTCCAAAACGCGGCGGACCTCGCTATCTCGTCCGATCACGGGGTCCAGCTCACCTCGCTCCGCCTTCGCTGAAAGATCGACCGTGTATTTGACAAGGACATCGTCAACTTTTCGGGATTCAGACTTTTGCTGGGCTGGCGGGGCGTCTTTATCTTTCTGATTTTTCTGCTCTCTGTGCTTCGATCCCGCAGCGCGAGTTTCCTGATCTTTCGTAGACTGCTTTTCTACTTTTTCCGACCCGCCCGATGTTGTGTGAGGAGTGATTTTTTGGGCTGCCGTTTTTAGCGTAGTCGACTGCTTAAAAAGCGCGGACCACAGTGATGCGGGGTCAACCAGACCGCCCGCGAATTCACGCTCCACATCATCCAGAGCTGCGTCTAGCCTTAGACCAAAGCCAACTCGTTCAGTTCCAAAAACTCGCGACTGCCTTTTCAGGTGTGTTTGCAAAGCGGAGAGAAAATGCTCGGAATGATTCGCATCAACTAAAGATGCATCATCACGTAGCAACGCAAAAGCCACATGCTCGACCTCAAGTGATTGATGGCCGTAACTTCGCGCCAACTGAAGCCCCTGATGAAAGGCTTTCTGACATTGAAAATTGTACTTACTCAAATCCATCGCGAATTCCGCCCAAACATAGGCCGATCTCTACTCGATGGGGGTATCGGAAGAATTAGGGGAGGATGAAGGGCAAAAACTCATTTCACCCCTAAACACATAAAATTATTGTTTATTTATTTGCTACCGCGACTTTTCTCAATAAATCGCATGCGAAGATCAATCAGTAGCTGCCTCAAAAGGCTCTCTTCTTCATCGGAAAGATTACCCTTTGTTTTTTCCGCTAGTAACGCGAGGATTTCTATATTTTGATGGGCCATCGGCATATTCAGCACGGGCTCCTGCCCGTCGATGGCCGACTCGCCTAGGTAATGCAAAGCTGCACCAGAAAAGCCAAGAACCAAGCCTCTAAAATCTACGGTAGTGTTGTTTGGTTGTGAGGACATTTCCAAAAACTCCTTTTTTTCTCCAATAAAGACATATTGGTTATTTGCCATTCGGGCCGCAACATGAAAAACACGCAATCCTAATGATTTGCAAGATTTTCCCGATAACCCAAGTGTATAGGGGTTTTTTGATTTATTTTTCGTAAGGACTCATCCTAAGGTGGCGTTATCAAATCCAGCCCAAAAGAAGGGCGAATACAGAGCTGTCCTCTACACGGTCTCAGGCTATGGGGCAGGTGATGCTATTAAGCTCCGTCGGGATGCGACCATTCTCGGCCGGGAAAAAGGTGATGTCATCATTACCGATCACGAAATCTCGTCGACTCATTGTCAGATCCAAAATATTAGCGGTGTCTACCATATCTTTGACATGAATAGCACCAACGGTACGTTCGTGAACAAAAACAGGGTCGTAAAATCCCGACTGAACCCTGGCGACGAGATAACCATTGGAAAGACTGTTTTCCGGTTCGCCTTAGAAGAGGATACGAAAGTCCGTCACATCACCACCATATTCCGAGGCAACCAAAACTCCGAAACTGCATCCCGCGGAAGCCTGGTCGATACCATGATTGAGGACAAAGTTAAGAATAAACAACAATACTCTTTGTGGCTTGCCATTAAGTATGGCAATGGCGTCACAGAGACGATTGAACTGCCTCAAAAACAGATCTATCTGGGACGGGCCACAAGTTTTGGTCAATTTGAGAATGATGTGGAAATTAGCCGAAAGCATCTGCTGATCAAACTAAACGACCACGGCGAGGTCTTCGTCGAGGACCAAGGATCAACGAACGGAACTTACTTAAATGGTGCCAAAATCAAGGGCATGCACCCCCTCAATGCCAGTGACACCATACGTTTGGGCAGTATTGAGGTCAAAGTGAGCGTAAAAACCGGTTGACGGCAACCCACGGAAAGTGTGATACAAAACGCCCTAGGCCGTTCAGGTCCTTTCCTACATGGGGATGTGGTGAAATTGGTAGACACGCTGGTCTTAGAAGCCAGTGCCGTAAGGTGTGAGAGTTCAAGTCTCTCCGTCCCCACCAGAAATCCAGCCAAATTACGTCAAAAACTAAATCGTTTTTCCTGCTAAACCCGACCTGTAAAATCCAGCAGGTGCGCTAACTATCCTTAATTATTGACTTCTTGAAAGAAGCGTAAAGACCGCAATAAAAGCCCCCGATCCTCACCACAACCTCGCAGGGAGGTTAAAGTTTATCATTTTTTGTTTCATGGAGGAATCAATGAAAACAGTTTCTAAAAGAGTTTTGACCGTTTTGTGCTTGGCGTCCTTAGCAGTCGCAGAAGTGGCTATGGCGGGGAAAGATTTAATACTTAAGGTCAACGGGAAAATTACCGCGGGTCAGAAATGGACTGACGAGAACGGTAATCCCATCACAGAGGCATGGTTTACGTTCGACGACGTAGCAGGTGCCGCCGAAAGAAACTTGGACTCAAAACCTGTTAAAGCCAGGTTGGCAAACGCCCCTAGCGAAGGCGCCTTAATTGAGTTAACTAGGCCTTCTTCTTGCGCAATCGGGGGCAGTGAAATAGACGATTCTCACGTACAGGTGTTACAGGGTGGCGAAGTCATCCCGGGAGACACTTTCACAATACCAAATTCTGAAATCCAAACTTTCAATCTCAGGTTCTCAAAAGACGGACGTTACGGCGCCAAAGAGGGCGACGTCACTTGTACAGATGGGGTCATGACCTTCAGTGCAACCTAATTTAATGAGCATGAATTTATTTTCTGCACAGTCTTAGTTGCAAGCCATTGCACGATTATGTCGAGGCAGATTGCGCGGTCGTCTTTGGGCGACGCGTAACCTGCTTCAAGTTTTATCTGACCTCGAGCCGGATCAAATATCTTTTCGCTCGCAAGTCGCACAAATCTGATCATTTTATTTGATTTTTGATCAATAATTTTTGCGGATAACGTTGCTACTGATGGCATGGGCAGTGATTTCAGATCAAAATCAAGCACGGCGATTTTCTCCTCCGATGTGGAGCGAAATGAAACCTTAGGTGGGGCAAACTCAGATTTTTCTGGGTTAACAATAAATAAGTAACCCGGCTGATACCTGAACTCGAAGCCAACGGAGCTGTCTGAAGACTTTTTATTGAAGACTGGCGCAATAAGCGGCTTAAATAAAGCATATCTTTTCGGAACACCGACAAGCTTGACAGACGCCTGAACGCTACCGCCTTTGGGCACGTCAACTTTGCCAGAACTTGCCCCTGACTGAAACTGTAGCGAGAAAAACTTAGCGCACTGTGCACCTTCAAGAATTTGTCCATCGACATCACACTTTGAAGTAATATTCAACAATAGCGTTTCGCCTAACTGATTATAAATACTGAAATTAACCAACTCCTCCTTGTCTAGAACGTATTTTGACATCGGCATGACGACCGCTGACCCCTGGGCCCAAGCATGAGACCACTTCAATAATACTGCGAATGATAACAAAAAACGTAAAGCTAGCTTCATCAAACACCTCAATAAGTGTAGGTTAATGCTCCTGCAATCTCGCAAACCACGCTGCCATGTTTATCGCCCATATTCGCACTCGCCAAGATTCGCATGGATACCGCGTGAAAACACGGGCAACCAACACTCCAAACACCACCATCTAAAATCTCACGCCTATTAATCACAAGGGCTAAATCATTCGAATCAAAATACTGCTTATCGATTCGGCATTTTCTAGGCGCCGTATAAAGCGTGTCTGCAGGGTAGCTCCGAGCGTGTATTAAGCGTATCTCCACAGGGTGAGAATCAACGGGAGACTGCGGATTATTTGTAGAAATTTTTTGGTCAAATGAAAACTCGATATCACGTCCACAATGACCGAACCGAGTTGTCCAACGAGGCTTTCGACGAAAAAAACCTATTATTTGGGCCGAGGCAATGAGTCTGCCGGTTTCCAAATCCCTAAGCTCTGAACCCCTACAAACGAGCCCCCCCTCGCTTTCCTCATCCGTACTCACTCGAATTTCAATAGCGAAACCATTTGTAATTTGACTTATAGCAACCACCCGATTGCCGGCGATTTTTGCTGAGATGTGCCTTAGATCTCTGCCGACAATTGTACATTCACCAACTTCGAATGTCATCGATGCCGTTTCAGAATAATTCCTAAACTTATAAGGAACGTCTAATCTGTAGGTAAATTCATCCCCTGAAAATCGCTCCCCAAGATTTACGGTAATGTCCTTGATCGACGCGCCTGTGTCGCTGATCATTTGCACCGGACCAGCTAGATCATTTGGACTAGTCACTGCCACACCCGAACACAACAACAAACATTGCGCGATAAAAATGTAAATAATGCTCGATATCTTCATTATTCCTTATCCTCAAGAATGACTCGTACTCGATGGTCTTCGGGCTTTTTTGTATCAAAGTTCGCACCTTCTATTGACACAACACGATATCGAAAAGGAAGCAAACTTTCGTTCAACTCAAATTCAGCAAATGACGAGATCGGCACAAAGGCAAGATTGCCCTCATAAGCCGCACCCTTAAATGCAACGACCGCCTCACTAACCTCTGGATAGAAATTGGGTAGGTTCAAACGCTCTATTTTCGACCCATTTTTTTTGAGGAAGTAATCAATATAGACTTTTCTGTGATCTTCCAAGAAAACAGTCACTGAAGGCTCTAGCATCGTCTCGGAAACAAAGATGGAAGCCTCTGAGACAAACCCATTAAAACTAACTTTTATCTGAAAATCGCCGCAACATCTCGCCTCTGTCAACACAGCTTCGCCGTCCTCGGACGTATCCACACTCTCAATCAAAACGTTGTCACGAGACAGGATTACCCTTGCTCCAAGCACTGGCTTGTCACCCGCATTCGACAAAACTCGTACCCGAACTTTCGCTTTGACGAGGCGTACGGACACCGAACGAATGTTTTTGTCGAAGAAATAACGAAGATCAAATAAAGCACCTATCAACGGTTTTTTGCTACTCTCTTTGGTCAGCCGAAGACCCGTCTGAATCTTATCTCCATTGAAGCGAACACCCAAGCTCGTCGTCAAGGGTGTTTTCCTCATAAAACTCGCAGATTGATCTACGTAATATAAATAATTTCCAACGTCTGCTTCCAAGTGAAGATTAGACGCCTCACTTGTACCAGAATCCTGTTCGTCGGATCGCACAAAGCGCCAGCGACTAGCAAACGACTTTTGCTTAAAGAAATGTTTAATGCCAAAATTAAATTCATGAACCCCGGAGAAACTCGCCGTGAGATAACTACCGGCTGAATGTGGCACTGGTGAATATTCAGCCAAAAATGCTCCATTCTTAAACTCAATAGGCTGGCGTATAGTCCAATTTGTCAAAAAGCAGTGTTGAATACGTTTGCACTCAATTGTATTTGAATTAACAGGGCTATAGAGCACCTCGCTAGCTCTTTGTTCGAGGCGGGCAAGAACACCCTCGCTAATCTTCTGAGCGGCATCTTTCTCCTGAAAGATGCGCACTAGCGCTGTAGCTGACAATAATCCTAACCTTCCAGAAGAAAATCTATCCGCGAATTTGACTTCGCTCCCATCAGATTTTCTGCCGTAGGCGAGGCTTACTTTAACTGGATGGGGAATATGCGCCCAAGTAAATCGGTCTTCTGTTTTGCTATCTAAAAGTATCGATCTTGAGTGCGCTAAGCTCAGTCCATATAGTCCTACACCCAATCGGTAACTTAACCGATCATCAAGCGGACTGAGGGCGCGCGAAAAACCGTAGTTTAAGCGCCAATCCGCACCCTGATGCGCTGAATCAACACTATCCGTTCTTAATCGCACGTTGCGTGACCGCACCATAGTTTCTCGCGCCGAGATTTGGAGCAAGGGCTCGCTATAATCTCCTAGCTCGAACGAAGACGATAATTCCCCCGCTTTTTGGGTAAAAAGCGTGGAACCAGCATAAGCGTCGCTCCGACGACCACGTGATCTTTGTTGGGTAGTAACGCCGTATTTTTTCCTCGGGTTATATCGCAAGGTATATACTATTAACTCCCCAGCACAATCCAATATCAATGAGGCGCTGTGATCATTTCGCCCGGCGGCTGAAACCCTTATTTTAACCTTGCCAACCCTCAATGCGGAAAACGCTTTGTCATCATCGATCAAAAACTCACAGTTTGCACCGGGCATTTCGACGTCTTTGTCCGTTTCGTCTGTATAGAAATCCAAAGTTCTAAGCCCTTGCTCGGCAGCATTAATGCCCGTATGCGGCATGACGGCGAGAACCACGCCAAAGACCAATTTTCGAACCGCCACGGTGTTACAGTCCCATATAAGTCAGAGTGCCATTTTTTGCGCACGAGACGCTTCCTTCCAATGCAGCATTACCCGCACCACGAAAGCGAATTGCGAAATCTTGCAACTTTTCAGCGGGAAAACTTAACTCACCATCACTCGCGTAAGCAGTCTTATTGTGCAAAAAGATTACATCCATGTCTCTAATATGACCCATTCCAATACGGCATTGTTGGGGCCTCTCGAGTTTCACAAGAACTGATTCTGACCAGGCATTGACCAGTTTGGCTTGTGAAATTTTTGAATCGCGCTCGCGATTTGGATTAGTTGAATCACTGACACCGGAGAACTCGAAGTCTAGACTTTGAATTACTTTATTTAAAGCATCTCTCCACTCTGGCGGAGGCTTGATCATACCGGTAACAGAGAGACGCAAAACGGCCTCTCGTCCCATGATAGCAGTTGCAGACGACGTCATTACGAGCAGCAACCAAAAGATTGTATAAATCCATGTTTTCTTTTGCATAGATCATCCGGCAAGTGGCTACAAATCACTCTTCTCATGATCGTGGCACCCCAGTCGCGAAGTCAATTAAACCAAATGAACTTTACGAAAACGTAATTTTCCAAATATTTTACTGATAGCTCAGGGCTTAGGCGCCAAGTTCTGGAAAACGCCATGGAAAACGCGGATTCTTGAGTCAATTCAAACAAATATCGATACCACCTGATAACGATCAGGCCGGTGCAGGTTTTGTTATCATCTGGTGAAACAAAATTTTATTTTTACGCAGCGTCTGAATCCTTCTGAATGCACTTTTCTCTGACGTGAGTCGAGGTACAGTTTTCTATGTAAAAAATCTGAGAGCCATCAAGATCTCTAAGTGTTCTCCCTTTTGGTAGATCAAGAGATTTCACATTAAATGGGCTAGCGATTCCCATAATGGCTTCAGAACCAAAAATGATCCTGTCTGTCTCACCTTTAAGATTACGAATCAGCTTACCTGCGGACTGATAACGCCTAGATCGTCCAGCCACCTCACCAAGCGCCGTCGCTTTTTTGTGCCAGTCAGGTCCCATCATACCAATCAGACAACTGCCAGACGAGATTCCTACATCAATTGCGGCCGGAAAACCAAATTTTTCATGAAACTTTTTCTTGGCCTCGAGCAAATCGATGGCAGCGGAAATCATGCTATCGACCAACGAGTAATCCATGTGCTCATCCTGCGCGAAGCTCACAACAAACAATTCATCAGCAATCCAGTCAGAGTAATAATTGCCCTGCGGAAAATGTTTCGAAAAGATGGTCCCACAGATATTATAATATTCGCCGAGCGCGCTGGAGAGCGTGCTCGCGTCCAGTTTTGCGGACAGCGCCTGATAACTTCGCCAATCCGAGCTCAAACACACACTATGTCTTAACTTCGTAGAAAGAACATCCGACAGGCTTTGACTTGATTCCACGGAATGCCTGACGATTTTAGACGGAGCAGTCTGCACTAGAGCGCTGTATTCTCTTCGTCCAATTTGATAAAGCTGCGCATGCTGAACAACGCGATAAATCACAGTAGTTAAACTTGTGACGGAAAGTATAAAAGTGAATGGGAGACACGATTCATGGTTTTGGGTCGCATAATATGCTAGCCCACTAAGACTAATGGCCATGAAGGAAAAAAGCTTCGTTCGCGCTGGAAAAAGAATGATCCCGAAGATCGTCAGCAGAACAGCCATACTTATTGAAACGACCAATTCACCTTGCGCCATCCTTTCAATATTCATTCTAGACACGATCAGATAGGCTGCGGGTGATGATACGAGCACTATAGGTAACAGATTTTTTAATTTTGACTGAAAACGACTCTCTATAATTGCAGCCGAACATAGCAAAGCATTAAACGCGTGCACAATCGACAAGATTGCTACGATTGTGTTGCTGTCAGTGAACATTCGAACAATAATCGCAGACATTAGGTTATATGCAACACCAATGGGCAATGCCAATTCTTGTAAGTCTAGCTCTCGGCGTTTGATAAACTGCGTACAAAAATACGCCTCATCGCTACCTGACGCTAAAGGCCTACCCAAACCAAGACGTTCTGCAATCGTCGCATTCAACTTGGAAAGCATATTCAAAATCAAAGTACCTCACATTGAGTTAACTAGTATGGGTATCGACACAAGCAGCCATAAAGTTAGGACGATTGGCGAAATACTGATGTACCGTGAATTACCCTTTTTGGAGATGGCGCAATGAGGCAGAACACTTGCCCAGCATGCTCGATTAATTCGATAACATGCTGAAATTAATGAATTAAAAAACTACAGGTAAAGGTCTACGGGGGGGCGAACGAATCCCATGAATGAGAGGCTAAGTATACTTCTAAATTAGCTCCATAGTCCATTAGTCTGGGACTTGTGACGAGGAGAGGCACCATTATGAGAAGATTAATCTTGTTGTTCGCAGGTTTATCGCTATCATTCGGCGCTATCAGCTGTAAAAAACAAGCAGGAAAAAGTACATCGGACACTCACGGTGGTGATGGAAATCTAGATGGGAAGCCTGCTCCCTACATTCCAACTCCTTTACCTCCCCCACCGCCACCACTTCCGCAACCGCCGGCGGCCAAGAAGGCTATGCTGTTCGTTGCTCCAAGTGGCGCACGAATCATTAGTATGTACACGGCGGAAGGAAATCTCGTGGGACATATCGACTTGGCGAGCCACAGCGAGGGCTTTGTCACCGGGATGGCGTGGCTAGACAGTAATACGCTATTGGCTTTTATGGACCCTGGTACTTCCGGTGAACGTATCGCCAAGATAACCTTCACGTCAGACACGAATTACTCCATAAATGGCGACTGGCACGTTGACTCTTCTAATTTAGCGGGCGTTCGCGTTACAAAGATGTTTAGTTCAGGCTTTTCAGTTTCGCCTCTAGTGTTGATTGCTAAAAACTCGGCTAGCTTGGAAGCAATAGCGACAAACAGCACATTCTCTAGAGCCAATCGAGCAGGTACACCCTATATTTCCAATACAGCCGCCTGCCCATTATCTACCGCCGTCGCAGTTACAAGAACAGCCCTTGGAAATCGTATAATTGTGGCTAGTAACGGGTCACAAACACGAATCAATGTCTACGCCAACGATAAAAGTTGTGTTTCATCTTATAACTTTTCTACAGCACATCCCGGCGCCACAGGCTTCACGGTAAGCGGCTTAGCCGCATCCAAAGAAAACATCTTCGTACGCTACCAACACACGACCACACCAATGATCGCAAAATGTGCTTTTGACGGGACAACGATTGGTTCATGTGAACCCCTCTTGAATGATACATATCTTCTGGGTCTCAACGCATCTAGTAGAGAGATGATATTCGACGAATCACAAAACTCCCTTTATTTCCCTAACTGGAACTTGAACGCAATCATGCAGCTGAACGCGGCTTCGGGATACACGGCGCCTCTAATTCGAAATGGATTCACAACAAGTATTGCGAGTATGTCGATTCGTCCCAATTGACGGCGAATCAGATCGCTGATCTTTTCTAAATGTCAGCTTGATGAGCAAAAGCTGCCCCCATTGATTGAATATGTATTATCGATAAACTCGGGAAAAGTTTGGTGTTAGCAAGGCAGTAGAGATCATTTGCTCACCAATATCCAGAAGTCGTTGGCTGTCATGTGGGTTCTCTCTCTAAAATGCCAACCTGACACAGCGAAACAACTGCTCATATTGCAACATCAATCCCGACTTGGGAAGAGTGACTCAGCCGTGTATTCAAAGAGGATGGTACCACCGAAAATTCGATGGTCGCCGAATCCAGAGGTTTCTTTGTAGATATTGCAATAGAACATTTTCCGATTTGACCTTAACTCCCACGTGGCGTCAGCAAAAGCCCTTCATCAACAACGCGCTAGTCTTCAAGCTTTGCTCTGGCGTCTCGCAGCGCCGCGCAGCCCGCGAGCTCGGGGTGGATCCAAAACAGTGGCAAGACGTTTGGTTTATCTTGGACATGTCGCCAGGCAAGTAAACCACCGCCACCTGATGACGAGGCAGGGTCAAGTGAGTGATGTCAGGTTTGACGACATGGAGTCATCCATCCACACAAAATTAAAGCCTGTATCCATTCCCCTTGTTGTCGAACACCAGAGTAGAGAGA
>Ga0315900_10000187_pt1 | contig 111239 bp, 107 predicted proteins | sample LakEriMetagenome_FD_203521 | JGI IMG/M metagenome (GOLD analysis project Ga0315900, IMG submission 203521) | Freshwater fungal communities from buoy surface, Lake Erie, Ohio, United States - Buoy 12 MA114 | ecosystem: Environmental > Aquatic > Freshwater > Lake > Lake biofilm | place: USA... | reverse complement strand
CTCAAAAAGTGCCGACCATTGGAGGGATCGGGGGTAAAATTCAGGTACTTTTTCCCTGAAAATTAGGTAACTGACTACCTCAAAATCGGTAAAACCCTACACCCCACACCCCACACCCTGCCCCCACGAAAAACTTTTTCAGCAGCCCCTACTTAGGTAATTGACCAGATGAAAATCGGTAAAACCCTACACCCCACATCCCACACCCTACCCCCACGAAAAACTTATTCAGCAAACCCTAAATACAGTTCCTTATTTGGTTTTGCCAAAGATTCATTAACTGAGTTTCCATTGCTTTAATCCAGGTAGCCGGTTGAAATAGTGGTAAATCTCCCTGTTTTTGCTGCCATTGCTGAGTGAATTGGCGCAGTTCCTCCCAGTGGGTCCCCCAATAAATTGCTTGGACTTGATAGGATTCCCTACTTTCACAGACAAAAGATTCTAAACCAGCAGCGTGGCAAATACTCATCCCCATTCGCGAAGCAAAAGTATCTCCAGGACAAGTCAGTAAAGGAACGCCAGCTTGAATGGCGCAAACAGAAGTCGCTCCGCCATTATACAGAAACGTGTCTAAAAACAAATCTGCCTGCCGACACACAGAGATGAATTCCCATGGGGAACGCTGAACTAAAAAGACAAGACGCTCTGGGTCAACGCCTGCGGTTTTCGCTTTTGCTCGCAGGGTTTGGGAAATATCCTCAGAAGACTCCGCCAACCACAGCACAGCGTTGGGTACAGCTTGCAAAATCTCCAGCCAGCAAGCAAAGAGTTCAGGCGACCATTTATCAGTGCGATTAAAACAAGCATAGACAAATCCCTCGTCTGGTAATCCCAGTTCCGACCGCGATGGCGGTGGTTCAGAAAAAGACAAAGGAGTAGTAACAAAAACGTGGGGTAATTCCACTAAAGTTTCCCTGTAATATTCCGCCAAATCTGGGGGAATTAAAAAGCGATCGCCCAGAATGTAGGGGATAAAATCTGCACCAAGGGTATCAGGATAACCCAGATAGTGGAGTTGCAGGGGAGCCGAAGGATACAGAAGCAATAGCAGCCCTAGAAAAAGCCTTAGAAAAAGAAGCGGAAAACTCGATCGCCACCGTGATTAAATTGGCCATATCTCAGTTACAACGGCAAGAGGCTGACATCAACACCATGGACGACCATGAGAAGGACAACCTAAAATCTTTTCGCTAATTTTGCCATAGACTGCACCCTTTGCTTCTAAAATGGGCTATTGCGGCTAGACCCGAATATTGGTCTAGCATTTGCCCGTAGACTGAATAAAGCACGTTATAAAGATTATGGCCAAAGTTCTGGTATCCGATTCGATCGATCCGGTAGGAGTAGAAATTCTGTCACAGGTTGCCCAAGTGGACGTGAAAACAGGACTATCCGCCGAGGAAATCATTCAAATTATCCCCGAATACGACGCACTGATGCTCCGTTCCAGTACCCGCGTCACTAAGGAAATCGTCGAAGCGGGCAGCAAACTACAAATTATCGGCCGCGCAGGGGTAGGAGTCGATAATATCGATGTTCCCGCGGCCACCCGTCAGGGGATTATTGTCGTTAACTCTCCCGAAGGTAACACGATCGCCGCTGCCGAACACGCCTTGGCCATGATGTTATCCCTCTCCCGTCATATTCCCGATGCCAATCAGTCGGTAAAAGCGAATAAATGGGAAAGAAATCGCTTTATCGGCACAGAAGTTTATAAAAAGAACCTAGGAGTCGTCGGTTTAGGGAAAATTGGTTCCCACGTCGCCGCCGTTGCTAGATCCCTAGGCATGAAAATTCTCGCCTACGATCCCTTTATTTCCAAAGAACGCGCCGATCAACTCGGTTGCACCCTAGTGGATCTGGAACTACTCTTTGCCGAGTCCGATTTTATCACCCTCCACGTCCCGAAAACTCCCGAAACCCAGCATCTCATCGGTCGGGAAACCCTCCCTAAGATGAAACCCACGGTCCGCATCATTAACTGTTCCCGCGGCGGCATTATCGACGAGTTGGCTTTAATTGAAGCCCTCGAATCCGGTAGAATCGCCGGGGCAGCCTTGGATGTATTTGAACAGGAACCTTTAGGCGAATCTAGATTAAGAGAATTATCTAACGTCATCCTCACTCCCCACCTAGGCGCATCGACTACGGAAGCACAGGTTAATGTGGCTATTGATGTGGCCGAACAAATTCGCGATGTCCTCCTCGGTTTGCCAGCGCGTTCGGCCGTTAATATCCCCGGACTAACTCCCGATGTTATGGAAAAACTGCGCCCTTACCTGCAATTAGCGGAAACTATGGGTAATCTCGTCAGCCAGTTAGCAGGAGGTCGCTGTGACTCGTTAAATGTCCGTTTACAGGGAGAATTGGCCACTAAAGACAGTCAACCCCTGGTGATAGCGGCAATTAAGGGTTTACTTTCCCAAGCCCTCCGGGAACGGGTAAACTATGTTAATGCGGCGATCGAAGCTAAGGAACGCGGTATCCGGGTAATCGAAACCCGGGATGCTTCCACCCGCGACTATTCGGGATCGATTCATTTGGAAGCCAATGGTTCCATGGGGACCCATTCCGTCACCGGAGCGCTGTTAAGTACGGGAGAAATCCGCATTACTGACCTCGATGAGTTCCCCATTAACGTGCCTCCGAGTAATCATATGTTATTCACCCTTCACCAAGATATGCCCGGTATTATCGGCAAAATTGGCGCACTTTTAGGCAGTTTTAATGTCAATATCGCCAGTATGCAGGTAGGACGCAAAATTATTCGCGGTGACGCAGTTATGGCCCTGAGTCTCGATGATCCTCTACCGGAAGGTCTTCTCTCGGAAATTACTAAAGTCCCCGGTATCCGCGATGCTTACACGGTAAAACTCTAGATTAAATCAGTTATCAGCTTCTGAAGGCAAGAGGCAACCCCCCACCCCCCTAGGGTTGATTCAAGGTAGGGTTGATTCATGAATCAACCCTACTACCGACATCGGGGGGGTCGGGGGGCAAGGGGGGCTAATCTAAGAATAAGCGGTTTAAATGCGTCTTAGCTTAATCAGTAATCAGTGAAAGGAAAGCTCGGAACTTGCCACTTAATACTTTTGACTGAAAACCCAAATCTGATAACTGATACCTAATCACTGATAACTGATATATGTCTAATAGTTGGTGGGAAATTACGGTTTTGTGCGAACCTAGTCTCGAAGAAACGGTTTTCTGGAGACTGGAAGATTTTGGCTGTTCGGGAACGGCCACCGCTAAAAAACAATCCTCTTTAGAGGTTAGGGCCTATATACCAGAAATTAAAGCGCAATTGCCTGATTTAGAGGCACTAAGCCTCTGGTTAAAGCAAGATGCTTTGATTTTAGGTTTTTCTGAACCTGTCAGCCATTGGCAGTTAATGGACGAGGAAGACTGGGCCAGCAGTTGGAAACAACATTGGCAGATCAGCGAGATCGGCGATCGCTTTTTGATCTGTCCTGCTTGGTTAAATCCCCCGGAAAATAACGAGAGATTGGTGATTAAAATTGACCCCGGTTCCGCTTTCGGCACGGGAACGCATCCCACCACCCAATTATGCCTAGAATCCCTAGAAATGCGTTTAAGTAGCCATCCAGAGAATAAAATTATCGCCGATATCGGTTGTGGTTCTGGCATACTGGCGATCGGGGCGATTTTATTAGGGGCCAAAAAAGTTTATGCTGTGGATACAGATCCGCTGGCGGTGAGTGCGACGTATAGTAATCGCCATCTCAACGGGATTAACCCCGAAAATTTGGCTATTAATCACGGTAGTGTCGGGGAGTTATTAGAATTAATTCCCGATGGTGTCGATGGCATCGTTTGTAATATTTTAGCCGAGACAATTATCGCTTTAATGCCCGAAATCACCCGTCTGGCAAAACCCACCACTTGGGGAATTTTAAGCGGCATCCTTGTTACCCAAGCACAAGCAGTTACAGATATTTTAGAACCCCAAGGCTGGACAGTGGCTGCCCTGTGGAAACGTCAAGAATGGTGTTGTCTGCAAATTCGTCGCGCTGTGGATTAATATAGCTGTCAGCCTGGAATCAGTTATCAGTTATCAGTTATCAGTGAGCAGTTATCAGATTTGAGTTTTCAGTGAGCAGTATCAAGTGAGGAGTATTAAATGGCATTAACAGTGCTGTCTTGTCACTTCACTGATTACTAAGTAGGTAGGCGTTAAAAATTATCAGATGCCCCCCTTATTAAGGGGGGATTAAGGGGGGATCCCCCCGCCTATCGGCACCCCCCTTATCAAGGGGGGCAGGGGGGATCGAACCTAAAATCCATTTTTAATTTAATTATAACCAGCTACTTATTTACTATTTACTATTTACTGAAAAAAGCATCCATGACTCAAGATAGTTTTCGCATCAGTTTCGCTCCCTTATCTTTGCAGGAAGTATATCAATTAGCCGATGATGGGGCTAATGGGGCTATTGTACTAATGAGTGGTACTGTACGGGAGCAAACCGACGGTAAACCAGTTATTTATCTTGATTATCAGGCCTACGAACCCATGGCGATGGAGGTTTTCCGGCAAATTGCTCGGCAAATTCGGCAAACCTGGCCCGATACTAATCGAGTTGTCATTCACCATCGCACCGGTAAGCTAAAAATCGGTGAAATTAGCGTTTTAGTAGCGGTGGGTTGTCCCCATCGGGGGGAAGCTTTCGCAGCCTGTCGTTATGCTATTGATACTCTCAAGCATAATGCCCCGATCTGGAAAAAAGAATACTGGTCTGATGGTTCTAGTCAATGGGTTAGTATTGGGGCTTGTGAACTGGAAAATCGATAAATGGGGTTAAGGATGGGTTTATTTACCCATCCTCGGAATAATTAGGCAGCTATGACGGTTTTTTCCGCCATTAATGCCTCTTGGCGTTGGAATTCGGCTAATTGTGCCGTAATTTCATCCCGGACAATCTGACGGTATTCAAGGAAATGCTCGTTGTGGGCGCAGACAGTGATATAGTGTTCGGCATTGGCGGGATTATGACGCAAAATACCGAATAAATTCTGCCAGAATTTCCAGCGAGTGGAACGTTTAAAGCCCTGTCGCCAGATAATTACCGCTAGGGCATAGAGATCGGCCCGGCGAGGCAGTTTAAAGGCAGGTTTCGCTTTAGGTGCGCCTAATTTCAGGAAACAGCGATAGGTGCGATCGAGAAATACCTCCGGATCGTACAATTTCCAGAAGGCTTCAATATATTCTGTGGCAATATCTTCGATCGGCCGGGTGGGAACGAAATTCATTAGGGTACTTTGGTTAATGTCCTGTTTCCCCGTTAATCGTAGTCGTCCTTCTTTTTCCAAGCGAGTCCATAGGGCGGTATTGGGTAAAGCTTGTAACATTCCGAAGAGAGCCGTGGGAATGGCCGCTTCTTCGACAAAATTAATAATGCGATCGGCCGCTCCTTTTTTCTCGCCATCAAAACCGATGATAAATCCCGCCATAGGGCGCAATCCAGCTTTAATAATCTTATCTACCGTCTCGGTTAAGGAACTACGGGTATTTTGGAATTTTTTGGTTAATTGTAAACTTTCTTCGTCGGGGGTTTCAATACCTAAAAAGACCGCATCAAAGTAACAATCGACCATCATTTCCATTAATTCGGGATCGGCGGCTAAATCTACCGATGCTTCCGTGTTAAACCGGAAAGGATACTGGTGTTCTTCTTGCCAAACCTTTAATTCTTTGAGGAGTAATTTAACGTTGCGCTTGTTGCCGATAAAATTATCATCCACCATGAACACGCCCCGACGCCAACCTAATTCGTAGAGATAATCTAATTCTTTTAATAATTGTGCGGGGGTTTTGGTGCGGGGTTTACGACCATAGAGAACGATAATATCGCAAAATTCGCACTGGAAGGGACAGCCCCGCGAAAACTGCACCGACATGGAATCATAAGCTTCAAAATCGAGCAGATCGTAGCGTGGGATCGGGGTAATTGTCACATCGGGTTTTTCTGTGGTGCGGAAAACACCTTTGGTTTCTCCTCTTGCCAATGCTTCCACAAACATCGGGATGGTGATTTCTCCCTCATCGAGAATCAGAAAATCGGCCTCGGCCACTTCATGGGGGATAGAAGTGGGATAGGGACCACCCACAGCCACCAGTTTACCCCGTTGTTTGGCTTCGTGAATTTGTTCGATTAAATCTTGACGTTGCACAATCATGCCGGAAAGAATCACTATTTCAGCCCATTCCCATTCTGCTTCTGTCACCGCCCGAATATTGCGATCGACCAGTTTAAATTCCCATTCCTGCGGTAAAATCGCCGCCACCGTCACCATACCCAGGGGAGGAAGTAAGACTTTGCGATCGACTAATTCCAGAATTTTGTTATAGGACCAGAAAGTCGGCGGAAAAACGGGATAAATCAGTAAGGCACGCATATTCACTCCTCGCTCGATGGCGATCGATTCTTGACCTTTCGCTTGATTGTAATCTTTTTCGGTCAGGGATGGGAAAACCGTTATTTAGCCCTAGAACTAAGATCAGGCTTGATTTTCGGCCGCCATTGCCAACCCTTGACCCTGCCACCATAAAAGTTTATGGTCAACATTAATAAAATTTATGTAAACAAATGTTGCATAGTCTGGGAAGTTATGTTACATTTAATATCAAGCACTTGAATCAAATGCAATTTTATTATAGGAAGGCAATTCACCATGGATAAGCAAGAAAACAAACTCGGCTTCACCGCTTTCGCTGAAAACTGGAATGGTCGTTTAGCCATGCTCGGTTTCGTTATTGGCGTAGCTACGGAATACTTAACCCACAAAGGCATCCTTGCTCAATTAGGCTTAATGTAATTTCAGCCTCGATTGGTGTGCATCTACAATCGTCTTGAATAAATTATTAAAAAAAGGGGAGGAGCATAGCTCTTTCCCTTTTTAAGTGGGAGGTTGGGGAGATTTTTCAGTCATCGGTAAACAATAATCACTGATCGTGAAGCTAAGTAGCTGGTTATAATTAAATTAGAAATGGATTTTAGGTTCGATCCCCCCTGCCCCCCTTGATAAGGGGGGTGCCGGTAGGCGGGGGGATCTGATAGTTTTTGAGTAGAAAAGGGATTTCTCGGAGAAACCCCTTTTCTGTGCGTTACTCAGACAATAACCTCGCGCACTGGGAAGCGGAACCCTGAAACCATTTTTTAGCAAGGCTTCCACTGATATTCAGCCAACCCTAATTAACTTAACAATATAATCCCTGAATCCACTGCCATTCTTGGGCTAATCCTTCGGCTAAAGAGACTTGGGGATTATAACCTAGAATAGTACGCGCTTTGGTGACATCGGCGGCGGTGTGACGGGCATCTCCCCGGGCCAATCCTTGATGCGATCGCTTAATAGGTTTACCGATGACTTTTTCCATGGTATCCAAGACATCCAGTAAAACCACGCGACTGCCACCACCAATATTAAACACCTCACCCACCGCTTCCGGCACGACGGCAGCGGCTAAATTAGCGGCTACAGCATCGCTAATGAAGGTAAAATCGCGGGTTTGTTTGCCATCCCCGTAGATGCCGATTGGTTTACCCGCGATCGCTGCTTGAAAAAACTTATGGAAAGCCATATCGGGACGTTGCCGCGGTCCATAAACGGTGAAATAACGCAAGGCAGTGACGGGAACGTTAAAATTCTGGTGATATAGCCAACAGAGTCTTTCTGCCGCTAATTTGGTGATGCCGTAGGGTGAAACTGGTTGGGGACAGAGGGTTTCCGGAGTCGGCATCGTTTCCGCATTGCCATACACCGAGGAAGTGGAAGCAAAAACCATCCGTTGTAAAGAAGGGGTTTCCTTAGCGGCCTCAAGAATAATTTGAGTAGCATTTATATTCCTTTCGGTATATTGACGAAATCCATCACCCCAGCTTGCTCTGACTCCTGCTTGGGCTGCCTGATGGAATAATACTTCTACTCCTTGCAACAGTTGTCTCCAGTCGAGGGCTTGTATATCCGCTTCAATTAACTTAAATTCGGGATATTTTGCTAGAATATGGGCATTTTGGCGCTTTAAACTGGGGTCGTAATAATCATTAAATTGATCGATACCGATCACCTGATCTCCTTGTTCTAAAAGCTTTTCTGCCAAGTTAGAACCGATAAAACCCGCGACACCAGTAACAATATGAGTAGCCATTTAATCCTAGTCGTTGATATTTTGTATCGATTGTAATCATTTTTGCGCTTTTTGCCGCAATCAATTTCCGTCGTCCGCTGTCAGCTTTTAGGGGTCAAAATCGATAGATTTATTATATCTCCTGCAAAAATCAAATAGATTAGGAGACAGGAGACGGTCTAGAGGAGGACAGGGTAAGCGCATCTTAACAATCCTTGACAAAATGAACTTTAGGTGAGTTGCTTACCCAGAGGACGATTCAGACATATTTGAGGAAAATTGCCCATCTCAATTGTTAAGCAAAAATCGACCAAATGGGTCGATTTCGTGACTATTCTGATTGACTGGTATCACTTGAAATACCCGCACAGCAAACGGAGCACAAAATTGGCCAATTGTCAATAGCGTTTAAGATGCTCTCACCCTGGTTGCTGCTTAAATTAACCTGCTCCAACAAGTTATTAATTATCGGTTAATTTCCCTGACTCATATAGTCTTAAATTTGCCAAAAGCGCGAGGATGTCCAGCTTTTTGGGAACAAAGAAAATAGCGCGCGGGTTCGTAATGATTTTCAGCACTAAAAGGGGAACAGAAATTATCTCCGAGTAAATCTTCTCGCACAAAGAAAGCATTCACTCCCGAAAAACTACAAGCTACCAATTTATAACCCTTTTGATGACCAAGTTTTTCTAGAGCTTTCAAACTTGATCCCATATGACTATTATATTTCCATTGGTGACTGGGATTATACTGCATCACCCAACTGGATTCGGGGGGATAAATAGCATTATATTCAAGAATTACCACCCGGGGACGATAATTAGTAATTGCTTGCCAGACCCAATAATCATTACCATCAATATCAATGGATAATAAATCTAATTCTGTCGGTACATTGCCCTCTCGAAACAAGTCTTCAATATTTTCGGCAGTGATAAAAGTATTTTTTAAAGTTAATCGTTGCTTAGCAATTAAATCTTCAAAAGATTGGCGAATACTTTTACAAAATCGCTCACTGCCTTCAATCCAATAACCTTGCCATCCTTTCACTAACAAATAGGTACTATTATTTTCTAAACCGTTGCCAACTCCAAATTCCACAAAGAATTTATTTGTGGTTCCAATGCGATTAAAAATTTCGCTAGTAATGCCATCTTCCCCCGCTTGCGAAAAAACCTTAAATTCGTAGCGGTTTAGTTTTTTAGGGCTATCATATTTTGGGTTTTTATGCAAGTTTTCTAGCAGATAATTGTCAATTTGTAACTCTGTTAGTATATCTTGATATTTTGAGGAGGCACTATTCAGAGACTTAAGGTTTTTGAGAATCTCTGGGATTGCTTGCCAAACTGCCGCCATATTTTTGAGAAAGGTTTTCATGGATTTTAACTACAATTAACGAGTATTTTTTGATTCAATCGGTTGTTTAGATAACACTTGTGAATAACGGAGTCGGAGAAGAATTTTTTTTGCCCAATGTTGAAACACTTTCAATTGATGACGTTTGCTGGGTAAACGCAGAATATAGACAAATCGACGCATTATATCGGCTAATCTACCAGTAATATTAATACCAAAACTGGAGACAAGGGCTGATTGTTTACCCAGGGTTAACATATCACCTAAATGCAGATAATAATAGGATTTGAGCGATTTTTTTCTAATCACTGCCGAGATATTTTTGGCTACTACACTGGCTGCTTGATAGGCTGCTTGTGCTGTGGCAGGAATTACCTGTTTACTCGGATAAATTTCGGCTATATCCCCAAGGGCAAACACTTCGGGATAGTCGATTAATTGTAAACTGGAACGGGTTAATAATTTGCCTTGTGCTGTTTTCTGACAATCTAAATTATTGATCCAATCCTGTGCCTCAGTTCCCGCTGTCCACAATAATAAATCAATGGGGATAACCTCATTTTTATTATCTTTAAATACGGTTATGGAATTAGCGTTAACTTCCTTTAATCCCGTGTTTAAATAGAGACTAACATTCTTGGCTAAAAGGGAACGATAGGAAGCAACACGCACCGATTTAGGGAAGTTTTGCAGTATTTCCTCGTTCCTTTCCACTAGATGAACTTTGCCTTTTTTTCCTAAACGATCAGCCACCTTACAGGCTAATTCTACCCCATTGGGACCGCCGCCAATAATGGCTAAATTAATTGAGGATTTTCCTTGAGTTTCTAAGTCATGAATTGCCGTTTGTAATCTTTCCACATCCTCTAAACTCCGAAAAGTTAGCCCATAATCGGCTAACCCCGGTATAGCCGGCCAACGATTCCGCACTCCCACCGCTAAAACTAGGTAATCGTAGTCTATAACCTCCTCATTTTCTAAATATACTCGATGATTATTTAAGTCAATATTACTAGCTTTTTGAGTTTTTAAATTAACCTGAGTTCCTGTTAATAATTGACGGTAGGAAGGGGCAATTTCCCAGCGTTGCAATTCTCCTGTAATTAGTTCATAGAGAAGGGGAGTAAAGAGAAAATGGTTTTTTGGTTCGACTAAAGTTATTTGCCATTGACCCGATTTTACTGCTGTTAATCGACTCAGATCGAGTGCCGTGTATAACCCGCCAAAACCACCCCCCAGAATGCAAATCTTAGTTATAGGTTTATTCATGGATTTTTATTCTCAGTTGTGTTTAAGATGGGTTTCAGTTCCGAAACTAATTGTTCTGAACGAATAATTCTCGCCGGGGGCAAAAGATGATAGTGAGTGTCAGCAAAAATAGTAGAATCGGTCTTAATATTCAAGTCTTTTGGGTCATAAATTGTTGGCACAACCCGACTTAATTCTTCGGCGGATTTGCGAATATTAGCAACGGTTTTACCCTCATTTTTGGCATAAACCCAGGGCAAAGAAACCACTAAAGTCGCCCCTTTTGCTTCTAAATCTTTCTTGAGTTTTTCAATCAATTTAATTGAGTGAGGAGAAGCAGCAGTATTAAAAGTCATTTGCCACCATTTCCCTGTTCTTTCCTTAACTATAGTCGGATCACCTGTATTAGTAATCGGATCGGAAAGATAACCCGTCATTCTGCCTTTGCTGAATAAATCAACCATCGATTTAGTGACTGGACGCATCCCCGGAATACCTAATAACCAAGTATCCTCGATCATGGTTTTTAAAGGTATCCCACCTAACCCCGGTTTGCCAATAGCGACGCTAAAAGGTGCGGATCCCCAAAGTCCTTCGCCGCGATTAAAACCGTCCTCATCCATGAGCATGAGATATTCGGGAATCAGCAGAATTACGTCTCCTTGGCGCGCTTTTTCGAGAATCATAGCGGCAATGACATTTAAGCCGATATCCCCCTGTAAACCGAAGTTAACCACCGGCATTCCCAATTCTTTGGCCATTAATTCCGAATTTATGCTATAATGCGCCCCCGATCCCGCCGTGACGATTAAACGCCGCGGTCCTTCGGTACTAGCAGCGATCGCTGATTTTTCCTCGTACATCATCCGCAACCAGCTTAATTCGCCACCGTAGATGACATTATAAACAAAGCCGAGGGACCAAGCGACTCCCAGAGAGGCTAACCAGGGGAAAATGTTAAAGGATTTAGTATTCATCAGAATTCAAAGTAAATAAAGTTACCGGTATTAGTGGAAGCTAGGAGAATCGTTAAACCTAGCAATATTTTGGACAGCCAAGGCGATAACAATAGTTCATATTCAAACTTTTTCTGAGCAATAGCCAGATGTTCGAGGATTAAAACAATGATACCAAAAACTAAAGCAACGCTTAAAACTGCTCCTTGATTGAGAGTATAGGAACTAAAAATCTCAGCGATATTAGCTAAGGAATAATTGAAAGGATTGGCAATAACCAGAATTTTGCCGATTAATCTTCTGGTGTTAACCTCCATGAAAAAGAGACAACCAAAAATGACAGCCAATTGCGTTAAAGCCCAGGAGAGAATTTGCGGCTGAGAAACGTATTTTCCGACAAAAGCATAGAAAGGTCGGCCTAAATAACGCAGTAATAATAATAATGCCCCGTGGTAAGCCCCCCAAAAGATGAAATTCCAGGCCGCACCGTGCCAGAAACCTGAAAGCGTAAAGGTGATAAATAGGTAAAAAGGGGCCCAGTTTTTATTGGAACCCATTAGGGGTAAAAACACATAATCCCGAAACCAGGTGCTAAGGGTGATATGCCAACGTCGCCAAAATTCGTTAATACTTTGGGATGTATAGGGTGCTAAAAAGTTTAATTCTAATCTAACCCCGACAAAATAGGCTAAACCAACAGCAATAAAGCTATAACCGCCGAAGTCAAAATAGATTCTCAGGGTGAATAAAAAAGCCTCAAACCAGATATACCAAGCATTGTCGATCATCTTATCTAATTCGATGTAGGGCGCAATGTTATCGGCGAGGACAAATTTCATAAATAAACCGAGGGAAAGCCAACGCAAACCCTTCTCGAAGTTTTCTCCTGTAAATTTGAGGCGAAATCCCTCCATTTGTGGTAATAAATCCCGGCGACGCTCGATCGGACCTGCGACAATTTGGGGGAAAAAGGAGATAAAATTGACATAATCGAGGACGGCTAGGGGTTTCTTTTTCTTTTCGCGTAGGGAGTCCACCACGAAAGCCACCATCTGGAAGGTATAGAAGGACACCCCCGGCGGTATTTGGCTAGGCACGGGAATCGGAGAAAGTTCCTTCCAGTTAGGGGGGAGGGAAACGAATAATCCGATGATTTCCTGCACAAAAAAGCCGAAATACTTGAAGTAGGCCAGGACGAGAATATCGATGACGATAACGATAGTGGCTAGGAGATTCGCTTTCCAGCCGCTCATTTTCAGCACTAGCCAGACCATAATGTAGTTAAAGGCTAGGGAGACTATGAAAACGAGGAAACTGGTGCGACTTGCGTAATAAAATAGGATTAGGGACAGCGCTGCTAATCCGACCCCATCAAAAACACCTCGCCAGAGATTGAAGGACTTCGCCAAGTAGCGTGCCGTTAAGAAAGGAACGCTAAAAAGGATTAATATCCACCAAAATATAAAATCAGAGTAATTCAAGGCTTATTAACTCCTGATGGTCTGTGTTACCTTGTTTGAGATGGGTTTCCTGACTTCTGATGCTCAGAGACGAGGGATTTTCTTGACAAGCCTATCAAACTTTGTCAGACTTGTCCATAAAATTACCTTCATCCATCCTAAAAAATCGAGGCTAGACAAGTAATGCTTTATCAAAAACTGTTAGATGCCCATAAACGCTATCGGCAATTTAAGACTTATCCCCATATTGCCGATCAATATTGGTCTAGTCAATTGGCAGAGCATAATATTAGTCCTAATTATGTGGAATATGATGCTAAATCTGGTCAACTTTTTTATAAACCTTTAGGGGTCAGTTTAAGCAAAAATAAGCAGGATTTTCTTTTGGGTAGTAAAGTTTTTAACAAAGCTAACGCCTTAAAATCTCTAGCCAATTGTAAATTTTATATCGATGAGCAACAGGAATTAATTATCGAGATCGATGGAGTTAAGTTAATTATCGAGACGGGACAGGATTTAGATATCGCCCATGAAATTTTCCTTTTAGGTGTATATAATTTCCTCTATGATAAGCCCTGTGTAGCGATTGATATTGGTATGAATACGGGTTTTGCTAGTCTCTTTTTTGCCAATCGAGCTAATGTAAAAGCTGTCTATAGTTACGAACCTTTTAAGGCTACCTACGACCAAGCTTTAAGAAATTTTGCCCTCAATCCTAATCTAGGGGAGAAGATTAAAGCTTTTGATTATGGAGTCGGCGCTCGGGACGAAATTATTCAAGTAGAATACGATTACAATGTTAAAGGTAGTGTTGGTATTTCTGGTATTGACAACCAATTAAAACCTTTTGCCTCGAAACAAACAGCTACAGCTGATTTAATTCTTAAACCTTTCACCGATGTGTTTAAGGGTATTACCTCTGACTATCCCGATATCGATATAGTTGCCAAGATTGATTGTGAAGGTTCCGAATACGAAATCCTCGATTCTTTAGCGGCAACTGGTCAATTAGGACAGATCAAAATTATCATGATGGAATGGCATAACAAGGGTCCCGATGCTTTAGTCAAACATCTGCAAGACTTCGGTTTTATCATCTTTTCTAGGATGCCTCGCAGTAAAAATGTTGGCACTTTGTACGCAATTAAACCCTAAAGTAGAGAAGTGAGGTGATGGGGTGATAGGGAGATGGGGAAATTTCAACTAATACCCAAAAACCCCAACACCTTCTAACTGATAACTGATAACTGCCTTACTGTGCTTGACAATAGGTGTTAAAAGCTTCGCCAGTTTCTTTTTCTAATTGTCCGGCTTTTCTTACCTTTTCCTGTGCTAATTTTGCCCCGTTTTTATTGCGAGTTTCGATAACTTGAATTATTTCACGAGTGGCAGTGGCATAATCTTCGTAAACTTGAGCGAAAGCGATTTTATATTTCTCTAGTTCTGGATCTTTCACTGCTAATTTTTTCATATTTTCCGCACCCTGTTCGATTTTATCGGCGGCTAATAGCCAACTTTTTTGGTCAATTTCTCTCCCTTGACCGTTGGTTAAAGATTTGGTTTCTTGGGCCACTTCGTTGGCAATGCGATAGATTTTTTGACATTGAAACTGTTTACTATCAGCACAACTTGCTAAAAAAGTCAAGCCCATAAATATTAAGATTATTTTGTTATTCATAGCATTGTATTTGAGATGATTCTAGAGAAGCTTATAGCGGTAAACTATCAGCCTCTAGCAGTTTTTTTACTGTTAAGCGTGTCTTTTTTGATGCCAATTCCAGGCGTGTTCAACTATTACCTTGAGATCGGCATATTGGGGATGCCAACCGAGAACCTGTTTAGCTTTATCACTACTGCCGATTAAAATCGGGGCATCACCTGCCCTTCTGGGACTTTCGATGACGGGAATATCTAAACCAGTTACCGCTCGCGCCGTTTCAATCACTTCACGCACAGAAAAACCGTTACCATTGCCCAAATTAAACACATTACTTTCGCCCCCATTTAAGAGATATTCTAAGCCTAAAACGTGAGCCTGTGCCAAATCATTGACATGGATATAATCGCGAACAGCAGTGCCATCGGGAGTATCATAATCCGTGCCGAAAATTGACAGGGAATCCCGTTTTTTCAGGGCAGTTAATAAAGCCAGGGGAATTAAATGGGTTTCCGGTTGGTGATCTTCCCCTAATAAACCACTGGGATCGGCTCCTGAAGCATTAAAATAACGGAAAGCCACCGATTTTAAACCGTAGGCCGAATCAAAATCCCGAAGAATTTGTTCCACCATTTCCTTACTAGCAGCGTAGGGACTGAGGGGATGATGGGGGTGATTTTCCGTCATCGGAATTTCTTTCGGCATTCCATAAATAGCACAGGTGGAAGAAAAAACAAATTTCTTCACATCGGCGGCGATCATCGCTTGCAAAAGAGTCAGACTACCACTAACATTATTTTGATAGTAAATAGCCGGTTCTTGGACTGATTCCCCCACGGCAATAAAAGCGGCAAAGTGCATGACGGCGGCAATATCACGACTAGCAAATAAATTATCCAGCAGCGATCGATCCCTAGTATCACCGACAATTAACTCAACTTTTAATATATCCTTAATGATTTCGGCGTGACCGTAGGATAAGTTATCGAGTACGATGACGGAATAACCGGCATTTTTGAGCGCTAGAACTGCATGGGAACCAATATAACCCGCACCGCCAGTAACGAGAATGGTAGGTTTAACTTGAGACACGCGATCATACCTATTTGAAATTGACTTGTCTATAACTTTATACCCTAATTTTGCTTTTATTTGACCATCATGTTAAGTCCTCTCGATCTATCTCTTTCCCTTGACAAGGAAACTTATCAATCACAAATTAAAGATTTAATGCAACAACTGCGATCGCTACAGAAGTCCTGTTGGGAGTGTAAATTACCCGTGGTGGTGGTTTTGGAAGGTTGGGCGGCGGCAGGGAAGGGAACTTTAGTCAAAAAAATGGTTAACTATATGGATCCGCGCGGTTTTACCGTCCATCCAATTTTAACCCCTTCCCCCCAAGAGGAAAGTTACCCGTTTTTGTGGCGATTTTGGCAAAAACTGCCAGCAAAGGGCAGTATCGGCATTTTTTATCACAGTTGGTACACCCATCTACTAGAGGATCGACTCTTAAATAAATTGCCCTCCTCCCAGATTCCCCTAGTCATGCGCGATATCAACACCTTTGAGCGACAATTATTTGATGATCGGGTTGCGATCGCTAAATTCTGGATTCACCTCAGTCAAAAGGAATTAAAGTCACGCATCAAAGAATACGCCGAAAATGAACTAGAATCTTGGCGCGTGCGTCCGGAAGATTGGCAACAGGCCAAACGTTATGATGAGTATGCCAGTTTAGCTGAGGAAATGATTACCTACACTAGCACGGGGGCCGCCCCTTGGATATTGGTGGAGGGCAACTGTCAACGTTGGGCCCGGGTAAAAGTTCTCTCCCAATTAGTCGGTACGATCGCTCAAGCTTTGGATCAGCGCCAATTACCGATCGAACCTCCTGTCAATCTACCACCCCAAGCCCAATTACTGCCCACGGAACCCGATTATCTGGGGAGAGTGGACTTAAGTGCCAAATTGGAAAAAGAAGAATATAAAATCCGTTTGCGTCAGGCACAGGTAGAATTAAGAAAACTGCAATTAGAGATTTTTCAGGCAAATATTCCCGTTTTAGTCCTGTTTGAGGGGTGGGATGCCGCCGGCAAGGGAGGGGCGATCAAACGCTTAACCGATACCCTCGATCCTCGCAGTTATCAAGTGATTGCCTTTGCTGCCCCGACGGAGGAAGAACACCGCTATCATTATCTCTGGCGCTTCTGGCGCAAATTACCCGCAGCCAAAACTATCGGTATATTCGATCGCAGTTGGTATGGACGGATTTTAGTGGAGAGAGTGGAAGGATTCGCTAAAGATATGGATTGGCGACGGGCATATCAAGAAATTAACGAATTTGAGGCCCAATTAACCCATTCAGGCTGTGTTTTAGTCAAATTCTGGTTACATATTAGCCCCGAAGAACAGTTAAATCGCTTCAACGAGCGCCAAAATAACCCCTATCGTCAACATAAACTCACCGATGAAGATTGGCGCAATCGGGAAAAACAGCCCCTCTACCATGTGGCAGTTAATCACATGGTAGCCCGCACTAGCACCCCCGTCGCCCCCTGGACAATTGTAGCGGCAAATGATAAGTATTTCGCCCGCGTTAAAGTCATAGAAACAGTAATTGCCGCTATTGAAACCGGTTTGAAACAACGGGGATAGGGGAGATAGGGGTATGGGGATTTTTTCGATTCCCCTCCCTTAACCCTGATGTGCTGAGAAGCAGAGTCGAGAACTTCATTGAACGTTTTCAATATCCACCAGAGGAGAAACAATCATGAATCTCAATGAGTTGCCGGGGGCTGAGATCATCTTACCCGGACTGAGGGATCTTCACAATGGTGAGTCTAATACCATTGGGGCGTTGCTAGTTGCGATCGCAGCGACGCGCCTAACCGAAGTCGGTTTCGATATCCCTAAAAATCACCTAGCTGCAGAGCCAGAGCTAACCTTGTATGCCTATCTCCAAGAGGAACGGGATGATGCTTATTCTTACTATAATGCTTTGCTGAATCGCCTCAATAGCTTTTGCAATGCACTCGAACTCGCTTATAAAATATGATGACAATTTCCCCCAGTTTAATTTCTCCCGATCTCAGTTTGGCCGATATTCCCCTAGAGGAAACCCTCTCCTTAGGAGTGATGGCTTCTGGTAGTGGTTCCAATTTTGCTGTTTTGGCGGCAGCGATCGCCAAAAAACAACTCAATGCCCAGATTTCTGTCCTCATCTACAATAATCCCGATGCCAAGGTAAAAGAAAAAGCCGATCACTACAATATCCCTGCGGTTTTCCTCGATCATCGTCAATTTAAACCCAGAGAAGAACTCGATCGGGCCCTGGTCAAAACTTTCCAGGAATACGGGGTAAAATGGGTAATTATGGCTGGCTGGATGCGGATTGTCACCCCGGTGTTACTGGATGCTTTTCCCGATCGCGTGATCAATATCCATCCTAGTTTACTACCCAGTTTTAAGGGTGTGCGTGCCGTGGAACAAGCTTTAGCTGCGGGGGTAAAAGTGACCGGATGTACTGTGCATATCGCTCGCGCGGAGGTAGATAGCGGCCCAATTTTAATGCAAGCAGTGGTTCCCATTCTCCCGGATGATACCGAGGCCAGTCTCCACGAACGCATTCAAGTGCAAGAACATCGCATTTTCCCGGTAGCGATCGCTTTAGCGGCGAAATTGGGCCTGTAGAGATAGATTTCCCGACCTCCTTGGCGATAATGCCAGCAAAAAAAGGAAAATTCAAGGTAAATCGTTAAATATCCTGAAGGGGTGACAACCAGCTTGAAGTGTGGACAGGGGGTAGGGTGTAGGGGGTAGGGTGTGGGGAAAAATCCTGTAGCCAAACAGGAACTCTACCAAGGAGGAAACCCCGAACAAGCCAGTTTTTCGCTCTGGAAGCGTTCTTCAACTGAAACCAGACATCCCAGTCTGGACTGAGATTTTCCCTACACCCCACACCCCACACCCCATACCCTGTCTAAACTCTAACCTCTTTGTCACCCCATCAGCAATTCACCTTTTCCTCCGTCACCAGAGTAATACCCGTCCATTCTCCCTTCTCGTTATAAGAACGAATTAGGCGCTGTCTTTGAGTAGGAGAAAGTAACCAACCCACCTCTAAAACAAAAGGATAACCGGCAGTAATTTTCAGAGGTGTATTACAGGAAGACCCATCGGGCAGCAGCAGTATTTGAATCGGCAGCGGACTATTTTCAAACAACAATCTTTGTCCCTCGATACGAGCGCTAGAAGTAATTTGATTATCACCAAAAGTCAAAGTTTGCGAGAGATAATTATCCCCCTGACGCTCGATCGATACATGGGTAGAATAGGCAGCAGAATTATAAAAATCCCGTCCCGTTGTCACCGCTTCTCCCCGCCATTGACCGAGTAATTGCTCCACCGTTAACATCGGTCTTTCTGGGGAGCTAGAATCGGCCAACTTTTCCCGAATTAAAGTCAAGCGGTCGAACTCACAGCGCTCATTAAATAACTGTACGATTCTTAATCGTCTTTCCCCGGAGATTAACCCAAATTCTGCTCCAAATTGTGAGGAAAAACTACTAAAATATAAAGAACCTTGGCAAAAAGCTCCCGTCTGGCTAAATAGAATACCCTGATGGAGAGAACTATACTCTAAAATCAAATCTTCTGGCGCTCGATCGCTGTAGAGACGGCGGACCAATTGACGAATCGATCGATTATTATTAATGCCTTGCAAAGATACCAAAGTCGGGGTATCTTCGAGCAGATCGCCTTGGGGAGACAGACGGGTAAAAGAACCTTGCCATTGACCGAGATTTTTTAGTAAACATTCCCACTGGGAGAGCATAATAATTGAAGTAATTGGGGGAAATAGGACAAAATACATGGGAACAATTCGATTAATGCACGCCAAACTCCATCGAGTGCGCGTCAGCGAGGCTAACGTCGATTATGTCGGCAGTATCACTATCGATCGAGAATTGATCGAGCGGGTCGGTATTTTGCCCCTTGAAGAGGTGGATGTGGTCAATCTTAGCAATGGTAAGCGCTTTTCCACCTACGTTTTTCCCGGCCAAACCGGGGAAATTTGCCCCAACGGCGGTGCGGCTCTGCTCTGTCAACCCGGAGATATTTTGATTATCTATGCCTACGAACAACGTCCAAGGCAAGAAGTTCTCGAAAAGGGTCATTTTGCCAAAGTTCTCGTCGCCGATGCCGAAAATCGCTGTCAGCAATTTTTTGAACAGAGCCTAATTCCCCGGGTTGATGGTCGGGGAGTGGAATTTTCTAGCCAAGAATGCTGATTCTTGTCCTCAATTTGTTAACTTTCCCGTCATAATGAGAATAAGTAATGTAAATTTTCTTAGAATCAGCCCCCATGCGTGTAATTCTCATGACCGGTAAAGGAGGCGTGGGTAAAACCTCCGTCGCCGCCGCTACAGGACTCCGCTGCGCCGAACTTGGCTATAAAACCCTAGTTCTCAGCACCGATCCTGCTCACTCTCTCGCTGACAGTTTCGATCTCGAATTAGGTCATGATCCTCGTTTGGTACGCCCCCATCTTTGGGGGGCAGAATTAGACGCACTAATGGAGTTAGAAGGCAACTGGGGCGCAGTAAAACGTTACATTACCCAGGTATTGCAAGCTAGGGGTTTAGATGGAGTGCAAGCGGAAGAATTAGCGATTTTACCCGGAATGGATGAGATTTTCGGTTTAGTTCGCATGAAGCGCCACTACGATGAAGGGACTTATGATGTGTTGATTATCGATTCCGCACCCACGGGTACAGCTTTACGATTGCTGAGTTTGCCAGAAGTGGGCGGTTGGTACATGAGAAGATTTTACAAACCGTTACAGGGAATGTCGATGGCATTGCGACCACTGGTAGAACCTTTATTTCGACCGATCGCCGGTTTTTCCCTACCAGACAAGGAAGTTATGGACGCTCCCTATGAGTTTTACGAGCAGATCGAGGCTTTAGAAAAGGTTTTGACCGATAATACTCAAACCTCGGTACGTTTGGTGACAAACCCCGAAAAAATGGTGATTAAGGAGTCTTTACGCGCCCATGCCTATCTAAGTCTCTATAATGTTTCCACCGATTTGATTATTGCTAATCGGATTATTCCCGACAAAGTAACCGATCCTTTCTTTGCCCGTTGGAAAGAAAATCAACAGGTTTATAAACAGGAAATTTACGATAATTTTCATCCTTTACCGGTTAAGGAAGTTCCTCTCTACTCCGAAGAAATGTGTGGTTTACCCGCTTTGGAAAGACTGAAAGAAACTCTTTTTGCCGACGAAGATCCGACTAAGGTTTATTACCAAGAAAACACCATTCGGGTAGTTCAACAGGAAAATAATTACAGTCTGGAATTATATTTACCAGGTATACCCAAGGAACAAATACAACTAAATAAAACTGGAGACGAGTTAAATATTCGCATTGGTAATCACCGTCGTAATTTAGTCTTACCCCAAGCTTTGGCAGCCCTGAAACCTTCCGGAGCAAAGATGGAAGATGATTACCTGAAAATCTCTTTTAGCAACGTGGTGAAAGTGTAACTTCCCTAGATTGGGTGGGGAAGTGGGAAGTGGGAATTATAAATTCTAAATTATGAATTGGGAGGTGGGGAGCTTTTCAGTGTTGCCAAAGGCACGGCGTAGCCGTCCAGTAAACAGTGAACTGAAAAATAACATCTGATAACTGATAGCTGTCTCCCGTCAACTCTGATTTTTTCAGCCAACCCTAACTATGATTGCATAACTATCTTCGACTTTTTCCAGTCGTTTATCCATCCCTTCGACTTTCCGAGCGAGAGTTTTAATCTCTCCTTTTATTACTGCGGTTTCCACCTTTAAATCATTAACATCTTTTTGGAAAGTGCCAAATTTTTGATCCACATCTCTCTGGAAGTAATCTATTTTTTGATCCACATCTCTTTGCAAAGTATCGATTTTACTCTCGCTCCTTGTCAGGACGGATTCAAGGGAATAGGTAACGGTTTCACCAGTTTGAGTCATCGGTTAAAATCCTGAGCTACAAGTTGATCACTAATTGCTTACTCTCATCTTAACCAAATTCTTAAATCTTACTGAAATCGCCTAAAACTGACTGAAAGTGTTGGCTAATTTATCAGCAATTCCCTCGATCCAAATTTCATCTTGTTTAGTATAACTGCGCGGCGCATTTGCCGCCAAAATTAACACCCCTTCCTTACCGATGGGTTGACAGATTAAGCCTTGGGTGTTTTCTGGCAAATAGTCAAACTCGATTTTAGCGGGATATAAATTTAAATTAACTAAATAAACGGCTTTACCGGTTTCTAAAACTCTTTTGATAATATTACTAACTTTAACTTCAGAATTCTGCCTTAGGATACCGCGACGTAATAAAACTTCTCCCCGATAATAAACGATCAGAGATTTTGTCACGGTGTTAGTTAAAAGTAAATGGGAAGCCCAAGCAAGCTCAATTTTAACCGGTTCTGGCAAATCTGGGGCAAATTCCAGGCCTTCGCGCCCGATTAATTCCACAGCATCTGGTAAGCGGGGTTGAACTCTTTGCCAGATTAAACCCACCAAAATTAAAACCCCACTCAAAATCACTCCCATCACATCGGAACGCGCTTGCGATGGGGTTAAATCGGCAGTGGCAAAACGATTAAACATTAATACCGTACCCCCGACGATGCCAGCGAACAGGGGTAACAGTCTTAAAATACGATTGGGATCAGCTGGTGCCATAGCTGAGAACTATTCCTCGTCTGGTTCTAGAATACGTTGAAAAAGATAGCCTGTACCTCTAGCGGTGAGAATTAACTCAGGATTACTGGGATCATCCTCTAATTTGGCTCGTAAACGGGAAATATGCACATCTACCACCCGCGTATCCACATGACGTTCGGGGGTATAACCCCAAACTTCCTGAAGGATTTCCGAGCGGGAAAAAGCTTCTCCCGATCGACTGACCAATAATTCTAGTAAACTAAATTCCATACCAGTCAGACGGATGCGTTCATCCCCCTTATAAACTTGGCGTTTATTGGTATCGATTTTAATGGAACCGATATGAATCACACCGGAACTGGGAATCCCCGGAGCGCCATTTTTCTCCACCCGACGCAACACCGAACGAATCCGCGCTTCGAGTTCTTTGGGAGAAAAAGGTTTAACCACATAGTCATCGGCGCCCAATTCTAGCCCGGTAATTCGATCGGCCACATCGCCCAAAGCGGTTAACATAATGATAGGAATATCCGATTCTTTGCGGAGTTCCTGACAGACACCGTAACCGTCTAATTTCGGCATCATCACATCCAAAACCACTAAATCGGGTTCGGCGGTGCGGAAGGTTTCTAAAGCTTCCTCTCCGTCGGCGGCGGTGACGACTTCATAACCAATCATCGATAAACGAGTCTCTAAGATACGACGGATGCTGGCTTCATCATCAACAACGAGAATTTTTTCCTTCTGGTTCTCCAACTGAATTAACACTCCTTAGTTAAATAGTGTGATGAATTTTAAAGTTAAATAACGAGCGTTCCTGTTTATAGAATATCCTTTTGCCGTTATCATTAAGCCTAAATTTCCTATTTTATTTCTTTTATGGCAATTATCAATAACTTTATGGTCTTGCTCTCCCTATATCATACTTAATTAAATTTGACAAGAGAATTGATCCCCAAACTGCTTTTCTTCAACTTTTCTTAAAAAACATGGCGAAATCGCGAACAATATATATCTGTAGCGCTTGTGGGGCGGAATCTCCCCAATGGTTGGGAAAATGCCCCAGTTGTGACACCTACGGGACTTTAGAAGAACAAGTGATGGCTGGTGGCAATAATCCGGCGGTAAATCGCCCAGGATGGCAAAATAGTCGCCCAAATAACGGCAAAGGGCAACGCAACCCCCAACCGCGCATCTCGGTTCGCTTCTCGGAAATTACCCAGTATGAACAGGAACGTTTTCCCTCCGGTTACGGGGAATTCGATCGCGTTCTCGGTGGTGGCATCGTCCCCGGTTCTCTTGTACTAATCGGCGGTGATCCGGGCATCGGCAAATCGACGCTTTTACTGCAAGTTACCAACCAACTCGCCCAAAGATTACCGCGCATCCTCTACGTTTCCGCCGAAGAATCGGGACAACAGATTAAACTGCGGGCTGCCCGTTTGGGGGTGGGAGTGGTTCCCGTGGAGTCGGAAAATAACGGCAATGGCAAGGAGAAAAAAGCCTCCGAATCAACCGCAGAACTCGATAATCATCTCTATGTTCTGCCAGAGACCGATTTAGAGGAAATTTTGCGAGAATTAGAATCTTTACGCCCACAGGTGGCGGTAATTGACAGTATTCAAACTCTTTATTTTGGGGCGTTAACTTCCGCACCGGGATCCGTCGCCCAAGTTCGCGAATGTACCTCCGCCTTGATGCAGGTGGCAAAACGGGAGAATATTACTTTATTAATTGTCGGTCATGTGACTAAAGAAGGGGCGATCGCAGGTCCGCGAGTTTTGGAACATTTGGTCGATACGGTGTTATATTTTGAAGGCGATCGCTATGCCTCCCATCGTCTCTTAAGATCCGTGAAAAACCGTTTTGGGGCAACCCATGAGATCGGTATTTTCGAGATGGTGGACCACGGTTTGGTGGAAGTGGAAAACCCCTCAGAATTATTTTTAGGCAATCGCGACGAATTTTCCCCAGGTACGGCGACGGTGGTAGCCTGTGAAGGTACACGCCCGATTGTGGTGGAGTTACAGGCATTAGTTAGCCCCACCAGCTACGCTTCCCCCCGAAGATCGACTACTGGCATAGAATACAACCGATTACAGCAAATTCTCGCCGTTTTAGAAAAGCGCGTCGGCATTCCTTTATCGAAATTAGATGCCTATGTTGCCTCCGCAGGAGGGTTGGGAGTGGAAGAACCGGCGGCGGATCTGGGAGTTGCGATCGCTATTGTCGCCAGTTTTCGCGATCGAGTCGTCGATCCGCGCACAGTCTTAATCGGGGAAGTGGGATTAGGCGGACAAGTGCGCTTAGTGTCGCAAATGGAACTAAGATTAAAAGAAGCGGCTAAATTGGGCTTTAAACGGGCAATTGTCCCTAGAGGTCAAGTTTATCCCGAAGATGTGGGCTTAGAAATTGTTCCAGTCGGCAAGGTAATCGAGGCAATTGTCGCCGCAATTCCCCCCCAGCAGCGCTTTGGGGAAGATATGGAAGACGAGGAAGGGGAAGGGCAAGAATAACGGTACAATGCTAAAAAAGATTAAATTACTTGGGAGATTTTCACCATGTCTGTGTTAGCTGTTGCTGCTTTAGCGGGTTATCTGATCGTTTTTACCGGAATTGCCCTCGGTCTCTTTTTCGGTCTGCGCTCCGCTAAAATTATCTAGTATATAAAAGCTGTAGTGATCGGTTTAACTGATCACTATTGCCCATTCTAGGGGAGATAAAAAATGACTGTTATTCTAGACTTAAAAACTCTCTACGAAATTGATGATTCTCTCTGGTTAGAAGAAACTATCGAACTGCTCAAGGCTAAAAATTTTGAAGCGCTAGACTTAGAAAACTTGATCGAGGAGTTAGAAGACTTGGGAAACGAGAAAAAGTTTCGTGTTGCTAGTTTTTTACAGCAAATTATTAGACATTGTTTATTATTACAATTTTGGACAAGTGAAAGAGAATATAATCAGGCTCATTGGCGTTCAGAAATTATCAATTTTAAAGATGAACTTAATACTTATTTGACGACTAATTTAAGAAATTATCTAGAACATAATTTGGCAACTATTTATGAAAAAGCCCTTCGCTATCTTCGTCAAAAAACCGATAATAAAGTCAACTTTCCTGATACTTGTCCCTACAGTTTAGAAGAACTGCTCGCTCCTAATTGGCTACCACCTTACAAATAAAGGAGATAAAAAATGACTGTTATTCCCGACTTAAAAACTCTCTACGAAATTGATGATTCTCTCTGGTTAGAAGAAACTATCGAACTCTTGAAAGCGAAAAAATTTGACGCTTTAGATTTAGACAATTTAATCGAGGAGTTAGAAGACTTGGGGAACGAAAAAAGGTTTCGTGTTGCTAGTTTTTTACAGCAAATTATTAGACATTGTTTGTTATTACAGTTTTGGACAAGGGAAAAAGAATATAATCAAGCTCATTGGCAAGCAGAGATAGTAAGTTTTCAATATCAGTTAAAGCGCTATTTAACCACAAATCTTCGTCAATACCTAGAACAGGAATTTGAGCAAATTTACTTTGAGTCCGTGCGATACGTTCGTAAAAAAACTGATAATAAAGTCAACTTTCCCGATACTTGTCCCTACAGTTTAGAAGAACTTCTCGATCCCAATTGGCTGCCACCTTACGAATAAAGGAGATGATAATGACTGTTATTACCGACTTAAAAATTCTCTATGAGATTGATGATTCTCTCTGGTTAGAAGCAACTATAGAACTGCTCAAGGCTAAAAGATTTGACGCTTTAGATTTAGAGAATTTAATCGAGGAGTTAGAAGACTTGGGAAACGAAAAAAGGTTTCGTGTTGCCAGTTTTTTACAGCAAATTATTAGACATTGTTTATTGTTACAATTTTGGACAAGTGAAAGAGAATATAATCAAGCTCATTGGGAGTCAGAACTGGTAAATTTTCAAGATCAATTAAATACTTACCTAACGGCAAGTTTACGGAAATATTTAGAACAGGAATTTGATAATATTTATCAGAAGGCACTCCGTTATGCGAGAAAAAAGACTAATAATCAAGTCCACTTTCCCAATACTTGTCCCTACAGTTTAGATGAACTGCTCGATCCCAATTGGCTACCACCTTACGAATAAAGGAGATGATAATGACTGTTATTCCCGACTTAAAAATTCTCTATGAAATTGATGATTCTCTCTGGTTAGAAGCAACTATAGAACTGCTCAAGTCCAAAAGATTTGACGCTTTAGATTTAGACAATTTAATCGAGGAGTTAGAAGACTTGGGAAACGAAAAAAAGTTTCGTGTTGCTAGTTTATTAGAGCAAATTATTAGACATTTCTTACTCCTACAGTTCTGGACAGAAGAAAGAGCATATAATCAGGATCACTGGGAGTTAGAAATAGTCAACTTTCAAATTCAGCTAAAAAGACGTTTAACCACTAATCTCTGTAATTATTTACAAAATGAATTAACTAACATTTATGAAGATGCAGTTTTCTTTGTGCGGAAAAAGACAAAAAATAAAGTTACTTTCCCCGATACTTGTCCCTACAGTTTAGAAGAACTTCTCGATCCCAATTGGCTACCATCTTACGAATAAAGGAGATGATAATGACTGTTATTCCCGACTTAAAAACTCTCTACGAAATTGATGATTCTCTCTGGTTAGAAGAAACTATAGAGCTGCTCAAGGCTAAAAGATTTGACGCTTTAGATTTAGAGAATTTAATCGAGGAGTTAGAAGACTTGGGAAACGAAAAAAAGTTTCGTGTTGCCAGTTTATTAGAGCAAATTATTAGACATTTTTTACTCCTACAATTTTGGACAGAGGAAAGAGAATATAATCGTTCTCATTGGCGTTCAGAAATCGTCAATTTCAAAAACCAGATCGACACTTATTTAACTACTAATCTCCGCAATTATCTCACTCAAGAATTACCTCGTATTTACCAGAAAGCCTTAAATTATGTTAGAGAAAAAACCGATAATCAAGTTAGTTTTCCCGGGGAATGTCCCTACAGTTTAGAAAATCTGCTTGATCTCGATTGGTTCCCCCCAGAAAATGAATAAAGGAAAAAACGAAATGCTGAAAAAGTTTCTACGTTGGCTAATTATTGGGGGAACCTTATTTTTTGTTCTCAGTAACCTTAAAAATAACTGGGATAACGTCACCTCAGTTAGAATTGAAAATCATGGCTGGTTATTTCTTTTCTTGGCACTTGTAACCACCATTATCGCTCAAATTTGGGCAGGATGGGTGTGGACATGGATACTCAAAAGCTATCAACAACCGATTAAAACCTCCGCAGGAATTGGCATCTATATGATTACCAATTTAGGAAAATATCTACCCGGTAATATCGGTCACTTTTATGCTCGCATCGTGGCAATTAATAAAGCAGGAAGTGATTGGGGAACCGCTAGTTTAAGCGTTTTATTAGAACTTTTACTACTGGTGTGTGCAGCCTTAGCCATAGCAGTAATTGCTAGTGGTTTAGGTTGGATGAAATCTAGCTCAAGTCTAGGGATACAGATATTAGTTTTAGGATTAATTTTAATCGGCATTCATCCCAAATTTTTAAATTATCCTCTGAAAATCCTTAGCCAAAAGAAAAAGATTGCTCAAGAACCTGTTTATCTAACTCAATATCCTCTCGTTCCCCTCTTGGGTGAAACTGGATTTTTATTGTGGCGCGGTGCGGGTTTTATTTTAGCTTGGATGGTGTTAAAAATGATTACCCCCGCTCAGATTTTACCCCTACTAGGAACCTTTAGTTTTGCTTGGTTATTGGGTTTAGTTGTCCCCGGAGCGCCGGGAGGATTAGGAGTGTTTGAAGCTACAGTAATCGCACTTTTAGACACAGAAAAATTTCCCGCCGCTAACGTACTTGTCACCGTTGCTATCTATCGTTTAATTAGCATTCTCTCCGAAGTCATTGCCGCCGGAATCGGGACAAAATTAGTTAAAGATAAAGCCAAGTTTTTTGGTTAGCTTAAGGATATTAGTCGTGTGTGTTAGCCCAATGTAACGCACCCAGAAGAAAAGTTTTGATCATTGTTAACTGAAGATAATTTTCTCAACTCCTAACATCTATCTCCTCACTCCTAAATTCTGATGTAACATAGGATCAATAATCAGCAAAAATATGGATACTCCCACCTAGAGAGGCCGAAAAAATGACGATTGCCAAAAGCGACGAAACTGCCACCTCTCCGGCACCGATAGAAGAAGATTTCGAGGACTTCTGGGAACCCCCCCCACCCCCCACAGACTTAATTTTTGATGATGGTGAACCCTTGGAAAGCAACCGACACCGCATTGCCATGAATGTCTTGATTCGTTCCCTACAGCAGGGTTACGGCGAGCGAGACGACTTCTACACCGGTGGCAATATGTTTATTTATTTCAGCCGCGAACAGGCGAAAAATCGCGATTTTCGCGGGCCCGATTTCTTCGCTGTCCTCAATGTCGATGGCAAGAGAGAGCGACAGGGGTGGGTAATTTGGGAAGAAGAGGGACGTTATCCCGACGTTATCGTAGAATTAACCTCTCCTAGTACCGCCAGAACCGATAAAGTGCGAAAAAAAGCCATTTATGAGGGAACCTTCCGCACGCCAGATTATTTCATCTACGATCCTTTCGATGGCAATTCTTTACAAGGATGGCATTTAGGGGCCGACCAACGCTACCATTCTTTAGAACGAAACGAGCGCGGCTGGTTATGGTGCGAAACTTTAGGCTATTGGTTGGGAACTTGGGAGGGGACTATTGACCGAGAAACGGCAATTTGGGCGAGATTTTATGACCCGGAAGGCAATTTAATCCCCTTACCAGAAGAAGCGGCACAGGAGCAAGCGGCTGCGGCACAGGAGCAAGCAGCTGCGGCACAAGAGCAATTAAATGCTACTCAGCAAGCTCTGGAAGCGGAAAGACAGCGTTCTCAACGGCTGGCGGCTCGTTTGCGAGAAATGGGGATAGAGCTATAGTATAGCTGTATTTGTTTAGGTGAGGAGGTAAACTGCTCCTGTTCCTCCTCGTTCAAAGTCGGTTAATTTCCCCTTTCACGGTTGAGGGAGCCTGCAATCCCAGTCTATTTGAAATCTAGCTCAACACCTGTTTGCTGCTGTGATTACCTTTTGGCCGGTGGGTAATTATTGATTAGAGTTTTCTTTTATTCTTCCTTAAACAGTAAACAGTAAACAGTGAACTGAAAAATCAAATCTGATAACTGATACCTGTCTCGGAGTCTCAACTAGGAAATTTATTTGGCACGACTACTTATACTTATATTACTTATATGTCTAATCTATCTTTGGGCGCACAACCTCCTCTAGAATTTATCCCCCCTGACCTTAATCTCTTACTTTTAAAGGGATGTCAAATCTTTTTACCTCTCTGGTTACAAACTCAAACCAACTTAAGAGAAATTTCCGCCGCCAATCTAGAAACTTTAATCACATTTTATCAAAAAAGTCAAGAGAAAAAAGTCCGTTTACTGCTTGCTTTTCGTCATCCCAGTATTAACGATCCCTACTGTATGGCCTATCTTTTGTGGAAATTAGTACCCAAAAAAGCCCAAGAGTTAGGAATAAAATTACCAGCCCCAATTCACGCTCATTTTATGTATGATCGAGGGATTCCTTTATGGGCTGGAGAAAGGGTAGGATGGTTATATTCTAAGTTAGGTGGTACACCAATTCAACGGGGAAAAGCCGATTTAATCGGATTGCGCTCGGCTCGTCGTTTATTATTAGAAGGAGATTATCCTTTAGCCGCCGCTCCGGAAGGGGCAACTAACGGACATAATGAGCTTGTCAGCGCTATTGAACCGGGTATTTCTCAATTGGCTTTTTGGGGTGTGGATGATGTCAGAAAAGCTAAACAACAGCAAGAAGTAATTATTTTACCCATTGGTATTCAGTATTTTTATATGACTCCAGTGTGGCAAGAAATCGAGCAAATTTTAACTAATTTAGAAAACGATAGCGGTTTAGAACCCACCCCGAATTCATCCCGAGAAGAAAAGGTTTTATACGAGCGTCTTTTTCGGTTAGGAGAAAGATTATTATCCTTAATGGAGGATTTTTATCGAGATTTCTACTATCAATCTTTGCCTGTAGTAACTGCCAATGGTGATGATCCAAATGAAACCCTAGCTAAACGTTTAGCCAATTTATTAGATGTGGCCCTCCAAACCGTAGAAAAGTATTTTAATGTTTCTCCTAATGGTAATGTGATTGATCGCTGTCGTCGTTTAGAACAAGCAGGATGGGAACGCATTTATCGCCAAGAATTAAAACCCACTCATTCTATTTCTCCCCTTGAATTAGGATTAGCTGATCGCCTGGCTGATGAAGCTAATTTAAAAATGTGGCACATGAGAATTGTGGAAAGTTTTGTATCAGTAACTGGTTATTATGTCAAAGAAAAACCCACTGTAGAAAGATTCGCAGAGACAATTTTATTACTCTGGGATTTAGTGACAAGAATTAAAGGAGGTAATCCCTTTTTCCGTCCCCAAATTGGTCAACAAAAAGCAATAATAACTATTGGTAAACCTATTTCCGTATCCGAGCGCTATGGCGATTATAAAAGTGATCGACGCTCGGCCGTAGCACAATTAACCCAAGATTTACAAACCAGTTTAGAAAGTTTAATTATTCATCAGTAGATAATTAGGGTTTACTAAAAAAGTCTCTTGGTGGAGTCAGTTATCAGTTATCAGTTATCAGTTATCAGTCATCAGTTATCAGTTATCAGTTATCAGTTATCAGTTATCAGTTATCAGTTATCAGTTATCAGTTCACTGAGAAAACACCCCACTTCCCCCGCAACGGCTCGACTGAGCCTCACCGAACGTCCGAACGTCCGAACATCGCGCACGAAGTGGTCTCCCCATTTCCCACTCCCCAATTCATAATTTATAATTCCCAATTCATAATTTATAATTCATAATTCATAATTTATAATTCCCACACCCCACTTCCCGACGCAAAACTTTTTCACCTAGCTCTAGTATAGAAGATAGTACGGGAATCTGGAAAAACTCAATAGCGAAAACCCTACCCCGGTCTGAGAATCTTTTATCTACCCTAAAAGTGTAGAGATAAACCAACATCTCTAGCGTTAAGAAAACTTCGGAGGTGACTTATATGGCACTTATACGTTGGGAACCTTTCAGAGAAGTAGAAAGCCTACAAAAAGAAATGAATCGCTTGTTTGACCGTCTTGTGCCGACTGATGTAGGCAATGGCGAAAAAATGGGGTTGTCCTTCATCCCAGCGGCGGAAATTACCGAAACGCCAGAGGCAGTTCAGCTTAAACTGGAAATACCTGGTATGGAAGCCAAAGACCTCAACGTGGAAGTAACAGCCGATAGTCTGACCATTAATGGTGAAAGAAAATCGGAAATTAAAACCGAAGAAGAAGGATTTACCCGCACTGAATTCCGTTATGGTAAATTCCATCGGGTTATTCCTCTACCGGTTCAGGTTGATAACACTAACGTGGCTGCTGAATACAAAGATGGCATTCTCAATCTCACCCTCCCGAAAGCGGAAGAAGAAAAAAATAAAGTGGTGAAAGTGTCCATCAATCCTGCCATTGCTCAATGATGTAGCTCTCATTGTCCGGTCTTGAGCGGAAGAGTTAACCTAGTCTGATTAAACCAAAGCGGGAGTATTAAATCATACTTCCGCTTTTAGCTTCTTAACCCTTTAATTTAAAACTTCTAACACTGCTTGGGGTGATAATTTATCTTTAAACCAGATAACCTGAGCGGGTAGATTTTGAAATTTAACTCCAGCTTTTTCTAGATTTAACCGTTCCGATACGGCTAAAATTAGATTGTTTGCTTGGGCCGATTTGACCTGTAAAAATTTCTTTTGTAGGTATTCTGGTCGCCAATAACCAACAATTTCCAGGAGAAAAACGCGACCATCGGGATGTACTAAACGGAAATCGGGAATCATCACTCCTCCGGGTAAAGGCAATAAATCAACTTCCCTTTCTAGTTGCCATTCAGTTTTTAACTGTAACCAACGTTTAGCGAAAGATTCCTCTAACATACTATCGTAGGGTTTACCCGGGGAATAATGGGACACCAGACCACAGTTATCCTCTAAATTGAACTGTTGTTTTTTAATAGTTCCTGTATAGGAATCTTTATACTGTAATTGTGCCTTCAAATTCCAGTGAGTCACATGGAGTAAGGCAGGAATTAATTTAGCGATTTCAATGCCATAACGACTATTAGCTTTAAATAAACTGGTGGGACCATCGATAGTAATAGTAAATCCCGTGTCGGCATCCCCTTCGATATAAGTCATTAAACGAAATAGTTTTAGATAGCGAAAGAGATATTTATATTCCCCCGGATCGTTGCGGTGGACGTTAATAATTAAATAAGTGGCCCGATAAAAAATCCCTTGAATTTGCGAGAGGTTAAAACGATGAATTAAGTTTTCGGGGGTGGGAGCATCAAATTGAGTGAGAATTTTATTCTCCGCTAAATCAGCATAGAGTCCTTTTTCTAGAGCCACTGGAAAAATTTCTTGATTTAATTCTTGGCTGAGTTGCTGGGCAATTTTCTCCAGAATTAGCGATCGATTTTGGGGAATAGGAACAAAGTTAGCCGCTTGTTCAAAAACTCTTTTTCTTAATTCCTGCGGTTCTAAGGGACTAATAATCTCAAAGGTGGCAAAATGATTGGTTAATAGGTGAGCAAATCCCCGTTTAATTTTATAATCGGGACTGTCTCCCTCCAAGATTAGGAGTTTTTGGCTTAATTCTCCCTTAGTTTCACCGATACTTTCCTGAAAACAGCTGATTTGTTCTTTGGCGATCGCCAGATAGTCGCCAGCGAGCGGTAAGCGTTTGGGAATAATTGTCTCGCCATTTTGACGGGAAATCAATAAATCGGTCGGTAACATGGCAAGCTAGAGAAGAATAATCAGATGGGGAGAGGTGGGACGACAGGGAAAGGTCGAAACCCCAAAAATCCCCCGATTCTAACTATTTTGGTCGATATAACGCTCTAAATCCTCGATTAAACGGGTTAATTCTGCTTCTGTGGTTAAGCGTAGGCGATCATCACGAACCGTTAACAAAACTTTAGCCGAAAAAGGACTCGGATAAATATTGGGATTACAAAACACTTCCAGAAATACATCACCAGTGTGCTGATATTCCAGCGGTTTTTGGGGTTGGGGTTTACCCCCACTAGCGGCATTACTGGCGATCGCTTTCAGGCGATCGAGTAAAATGTTAATTTCCCTTTGCAAATCCAGAGCAGCACTGGGACTGAAACGAAAAGTAACGGAACCTTGCAAGAGATTAAGAGTTAAAGGAATCATCGAAAAAATCAGGTTAGGAGAAGGCCTGAAGTTAATTATATTAATTTGGGGAAATTTGGGGAAATTGGGTTTTGGCGGATGGTTCGGTAATCAGTAAACAGTAAACAGTAATCAGTAATCATACTAAATCCTGTTTAAAAAGTATAGGATAGTGGGGTGTGGGGTGTAGGGTGTAGGGTGTGGGGTGTGGGGAGAAACAATTCATAACTTGAGAGTTAATCACACTATTAAAAACGGATTTGGTATCAGTGAGGTTCTTCGTTACTTGGTCTGGTTCGATCGGGGGGCTTAAATCGACCAAATCTTTATCTGGTAAGATACTTAATTGATGCGTTCGTTCTTGAGCGAAAACAATTGACAAAAATCGCAGCAATGTCTTTCTCTACTGATAACTGATAACTGATAACTGATAACTGAATTTACCGACGCGGAACGAGATTAATCCGGCCTTCGTCCATTTCATCCATGAGTAACTCGAGGGCCTCGTAATCCACATCGGAAACGTAGCCAAGACGAGCGAGGAGTTCATTAATTCCGTTTTCGATTTCTGGCGTGATTTGACGATAATATAGGGCTTGTTCCACTAATTGGCGGATAGTCGGCTGGGTATCCACAATTTCCTTACTCTAGCTCAATAAATCTAGTTTTTGTATCTTGCTTTACTTTATTTTAGCAAAAATACCAGTATCATTTTGGGTCATCATCAGTTATTCAGAGTTAGAGCTTAAACCTAACGACTTTCCCCTGATGTTCACCCTAGTCAGTCCTGATCACTGTTCCTCTTTACTACTGGGATCCTAAGGCTAACCTAAAATCGGTTCCTCCCTATAGGGGTCAAGATTAAAAAAAGATTAATCTTTTCAGGAGAGAGAGAATTGATCAAGACCAAGCACAAAATCAGCAAGTTAGGACATAATAGCGGTATCTGATTTCCAGTTAAAAGGTTCATTTATGAATTTCAAAGCCCAGCCATGAAAAGTCCTGTAAAAGTCCCAGAAATAGCTCTATTTGAGCCAAGTGGCTATGTTACCGCCGCTAACGTCCTAGAATTTCAAGAGCAGCTCACCAATCTGGTTAATCAGAGTCGCTCTGTCACTTTTCTCGTGGATATGAGTAGGGTGGAATTCCTCGACAGCGCTGGATTAATGGCTTTAGTTACCGCCTTTCGTCTGGCTCAAAGTCAAGAAAAATCCTTCAATATCTGTTCCATTCCACCTTCAGTCAAGATTATCTTTGAATTAACCCAACTGGACCGGGTTCTCTCGATTTTCCCTAGCCGTGCTGACTTTGATGCTGTCATCACCCTCCCCCAAGCGGCGTAAGCAGACAAAATAGCGTTTCTCGCCGCAATTTCTCGCCTACAATCTCAATTCTACCCGTAAATCACCTCTTGACCGGGCAGATTACCATTTACATTATCGACTCCTCAGGACAACAATTTTTCTCAAGGAGAGCCATTATACTGTTGAGATGGCTCTCCTCTTTTTTGGATATTATTTCGGGGGGCAAACTACCATACACTTGTTGGGAGCAGATTACAAAAGACTGTCTGTTAAGAAATTCCATGACTTTAGTAATGACAGAGGGGAAGGGGGGCAAGATGATAGATAGGTAATGAGTAGTAATTTCCTAGAATCCATGACAGTCAACAATCTCCAGTATGCTTATTTTCCCGGTTGTGTCGCTCAAGGTGCCTGTCGGGAACTATATTTATCCACGGCAGCCCTGACGGAAGCTTTGGGGATTAATTTAGTCGAACTCAAAAAAGCTGCCTGTTGTGGTTCGGGAACCTATAAGGAAGATTCGCAACTCTTGGAAGATGCCGTCAATGCGCGTAATATTGCCCTAGCGGAAGCCCTCAATTTACCCCTGTTGACTCACTGTAGCACCTGTCAAGGGGTGATCGGTCATGTGGATGAGCGCTTGAAGGAAGCAAAGCATAATAATCCCAATTATGTTGAGGAAGTTAATAATTATTTACAGAAAGAACATTGTTCCCCCTACCAAGGTACGACGACGGTTAAGCACCTACTCTGGGCAATTGTCGGCGATTATGGCTTAGATAATCTGGCGGCCAAGGTGATTCGTCCCTTATCAGGCTTAAATTGTGCCGGTTTTTATGGTTGTTATCTCCTGCGGGCCCAGGATACTCTCCCCTACGATAATCCTTTTCAGCCGGAATCTCTAGAAAATGTCTTTCGGACCGTGGGGGCCAATCCGGTTTATTATCAAGGACGCACTCAATGCTGTGGTTGGCCCCTGTCCAGTTATGCCACCACCCAATCGTTCCAAATGGCAGGAAAACACATTTTAGAGGCCATGGCAGCTGGGGCCGATTGTTTAGTCACCCCTTGTCCTTTATGCCATCTTAATCTTGATTCCCGACAACCGGAAGTGGCAAAAGTGATTGGTCGAAGTTTAGGTTTACCCGTGTTACATTTTTCCCAATTGGTCGCTTTAGCGGTGGGAGTCAGTCCCGATCGTTTAGGATTAGATCGACACATCGTTTCCACCAAATCCCTCTTAAAGAAATTGGGGTTTTAGAACTCAATCAGGAGTGTTAGCAATGGATTGGTTAAAAAGAATTTTTGGCTTAGATAAACCGGCCAATGCCGCTAGTGCGATCGCTGGAAAAGCTGCCGCTGCGGGTATTCCCCCCGAAAGAGTGGGATTAGACGGAAAATACGACGAAAGCGGACTAGCTAAACGAGTAGTTTTAGCTTTTGACGAGACACCGGATTTAGCTGATGAAGACAAATTGTGGGTCGCTCAAACTGGTAGTAAAGTTGTACTAAAAGGCAAGGTTTCCAATCAGGCGACTTTAAATAAAATGGTAGCAATTGCCAGTAAAGTGCATGGGGCAACCAGCGTCGATACCAGTCAAGTAACTATTGGGTGAAGTCAAACGGCTATATTCCCCGTGAAAATTAACCACTGAGTAGGTGGATTGGCATTTTTTTTGTCCCTAGGTTGTTGTTAGGTGATTGCCGGCTGATTAATCATGGTTGAATGTTAATCGGCTTTTCCTTTTAAGGAGACGAAATCGGGACTATGAGAATTACTATTGTTACCATTTTGCGGGGTATGAAAACGATTTCTCACTTCGGGGGGAGTGGGTAAACCCTGTTTCATTTCCGCCACTTTTAAGAGGATCAAATACTCATAAAAAGCTTGCAGAGTACACCAAGCAAAACCAGCTTTACCATCGAGAATTCCTGCCAAGATAAAATACATATAAAACCAACGAAGCAGGGGACGAAAAGGCAATCTTAGAGATAAATCTTTTAAAGCTCTCCGTCTATCTACTTCGGTTTCACCAAAAAATAAATTTTTCCAACTAACACCACCGTTAGCCAACTGATGTAGGGTTTCTGCTGCTTCATCGGTAGAATAACGATTATGTTTTTCAATCCAACGACTTAAACCTTTACTACAGGTATAATGGGGATAGGTTTCTTGTAAAAAAGAGGTTTTTCCTCGACATTCTTCTCTTTCCGTGTGACCATAATCGCTAAACCAGACTTGATCTTTTCTAAATAGACGCATTTGATAACGGGGATACTGGGTGCTGCGACGGATCCAAGTTCCCATAAACATAACTCTTTCGGCCACATAAAAACCAGTAAATTCCTGTTGTTGCGTGGCACGCAGACATTCTGCGTAGAGTTGGGGTGTTATCCTTTCATCTGCTTCGAGAATATAAACCCAATCGTATTTAGTCTCGATATTTTCTAGCATCCAAGTTCTTTGTTTACCATGGCTCTCGAATTGATGCTGAACCACGCGCACTGGATAACGAGAAGCAATCTCTACAGTACGATCACTACTGTAGGAGTCAACCACAATCACATCATCGGATAGAAGTGCCGATTCCACACAGGCGGCAATATCAACCTCTTCGTTATGGGTGAGAATGTAAATGGAAAACATAGATATATGGTGTTTGATTATACGAAACCCAATCGGGCAGTAGTCCTATTTTGTACCGGAAAAAGCGGAATGAAAACCAGTTTATAGAAGAGATTTTCTCAAAACTATCAGACTGCGCTCATTCTACCCTCGATCGCTATTTTGTCAATATTCCTTAAGTATTACTTGAAAAATTCTTTACCTGAGCTTGTGGCGACCGGCGGTGAGCTATTCCCCGCCATGAGATAATAGACGGTGCTTTATGTCTTCAGTAATTTTCGATGACTGCTGTTTCCGAGTGTTTTCGTTCTCTCCGTTCCCAGGGGAATTGTGCCTTAATTCCCTTTATTACTGCCGGTGATCCCGATTTATCTACCACTGCCCAAGCTTTACGCATTTTAGACCGGGCAGGGGCCGATCTGATCGAGTTGGGGGTTCCCTATTCCGATCCTCTTGCGGATGGTCCGGTTATTCAAGCGGCGGCCACCCGCGCTTTAAATCGGGGTGTCAAGTTGGAAGATGTGCTAGAAATCGTCAAAAATGCTCAGGGAGAGGTGAAAGCTCCCATTATTCTCTTTACTTACTATAATCCCATCTATCATCGCGGGATAGATGTCTTTTTAGACCAAATAAAAGCAGCCGGGGTGAGTGGTTTGGTGGTTCCCGATTTACCCCTAGAGGAAGCGGCAAGTCTGCTGCAACCGGCTGCCGCTAAGGGAATTGAGGTGATTTTATTGGTAGCGCCTACCAGTCCCCCGGAACGAATACAAGCGATCGCCCTGCAATCCCAAGGTTTTATTTATCTGGTGAGTGTCACGGGAGTGACGGGAATGCGGAATCAAGTGGCCACGAGAGTGGAGGAATTGCTCGATTCTATCCGTTCTGTCACCGATAAACCCGTGGGGGTAGGATTTGGCATTTCTGACCCGACACAGGCGCTACAGGTGAAAAACTGGGGTGCTGATGCGGTAATTGTCGGCAGTGCCATGGTTAAACGTCTGGCCGATAATTCCCCCAGCGAAGGGTTAAAATCCCTTGAAGAATTCTGTCGTAGTTTAAAACAGGCGATTCAGTGAGGGGTTAGAAATTCTTCTAAGGGAATTCCGGCTGCGGGGCGATCGAGGTAGAATCTTTCCCGAATTCCTCGATCACCTTGAGTTAAATTGGAGAGAGTTCGCGTTCACCCGCTAATTTCAGTGCAGAAGCTGCTTCAGGAATATAGGAAGTTTTCGTTTTAGAGACCATACCTCCCTGTTGTTCGAGTAATTGTTCTAGACGCATGGTACTCCAATCGGTCAGCATCGAGTTACCTAGCCGGGGGGCCAATTTGTTAATTTTCTCCACGGCGGAGATACCCAATTCATCCATCTGTAGGGAAGCTAGATAGCAATCACAGGCGATGTCTATCTCTCCTAATCGTTCGTGACATTGGCCGGCCATAAACCAAGCGATCGCCATTCCAGGTGGGCCGAGTCTAGTGGCAGAACGATAGATTTTCGCCGCTTCTTCAAATTTATTTTGTTTCAGTAAAATTTCCCCCAGTTGCAGGCGATAACGAGAGTAAAGAGGTTCCATCGCCACCATTTTCTTCGATCTCTCTTCGGCGAGATCAATATCGCCTAACCAGAGAGCTTCTTTTGTTCGGCTCTCAAAAACCGTCGTCAGATTTTCATGGGCGGCAATTCTCTCGGTCTCGTTTTTACACTCGCGGGTTAGTTCTTCCGCTAGGGATTGACAGATATCCATTTCACGGATGACCGTTTGTCGTTCACCCCGCAGAAGTGGAGCAAAAACAGCCGCGCGGTGGTAAACACTGGTTAAACGTTTAAACTCGAAATTTCCTCTGATCGTTTCAAGGTGATCGAGTTTTTCCCTTGCCACTTCTCGCCAATGAGCTACTGCGGCTATGTCTCGAAATACAGTAGCGTGTAAAGCGATTAGTTCTACGGCCGCTCCGAAAACCACCAGGCTTTCTTTAGAAGCGTGTTGAACGATCCGTTTAAAATCTTTCAGGTTTTCCGATGTACTGATACTTTCTTGACAGAGGATTTTAGACATCGCCAGGCTGTAAGCTAATCTAGCGAACGTGGGGTCTCTCCCAATGTTTTCATCGGTAATTGCAGGAATATAGCTAATAATCGTTTCATGAAAGCATAAACTCGATAATAAATTAATTGTTTTCAGTTGAGTAGCGGGTGAAAGCTCACGATAATGCTCTAAATGCTCGCAAAGAACTCTCCAACGTTCGGTTCTCAACTCATCGGGGAGGGTGAGAGGATCGTTAATTGGGTATTGAAAAAGACCGGTCTCTCGAATCAATTGCTCTCGAAAAGAAGCGGGGTGAACGAGAGTAACCGGGTTCACAGACGACGTATTAGTATCTCGCACTTCGGAGACAAGATTTCGATAACTATAGTCAATTCCCTGAATATGCCAAGCGCCAGATTGATAGGGACTAAGATCGAAATAAGGACGATGGCTCCAAGTGATCGGAAAATCGTTTAAAAATAGCATACATATTCTCAAGAAATGCGATCTTCTTTATCTGGTTAGTATTTCCACGATAGTCAACGGAGTATCTTGTTTGGCTGAACTACCGTGGAAACTAGGAGAAGTAAAAGATAAAATACTGATTTGTCTCTGTATTTTATCAATCAGTTACACTTCGACGGTCCAACGACAACAACCGCCTACCACTTGACGTAAAGTTTTAAAAGCGGTGATACTTTCTGGACTGTCGTTAGCGGCATCGGTGCGAAGCTCGATAATTTCGTTAGTCACCGTGTTTTTGATCTCGTTGATTTTGATGTTAGCCATGAGATGTATTCTCCAAATTTTCGCTAAATGAATGAATCAAATTATTGATTCAAGAAAACAATAACAATTTTTCAACATCAGATCAACTATCAAAATCGAACAAAAAGAACATAATTTAGTTATTTATGTTCTTTTTGAAAGACTATTTTTTACAAAAACATCATCAAAACGTAAGGATTCAGGTGCCTCAAATGCAGTCACAGAGCGGCTTCTAAAATCTCAGAACTCGCTAAACTAACAGTTTCATTCTCAATAAGCACGAAAATTAAGGCTTTCAGGGTTTCTGAATGAGAATGAGGATTTGGACATAATTCGCCTAAATGCTTACACAGCATGAGTTTGACTGCTTTTTGTATGGCCTGAATCCTTACATCAAAACCGATTAAACAACGGGCTTCCAAGCTATTTAAAGAAACAAAAATGAGTAATTTATGTACAAAAAACTCTGAACCTGTCTTGTTGGAAGCAAAGAGAACCAACCAAGCTAACTTAATTGAGTTATTTAGGGTTTGCGGCAAAAAGTTTGTTGGTGGGGTTAGGAGTCAGGATTCAGTAGCCGGTCGTCGGTCGTTTCAGGCTTTGTTGCCCTCCTTTTTTGTACTAGCCTGTGTACTATAAACAAGATAAGGCCAAGTTTTTGAAGGTCACAATCCTATTTTCGCAGCATGAACATCAGACTTTAACAGGTCAAAAGCCTTATTGTAAAAGGGTTTTACCATTATTCAGCAAGCACTATTTATTTTTTAAATTAACTGGCAATTCTGTTAATGAATAGATTCAGGAATTTTTAAAAGTGTATGTATTAAAAATCGCTTTGTTGGTTTTTATGCTGAATAAGCTCACTCAAGAATAATCGGATTATTGGTATTTTATTAATCCATATTGTATTAATTTTATAGTAAAATAATCCGTAGGTTGGGTTAAACGAAGTGCAACCCAACACAAAACATCAAGAATAATAGGGGGATGATGTTGGGTTTCATGCTTCAACCCAACCTACAAAATAGGCGATCAGCCTTCTGTAAAACCTCCGCAGTGACCGACTCGCTTAGATAATACTCCCCGCAATTCTGACAGACATCCGCGGGGACTTGTTTTAGAATCACGATACAATCATCTCTCTCTAAAGTAACAGTTACGAAACCCGATCGAGTCGTACCGTTTTTACAGATAACACATTCCATAACTCTTATCTTCCCTTACTATGTTTGCGGGGTGAGCAATGCCCACCCCGTCCACAATTAATTACTTAACTCGTATTCTATTTCCTGAATCTTCTCCTTTACCCAGCCGTTAAACAAATCAACACCGATTTTCAGAGCCAACTCCTCGGTTAATTTTGGTTTAAGGATTTCCTCGACAAAAATCAGGTGAAAACCTCGATCGCCTTGCAGCGGTTTCAACAATCGAGAAGAATCCGAGGCGAAAATTGCGGCCGAAAGATTCGGTCGTAAATCCTTACGGTAAACAGTACCGCGATAACCACCCTTACGTCGTAATTCCACATCCTCGATATAGCGATGCGCTACTTCCTGAAAGCTGATTTCCTCCTCCTGAATCGATTCATACAACTCCTCTGCCATCGCCTGATCTGCTAACACCACCTCGTAGATCACCGCGCCGGTATAATCTAGCTGGTGTTCGACGAAATAGGATTCAATTTTGTCTGCGAAAAGATGTTCGGCTAATTTACCCGATAGTAAATTGAATTGAACGATCTCCTCGAAATCATCTAGGGATAAGCCCTGTTTTTGCAACCAATTCCATGTATATTTGGCGTTATGTAATCCTTTGGCGAGACGGAATTGATCGGCCGCCTGTTGTAACTCGTCAGTTGTGTTTTTAATCCCCGCTTCCGTGGCAGTTTCGGTGATGATTTTCCGAGCGATAATTCCCTCGGCCATTTCGGGGACTTTCCCCGATAGCTTAAGCTGTTGGATAAGGTCTTGATTGGTGATTGTGATACTATGGGACATAATGACTCCTTAAACAGTTATGCGAAATTAATTTCCTAGTTGAGATAGGCAAGAGGGTTAGCGAGGAGTGTAAGTAATTTGGCTTCGATACCTAAAAAAACTAGAGTTTTAACCCATCTTTTTGCAGATCCTTAAAGGGATCGAGGATGTAATCGATCACCCGACGCTGACGGACGATCGCTTCTGCGGTAGCCGTATCTCCCGGATTGAGGGGAATACATTGATTTCCCTTTTGAATACAGGAGCGATCGAGTTGAATTTCTAGCTCGAAAACGTTAATTTTTCCGTTGGGCGTTTCCTTTTCGATCGCCGTCGGTGATTTCTTGGTAATCTTGCCGCCGATAATGCCGTAATCCTGAAAAGGATAGGCATCGAACTTGACTTTTATCGGCATACCGGCGCGGAGAAATTGACTTTGATCCGTGGGCATTTCTGCCTTGAGAATAAACCGCGATCCCTTCGGTGCTATCTCCGCAACCCGCGTTCCCGACTGCACCACCGCACCCGCGCGTTTAATCGGTAATGAAAAGATTGTGCCGTCGGTATTCGCCTTTAAAACCCTCTGACTTAGTTGGATTTGGAGCGCTTGCCGTTGGCTCTCGCTTTGGGCGATTTCCGATGCCAGTGTTGCGATCTCCGTGTCTAGATTGTTAATCTGCTCCTGTATCCTTAAGAGTGCCAACTCGTTGGAATGGCGGAGACTTTGATAACCCCGCTGCCGCTCCTGTAATTGCAGACGCGCTTGGGCGATATCGGCGCTCGTTTGTTGACTCGTCTGACGGTAGGCACTTTTTAATTCCGCTAGTTTATGTTGATTTTCTTTTACCTCCGCTTTTCCCCGCTCGTAGAGTTGTTGGCGCTCCTTGGCATTGTCCTCGCGCTCGATGAATTGCACCTCCGATATCGCGCCATCCTCCCACGCTTTTCGGTAGCGATCGACTTCTTTTAAAGCCGTTTGATAACGACTTTTGAGAATCGGATAATCAGTCTGACTTTGTGCGAGGGCGGTTTTCGCTTGATTTACCCGCGCCTGTTGTTCTTCTAGGGATATTTTCGCTTTCTTGATTAATGCGTCCACATTCTCCCGCGCTTGTTCGATCGAGGCTTCTTTTTCCGCTGCCGCCGCGCGATTTTGTTGGCTTTGGGTGGTTAAAGAAATCTCTAACTGACTTTTGACCAGTTTCTGTTGGGAAAGACGGCTTTTTTGTCCTTCTATTTTCTCCTCGATTTGTTGTATTTCCTTGCCGATTAATGAGGAATCTAGGGTTAAAATCGGTTGTCCTGCTTTCACCTCTTGGCCTTCACGGACATAGATTTTTTCCACTTTTCCCGTCGCGATAGCATCGATTTTGACTGTTTCTCCTTGGGGTTCCAGTTTTCCTGGTCCGACACCCGTTTCATCGACTTTTGAGAATATCGCCCAGGGGAGAATGATCGAGACGAAAATAATCAGAAAATAGAGTAAACCACGCGTCCAGGGTAGGGGTAAAGTATCGATCAATTCTTTGGTCTGGAAAGACCAGTTATCGCGCTCTCTGTCTAGATTGGTTGTCATAGTTATTCACTCAATTGATTAGAGTTCAAATTACGGTAAATACCGGGACGGGCCATTAATTCTTCGTGGGTTCCACTATCGACTAATACCCCTCGATCAAGAACGAGAATACAATCCGCGTTCCGCACCGTAGAGAGGCGATGGGCGATAATCACCATCGTGCGATTCTGCCGAATTTTCTGGAGATTTGTTTGAATAATCCGTTCCGATTCGGTATCGAGGTGGGAAGTGGCTTCATCGAGAATTAATAACCGCGGCTCTCCCATTAGCGATCGAGCGATGGCGATCCGTTGTCTCTGTCCCCCGGAAAGTAGCCCTCCACCCTCGCCGATCTGGGTTTCGTACCCCATCGGCAGTGATTGAATAAAGTCATGAATTCCCGCTAATTTCGCCGCGACCACCACATTTTCTAGGGGGCGATCGGGATGACCTAAACTGATATTTTCCCGAATCGTGGAACCGAAGAGAAAGGTATCCTGATCGACGACTCCCACCTGTTGCCGGAGGGAACTGAGGGCGATCGTACTCAGATCGTAACCGTCGATCGATATCTTCCCATCGGTGGGGGGATAGAGGCCGATCAGTAATTTCGAGATCGTGGTTTTTCCCGAACCGCTCCGACCGACGATGGCAACGGTTTGACCGGGTAAAATTTCAAAACTGAGGTTTTCTAAAACATTCTGATCGCTGTCGGTGTGGTAGCGAAAGGTGACATTTTCAAAGCGAATATGTCCCTGTAATTCCGGGAGAAACTGACGGGAAAGTTCCTCTAAATTCTCCTCCGGCTTTGCGTCTAGTACATCGTTAATCCGCTCGACGGCGATATTGACTTCTTGAAATTGCGTCCAGAGAACGGTTAAGCGTTGAAAAGGCGCGATGATCTGGGCAAAAAGCATATTAAAGGCGATCAATTGTCCGATCGATAATTGATTTTGAATCACTAGATAGGCACCGAAACAGAGTAACCCTGTCGTCGCTAAAGATTCGATCAGATTACTGAATATCTGGAGATTATTGCCGATGATCTGCCCGGAGAAATTTTTCTTGACCTCCACCGAGAAAAGGTCTTCCCAGTGCCAACGGGTCGATCGCTCTGTGGCGGTAGATTTGACGGTACGAATACCGGTTAAAATCTCGATCAGGTAACTGCTTTCTTTAGCGATCGCCTGAAAAATATCCCGGGATATTCGCTGGAGAAAAGGGGTAGAAATTAACGCCAGCAGAAGGAACGGTGGCACAATCGCTAAACTGATGAGGGCTAATTGCCAGCTATAGCGGAACATCACCGCCACGTACACGAAAACCGTTAATAAGTCAAGTAAAATCGAGAGAGCTTCCCCAGAGAGAAAACGCTGAATCTTGCGATTTTCCCCGACGCGGGAAATAATATCGCCCACATAGCGGGACTCGAAATAACCGAGGGGAAGGCTGAGGGTATGGCGGATAAAACCGGTGATTAATGCCGTATCGATGCGATTAGCGGTGTGATCGAGGAGATAGGCGCGTAAACCGGTAATTGCCACCCGAAAAACCCCGAAAATTAGCGCACCGATCCCCATTGCCCAAAGGGTAGTTAAGGACCCCTGCACGATTACCCGATCGAGGATTAACTGGGTGAAAATCGGCGTAATTAAGCCGAATATCTGGATAAAAAGCGAGGCGACGAAAATTTCCAGCAGTACGAACCAATGGGGTTCCAGTAAGCGATAAAACTGCCAGAGAGAGGTTTTATCCTCTTTCGTGTCCCGGAATTTCTGGTTCGGTTGGAGCAGCAGGGTGAATCCCGTCCATTTACTGGTGAATTCGGCACGACTTAGGGTTAATTGCCCGATCGCTGGATCGCCAATAATCACCTGTTTGGGGGTAATTTTCCAGATAACAACGAAGTGTTTGCCTTCCCAGTGAGCGATCGCCGGTAGGGGCTGTTTCCCTAATCCCTCTAGAGTCGCTTTTACCGGACGGGTGGAGAGGCCGATATTTTCCGCCGCGGTGATCAGTCCCTTCAGGGATGCCCCGTCGCGGTTGACGTTGGCCATTTCCCGCAAACGGTTGACGCTGATTCTTTTGCCCCAATAACGGGCGATCATGACTAAACCGGCCGCCCCGCAATCGGAGGCGGACTGTTGCTCGAAGAAGGGATAACGGCGGAGGGATTGACCGATCCAGTGACCTAACCGCTGCGCCGGAGAGGGAAAATAGGCTCGATCGCTTTTTTTGTCCGTTTCTTCTGTCTTCGTCCCAAGAAGTTGCTCAATTTCCCGCGCCCGTTGCAGTAATGTTTTTTTCAGGGCGGGGTGTTTTTTCAGGATCGGCCTCAGGGCGGACTCGGGGATAAGAAGTAGTTCCGCCTTCACCGAGACTCGAACCGAGTAGGGCAGAAAACCCGATCGGGGAAAGAGGGTGAATTCTCCAAAAAATTCGTCGGTTTTGAGCGCGATCATCTCTTTTTGCTGCGAGTTCGCTATACGAACTTTGCCGCGAACCACTAGGTATAATCCGGGCTGTAGGGGCAGTGTACCTGCTTCGGGAGAGAGGGTGATCGCCGTTTTCTGGAGACTCCGCCACTGGGTTTCGGACAGGAATTCTGGCCAGGGATTGACGAGGCTGTGAGTATCGAGCATAGTTGTTTTAAGCTTTGGCTGAAGGAGAAAGATCGACGATGCGGATCGGCTGTAGCTGTTTGCGGAGGCGATTGACGTGGGTGGGGGTGAGCGCGACCCCGAATTCTTTCTCTAGATGCTGCGCTAACCAAACTCCCGACCATCGGTTAAAGGAATAGCCGAAATCCCGGGGGGATTTACTAATCAGTTCTCTCAGGCGATCGAGGTAAGGTTGATCAACTTTTGAAGGGCGACCGCGGCGGTATTTCTGCCAGCGCTCGATCTTGCCACTCTCGGCGATCAGTATCCATTTACTAGCGGTGGCGGCAGTACAATCGAGAAGCTTACGGATCTCGGCCTGGGATTTGCCCTCGTCAGCGAAAAGAATGATTTGAATCCGTTTGCGATCAACATCAGAGATATTTGGTTCTGTTAAGATTTCGAGAAGTTGCTGACGTTGGGGTGGGGATAGATATTTACCAGCGCTTGATGACATAGTCTTTGCAACTATAAGTAAAAGCAGACAGCAGCAGGTCGGAGCGTTGAGGCAAGAAAGTTGTACTAAGTTGTACGATGGGCTGACTTCCCCAGGTGACGATCTCTTTCGCTGTCCTTAAATTCTTATTTTGGCTGCGAAAGTGAACATTATGAAGTTTATTAAATCCGACATTCCGCAAATCTTCATATACTTTTATATATTTTTACATTCCCCAAGATGTTTTGACGAAAAACCTTCATTGTAGAACCTACTATTGAGAACATTTTCAATAATTGATTTTTTCTGAGAAAAAAAAATACAATTCTTAACCTTGATAAAAATCCATGATTGTAGCTATTGAATGTTAAGAAGTGCGAAAAGTGGGTAAATTGTTTTTCTCTCGCCCGATCAAACCGCTCTAACACCTAACCCCCATCACCCCATCACCCTATCTCCCCGCTGGCCACTGATAACTGATTGCTGACTACTCAAAATCGTTATGACTATGATATAGTTGTTAAGGAATGTAAAAATAGTTGCATTTTCCCAGAAACTAGATTAAGGAGATTAAAAGCATGACCGCCGAAGGTTGCTTAAGAGTCGGACAAGCGGCGCCGGATTTCACCGCGACCGCCGTTTTCGATCAAGAGTTCAAAACCATCAAATTGTCGGATTATCGGGGTAAATACGTCGTTTTATTCTTCTATCCCCTCGATTTTACCTTTGTTTGCCCCACGGAAATTACCGCTTTCAGCGATCGAGTTAGCGAATTTGCCAGCATCAACACCGAGATTTTAGGGGTGTCCGTCGATAGCGAATTTGCTCACCTAGCATGGATTCAAACCGAGAGAAAATCCGGCGGTGTCGGTGATGTGGCCTATCCGTTGGTGTCGGATCTAAAAAAAGAAATCAGCACCGCTTACAATGTTCTTGATCCTGATGCGGGAGTGTCCCTGCGCGGTCTGTTTATCATCGATAAAGAAGGTGTTATCCAACACGCTACTATTAATAATCTTTCTTTCGGTCGCAGTGTCGATGAAACCCTCCGCACTCTGAAAGCGATTCAATACGTCCAATCCCACCCGGATGAAGTTTGTCCCGCCGGTTGGCAAGAAGGGGATGCTACCATGGTTCCCGATCCTGTGAAGTCAAAAGTTTACTTCGCGGCAGTTTAGTTAAAAATCCTCAGAAGTCCCTCAGCTATAGATGGGGGGAAACTTTTAAAGGGGGGCGAAATAATTCGCCCCTTATTTTAATCGGAAAATTTTCCAGAAAATTGGCCCCATTAGCCATGACCTCATCTAGAATACTGGCCAGCAAGTCAAGAAAGAGTCACGGCGATCTATGACTACCAGTAATTATGATTCCGAGTTGACAGTTTTGGGATTACCCGCAGCCAAAGGTAGATGGTTATTAATACCTCTAGGAATGGGTGTTTTACTCTGTTTAGGGACGGTGTACTCTTGGAGTATCTTTAGAAAACCCCTAGAAACAGAGTTAAATCTCAGCGCCACGGAAAGCTTACTACCCTACACTGTAGCCCTAGTATTTTATGCCGCTTCTATGCCGATCGCCGGTTTTTATATCCCCCGGGTAGGCACTCGCAGGATGACCGCTATCGGCGGAATTATCGTCGGTTTAGGCTATATTCTCGCTAGTTTTGCCGCTCATATCCAGACAATTATTCTGACCTACGGAGTTATTGCCGGCACGGGAGTCGGCATCGCTTACGGTGTTCCCATGGCAGTGGTGGCACGCTGGTTTCCCGACAAAAAAGGTTTAGCGGTGGGTTTAACCATCATCGGATTTGGCCTTTCTCCCCTGATTACCGCACCTTTAGCCAATCGATTAATCAATGAATATAGCGTTAGACCAAGTTTAAGATTTTTGGGGATTATCTTTACAATAATTATTGTGATTATTGCGATCACAATGAAGTTACCCCCTCAAGACTGGCAACCCCCCGCAAATTTAGCTAATCGAAAATCCGACTTTCCGGCCAATTATCCAGTGAATATGCTGAAAAGTCGCTCATTTTATGGTTTATGGCTTTGCTATGCCATTGGTGCTTTAATTGGCTTGAGTGCTATCGGTATTTCTAGTCCCGTCGCTGAGGAAATTATTCAGATTGATCCGGGGTTAGCCGCTAGTAGTGTTGCTCTATTTGCCTTGTTTAATGGTATTAGTCGTCCTTTGTTCGGTTGGTTAAGCGATCGCTGGAAACCCCATTATCTAGCGATCGGGGCTTATACACTCATTTTGATTGGTTGTCTGTTGATGGTCAAGGCCGAAAAAGGGGCAGTTACTAGCTATCTAGTGGCTTTTTGTCTATTTTGGTTTTGTTTAGGGGGATGGTTAGCCCTAGCTCCCGCTACCACTCTCCACTTCTTTAATCCTGACCACTACGCCCAAAATTACGGTATTGTTTTTACTGCCTACGGTGTCGGTGCTTTGATCGGAACTTTAGTAACCGGTAGAATTCGCGATTGGTTCGGTACTTACACTTATGCTTTTTATGCTATGGCTGTATTGGCAATACTGGGTATTTTTCTCGCGAGTGCCTTACTGAAAAGAGAGCGATCACAGCTATCAAATCCTAGCTAAGGGAGTTAATCTTACCCTAGAGTAGATACTGCTGCTATTTTACACCAATTAAAAGTAAAAGTAGGCTACAGATAACTAGGATAGGGGGCGGGGAAATGGGAGACTTGACCAGTTATCAGTAAACAATAATCAGTGATAGGGTTCTTCTCGACTTTTTGTGATATTTTTTACTTATGTATGTAATAATTTTTGCTTATAAAATATTGAAATGTTTACTGGAAAAGACTTTTAGGACTATTTTGCTGAAGAAACTATCAGTATAGACCCCGTTTCCACACAGAAACCAGAAGAGCCGTGATAGGATAATTAGTGGTCTGTCAAGATTGAATTGAGGGATAAATCTCCTTCTGATTGTCTTAATCGACCATTTTAAAACTGAAAGATTATTAGATTCCCACTCGCTATTGGAAGGGGATAGATTTAGGTCAAGGTCATCGTTTGCTTGGCAGAAAAAGTCAACACCAATTGATGAGGATAGACAATTTCTACGCCGATTGTTTCGAGGAATGCTCCCTTTTCTGTCTGAGTTGCACAGACAAAATTTCCCTGCTCATCATATTTAACCCAATCTCCAAATAATTCTACTAGATAAGCTTCCCCATTTTTGAGAATTTCTACAATTGTCCCAACTGTCCCGATAGGAGCTATTCCGCCATCAATTAAAGGTAGATATTCCCTTAGTATAACACCATCAAACAATTGAAACTTACTCATTTTCAATCTCCTAAACTATCGGGTACTGCTGTGACAAATCTGGTCACATCTTCTCCTCTCAAAACAATAGACCTCGACCTAATCTAATAAAATCACAATAATAGGATATTATAAAACAAAAACCAACTTAAACACTAATATGATTAAACGAATTAAAGCATTGAATGAGCTAGAATTTGACTCGGCAAAATCGGGGGAGCCAGTCTACGGAAAATATAAAAAACTATTCGTTTATATAGAGTTAGGTAAAGAAGAGGAGTATCGAGGAAACCCTCAAGATAACCAGAAAACCCAATACCGACTTTTTCGTCGGTGTAAGGTGGAATACTCGAAAACGGAAGAAGAATCAGAACAAGGTATCTACCAATATGACGAAACAAATATCGATGTCATTTTGTACTGGTAGAGGTAACATTCGACGATATAGGTCTTTTAATCGCTCTTTTTCTGGGTGATTGTCGATCTTGAATCAAATCTCGGTTTTCCTCGAGGAAAGAAATTAACTGATCATCAGGGATTTCTCGGAACTCGCCAGTTTTCAATAAAACAGTAGCCATGGTAAATCGAACTCCTGAATATTCGTCTCGATCGCTATGAAAGCAGATCTTGTCTTGATCATATATCTATTTTTGCTTTATTCCAATAGAGCGATCGCTAAAGAATGATAAGTCAGTTATAAGGATTGCAACTATAGCATAACCGTGGTTAATTGTCAAGAAAATTGTCCCCACTACTACAGCCACTCTTATCCCGGTGGGAGCAAATTGGGGGGACAATAAAGCTTGACATCCTCGCCGCCCTAAAAGTGCGGCGATTCCTAAACCTCACGATTTAAGTTTCTGCTTCCACCACCGTCGCATACCACAGTTAAAAAACCATGTACTGTCTTACACAGAGTCCACAGACTTTCGCCCCATTTCAGAAGCCCGATTCCGTGTGTCCCACGGTACGTTGACCGCCTATAGCTTCTTGTACTTGTTGCGCGCGACTTTTTACCCGGCCAAGCTTTTCTGGTCGGAACCCCCTAAGCCGAGTTTTCAAGGTGCTGCGCCGTCCACTTGGTTTTCGAGACTGGCCTTTTAATTCTAACGTAAAGCCAACCTAGAACGGCGGGGTTTCAGACCCAAAATTTCCGATGAAAATAGCCGATAATCCCTTTCATTGCCTATAAATCGCACTCTATCAGGCGAGTAAAACAAAAAGTCACCATTTTTAACCCGTAGGGAGACTTCCACCAGAGAGCGGGAAAACAGCCTTCAGGAGCTGCGAGACTAAAATCCCAGTGATCATAATCATCGATACGCCACTCATCTTTGTCGCGCCATCCTACCAATTCCCCAAATTTTCTAATCGTTTCCGCGTCTTGGGTACGCAGGGTGTTAATACTACCGCCGGCGGCAAAATATAACTTCACCTGATTGCTAAAACCGAAATGATCGCCGCTATAATTTTTCCAAAGGCGATCGAGTACCCGAATCACATTAACGGGAAACCGCATCATATCCTCTGGGGTTAAAGTATCGCGGGTTCTGCCGGCAGTTTCGAGGATAACTCGGAGAGTTTCTGCGTCTGCCTCCCTAAAGTTCCCCTCAGCTAGGAATTGCTGTAATTTACCATAGCGCTCGATGTCTGGTACTAACATCTGCCGCGCTTCGATGAGGGCAACCCGTTCGGTTAAAGATTGCAATTGAGCTAAAATATCCTGAAGTTGGACGTTAATATCTGACATAAATGTAAGGGGGTTTGTTGACTGCAAAAACTACGGATTTATCGGCAGAATAATTATTGATTTACCGCTTCTAATCTTGACTTGACAAAGCGATTCATCCATGCTTCTAGATAGATGCGATTGGCTTTTTGTTCTTTTAAATCTGTGGTAGTTAAAGGGTAAGGTGCTAATCCTTGAATGGCTGCCGTTGTTACACAAAACATCGACTTTTGAAAAGTTTCGCAGATCTGGACTAATAAATCTTCTTCTTGACGAAAACTCTTTTTATAAATGTCGTGCAGATAATCTGGTAAAAAGTGACGCATATCCTGCATTAATAGTGTGGGAGGAATCCCTGCACCTCCGATGGGTAAAGGATCCGCATACAAAGCACCATAGGCAAACATTCCTTGATCGTAGGGAATTTGATAGGCTTGGGCATTATAGGAAATTGTACCGGGGAAAGGTGTTCCGCGAAAGAAAACCGCCTCAACGTAGGGGATTGCCGTATCCGCAAGAAAGGTTAATCCTGCCGATTTGGGGATAAGATCATAGGTTTGTCCTTTGATTTTTACTTGATAGACAATTGCTTGACTAGCATTATCGACTAAATTTTTCTTAATGTGTGCCACCACTTCGGGAATACTGGTAATTTTTCCGGCATCGTAGAGATCGGATAAACTTAAAAAAGTATCGGCCATAATTCGCCAAAATTGACCTAAACCGCTATAGTAGGCCATCATTCGCATTTGTTCTGGCAAAAATTCAGGGAAGGCTTTATTTAAAATTAAAACTAGGGGATTATTCCTAAATTTAGCTTGAATAACCTTGGCTGTCACTTCCCGAAAAGCGGCACCATCTACATAACTATCTAAACCACCCCCACCATGCCAAAACATGGCTTTCATACAGTATTCAGCATACTCAAAATTAATGCGATCATGCCACCAGTGTTGTAGTAATTTCTGCCAAGATACTTGACCATTAAAATATTTAAAGAAAGGGAAAAAAACCAAAAACTGATTTTCCGCAATATAAATTAAATTTTTGGAATAAGCATCTAACACCACTCCGTAACTTTTCAGGATACCCACTACCTCGATCAAATTCTGGGGAGTATCTTTTAACAATGCTTCCCCAGCCGTGAGACGATCAATATAGGATGCTAGGGGATGAGAGGAGGACTTGACAGGGATAGTAACCATGCTAGAAGCTTGATAAAATAACTTTCCTCATCTATTTTAACCCATAAAAGCACAACCAATTGGCAGCGGTGGCACGGCGAGTCATGCGGGGATTGAATTCGCCAATTTTATAACCGGTAAACCCCAATTTATCTTTTAATAATTGTTTATTTTCTGGCAAGATCGATCGAGTTAATTTGACTGTTGGGGGACGATTGGCAATAAAATCTGGGGGTTCGGGATATTCACAGCGCCAATCTTCCTCTACTTGACTATTATCCCATTTTCCTTGACTTTCATCGTAGCGATAACCTAAACTTTGCCAGACTAATTTATTAACGGTTTCGTCGTCAATTTCATCGTTAATAATCGCCCAAATTGTCTCTATATTTAATTCTGGTAGTTCCATAGATCAAGTAAATGGGTGATGGGGTGTAGGGTGTAGGGTGTAGGGTGTGGGGTGTGGGGTGTGGGGAGAATAAATAAAATAATCTCCTATTTCCTGACGACCGGCTACTGACGACCGGCTACTGCCTACGGTTAAAATAACTGGTGAATAACATCATTGATCATCGCGCAAGCGTAGCCTATTTTGCCTCCTTCTAACGCCAAAATTATTTTTATTTTAACTATCGGTGTGGTGTCGGTTTCTGCATCGGCAATTTTTATCCGGTTAGCGATCGAAGCGGTAGGTAATGCTACGATCGCATTTAGTTTATTTTTAGCGACTTCCCGTCTGATCTTGGCTTCTGTTGTCCTAATTCCGAACTGGTTGACCTTATCACGCCAAAAAGTCCCTGTTCAAGCCTATTATTACGCAGTGGGGGCAGGATTTTGTTTAGCTCTCCATTTTGCTACTTGGATTACTTCTCTATCCTACACCTCGATCGCCGCTTCTACCACTTTAGTCACCACTAATCCCCTCTGGGTTTCCCTGTTGGGTTGGTGGTGGTTTCGAGAAAAACCGAGCAAATTAACCTTTATCGGCATTTTTGTGGCTCTAACGGGGGGATTATTGATTGTTTTAGCCGATCGAGATGTCAGTAGTTCTTATCCTAACCCTTTATTGGGCAATAGCTTGGCTTTAATTGGGGCAATTCTCGTGAGTGGTTATATTCTCCTCGGACGGGAAGCACAAAGGAAGGGCTTAAATATTAAGAATTATATAACTGTAGCCTACACTACCGCAGGATTAGCCTTATTACCTTCTGTTTTTTTATTTGGTCAAGATTACGAAAGCTATCCCTTATCCGTGTATGTTTATGTGTTAATGATGGCGATTTTTCCGCAATTAATCGGTCATACTAGCTTTAACTGGGCTTTGCGATGGGTAGCACCGACAATAGTAACGATGGTAATTTTATTAGAGCCAATCGCCGCTAGTCTGTTAGGAGTGTTCATTTTTGGTGAAATACCAGCCCAAGAAGTCATTTATGGCGGATTAATTCTGTTAATCGGCGTAGGCATTGCTATTTTAGGCGGATAAGCTGTTAGTGTATCTAATATTACTGGTTAAGTGTAATCTCGATCGCCGCTTGTGATCACAGACAAAAGCTAGATTAGTGTACAATGCTAACTGAATGAGAGTTTAAGTAGGTAGGTCTTAAAAACTTGCGGATGCCCCCCTTATCAAGGGGGGATTAAGGGGGGATCAGCACCCCCTTATCAAGGGGGGATTAAGGGGGGATCAGCACCCCCCTTATCAAGGGGGGATTAAGGGGGGATCAGCACCCCCTTATCAAGGGGGGATTAAGGGGGGATCGGCACCAAAATCCATCTTCAATTTAATTATAAACAGCTACTTAGACAATCTGACCCACTTGAAAAATAGGGTTTTCGGGGAATTAATTCCCTGACTAAAATTAGAAATATTCGATTATCTGGGTACTCTGTAGTTGAGATATAAAAAAGCCAGTAGTTTTCAGGAAAAACTGGGGGGGTTGAAAAGTGAAATCAAAAGGAAAGGCGATACAGTCAAAACTGTCATCATCCGAGTCGGGTTTCTCGATGTTAGAAGTGATAATTGCCATTTTAACTATTGCCGCCTTCTTAACAGGAACCCTACAGTTAATGGCATTCACTGCCTTATATAAAGTTCGGGCAGAAAGACAGGCTCAAGCTAACTTTTGGATACAAGAAGATTTTGAGGATGTCAAATATTTAGCTTCGACTTTAGATGTTAATGACAATGATGATAGCGTCAATGCAGATAATCATGATCTCGATCGTTTTAGTGAAATATATCCTAATGTTTGCTCAGATATAAATCAAGGTTATGCCAGAGAACTCAGAAGGCGTTTACCCTCCCAGTATCCAGATTTTAGAGATCCTGAACCTCCTCCTGATCCTGATGATTATGCTATTCCCGCTAGTGATTTACCTCAACAACCATTATCAAGACCATTACCACCATTAGCAGAAACATTAGTTGCAACACGAGAAATTGTAGGTAAAAACTATTCTCTCTATCGAACTTTTCCTGATGATTTTGAAGAAGATAATCATCCTGATCCTTCTATCATAAGCACAGCCCAGATAGATAATCCCCATCGTCTCCGTATAGAGTATAAGGTGAAGTTAGCTGATGGTGAAATAGCTAATGACTATCAAACTCAAGAAAGAGACGAAAGAAACGAAGAAGAAGGAAAATTTCTTGCTAAAAGTTCTGTCGAGGTGATTCCCAATGCGTCGTTTAAATGTCCATAAAAATCAGGGTTTTACCCTGTTAGAAATTTTGGTAGCTTTGGCAATTACGGGAATTCTTGCCGCCTTAACTGGACCTAATTTATCAGCTTGGTTAAATAGCAATAAAGTCCAAGAAGCCACCGATTCTATACAATTAGCCCTAGAGAATACCCAAGGACAAGCTATGCGTCGAGGGAGAAGTTGCACGATTAATTTTACTAACCCGACTGGTACTAATCCCACGGTTTACTCGCAAATAACCGCCAGTGAAGAGGATTGTTTAAAAGAGGGTTCCCTAATTTTGCCAGAGGAAATGTTGATGGAAGAGGGTCGCCTCAGTCTACCAGAGGAAATATTTATGGTGGTGAATAATTTTCCCACCCTGGGCAGCAGTCCGGGGATTCGCTTTTCCTTTCGGGGTCATGTGCCAGATTTAACCTTTGTTCCGCCGCAAAACCAAGCGATAATCGTATTATATCCCGCCGCCAATGCCACCGCCGATCCCTATCCCAACCAAGAAAAAAAATGTCTAGTTATCGCTTCTATGCTAGGAATAATTAAACAAGGCACTTATAATGGAACTTCTCTAAGTAACCTCGATGCTCGTCAATGTGAAATCCGTCTCGATGGAACGAACTGAACCCTAATCAGTTATCAGTTATCAGGTGTGAGTTATCAGTTATCAGTTACCAAATGTGAGTTTTTAGTTTACTGATTACTGTTTACTGATTACTGATTACTGATTACTGTTCACTGATTACTTTTGATTGCTCAGAAATAGTCGTAATTTCAATAAACTGAGAGTTTGACCGAGATTGAGGGGAAGGAGAGAAATGCCTTCTAAACGGGATTGTAACCAACCATCGCCCCAATACCATTCGTGATAGCCATCGATACCTTGACTCAAAAGCAAGCGTAAACACTGGTCATCGGCCGATAAAACCTGATGTTGTACGGGAATTAAACCTAACCAAGAGGTAAAAGTCAAACCTTCCTCTAATTTATCGGGTAGATTAGGCGAGAGCATTTGCGGCCACAGCCATTGACGGAGATGAGCAGTTTTGAGCAAACTATCCCGGATAGCCTGTTCACTGGCCGAGATTTCGATACGCAGCTGACTTTGTTGAAAATTGCCGAACATATTGTTGTCTGATAATTTTTGTTAAGTTAGTTAAAGAATAACCAAAAATCGGGACAGCGTTTTCCAAGGATAACAGTAAGTAGTATGGCAGATAAATTAATCCGCGCCACGGCCGCCGATGGCGGAATTAGAGTAGTAGGAGTGATTACCACTCGTTTAACGGAAGAAGCTCGCCAAAGACATAAATTATCTAACGTAGCCACCGCTGCTCTCGGTCGCACGATGGCATCGGCTTTACTCTTGGCTTCCAGTTTAAAAAAACCCGGTTCTAGGGTCAATATTCGCATTAAAGGCGATGGTCCCCTAGGGGGTGTTTTAGTTGATGCGGGACTCGATGGCACGGTGCGGGGTTATGTGGACTATCCCCAGGTGGAATTACTCCCCAATGCTCAGGGTAAATTAGATGTGGGTCGCGCCGTGGGTGACAAGGGTTATGTGCGAGTCTTACGCGAAGAAAAAGGCGAGGGGAGAAATGAACTTCAAGAAAGCATCGTCGAGATAGTTTCTGGGGAAGTGGGGGAAGATATCGCCTACTACCTGGACCAATCGGAACAAATTCCCTCCGCTTTGCAAGTGGGGGTTTTTGTCGGTACGACCACAGGAGTAACGGCAGCTGGGGGAATTTTATTACAAGTTCTCTCCAAAGAAGCATCCCGGGATGAGGTCTTAGTGGCCCGTTTAGAGTCGAGATTGCGAAAATTAACGGGATTTACGCCCCTTTTACGCGCAGGAAAAGGACTAGAAGATATTTTTCAGGAACTTCTCGGAGATATGGGTCTAGAAATTTTTCCGGCTGTGCAGCTGCTGCGTTTTGATTGTGATTGTTCTTTTGAACGGGCCCTAGGAGCTTTAAAATTCCTCGGGGTCGATGAATTAAAAGACATTATCGAAAAAGATAAACAAGCGGAAGCCATCTGTGAGTTTTGTCGGGAAGTGTATAATGCCAACGAGACACAATTAATCGAATTAGTCCAGTCTCTACAGGCTGAATCTTGCTGAGAAGTCGGGCAATGAGCGCCATTAGGGTAAAATCTATCTAAAATACCTGTCGGGGAGTCGTGAATGTTTAAAGGAAAAGAATTAACCAAAAATCTAGTCAAACGAGAATCGATTGACTCCCTGACTCGTTGGCCAGAGAAAACTAAATCTTTTCTTTTTCTCTTTTGGTACCGATACCAGCATCGTTTCACCTGGAAAGTTTGGGCGGCTTTATTTGTGGTGGTCTTTGGCGGTGTTGGCTTTCTCGCCACTTGGCAGTTATTCAATATGCAGAAGTCGCCCAATTGCCCGAAAATCTTCTGGCCTGTCGCTTCTGCCTCCCTGCGTCTCTACTGCGCTCAACTTTCCGCCGATAGTCGCACCGTGGCAGGTTTACTCGAAGCAATTGCCCTAGTGGAAGCTTTACCCGAAGACCATCCCTTACGCTCGCAAGTTAATCAACAGGTGGAAGAATGGGCGCGAGATATCCTGAATTTGGCGGAAAAAGACTATCAAGCGGGAAATTTAGAGCAAGCAATCGCTAAAGCTCGTCAAATCCCCAATAATATGGCAGTAGCGGCAATTATTGAAGAAAGAATCGCTAAGTGGCAAGGAACTTGGGCGGAAGGCAACGAGATCTTAAGCAAACTAGAGGAAAATCTCCGTGCTTCCAACTGGAATCAATCTTTCCGTCTAGCAGTGGATTTATTAAACTTAAATAACGAATATTGGGCAACGGTTAAATATAATGAAGCGCTCGCTAAAATTACCGTCGCCCGGGAAGATAGCAGTAAATTAGATAATGCCTTTAATCTCTTTGCCCGGGGCGGTCTCGACAATTGGTTCAAAGTCATCGAAGAAGCTAGAAAAATTCAAGCCAGCAGTTATGCCTATCAGGAGGCACAAAAATTAATCGGGAAAACCGAGGATAAACTAAAAGAATACGCCGAAAGATTAATTGAGCGGAAGCAATGGCAAGCTCTCCGGGATTTGGCTAACCAAACCCCCAAAGACCTCAAAATTAAAGAAGATGTCAGCGATTGGTCTATCTTGTCGGAAGCGGCCTTAGATGCGGAAGCTGGCACGGTGGACGGATTGGAAGCCGGCATACTGGGACTAGAAAAAATCGACCCTTCTCGACCCCTCCATCAAACGGCCCTGGCTATGAGGGAGCGCTGGCAGTTACAGGTACAGGATCTAAGAATACTGTCTGAGGCTAGAGATTTAGCACAAGCAGGTACAATCGAGCAGTATAGCGCCGCTATCGCGAAAGCGGGCGAGGTTCCCCGGAATAATCCCCTCTGGTCGCAAGCACAGCAGGAAATTGGCTCTTGGAATCGTCAAATACAAGTCATAGAAGACCGGCCGATTTTAGAACGGGCCCAAGAAATTGCTCTCCCCGGCGATATTAATTCCCTCAGTAACGCTATTATTCAGGCCCGGGCCATTGGCAAGAATCGGGCCCTATACCGAGATGCCCAACGGGAAATTGGCAACTGGCAAGTACGGATTGAACGCATGGAGGATCAACCTATTTTAGATCAGGCTCAAGCTTTGGCCAATCTCAAAGACTATAGCACAGCCATCGAAACTGCCAATCAAATTCCTCCCGGTCGCGCTCTTTCCTCGGAAGTTTCCCAAAATATCCGTCGTTGGCGCCGAGAGTTGCAGGCCCGTCAAAATCTCCAGCAGGCTAATCAATTAGCGGCGACGGGAACCCCAGAAGGTTTAACCCGGGCGATTGCTTTAGTTACCAATATTTCCACTACAACCGATGCGGGTGTGCAACGGAGTGAATTGCTGGAACGTTGGAGTTATCAGCTTTTGTCTTTAGCCACGGACCAAGCTAATAATGGCCGTTATCTGGAAGCTATTCGCCTTGCTGAATCCGTATCCCGGGAAAGTACCGCCTACAGTTCGGCTCGCTCCCAAATGCAAGGCTGGCGCAATATTCTTCAACCCCCGGCCCCACCACCAATAGTTGAATCGACTCCCCTTTCCCCAGAGTCCCCGATAGAAACACCAAGTCCGGGTCAATAATCAGTTTTAGAGGCTGTTTTTGCGGTGTATTACCCCTAAAAAAGTCCCTCATCCCTATTGGTCTGTCCAGTTAAATCTGTACTATACTAAATCCTGTTTACAAGGTATAGGAGGGCGGGGGAGCGGGGAGAAACAATCCATAACTTGGGAGTTCATCGCACTATTAAAAACCGACTTAGTATAAATTGCCAAAAAATACCCAAGCCAATTTTTAAAAGATAATAAGTAGGTAGGCGTTAAAAATTATCAAACACCCCCCTTATCAAGGGTGGATTAAGGGTAGGGTTGATTCATGAATCAACCCTACTATGAATCAACCCTACTATGAATTAACCCTACTATGAATTAACCCTAGGGATGAAGGGGGGATAAATCTTCAATTTAATTATAACCACTTACTTAGGTGTTATGAATTAAATTAATCAATCAAGCAAAAAACATATCTCCGTAATTTCTATGAGAGCAAGTGAGGTAGTGGATTTATATGCCAAAGGGAAACGCGATTTTACAGGAGTAAAATTAAAAGGACAGTGTTTTCACGGAAAGAATTTATCGGGGGCTAATTTTAGTCAAGCAGATCTCCGTGGCACTAATTTTCAAGGGGCTATTTTAGAGAGAACTAAATTTACCGAGGCCAGGGCAGGATTACTAAAGCGCGGTCGGCTACAATTAATTTTAATTTCTTGGTTAATAGCGGCTGTCTGCGGCTATCTGTGGGGATTAGCTGGTTATTATCTAGCTTTAATGCTGGTGACAGATGTAACCGAATTTAAAATCATTGGTGCGGTGATAATCACGATTTTATCCCTAATTTATGGAAGATTTTATCGTCAACGAGTTGGGGGATTGCCCTTAGTTTTATCCTTAATTTTTGGCCAAGCAATAAGTTTTATTCTAGCAATTTTTATCAGCTTAATTTTAACTTTATTAACAGTAATTATCCTAGCTTTTCAAGGAGCATTAGCAGGGATAGCCGTGATGAATGGAACTTTTTCTATAGCTTTGATGGTTGGGGTTTGTGGTACTTTATTCACCGCGTATCTGGCCTGGTTATCCCTAGAAGAATCGGGAGAAACGATCACGAAATCCATGGCAATTGCTTTTTTAGCCAGTAAAGGTACAAATTTTTGCGGGGCAAATCTTAAAGAAGCCGATTTCACGGGAGCGCAGTTAAAAGCCACTGATTTAAGGGCAAAAGATTTAACTAGAACTCGATTTTATCTGGTATCGGGCATCGAGCGAGCGCGTTGGGAAAAGACAATTCTGGACGAAGTTGCGATTAGAAATCTTCTGGTTACTGGTCAAGGGGAAAATAAAGCTTATATTGGCTATAATTTTCGTGGACTGAATCTCTACGGGTTTAACTTCAAAAATGCCAACCTGACTAGGGCAAATTTCAGCGAGGCAAATTTAGCCTACGCTAATCTAGAAGGGGCAAATTTAGCCCATAGTAACGTGATGAGAGCCAATTTACAGGCAGCCACCCTGACGGGTGCTTGTATCGAAGCTTGGAAAATCGCCGAAAATACCAATCTAGAAGGGGTTGATTGTGATTATATCTATTTAGTCGAGTCCGAAGGAGAGCGCCGTCCCAGGGAGGGAGAATTTGGGGAAGGGGAATTCCGACAATTGGCCCTGGAGCAGCGAAAATTGTATATTGACGAATAGGATAACTGCTAGACAAAGCTAAAATTGCGGCGCCGAGGCGGACAATTAGAGGGATAATAAGACCAGCCCTAACACCTATCCCCCGACTGGTAACTGATCACTGATAAGCGATGGTGAATATTTCTAATCAAGTTATACCCAATCGGGGACTAGCGCCCCAGGCAAAAGCGTCCGATGTCCAAATCCTAGCGGCGATCGATATTGGTACGAATTCGGTTCACATGGTAGTGGTGAAAATTGAACCGTCTTTACCTGCTTTTACGATTATTGCCCGAGAAAAGGATACAGTCCGTCTGGGCGATCGAGATAGGAAAACTGGTAAATTAACCCTAGCGGCCATGGAAAGAGCGATCGCTGCTTTAAAACGCTGTCACGATCTAGCTATTAGTCTCCACGCGGATCAGATTATTGCCGTTGCCACCAGCGCCACCCGGGAAGCGGCCAACGGCGACGAGTTTTTGGCTTTAATCGAGAAAGAAGTCGGTATTTCTGTAAATCTCATCTCCGGACAGGAGGAAGCTCGCCGGATTTATCTCGGTGTCGTCTCGGGAATGGATTTCCAAAATCAAGCCCATATTATTATCGATATTGGTGGTGGTTCCACGGAATTAATCTTAGCTGATAGTCAAGAAATTCGCTTTCTTAGTAGTACCAAAATCGGCGCGGTGCGTTTGAGCCAAGATTTCATCACTACCGATCCCATTAGTACCACAGAATTAGCCTATTTAAGGGCATACACCAGGGGAATGTTGGAGCGAGCAGTAGAGGAAATTAAACATCATTTACAGGTGGGAGAAGTGCCGCGTTTAGTGGGAACTTCTGGCACGATCGAAACTTTGATGACTATCCATGCTTTGGAGAAATTGGGTGAAATTCCCAATCCTTTAAATGGTTATCAATTAACCCGCAAAGATGTCAAAGAATTGGTCAAACGTTTCGCCGCTTTGGACTATAACCAAAGACTGGCAATTCTGGGGATGTCCGATAAACGGGCCGAGATAATTCTAGCTGGTTCGATCGTGCTTTTGGAAGCGATGACCATGTTAGATGTTGATAAGTTAGTTCTCTGTGAAAGGGCCCTGCGAGAAGGGGTGATCGTCGATTGGATGCTGACGCACGGTTTAATTGATAATCGGTTACTTTATCAGAGTGAAATCCGTCAGCGCAGTGTTTTGAAAATAGCGAAAAAGTATCAAGTTAATTTAGAATCTGCTGAGAGAATAGCGGCATTTTCCCTGTCTTTGTTCGAGCAAACTCAAGCACAATTACATTCTTGGAATCAGGAGGCTAAAGATTTATTATGGGCGGCGGCTATACTGCATAATAGTGGTTTATATGTTAGTCATGCTGCCCATCATAAACATTCCTATTATTTAATTCGTAATGGTGAACTGTTGGGCTATACGGAAATAGAGTTAGAAGTGATCGCTAATATCGCTCGTTATCATCGCAAAAGTAAGCCGAAGAAAAGGCACGATGATTTTATGAAATTAACTGAATACTATCAGTATATGGTCAGACATTTAAGTGCTATACTGCGCTTGGCTGTGGCTTTAGATCGGCGACAAATAGGAGCGATTAAAAAGATTGAATGTAAGTACGATCCTGAATATAGAACCCTACATCTGCATCTTTTTCCCAATAATGCTGAAGATGATTGTGCTTTAGAATTGTGGAGTTTAGACTATAAAAAACCTGTTTTTGAGGAAGAATTTGGGGTGAAAGTGGTGGCAACTTTGGCATTTTTACCCTTAAACCATGAGCGTTGATCGGTTATCCCCGACTACCGCCGGTAGCTTGAAATCGGCAAGATTGGAATTTTCGAGACTTTTTACCTATTATTCTAGGTCAAGATTATCGATCGAGGTAAATTGATAATTTTTGTTGATAGTCAAGCAGGAAAACCGTTAAAAACTGCGAAGTTACTGTTATAATCCAGGGGGAATAGGAACGCAGAAAGAAAAGGAGTAGAAAAACTTGTTGCAATTAGCTAAAATTGGTCGCTTGATCGCTCTTGGTTGCTTAGGAACGATACTGACTAGCTTTCCTGTCCTCTCGGCCGAGAGAATCACTTTTATCTTAGCGCCCTTTAGTCGTACCCTAGAAATTAGTTCCCTAGAAAAGTTCGCCAAAACTGGCAGAATTGACGCTAATCTAAGACAATATTTAGGTAATACAACCGCCGAACAACAAAGAGAATTTCGGCAAGCTTTAACCACAAGTAAAGAAATTAATCCCGTCCTGATCTCGCGCTTTTTTAACACCACAATGGGGGAAGATATCCTCAACCTTTTAGGGGAACTGATCACTATTCAAGGGGGGATTAATGGTAAATTCGCCCTGCGTTCTGCCCTAATTAAATCAGCTTTTGAACCGGGAGGGGTAACTATTCTTAACCTGCTGCGTAATCTGCCCACTAATATGCAGATTGATGTGACAAGAGTGCAAAGATTAGCTAGGGCGATCGATGTCGTCCTGAAAGCCACCACAGTATTCACGGAAAAGGTGGCGCAATTATCCTTAGAAGAAGCTAAAAAGGCTGGTGAAATTAATTTTACCGCCATGACCGACCCTCGACAACCGGGACCGCGACAAGTAGAACAAATGCGGCTGGATTTAACCGATGGCCGTCGTCAGAGGGAACTTTATCTGATCATTGTGAAACCCAAGGGGCAATTAACCCAGAAAACCCCCGTTATCGTCTTTTCCCACGGTTTAGCTTCCCGTCCCGAAGATTTTCTCCGACAAGCGGAACACTTGGCCAGTTACGGTTATCTCGTCGCCATGCCCCAACACCCCGGCAGTGATACCCTACAGGTGCAGAATCTGCTCGCCGGTTTATCGCGGATGGTTTTTTATACCAACGAATTTGTCAATCGTCCATTGGACATATCTTTTGTGATCGATGAATTGCAAAGACGCAACGCTAGGGAATTTCAGGGGCAATTAGATTTAGATAATGTGGGAGTTGCTGGACATTCCTTCGGCGGTTATACAGCCTTAGCTGTAGGTGGAGCGACGATCGATTTCGAGAATTTACAACGGGACTGCCAAAGAAGATTAGCTTTTCTCAATGTCTCCCTCTTGCTGCAGTGTCGTGCTTTGGATTTACCCCGAGAAAAATACAACTTTCGCGATCCGAGAATAAAAGCGATTTTTGCGGTTAATCCGTTTAATTGGAGTATTTTTGGCTCTAAAGGACTAGCTAAGATCGAAATTCCCACTTTTGTAGTCGCAGGAACCTACGATCCCGCTACCCCCGCTATTTTTGAACAGGTGCGCTCTTTTCCCCTCCTCAATACCGAAAATAAGTATTTAGCTCTGATTGAAGGTCAAGCTCACGTTGATTTTTCGGTACTAGATGCGGGAATTAACGAAGCGATCGAATCCGTAGCCGATCTTACCCTGCCCGCACCATATCTGATCGATAGTTACGCCCATTCCCTATCTTTGGCCTTTTTTGAGGTGTATATTTGCAAAAACCCCGGCTATAAACCTTTTTTACAGGCGGCCTATTCCCAATATCTCAGTCAAGGCCAGGAGTTTAGAAGTTTTCTGATTACCCGCGCCTCCTCGGCCGCTTTAGAACAACTCATCGAAGATTTTATCGCTCAAAATGTCCGTTAATCAGTTATCAGTTATCAGTTATCAGTTATCAGTGATCAGTAAACTGATCACTGATAAGCTCCCCACTTCCCCACTTCCCCACTTCCAATTCATCATTCATAATTCATAATTTATATTTGTTGAGGGCGTTTAAGGAGTAATTGGATAGCCAAAAGAATTAAACCAATGGTGACAAAAACAAAAATAAAGGTTCCTAGAGAAGCTAAACCAAAAACTAAAGTCCGGACAGCACTGCCAATTCTCAAGGCGATCGAACTGTGAGCAACCATTGGTTTTGAGTAAAAAGAATGACCGATCGCTGCCGTGAGATAATAGAGAATTGTCCCCAGTGCTGCCGAAATTGCCGCACCAACCAAACAGCGAGTGGGAGTAACTTTCTTGGTTTCTAATTCTGTGGTCATTACTTTTTAGTTCTCAAATATTGTCCAGCTTAAATTTTAATTCTTTTCCCCGACTAGAACCAAGGATCGAGGACGGAAGGAAAAGAGGTATTGACTTCCGAGGAGACGATCAGATACTGATTTGCGTCTAGTTCCCGTTTTAACTGTTCCCAATCGCCGGGGTCGGTTAACTTCTCATAAACAGGGGCAGCGGAAACGATCATTTCCTTATCCGATGACCGGTTTTGGGAAGGAAGAACTGAATTAGTCAAATCAGGCAACTCCTGGCCGAGAATAGTCGGATTTGCGCTCTCAGGGGAAGCTGTGGGCGAATTTAGGCTAATTTCCCGCTTTAGTGACTGTAATTCACGGTTGAGAGCCTGTAATAACTGCTCGATCGCCTCGATTCTCCCGAAAACATCCGGGGGAATCTCAGGATTATTGGCAGCAGAGAGGGAGGGTAAAGTTAATTGATCAGCCATGACACGCTCGATTTCCTCTAGGGTAGTATAACCTTGGCCGACTAATTCTAAACCGTAGGCGAGGAGAGACTTGAATCCTGCCTGTGTTGCCGCTTTTTTGAGCATATCGGCGGATTTATTCTCAGCGATGCAAGTTTTCAGGTCAGGGGTAATCGTGATTACTTCAAAGACCCCAATCTGGGACTGATAACCGATGCCGTGACAATGACGGCATAATCTGCCTTTTTCCCGCGCTTGGATGATTTCTTCGGCAGTGAGGGAATTAGCTTTATAAAAGCTGTATTGAGCAGCTTGGGCGGGAGAAAGACCAAATTTAGCTAATTCTTCTCTTTTTGGCTGATGTTTCAGCCGACAAACTGGACAAACCCGTCGCACCAGTCTTTGATTGATCACTCCAATTAGGGTATCAGCCACTAGGGCCGGCTCCGCTAACTGATTGAGGCGAGCGATCGCGGCAAAGGCATCATTGAGGGGTAAACTAGAAATAACTAAATTTCCGGTCAAAGCCGCTTCTAGGGCATGGGCAAGGGTGGAAGAATCCGCCAAGCGATCGATACCGATGATATCCACATCTTGATTCCGGAAAGAGGGCAAAATCGAGGCATAATCTTGACCTTGACCATCAGGGATTTCCACTTGGGTAATACCGTTAAGGCCGCGTTCGATCGAGGTTTCTAGGGTAGCGATATTAACCCCACGCCGGTTTCGATGGGCTAGTAGAGAATAGAAACTGGTGGAACAGCCACCTCTGGCCGGTGCGGTGAGCAGAATTAACCCCGCCTGGCACTCGATCATGGTGCCTACCAGTTTACAGGTTTCTTGGCTAGTAATCAACTCATCGAGGGGCCAAAGTGGGGATCGAGAATCAAAAACCCGCAGGAGAATTTTTTCTCCCTGTTGACGGGGTAGGGTGTGGAGAAGAAAATCTATTTTGCGACCGGAAAAAGTTGTGGTCATTTTTCCCTGTTGGGGTCGCGATTTCTCGCTGACATCGAGGTTAGCCAGAATTTTTAACCGTGAGATAATCGCCGGGGTCGCTTCTGGAGAAATCGGTTCCCAGGCAGAACGCAGGAGACCATCTTGGCGAAAACGCACAGTTAATTGATTTTCTTGGGGTTCTAGGTGAATTTCCGTCGCTTTGCTTTCAATGGCTTGAACAAGGATATTATTAACCACACTGATGATCGTCCCTTGATTGGCCTGTTGAACCACTCCTAGATCCTCGTCGGCTAATTCGCGGTTGAGATGGGACAGAGATTGGGAATCTTCAAAAATATCGGTTATGTCAACTCTGTTCTCTAGATCTTGTTCTTGGGGAAGAAGATGGCCAGATGGGGCTTCTTCTTGACGATAACGATAGATTTCGACCAATTTCTGGTAATCTGCCCGATCAATGACTCGACGCTCAAACTGCAATTCTTTATCCCGGAGGATACGACGTAAATCATCGAGAATTTCCTGATTAGCGGGATCCACCATGGCTAGGTGAAGGACATTGGCAGCGGATTGCTGTTTTTGTAGGGGCAGGATCTTATAACGACGGCAAATTTCAAAGGGAAGGACTGTGCGAAACAGATTCTCGATTTCTCTCCAGTCGATTGTCTCAATTTCAGGGTCAAGATATTCTACTCCATACTTGGCTTTTAATTTTGACAGTTGTTCGAGTCGGTAGTATGCCAGTGCCTCTTTGGGTAAAGGACGACCGGTGATCAGGGGTAAAATTGCCAGTAGAGATAGATGACTTTTCTGCTTCTGGATTATTGCCTTTTGTAGTTGCGGGATAGTGATATAACCCGATTGCACTAACTTTTGGGCAAAGGAAGGCAGGTTGGTCTGAGGTTTCTCGTTTGCTGATGACATGGAATAGAGCCAGTTAATATTGTACAGCCCACTACTCTATTATGCCCATTTTCTCACCGCAGCCAACAGGCGGAGGATTTTTTGGCGGCAAGGGGCAATGGGCAATAGGCAAGAGAAAGAAAATTTATCGTCGGCTACTTAGCAAGGATTGATAGTGAACACTCATTGTATATTAATAAATATAAATAAATATGAAGTAATTTAATTTTCAAGAAGAATGAACCCGATCTTTTTTAGGATGGGGGTAAAACTGATTTTCAATTTCTCAGGTTGAAAGATGAATCCAGATTAAGCTATCTGAACCATAAGAGGACAAGCCAATGTTTGAAGATTTTACCTATATTACCGATGAGGCTTTTTTAGAGAATTATTGGTGGGAAGAACAAATTATCTGTCCCCACTGCCAAGGCAAGGGAAGAATCTATCTAGAGACGGAGAATGAATCCGTCCCCTGTAAATTCTGTCAAGGTAAAGGCATTATTAAACGAAAACAGGAGGAAATTAACTATTCCTAAAAATCTGTATAATTAGATACCATAAATTAAAAATATTCTTGAGTTAAAACCTCGGGCTGACATTGTTTAATTTCGCTGTTAATTCCCACGGCGGATTCCGATTGTAGGTCTTCGACATAACCGGATTGATGGGACAAAGCTTCAGAAAAACTCTCAAACGGACCGAAATAATAGAGACATTTCGGCTGACCGGTAGTGATCTCTACCCACCAGGGTTGGGGGGGTAAACTAGGCTTGATCGAGACAGTTTCTGGGTCAAGAGGCTTTATACTGAGAATCTTGGCACCTTGGCGCAGGAGGCGCTGTGTTTCTTGACTCATGCGGCTTTTAGGTATTCGCAGGACTGTTCGGGAGAAGCGTTGAGGCAAAGAGCCAGAAGAACCCGAAAAAACAACTTCATAGAGAAATATTTGATTCTCTCCCTGATTATTAGCCTCTAGCATACAGAAAAGATTCTCTTTTTGGGGTAAGGGTTAAAAAAACAGACGCTACTTTGAGCAGATGACTCAAGCAAAATCATCTCCTAACAGAGTAGCGCATCTTGATACGATAGCATAGAGCGGCAAAAAGTTAAGTTTTGACCTACTCTCCCCTCACAGCATAGCTTAACGGGAGATTGTTAAACCGAGAAATCATGAGCGAGGGTTAGCCATCCCTGAAGATATCTATGAGGATTTTTTCTCTCGTCAGTTTATTCAAGATGCTGTAGCCGAATATATAGCATTTATCTTAATGGTGAGGTACAAAGTTTTCGTTTTTTGGAGTCGGTTGTCAATGCCAAATCCTGTTATACTTCATCTTCATGATAAATATAGTCATTTCCGATAAGTCTGATACAGTCTAGACCGACAAAATCCTTAGGAACTCTGGGATTGATATTCTCAATCTTAATTTAAATGACTATACTGTCAATAACATTGACAACAAATAGAGTTTTTAAACAAATATGCAGCCACCAAAATTAAGCTTAGGAACCAGATTATTTTTATCGCATCTCCTCGTTATGGTGGTGGGATTAAGTAGCTTTATTATCATTGCTAAATTATCTTCTCCGCGAATGTTTGTTTTACGTTTGGAACAGTTAGAAAGGCAGGGATTTTTTACCGTGCGCTCGGCGAGAACTTTCTTGGTTAGGGGTTTTGAGACGGCTTGGGATAGTAGTGCCATTTGGTCATTCATTGCGGGAGGAAGTACGGCTGGTTATCTGAGTTTTTTGGTTTCTCAACGCATTATGAAACCGGTAAAACAAATGAAACAAATCACTAAAAATTTTGCGGAAGGGGATTTATCGGCGAGAGTTCCAGAAAGCGAAATCCCAGAATTAAATCAATTAGCCATCAGTTTTAATCAGATGGCGATTAGTTTAGCTGATGTGGAAAAACGTCGCCAGGAATTAATCGGTGATCTTACCCACGAATTACGCACCCCTTTAACTGTGGTAAGGGGATATTTAGAAGAATTAGCCGATGGTGCGATCGAACCTAATCCAGAACTTTATCAGAAATTAGTAAAAGAAACCCGCCGGTTAGAACGTTTAACCCACGATCTACAGGAGCTATCGCGAGCGGAATCTGGTTATCTCTCGATTAAACTGCAACCTGTTAATTTATTAACTTTGTTAAATTCTCTTATCGAAAAATTCGCCGATCAATTATTAGAAGATGGACCGACTTTACAGTTAGATTGTCCCCCCAATTTACCATCTGTCATGGCCGATCCCGATCGCCTTGAACAAATTTTAGTTAATCTGCTCGGTAATGCCATTCGTTACACCGATCATGGTGCAATTACCCTGCAAGTGACAAGGGACAAAAATCGCCTACAAATTGCCGTTATCGATACAGGAATCGGCATCGCAGCAGAGGATTTACCCTTTATTTTCGAGCGCTTTTGGCGGGCCGATCGTTCTCGTTCCCGTTATTCTGGGGGTAGTGGTATTGGTTTAGCGATTACCCGTCGTTTAGTGGAATTACACCAAAGTCAAATGGAGGTAGAAAGTGAATTAGGTAAAGGCAGCACTTTTCGTTTTTCCCTAGCAATATCTCCGAATTGGGAGTAGGGGTTTTTTCAGTGATCAGTAAACAGTAATCACTAAGGGGAGAGGGGAGAAGGGAGCGCCGGACTTGGGAGAGGGAGTTTGAGCATTTGTACTAAAATATCTAAGGGGTAGTTTAAATGCAGTATAACTGATAACGAGATGACTATTCAGGAGAAGACAAGTCGCGGAAAATCTGGCTGGCGATGGCTGCACTCCGGCGAATTTGTTCAATTTCGGAAAGACTTTGCCAATCTTCGGTTTCTATAGTGGTTTCGCTCTGGCCATTACGCATAGTATAGGCGTAGGGACGGGCAAAAACCTCTAAATCTTCTGGAGACCATTGGGGAAAAAGCTCGCTAAGACAAACAACAAGGCGATCAAAGTCATCTAATTGACTATTAACTAGATTTTCAGCACTTTCTACTAGACGATTTAAATATTCGGCTGGCAGTAAAGAGGCAAATTTATCAAAGATATTAGACCGGGATGAAACGGAAACTGTCGGGAATTTTTGGTGTAAACTGCTAAAGAATCTATGAGCTTGTGCCTCGATCGCCGTCGCTTCTAGTCCTTCACACAGAGAAAAAGGCGTTTCCGTGACGTCTAAGGGATCATTACTCTCAACAGCGGTTACATCCCAGGGATAGGTGACTTCTTCTTCGATCAGGATTGCCAGAAGTTCCGCGGTAATCTGTTCGGATAGGGATAAATGGCCCATAAATAACGCTCCATATTTTGGCCTTTGTGATGCTCAACGAGTAACTACATCTCGGTTTTGACAATTCCCGAAGCTTGCTACGGCGTTTTATTGACTGGTGTGACTAGATGATTTTACTAACTTTTGCTGACATTTGGTCAATTGATCTACAGCCAAGAATATGCAGTGCGCTACTATGATGATGGTAAAGGCCTAGTTTTTCTCGATTGCGATCGACCTAATTGGACGGAATTTCCCTGTCAAGGTTTTTGTATGGCGGCTTGTTATCAAACCTCCGATACAAGTATTAATAGTACGGCAAGGCGGCGGCTGGTAGCAACCCACGGGATGCCTTCCTATTTTTTATCCGTCTCGATTATTGCTATTATTTTGGGAATGATTGGTAATTTACTCTAAGCCAAAAAGATATTCTAGTAAGGAAGTTATGGTTCATAAGAGCTTTCGTAAACGCCATAGCAGTGAAATTAAATCTAGAACTTCTGACTTAATTCCCTCTCCTGTCTCAGCCTAGTTTATCTACACCTCACCCTGGGAAAGTAATACCTAAATCTTACCCGACTACACACAGAAAAATCTGAATTAATCCTATGAAATTTGTACCATTTGTCGATATTAATCAAAGATATTTAATGCTAACTACACCATCTAGAGCTAGAGGATGGATGAAAAAAATTGGGCATACTTTGGTAATATTTGTTGTAGTTTTACTACTGACTCTCACCTCTCCTCTTTTGGGAATAGCTCAAAATCCGACACAACCGGAAAACAAAATTGACGGCTTTCCAGTTATGTTAGATGGAAAACCCCTCTTTTTTATCCGACGGGGAGTTTCTTCATTTTCGGCGGAGGAGAGAGCTAACGCTATTACCCGGAGAATTGAAAGAATTGCTCAAAATGATTCTATTCCTATTGAGAACCTGACAATTGAGCAGATTCCTGATGATAACTCACTTTATTTAAGTGTAGATCAAGAAGTAATTCTAACGGTGACGAAGCAAGATGCAAAAGCCTATCGTTCAACACCGGAGCTTTTAGCTCAACAAGCTTTACAAAAAATTCAGGTCGCTATCGCTCAATATCGCCAAGATCGAAAACCCGAACAACTACTTAAGAATATCATTTATACGGTTATATCCACCTTTGCTTTCTTGATTATTAGCTTTGCAGTTATCAAAATTTCAGGGAAGCTATTTCCCTTCATTAGACGTTTGATTGAATCCTTGACGCCAGGCATTAAAATAGGGAATGTTGAGATTATATCTTCCTCTAATATAAGCTTTTTTTGGCTGCGAGTTCTTCGGATAATTCGCTTACTTGTTCTCTTTTTATTATTATTTAATTATGCCACATTTGTACTTCGTTTATTTCCCTGGACAAGAGTTTTTGGCGAGAGTATTTTAGGTTATTTTTATCAATCATTAGAACTGGTTTTATCGTCCATTGGCCAATATCTTCCCAATGCCTTTATTATTGCCATAATCATTTTTATAACCTACTACTTAATCCGGCTAATCAAGCCATTTTTTACGGCAATAGAAAGAGGAAATCTGGTTATTCCTGGTTTTTATACTGATTGGGCTAAACCTACTTACAATCTCCTATTAGTCATAATTATTGCCTTAGCAGCAATAGTGGCTTTTCCCTATTTACCCGGTTTTGATTCCCCTGCTTTCCGAGGTGTTTCTGTTTTTCTCGGTCTTCTTTTATCCCTTGGTTCTACTTCGGCTATTGCCAATGTTATCGGGGGAATTATTCTTATTTATACCCGTGCCTTTCGCATCGGAGATCACATTCAGGTAGGAGAGGTAATTGGCGATCTAATTGAAAAAAACTTCCTAGTCATTCGCATTTGCACTCCCACTAATAAAATTATTACTATTCCTAACTCATCTTTATTAAGTAGTAATGTGATTAACTTTAGTATTTCCTCGCGGGAATTAAACAGAAATCTAATTATTCAGACAACGATTACCCTAGGGTACGATCTGCCTTGGCGAAAAGCCCACAAAACCTTAATTGAAGCTGCTCTAGAAACTGTGCATATTCTCAAAGAACCCGCACCTTTTGTCCTGCAAACTAGCCTAGATAATTTTTACATCAGTTATCAATTAAATGCTTACACTAACCAACCCAATTTGATGGTAATAATTTATTCAGAACTCCATCAGAATATTCAAGACAAGTGTAATGAAGCCGGGATTGAGATTCTCTCTCCCAGTTACACTTCCCTACGAGATGGAAATACAACAACTATCCCCGAAAATTATTTACCTTCCGATTATGTCGCGCCTCCCTTTCGTGTTCAATCTTCAGACAATCAAGAAAACAACACATTATGATAGTAAATCCGTTTTTAAGCCCTCACTTTGGGCGGATTATTAATATAATGTTAATTGAGCTTAGAAGGAGATAAATCGATGACGGCATCCTATGAGCAAGACTTTGGACTTTGGGCCGAACAAATGGCCGATTTATTAGCTTCTGGTCGGTTTTCCGAGTTAGATATTGAGAATTTAGTCGAAGAGGTGCGGGATTTGTCGAAACGGGAGCGCGATCGCTTACTTGCTAGTCTCAGATTAATTTTGCATCATTTATTAAAGTGGGACTATCAACCTCAACGGCGATCCAGGGGTTGGTTGGGAACTATTCAGCGAGAAAGAGCTAATATTAGGCTTTATTTGGACGATAGCCCCAGTTTAAGGCGATATTTAACCGATGAAAGCCTATTTAAACTCTATGCTGTTGCTTGTTGCGATGCTTTTAGAGAGACGGGATTAGAGTTTCCCCCAGTTTGTCCCTACGGTATTGAGGATCTTTTAAATCGTTCTCTTCATTTGTCGGAACGATAGACGAAAAACGATTAAAGTTGGTAAGCTTAGATAGTATCCACAGAATCTTAAGTTTATCGCCATGGTTGACTGGTTAATTGTCTGGGGGGTTACTCAAGCCGCAGGTTCGCTTGTTCGTTCAGTAATGCAAGAGTTGGCCATAGAGGGTGCAAAAGATTACGGAAAGGAATTTTTTAAAAATAGTCTAGGTAAAGTGTTACACTTACCTGAAAAAGATGTTCAAAAAGAAGCTTATGGCAAAGCAATGAAGGAGTTTTTAGAACTCTTTCAGCAACAGTTAGAAATGGCCGATCTGGAGGATGATCAAATTAAAAACTTTGAAAAACCCCTCAATACTTTTATTAAAGATGAACAAGTTGAACCTATTTTAGGGGATGCTTTTGATATTGATTGTCAAGTTCTTGATACTTTGACGTTAGCTCAATCTTGGCAAAGACTTAATTTACCCCCGTTACCTGCTGAATTTAACTGGGAAAAACTAGGTAAATTTTATTTGAGAAAAACTCAGGAAATTATTGAAAATTCTGAAAAGCTAAGAGCCGTTTTTTTAGTTAAGTTACAGAATAAAGATAGCCAAAATATTCAAGAAATAGCAGGAGTTAAAACAGATTATAATTTAGATAACTATGCGGAAGGATTAAAAAAGGAATATGGCCATCTTAAATTAGAATGTTTAGACACAACGACTTATGAGCAAATCAAACTCTGGCGAATGTTTGTGCCGCAAAATGTGAGACGATGTAAACAGTTTATTCCTCAACTTTATGAATTACCTAAAGAAGTGCTGCAGGAACTTGTAGATAGGGGAGAAATTACTCAAGCGGAGTTAGAACAAATACAAGCAGAACTAGAACGAAAACGGCGAAAATATGTCAATGAAAAATTATATCCTGTTTTGTATATCGTCAATTCTTCTGAATACCCAAGAACTGTAATTTTAGGTGATCCAGGTGCGGGAAAATCGAGTTTATTGCAGTATTTAGCTTTAAATTGGGCTGAAAAAGAACTCAGTCATCGTGTTTTGCTTCCCCTTCCTCTTTTGATAGAATTGCGTATTTATGCCAGAGATAAGGATGAAAAAAAGTGTAAGAATATTCTAGAATTTTTCCATCAAGGTAATCTGATTTGTCATCTCAATCAACTTGCTTTAGATGATAAGCTTAAAAAAGGTCAGGCTCTTGTGCTTTTTGATGGCTTAGATGAAGTTTTTAATCCTCAATTAAGACAAGAAATTGTCACGGATATCAAACGTTTTAGTATTCAATATCCTCAAGTGCCAATTATAGTAACTTCTCGCTGGTTAGGATATAAAGCAGAAGAATTAAATCATGCTGGTTTTGACCATTTTATGATCCAAGATTTAGATAAAGATCAGATTGAAGATTTTATCAAACGTTGGCATGATTTAGCTTTTGAAAATCGAGATGATAAAACCCAAAAACAAGAACGTTTACAAAAGGCAATTAAGGAGTCAAAAGCGATTCGAGAATTAGCAGGAAATCCTTTATTATTAACGATGATGGCTATTCTGAATCGAACTCAAGAATTACCAAGAGATCGCTCAAAACTTTATGAAAAAGCGTCAGAGGTGTTATTACATCAATGGGATTTTGAAACCAAGGAAGGATTAATTGATCCTGAACTGAAAAAATATCTTTACAATATTGATCTAAGAGATAAAAGGGACATTCTGCGTTTAGTCGCAAGTGCCATGCAAGCAGGAGAAAAAGGGTTAGCAGCTAATTTAATCTATAAGGAAGAATTAGAAAATGTTTTGACTCAATATCTTGAAAAAACAGAAATTAACAAACGAGTGGCTAGTGATCTGACTGATTTAATTATCAAACAACTGCGCTATCGTAATTTTATTCTTTGTTCTTTAGGTGGCAATGCTTTTGCTTTTGTTCATCGAACTTTTTTAGAATACTTTTGTGCTTGCGAGTTTTATGAAAGATTTAAAAACCGAGGATTCCCAGACGGAATTACTCTTGAGGAATTGAAAACCAAAGTATTTGGAGAACATTATTCAGATCCTGTTTGGAAAGAAGTTTTATGTTTATTGATGGGGATGCTAAGTGCAGAATTTCCCAAAGAAGTTGCTGAAGAATTAATTAACTATCTCATTGATATGGAGGAAAAAGACAAGGGATTTGCTCATCTTTTTTTGGCAGCAGATTGTTATGGAGAATTGCGAAACCAGTCTATTTATGTTGAACTAAGTCAGCGATTGTTAGATAGTCTTCAATCATTAACTAAATCGTCTTATAGGTATGCTGATACTGATTTTAAGGAAAAAACAGTTGCTAAAATTGGAGCAATTTGGCAAGATCATCGGACAGGATGGAGTGTTCTTCAAGCTATAGCAACTGAAAGAAATGTTTGGTATGTTCAAGATCAAGCTGTTATTCAATTATCTAGAATTGCTAAAATTCATTCTGAGGCGTTAGTTTATCTACAGGAATTTGCTAGACAGGGTAAATCAGAAGCAATTGAAGCTTTAGCAACCCATTGGCGAGATAATCCTCAAACTTTACCCATTATTCAACAACAAGCTAACAAGGGTAAAAGTCTAGCAATTCAAGCTTTAGTAACCCATTGGCGAGATAATCCGCAAACTTTACCCATTATTCAACAACAAGCTAACAAGGGTCAATCAAAAGCGATTGAAGCTTTAGCAAACCATTGGCGAGATAATCCTCAAACCTTACCCATTATTCAACAACAAGCTAATAAGGGTGAACATAGAGCAATTGAAGCTTTAGCAAACCATTGGCGAGATGATCCTCAAACTTTACCCATTATTCAACAACTAGCTAATAAGGCTGAAGGGGAAATTATTGGACTTTTGACGGCATTAGCTAGAATAAAAATTGACTCGGAAATAGGAGCAATTATCGAAACAATATTAGCTAGAACGGATGTAGATGCTAAAATCAAAGAAGGTTTTCAAGAATTTCTTTACTATAGTAATTTCAGAGATTGGAGAAATCCCGATTAAGATAGCTAATCTGCTAATTTTGTAGGGTGCGTGTTTGCGGCTACTAATTCTGTTAAAAAACCAAAATCAATAATCCGCGCCCCACGCAGCAAATTTATTATTAAATTGGTGCGTTACGCTTTCGCACTTTACACCCTAAGAGTGGTACGAAGTTGAAGGGTGATCGTTCTTGTCGGTGGGGTGGAGTGCGATCTCTGTCATCGAATAAGATATAATTGGGAAGGTAAAAATAGTTAAAGCATTATGAGTTACCAAAACATTATTACCATTGAACCTGGAAAACGCAGCGGAAAACCCTGCATTCGAGGAATGCGTATAACTGTGTACGATATTCTAGAATATTTAGCAGCAGGAATGACAGAAGCAGAAATTCTTGAGGATTTTTCAGAATTAACTTCCGAGGATATCAAAGCTTGTTTGGCTTTTGCTGCTGATCGAGAGAAAAAATTATTTATCACCTCTTTATGAAACTGTTATTAGATGAAAATTTGTCAGATCGGATTATTGATAAAATAATTGATTTATATGCTGATTCTCAGCACGTTAAGACTTTAGGAATGATAAATACTGATGATGCACTTATCTGGGAATTTGCCAAATTCAACGATTTTGTAATTGTCTCTAAAGATGCCGATTTTCATCAGCGCAGTCTATTATATGGTCATCCACCCAAATTTATCTATCTTCGTATTGGCAATAGTTCCACTGCAAAGATTATCGAAATTTTAAGAGTTTATTTTTTAATTATTGTTGAATTTTTTGATAGTGAAACAGAAAGTCTGTTGATATTAAGTTGAGTATGATCGCTGATCTTGTAGGGTGCTTTAGGTGGCGATAACTTCTGTTAAAAAACCAAAATTAACAATCTGCGCCCCACGCACCAACTTTATCATTAAATTAGTCCGTTACGCTTTCGCGCTTCGCACCCTACGATTTATGTTTTTGTTTGAGCGCGATCGTTTATAATCAAAATATCATTATTTTAGAGTAAAAGAAAAATGCGTAAACAGACCATTCAATATACATCATCTTTAGATGCTTTGATTGCTGTTGCCAAGCGACTTAGCGTCTATGAGAACCAACATAAAATGGATTCCGAAGATTTTTATAACGAATACAATCAGGGAATATTGTCAGATGATATAATATTTATAGAATGGGCAAACGATTATCGTCATTACCTTGCTTTGCGTCAAGAATTAGAACAAAGATTAAATCATGCTGCTTAAACTTTTATCTGATTACCTCAATCAGGTAGAGCAAGCAATTGTGCAGTGTGAAAATGCTTATGTAGAACCTTATCAAGAAGAAGTACTGACATCACAAAGAGCTAATTTAAGAATTGGGTTGCGTTTCAAGCAGATCCATTTATTAGAAATAAACGAAGCTATAGTAATCACAGACAATTACTTAGAATTCCTAGATTATCGTTACCATTTCCAAGATGAAAAAAACAACCTAGTTTTTCGCTATGATAGTACCCCTCACTTTCCCAATATTTCTACTTTTCCCCATCACAAGCATTTACCAAACGATGTAATTAGTTGTCACAAACCTGAAATTACTCAAGTCTTAAAAGAAGCAACAGAGTTATTGAGGTAAATAAAACGTATTTAATGCGATCGCTGATCGGGTAGATTGCGTTGGGCGGCAATCCCAAAAGTAGGGGCGCAAAGAACTTGCACCCTCTGGATATCACGGTAATTCCCCTGACGGTGGCTTCTAGCGGAACATTGCCCGCAGGGAACTAGAGATTTGATTGGCTACCCGTGCGGCCACCAATCCCGAAAGGGCAGCGACTACCACTGTAGCAAGGCAGGTTAGCTGGGCTGCCCCCGGGCCACCCACCCCCAGTACCATCGCCACGGCGGTCAGAGGTAGGCGATAGCCGCCAGCAATACCGGCCGCTGCCCCCGCCGCACCGGCCAGATCCCCAGAAATCTCAAAGGTAGTGGCGAATACCCGGCCAGTGAGGTCGCCGATCGCCAGAAAAGGGACAAACACGCCGCCACAGCCCCCAGCTAAAACCGCAGCGGTAGTGGCCGCAGCCCGGAGCAGAGCTACTGCCAACAGGTGATAAGGAGTTGTTTCAGTGTTTTCGGCCCAGAGGATAGCGGCTCCCCCTGGTCCAAAAGCCGCTGCTGGAGTCGCCACCTGTCCGATCACGATCGCCAAGAACAGCATCATCAGGCCACCAATGAGGAGACGAGTGCCAGGCCTGTCCCGCAAGCCTCTGGCCCAGTAGATCGCCTCACCGGTGAGGGCTGTAATCGTGCCAGCGATCGCTCCGATCAACAAAGTGGCAGCCACCGCATCCCCGAAGTCAGTCGGGGCAACCTGCGGCACGACCAGCCGGATCAGTTGCAGCTTAAAGGCAGCGTTGACCCCCCATCCCACCAGTCCCCCGGCTAACATCGCCGCTGCCCGCTCCGGGGTGATCGGAACCTGACGTCGCTGACTCAACTCAAACATAAAAAAGCTGCCCACCAGAGGGATTCCCATCAGGGCAGAAACACTTGCCGCACCGCCACCGATGGCCAGGGGCCGCACCAGTTGACCCAAGGCTGGATTTATGCTGCCTAACCAAGTTCCCGTCGCCACGCCAATATGAGCCGCCGGTGATTCTGTTCCCATGGGCGCACCCAGTCCAACAGTGGAGAGAATGGCCAGGGCCCGCAACGGTGCTAGATTCCAGGGGAAGCGCTCTTCGGCACCGGATGCGTTCACCACGTCACCGGTCAGATCGGCGCGAGCAATGTCATGGGGGAAGGAGTACCAGGCCATGAGAGAACCCCAGCGGCCAGAGGCAGTGGCATCCCGGGGAGCTAAGATCTGCACAGGTTGGCCCCTACCCAGTCCAAACAGGACTAGCACTGCTAAGGTAACGCCCACCAGAGGCAGCAGCAGTAGCCAGACGTTGCCTAGGTTAGAGGCAATTCTGAGGGTTTGCTTAATTGCCTCAGTCAGCAGTACCGCGGCCAGAGAACCGATCAAACCGCCGAGCAGACCAGCAACGGCCCATGGGCCTACCCTGGTTAAGAGAAGTTGTAGTTTGTTATTTAGCATCGCGCAAAGAAAGTTAAGCTTTTATTGTTCTGATAGCAAGTCCATTTCAGTAGTCAAGCAAAACACCCTGAAAGTTTTTACTATATACTAAGTCCTTTCGATGGGACGCTTCTCGGCAGACTCCCCCTCAACAGGAGAATTAATTGCCGGATTCTCTTGTCTCGTGCCAAGGTTCCATCTTGCAATGGGAAAAGTGAGGATCTTCCTTCCTTCCCCGCGTTACAAGGGAAATCCTTGCAACGAGATATCTGTAAATATCTCTTGCCGATTGCCTATTCCAACCAAGAAATTAATTTTGCACGACTACCTAATAGTGACGTGGAGTATAAACCCACTGCTTGGTTTTACCCTGCTCAATCAGGCGAGTTTTACTAGATCCGATCAAAATTATGGTTCGCATATCCGCATCGTTAATAGTCATATCCTCTAGGAATTTCACCGTCACTGTTTCCCCTTTTCGTCCTAAATTACGCGCTAATACCACGGGAGTTTGCGGCGATCGCCATTGTAATAAAATCTCTTTTGCCTTCTCTAATTGCCAAGTGCGCTCTTGAGACACAGGATTATAAAATGCGATCGCTAAATCTGCCCGGGCTGCTAACTCAATACGCTGAGAAATCACCTGCCAAGATTTGAGAATATCTGATAGGGAAATCGCACAAAAATCATGGCCTAAAGGTGCGCCAACCCTCGCAGCCGCCGCCTGCATGGCCGAAATCCCCGGACAGACCTGAATGGCGATCGCATCCCATGCCGGTTTTGCTTTTTTTTCTAATACCTCAAACACGGCCGCGGCCATGGCATAAATTCCAGGATCTCCGGAAGAAACTAAGACAACCGATCGCCCCTTAGCCGCTAAATCTAAGGCCATTTCCGCGCGATCGAGTTCCACCCGATTATCCGATTCATGGCGGACAATTTCTGGTGTTCGCAGGGATTCTACCAAATCCAAATAAGTTTTATAACCCAGCCAATCCGTGGCTTTTTCCAACACTTCTCGAACTTCTGGCGACATCCAATTTAGCGCCCCCGGTCCAGTTCCGACTATGGCTAATTTACCTTGACTTTCGTTGGCAAAATCCCCCAGAGGTAAACTGGATTTTTCCTTAATTTGCGGGCTTTCTTCCCAGAGATAAACTAAACAGTCACTGCTAGGTTTTGCTAAGTTTAAGTTATTTTTATCGGTAATCTCAATGCTCAGTTTTGCAGCTGATGAAATTGGTAAATTACTATTTTTTAACCAGTCCGCTTTACCGATTAATTTTACTTTTTCACCGGCTAATAAATCGGACAGAAACTTCTTAGCATCATCGGGATTAACTAACTGATAACCGGGTGGTGGCGATAATAAGGTCGTTTTAAATCTAATATCACCAGTGGTGGTAATTGCGGGGGAAATTTGCAAAACCGAGGCAATTTGACGAGCGAGATCATTAACCCCTTGTAAACCCCCCAACAAAGGCACTACGGCGCTGCCATCTTCTGCGATTGCTAATACAGGCGGTTCTTGCCATTTATTAGTTAATAAAGGTGCTAAAGTGCGAATTAAAATACCCGCCGCACAAATGCCAATAATTGGCGTTCCCGTCTGGAAAAATTCTCGCACCGTTTCGCCAAAATTAGTATAGGTAAAATCAGCTGAATGGGTACGATCTATTAACCCATAAACCACTGCTTCAGGTAAGGCCATTTGCACTTGACGAGCAACGGTGATACTGGTTTCTCCTAAAATGAGAATAGCTGGAGGTTTCATTTAGCTTCCCCCGACTGCGCTGCAGTTAACTTTTGGATAAATTCTTGATGTTCTACCGAGTTAATTCCAGCTTTTAAGATGTCTAACACCCGTGACATATTGCCGTTGAGCATGGCTGAAATATCTAACCACAAACCCGGAAATACTAGAGAGCAAATCACCCCTTGTTGGTTGGGTAACAAAGAAATATAATCGCCATTTTCTAAATTAAACCAATCAATTTTTTGGTCAAATACTTGCCAAACAAGGTATTCTTGAATACCACTGCGTCGATAAGCACGTTTTTTATCCCCTAAATCTATGGCGGCACTACTAGCGGCAATTTCTACCACTAATTCCGGCGATCCTTCTAGGTATCCCTCTACACTTAGGGTTGATTTTCCCCCGCTTTCTTGACTAATTAATAACGCCCCATCCGGCTGTAGTTCGTTGTCTATATCCAAGCGAACTGTTGGCTCAATACCCATTTGTATTTGGGGGGTAGCAGCTTGATAAACTCCCAACCAAGTGATTAAACGTCCGTGGGGTTCAGCATGAAATTTAAACCTTAATGGGGATGCCATATACACAACTCCTTCGATAAGTTCGGCTTTTTTTAATCCTGGCATAGCTTGATAACGGCGCTCGAATTCGGGACGAATTAAGCGATCCCCATTTTCTAACGGGGGTAAATGTTGCGTGGTTACAGCCTGAGAATTTAAGGATTTAACCGGGGAAGAAGTCATGGTGGCAGTCTTTGGGAACAAAACAGCATTGATTTTATTATAGATTGTTTCATTGGACTTCTTGCGGGATTTAATTTTTAACTGAAATTTCGCCAGAAGTCCTGCGCTTTTAGCGATGGTATGAATGGCGACCAACAGATAGACAATTACCCAAAACTATAGCATTTATCTTAGTGGTGAGGTACAAAGTTTTCCTTTTGGGAAGTCGGTCGTCGATACCAAATTAGGTTACACTTCATCTAGTTATGAGAAATGCTGTCATAACTGATATAGCGCACCTAAATGAAAGGTAAACGTCCTCTTCTAGAGCCTACCCGTTCACGAATAACCGATAACTGATAATGTTGGTTCCCCTTACCCGTCAATCGATCGAGCAAATTGTCCCTATTATCGCCACCGGCCCCCAGTACGCTCACTATTGGGGTAAATGGTCTGATTTTCTGCGCCGTTTATTCATTTCTATCATCGCTCTCACCGCAGCTTGGTTAATCGGTAATTTATTCGGCCCCGGTGGTTTAACGATTAAACTGATTTTCGACATTATCGCCGGTTTATATTGGCTCTGGGGTCCGGTTTACTGGGCCAGTGTTCGCAATAATACCTATCGTCGTCTTCCCTACGGGGGGTTTTGGCGCGGTCGCGTTTTCGATGCTTTTGTCACCGAGGAATTAATCGGGGAAGAAGAAAGGGTCAATAAACGCGGGGAATTAGAGATTATCGAAAATCGCCAACGCTGTATTAATCTAGAAATCGGTGATCAAACGGGGTTTTCGGCGATCGTTCGCGCTCCCCTCAAACGCATTCATAAATCGATCCGTCCCGGGATGGTGGCCGAAGCTTTGTTAATGTCTCAGGACCCCGATTTAGGGGATATAAATCAGCTTTCTGATGTCCATCTTCCCCAACTCGACCAGTGGATAGGGGAATATCCGGTGCTGCGACGGGATATTTTTCAGCAAGTTAGTCGCGAATTGGGAGGGGGAAAAGAACCCCGGCCAAAACCTTCTCGTTATTCTAATAATGTCATCCGAAGACGCAAAACCCGTTAATTGTTCGGCGATCGCTGAAAAGACACCGGTTTCCCAGTCATCTATATATATAGGGTTTGCGGCAAAAAGTTTGTTGGTGGGGGCAGGGTGTGGGGTGTGGGGTGTGGGGTGTAGGGTTTTACCGATTTTGAGGTAGTCAGTTACCTAATTTTCAGGGAAAAAGTACCTGAATTTTACCCCCGATCCCTCCAATGGTCGGCACTTTTTGAGGTCAAAAAAGTCTAAAAGCCTTATCCAACAAGGTTTTTAGATTTATTCAGCAAGCCCTATATAGGGTTTGCGGCAAAAAGCTTTTCGTGGGGTTAGGAGTCGGTCCTCAGTATTCAGTGATCAGATGCGGGTTTTCAGTTCACTGTTTACTGTTCACAGCCAAAAACTCCCTACTCCCCAATTCATAATTCATAATTCATAATTTCCTATCCCTTTTAAACAGGATTTAGTATTAGCCTGTATCAGCATTTCTGATTCTATAGTTAAGTTTGGCTAATAACAGCTTATTTTTAGTTGCTTGTCAAGCCCCTATTATAATTTTTAATCTCTGATCCTTGGTCTGATTTAACATTGATCTTAAAAATCTAGTTTTTTGTAGCGAAGAAAACAGTTTTATTAACCATTATCTGCTGCTATAGAGGGAAATCGGGGAGGGCTGATAATCCTTGAAACCCTTGTCAATACTAGCATTATTCCCCCTCGAAATTTCACTAATTCCCTAAGTTTTTCTAACCCTGCCCCCCTCTAGGACACAAAAAATTAAAAACCTTCCATCTTAACTTGGTTTTTGGTGCAGGTCAACCCTTTATTTAAATTTTTGATTCTCTTGCCCGATAACGATATAAATTCTTGTAATGACCAACCAATTTTCCGTGATACGGTTGAACAGAACGCAACCAAGTTAGCTTTGCAAGCAAAAAGGAATGTTAGCAAATTCCTTCAGCTTTGCATTGGGAACTTGCTAACGCACAATAAGAAAGTCTATGAATAAACAACTGATCAACAAACTACAAGCTGTAACTGCCCTTACCGTAGTGGGGACTACAGCCTCGATAATTTGTTCCCAGACAGCAGGACACAGCAACAGCCTGACGGATATTAGCCTAGATCGTCAAACTGTGGTCGAGTCAACTACTCAAATCGTTCTGTCCGCTTTTTCTAATAGTCGAACATCTGATTCAGATATTAAATTATCACGTTCGGCTCAAGATAATGTTAACGAAATTCTAAAAACTTTGGAGTCCCTAGTGGACAAAGAAAATACCGTCCCTGCAAGCGTTACACCCCGAACCCAAGAGGCCATTCCTTCGACGGTACAACCCCAATCACAACCCAATCAAGTCAAGCCGGCCCCGGCCAGCAATCCTGCCTCAGTGACACCAGCAGAGAAGCCGAAAACAACCCAAGCGGTAAAAACCAGCAGTCGCCCCCGTAAACAGGGAATGGCCTCTTGGTATGGTCCTGGTTTCCACGGTCGTCGCACCGCTAGTGGTGAGACTTTTAACTCTAGTGGTTTAACTGCCGCTCATCGCTATCTACCTTTCGGCACTAGGGTTAGGGTAACTAATCTGCGTAATGGGCGCTCGGTGGTGGTGCGAATTAACGATCGCGGTCCGTTTAGCGGTGGTCGCGTCATCGATCTCTCCAGAGGTGCGGCAGCGATTATCGGTGTCTTCCAATCGGGAGTTGCCCCAGTTGTCTTGGAAGTTTTAGGCAGATAATCAGTAAACAGTTATCAGTTATCAGTTATCAGTTATCAGTAAACAGTAAGCAGTGAAAAGACAGCACTGTTAATTTGTGTCTGGGAAAATTTAGTACAAATGCTCAGACTTCCTCCTTATCTCTGACTTGAAAGAGGGTGTAGGGTGTGGGGTGTAGGGAAGGAAACCTCTTTCCTCTGTGGGGGTGAAAATTTTTTCATCGGGACTGACCAAAAACTCACATCTGATCAGTGGTAACTGGTAACTGGTAACTGGTAAGTAGGTAGGCACAATTATTTGTAGGATGGGTTAGCGGTAGCGTAACCCATGCGGGCGTTGGGTTTCATGCTTCAACCCAACCTACGTTCATTTTATATTTAATTCCACCCACCTACTTAACTGATCACTGATAACTGATAACTGGTCACTGGTCACTGGTCACTGATCACTGATAACTGATCACTGCTATAGTGATCCTATTGGGATTTGACTGGGTTTATGTTGGAAATTAGCGATTTATCGGTTAATTATGGCGGAATCAAGGCATTACAGCAGGTTAGCTTAAGGGTAGAAGAAGGGGAAATTGTCACCCTGATTGGAGCGAACGGAGCAGGAAAAACGACGACTCTAAAGACGATATCTCGGATTTTAACGGCAAAGACGGGGCGAATAATTTATCAAGGTCAAGATATTACCCATTTACCGCCCCATGAAATCGTTAAGCGGGGAATTGCCCATAGTCCGGAAGGGAGAAGAATCTTAGCGCGTCAAACAGTCTTGACAAATTTGCAGTTAGGTGCGTATACGAGAAGCGATCGCCTAGGAGTAAAAAGCGATATCGAAGAGCAGTTGCAACGTTTTCCCCGACTATCGGAGCGCCGAGAGCAGTTAGCGGGAACCCTAAGCGGTGGGGAACAGCAGATGCTTGCGATTGCCAGAGCTTTAATGAGTCGTCCCAAGTTATTGTTACTAGACGAACCCAGTTTAGGACTAGCGCCGCAGATAGTGCGAGAAATATTCAGTATTATCCGTAAATTAAATAAATCGGGAGTAACTATCCTGTTAGTGGAACAAAACGCCCATTTAGCCTTAGAAACTGCCAATCGCGGCTATGTTTTGGCAGCGGGACGCTTGACTATCGCGGGAAAAGCCGGGGATTTACTCAAGGATGAGCGAGTCAAACAAGCTTATTTGGGTTAATCGATGATGATGCGCCAACTATAGACAAAAGCCTATGGTAAAGGTAGGCCAAAAAATATTCACAAAATTTTACAAAGTCGCATAAAATGAACACATAACGAAATAGGTATTTTTTCTTACTGCCATGCTAACGGCTAACTTCCCCTGGCTCACTGCCATCATTTTGCTCCCCTTGCTTGCCTCTTTCCTGATCCCTGTAATCCCCGACAAAGAAGGAAAAACTGTTCGTTGGTTCGCGCTTGGAGTCGGACTAGCAGACTTTATATTAATGTGTTACGTCTTTTTACAAAAATATGATTTAAGCAACCCCAACTTACAATTAGTAGAAAAAATCGATTGGGTTCCCCAAATTGGTTTAAGTTGGGCGGTGTCAGTGGATGGTATCTCAGCACCGTTAGTTTTATTAGCAGGATTGGTGACAACCCTTTCTATCTTGGCCGCGTGGCAAGTGGACCGCAAACCCCGTTTATTCTACTTCCTGATGCTGTTGCTCTACGCCGCTCAGATTGGTGTTTTCGTCGCCCAAGATTTATTATTATTCTTCTTAATGTGGGAAATCGAGTTAATTCCCGTTTATCTACTCGTTTCCATCTGGGGTGGTCAAAAACGTCGTTATGCCGCCACTAAATTCCTACTCTACACCGCCGCCGCTTCTATCTTCATCCTCGTTGCCGGTCTAGCCATGGCCCTTTACGGTGGTGGCGCGATGACCTTTGATATGGCGGAATTAGGATTTAAAGATTATCCCCTCGCTTTAGAATTAGTCCTTTACGCTGGTTTATTAATCGCTTTCGGAGTCAAACTCGCCATCTTCCCCCTCCATACTTGGCTCCCCGATGCTCACGGTGAAGCTTCTGCACCTGTATCGATGATTCTCGCTGGTGTTCTCCTCAAAATGGGTGGTTACGGTTTAATCCGCCTTAATATGGGCCTTCTACCCGATGCACACATCTACTTTGCCCCGATTCTAGCGATTCTCGGTGTCGTTAATATTATCTACGGTGCTTTCGCTTCCTTCGGTCAACAAAACATGAAACGCCGTCTCGCTTATTCCTCGGTTTCACACATGGGATTCGTCCTTTTAGGGATTGCTTCCTTCACCGATGTGGGTATTAGCGGCGCTATGTTACAAATGCTCTCCCATGGTTTAATTGCCGCCGTCTTATTCTTCCTTGCTGGTGTCACCTATGACCGCACCCATACCTTAGCTTTAAACGAGATGGGTGGGATTGCTCAAGCGATGCCGAAAGTCTTCGCTCTCTTTACTGCTGGCGCCATGGCTTCCCTAGCGTTACCCGGAATGAGCGGTTTTGCCAGTGAAATTACTGTGTTTATCGGTGTCACTAGCAGTGACGTTTATAGCCAAACCTTCCGGGTTGTGACTGTCTTCCTCGCTTCCGTTGGTTTAATCCTCACCCCGATTTATCTACTCTCCATGCTCCGTCAAGTTTTCTACGGAGATGGTTCTTCCTGCGATATTACTAACATTACCCCCAACAAAAGTAACGAACAGGCAGTTTGTTTCGGTACTAGCTGTGTCCTTCCTGACGAATCAGAATATATTGACGCTAAACCCAGAGAAATCTTTATCGCTGTCTCTTTCCTCGCTTTGATTGTCGCTATCGGTTTTTATCCCCAACTAGCTACCCGTATCTACGATGTGAAAACGGTGGCAGTTAACTCGGAAGTGCGTCAAGCCTACAGAGAAATCGCCGCTACTCGTCAAAATATCTACGCTGAAACTAAACCCGACGTAAGCGCCAAGGTTGCCAGTATATTCCAATAAATTGGCAAGTCTAAAGTTCATAGCTTATCGGGAGTAGTAATTCTACTCCCGATTTTTTTTGGCGAGGAAAAAGATGCGAGCATTTATACTAAAATCTAAGATAGCTGGTTTAATATCGTCTCTGGGATCAAAACAAAAGCTTAGAATAGAGAAAATATGTGGACTTTTATTGATTTATTTGCCGGTATAGGAGGATTTAGAATCGCCCTAGAAAATCTCGGTTGTCAATGCGTTTTTTCTTCGGAAATCGATCCTCACTCCCAAAAGGTTTACTTGGCTAACTATGGTCATTTACCCGATAATCAAGACATCAGAAAATTAGAGGTAAAAACTGTCCCCGATCATGATATACTATGCGGCGGTTTTCCCTGTCAAGCCTTTAGTATCGCCGGCAGAAAACACGGTTTTGAAGATGCACGCGGAACCTTATTTTTTGAAGTTGCCCGGATATTACACGAAAAGAAACCGAAAGCTTTTATCTTAGAAAATGTCCAGGGTTTAGTCCATCATGATCGAGGTAAAACTTTAAAAACTATTTTAGATATACTAGAAAAGGATTTGCATTATTTTGTCCCTAGTCCCCAGATTTTAAATGCCAGATATTTTGGGGTTCCTCAAAACCGTCCCCGAATTTTTATCATCGGTTTTCGAGAAGATTTAAATATTTACCATTTTTCCTATCCCCAACCAACCCATCAAGAAACTTGTCTCAAAGATATCCTAGAAGAAAAGGAAGTCAGCGTTAAATATTATCTCTCTAATCAGTATTTAGAAACTTTGTTTAAACACAGGGCCAGACACCAAAATAAAGGTAATGGTTTTGGTTATGAGATTATTTCTCCCGATGGTATCGCTAATGCTATTGTGGTGGGAGGTATGGGAAAAGAAAGAAATTTAGTTATCGATCAAAGACTGACTAATTTTACTCCGGTTACTCGCATTAAGGGAGAGGTAAATAAATTATTCGTCCGCAGAATGACCCCCAGAGAATGGGCAAGATTACAGGGATTTCCCGATAGTTTTCAGATTGTTGTTAGCGATGTCCAAGCTTATAAACAGTTCGGCAATTCTGTGGCTATTCCCGTGGTAAAAGCGGTGGCAAAAGAGGTGATTAAGGTTTTAGATTTATCCAGAGATTCTCAAGAAAATATCGGGGTTAAAGACCTACAGGGGAGACAATTAGAGTTATTGTCAATCTGAGGAACAATAGCGATTTTTTTCTAGGGGTTTGGGTATATGACAGCGTTTCTTATCAAGATGAAGTATAACCTAATTTGCTATGGACGACCGACGACCTGCTCCCCAAAACCAAAACTTCCTATCTCACCCTTAAGATAACTGCTATAATAATGGTTAATTATTTAATCAATGCGATTGCCGTTTATGCTGAAGTCTGACTGGATTAAATTAATCAATGCTATTCGTCTCCGAAAAATTAATTATCGGGGTAAAGACGGTGAATTTAGTTATCGATGCTTTTACCAACAAGTATCAGATTCTAGAAGACATTTAGAAGACGAGAAAAATATACCTTTCACTCTAGAAAAATCTGGACTGGAGTTTTCTGGCAAAAATAATACATTTTGGTTGACTTGTTTTTATAACTATGAAATACCCCCCGCACTTAATCAGCAAGAAACCTATCAGTTTGATCAAGTGTTAAAAAAGTCAATTGATGACATTTTTTCTGATCGTATTTGCACTGGACAAAGAGATTTTACACTGACCACCTCTTTCAGTAGTTCTCATAATACAGATAACTTCTTTTACCATGCTGGTTTTTATGCGGCAGCTTTTCTATATGCTTTTGGTGTCAAAGAACCAAAAATGCAGTTAATCGATCAAGAATGGATAGTAATTGATGAAAAACTAGGCTACTTAGATTTTGCTACCTATTTTAGCTATCCAAAAGCTATTCCTATCAAACTGCCTATCCCTAAAATTATCGATTTAAAAACTACATCAAATTTTCAATTAGCAGAAGGGGTAGAAATAAACGATTTAAAAACTACATCAAATTTTCAATTAGCAGAAGGGGTAGAAATAAACGATAGAGATCATACTAATTATCAGCAATCTTCCCAATACTTAGATGAGATCAGAAGGGAAATTAAAGATGGGTTACTTGACCAATAATAGAGTAAATCGGGATAATAAATGCCTCTCTTGTCCTTTATGTAATAAGTTTTACTCATTAAATATCCGTTCCTTAACAAGAGCTTGATTTTTTTTCCTAAAAACAAGAGATTGCCTAACGCACTCTACCTAAAATTTTCTTAATAAATAGGCTATAAGCAATGTTTTTTCTAACAGCAAAATAGGATTCTGACGAGACGCGGTTTTTCCTTAGAGGTAACAATAAAAGAGCAGCAGAGGTGATGGTTTCGCCGGTTGTGCTTGTTAAAGGTATCTTTCTTATACTACACTTGTAACACCAATAGGTTTAGTATTCGGGAGAAAAAATTATGCGGACAATCACACGCACCACCACTACCGATATGGAAGTCACCAGCATTCGTCTGGAAAGAGTCCTCAAAGACAAGCTGAAAGAGATTTCCGGCAATCAAGGTTATCAAGCGCTCATTCGCGATGTCCTATGGAATTTCGTTCAACAGAAATCAGGAGATTATCGACCGCAGTTTTGTGCTGGCGATATAAGGGCAGTATTTAACGCTACAGCTAGAAAAAATGAGATTTGCGCTCTTACAGGCAATTTAATCCCCGCTAATGCAACAATGTTGTTAGGTTTGACCATCCATGGCGATTTAGTCCCGTTGAGTATGGATAGTTATACCAATTTAAAATAAGTTTGACTAGGGTGGGGCAGAATCTAGTATAGTTAGTCCTCACCCAAGGGAAGTGGGAATTATAAATTATAAATTATGAATTATGAATTGAGAGGTGGGAATTATAAATTATAAATTATGAATTATGAATTGAGAGGTGGGAATTATAAATTATAAATTATGAATTATGAATTGAGAGGTGGGAATTATAAATTATAAATTATGAATTATGACTTGAGAGGTGGGGAGTTTTTTGCTGTGAACAGTGAACTGATAACTGATAACTGATAACTGATAACTGATAACTGATAACCGATAACTGATAACTGATGACTGAAGCGATTTTACGAGTGGTTTTAATTAATCCGCAAATTCCGCCAAATACGGGGAATATTGCCCGTACCTGCGCCGCAACGAGGACAGAATTGCATTTAGTCGGTCCTTTGGGTTTTGAAATTAGCGATCGCTATCTGAAGCGGGCCGGCTTAGATTATTGGCCCTATGTAAAACTTATGTACCACTTGACAATCGATGACTTTTGTGTATATCAACAAAAGAGCGGCGGAAGGGCGATCGGGTTTACCGTGCGCGGCAGCAGTAGTTATCTGGAATACAGCTATCAAAGCGGAGATTGGCTACTTTTTGGCAGTGAAACCGACGGTATTCCAGCAGATTTATTAAATCAATGTGATGACACGGTTTATATTCCCATGGCAGAACCGGGGGTGAGAAGTTTAAATCTTTCCGTTAGTGTGGCCATCGGATTATTCGAGGCTAGACGACAATTGGGATTTATTCGTTAGCGGGACATTTGGCTATATAAACAGAGCAAATAAACTGAATTGATCATAAAATTGCAAAATTGCTTTTATTTAGCTCATTTTTGCTTATATCACGAAAAATTGTGATCGCCGTCAATTTTGTCCGTAATAACAGCAGTAAATTATGTGGATTATCCTAGCGCAAATTAATTGTTGCTCCTTTCTAATCCCATAATTTATTGAAAATAAAAAGGCAAGATGAGGCTTATGAATATCTTCGACCTTTCTTCTAATACTTTTCGCAATTTACAGCTTTTTAATCGGCAAAAATCCACCTCTGGCTTAACTCAAGTCGAGATGTTAGTTACCCTAATTTTATTAGGAATTCTCTTAACCATTGCCCTTTCTGTTTATCATCGTTTCATGGCTTGGATTCGCTTAAATATCGCCACCTTTGAAATATCCCAACAATGGAAAAATACCCGTTATCAAGCCACAGGAGGAGGTTCTCACCCTATATCTTTGTGCATGGCCGCAAGTGAGACCGAACAGATTAAAGTGGCCAAAGTGCAGGGGGACGAATGTGAAAATGTCACCGATTGGACTCCCATCACTCGCGGCGTTAGCATCGATACTAATAATTCTACCCTACGCCGAGTTAACGGACCGGCGGGTAATCAAGGGACAATTTATCGCGCTAGTTGGGGCGACACAAGAGAGGGGTTAGGGGGTTCTTGGGGACAGTTAGGCAGAATTACTTTAGTGGCTGCCGGTACACCCGACAAACGCTGTTTATTTTTATTTCGTGTTGATGGTAGTTGGGATATTCGCCAAGATAATAGATGTGTGCCTTAAACCGTAAAAAGTTATCGATATGATATCGAAAGAGTCACGCTCAAAAATCTAGAATCCCGACTGATAGCCTTTCTGCGGGGAAACTTAAACGGTTTTCAGTCCGTCTGGGAGTACACTAGAAAATACTCACTTATTCGATCCGTTCATGATTATTTCCGTCGTAGCACTGAAGGGAGGGGTCGGGAAAACCACCACATCGATTCATTTGGCCGCCTATTTTCAAGAAAAAGCGCCCACCTTATTGATTGATGCGGATAAAAATCGTTCGGCTCTCCATTGGTCCCGGGAGGAAACCCTTCCTTTTATGGTAGCGTCCCAAGCTGGAGCGACGGGACTGGTGAAACAATACACTCATATTATCGTCGATACCCAGGCCCGGCCGGAACCGGACGAGTTAAAAGATTTAGCTCAGGGCAGCGATTTATTAATCCTACCCACCACTCCCAATCATCTCGATATCGATGTCACGATTAAAGCGGTAGAATTGCTGTCCACGATGACCGATAATTATCGAGTTCTTTTAACCCAAGTGGATTCACGGACAAAAACAGGACGAGAAGCGCGGAAAGCTCTAGAAGAAGCAAAATTACCCGTATTTAAGCGAGAAATTCCCCGTTTAGTCGCTTTTGAACGAGCGGCCGAAAAGGGAGTCATCGTCAAAGATTATCCCGACCCCCGGTCGAATTTTGGCTGGCTTTGTTACCAAGCGGTCGGTAAAGAAATTTTTGCCCTAATGACATAAATTGTTAAAAAAGTTAACATTAATATTTATGTCATTTTTCCCCGAAAAGATACTTAATCTGCATGGGGACTTTTTGTAATCTTCCGTTAAGTGTTCACTCCTAAATCCGTAAAGTCTGAGACAATCAAAAAAGTCTGACTGTAGGAGAACCCTCTATGAAATTGGCCTATTGGATGTATGCGGGTCCCGCTCATATTGGCACTTTAAGGATCGCCAGTTCCTTTAAAAATGTTCATGCTATCATGCACGCTCCTCTGGGAGACGATTATTTTAACGTCATGCGCTCGATGCTGGAAAGGGAGCGTAATTTTACCCCCGTCACTGCTAGTATTGTCGATCGTAATGTTTTAGCCCGGGGTTCCCAAGAAAAAGTCGTCGATAATATTGTTCGCAAAGATCGCGAAGAAAGTCCCGATTTAATCGTTTTAACCCCCACCTGCACCTCCAGCATTCTCCAAGAGGATTTACAAAACTTTGTCGAAAGAGCGCGACAGGATGCCGAGGGGGATGTGCTGCTGGCCGATGTCAACCACTATCGCTATAATGAGCTACAAGCGGCCGATAAAACCCTCTATCAAATTATCAAATATTATCTCGATAAAGCCCAAAGAAAAGGGGAAATTATCTCCCAGAAAACCCCTAAACCTTCGGTTAATATTATCGGTATTACCACCCTCGGTTTCCATAACCAACATGATCGCACGGAATTAAAGCGGTTAATGGCAGATTTGGACATTGAAGTTAACGAAATTATCCCCGAAGCTGCCTCGGTGGAAAACTTAAAAAATCTGCCCCGCGCTTGGTTTAATCTGGTTCCCTATCGAGAAGTGGGATTAATGACAGCCAAATATCTCGAAAGCGAATTCGCTATGCCCTACGTTGATATTACCCCCATGGGAGTGGTGGAAACAGCCCGCTGTATTCGCAAAATTCAAGAGGTAATTAATGGCCAGGGTGCGGCAGTAGATTACGAAGATTTTATCAATGAACAAACTCTGCATATCTCCCAAGCTGCTTGGTTTTCTCGTTCCATTGACTGTCAAAATTTAACTGGCAAAAAAGCGGTGGTTTTTGGTGATAATACCCACGCAGCCGCTATGACAAAAATTCTCGCCAGGGAGATGGGAATTCATGTGGTTTTAGCGGGTACTTATTGTAAGTATGATGCGGATTGGTTCCTGGAACAAGTGAGTGAATATTGCGATGAAGTGTTAATTAGTGATGATAATGGGGCGATAGGGGATGCTATTGCTCGATTAGAACCAGCGGCGATATTTGGTACTCAAATGGAACGTCATGTGGGCAAACGTTTAGATATTCCCTGTGGAGTAATTGCCGCACCTATTCATATCCAAAATTTCCCCCTCGGTTATAAACCTTTCTTAGGTTACGAAGGCACTAATCAGATCGCTGATTTGGTCTATAATTCCTTTACTTTGGGTATGGAAGATCACCTATTAGAGATATTCGGTGGTCATGATACAAAAGAGGTAATTACTAAGGGTATTTCGGCAGATTCTGACCTAAATTGGAATAAGGAAGCTACGGTAGAATTGCAGAAAATACCTGGTTTTGTGCGCGGGAAAGTCAAACGAAATACCGAAAAATTTGCCCGGGAGCGAGGTATTGGTGAAATAACTTTAGAGGTAATGTATGCGGCTAAAGAATCTGTAGGAGCTTAATTATTTTTGGGGCTGAAAGTTAACAGCATTCAGCCCTTTTTTTAGTTATTTGCTTAATCCCTGAAGTATTCTTTCCTCTACTCCTTTCCCCTGAATTAACACTCCAAATCCTCCTAAACCGGTGGGATTGATTAATTGATGTAGGGAATCTCGACGCTGAAATATAGTTAATATATCGATTTTTCCTTGAGAAAGTTCATTTAATCTATCTCCTAATCCCAAAGCCATTAAAAATAATCCTTGCTGAGTAAAACCGAGATTTTTTAAGCCTAATTTATCCCCTTGACGTTGTAAAGCAGTAAAATCCACATGAGTGGTAATATCTTGTTCTCCCACCCACAAATAAGGATGATCATGACGCTGATGTTGTCGATAACATTGTAGGGTTCCTTGACTTCTTTGGGGATGATAATATTTTTCGGCAGTGTAACCGTAATCTATGGTTAAGATATAACCTCGATCGAGTTTCCGATTAACCGTTTCTAACCAGTCTAAAGCTAATAAGTTTACCTCGGTTTGATAACCCTCCGGATAAAGTGGGGAAGGAATATTTATCCCCACTAAATCAAAATAATCTTTGATTCTGTCAGTAGATAAATCTGCGATAATCTCCTGAAAAGGTTCCCCCAATCCTAGATAAATTTCTCGTAATTCTCCCGACTCAATCACAACTCGATGGACAGGAAAAGCATCGATTAACTCATTACTAAACACACAACCCACAAGGGAATTATCGGCTAAATCTGGCCAACTTCGCCAAGATACTGGGGAATATCCCGCTAAAGTTGCCCGTTGTCTTTCCCTGAGTTTCTGAGATTGTTCGACAATTATATAACTGAGATTTTGATAAAAATCAGCATAGCTATCACTTAAATAATCAAGGATATCCTTCGCTAAAATTCCCGAACCTGCTCCCACTTCCACTAAAGTAAATCCTCGCGAATTGCCCAAAAATTCCGCCATCTCGACAAATTGCTCTGCCAACAATTCACCAAAATCTGCCCCTAGGGACGAGGAAGTAAAAAAATCTCCTTTTGAGCCAATTTTTACTTTTCCAGAGGTGTAATAGCCATAATCGGGGTGATAGAGAGCTAAATCCATCCAGCGCTCGAAGCTAATTCGACCCGCTACTGATTGTTTAATTTCCTCTAGGATGATTGCTTCTAAATTCATCTTGATCAGGGAATTATGAATTATGAATTATGAATTATGAAATGGGGTTCTTCGTTACTTAGTATGGTTCGATAGGGTGGCATAAATGGACTAAATCCTTATCTGGCAAGAGATTTCATTGATTAGTTCGCTCTAGATCGAAAACAATTAACAAAAATCGCCAAATGTCTTTCTCTATAAGAGTTTCATTCCTTATAACCCTGTACGTTGCATAAGACAAACCGAAGAACCTGAAATGGGAAGTGGGAATTAGGAATTATGAAATGGGAAGTGGGAATTAGGAAGTGGGAATTAGGAAGGGTGCATCTAACATTTGCAAAAATACCGACAATCAGCAATTATCAGTGACTCTTAAATTATTACAGACGTATCAGCAGCTGCGTGTAAGCATCCCACCGAAAAACTAATGCGCGGGGGTTTGGGGGCGGCGCCACGCCCCCAACGGGGGGTTTGGGGGGTAGAACCCCCCAAAGGCTTGGATTGAGTGATAAAATCGAAAGTAACGCCCAATTTTAGCCGAGAGTTTCCCCGTAAAAATCCCAACTTGGTAGATTTACAAAAATTAACTTAAAACTTACATCTGATAACTGATAACTGATAACTGATCACTGATTTACTCTCCCGCATGATAGGAACTGCGGACTAGAGGTCCAGATCTAACTTGGGAAAAACCCATTTTTTGGGCAATTTCTCCCAACTCGCTAAATTCTGCGGGAGTCCAATATTTCTGTACGAGCAAATGTTCCAGAGAAGGACGCATATATTGACCAATAGTAACTCGATCGCAGTCGATCGCGCGTAAATCTGCCAAAGTCTCGATAATTTCCTCTTTTGTCTCACCGTGACCGACCATTAGGCCAGATTTCGTCGGAATCGATCGATCGATTTCCTTAACATAACGCAAAACCGCCAAAGAGCGATCGTATTTAGCCCCACGTCTAACCGGTCCTTGCAAACGGCGCACCGTCTCGATATTGTGATTGTAACAGGCAGGTTTTGCCCCTACCACCGTCGCCACCCGTTCCTGTTGACTTCCCTTACCTCCAGCAAAATCCGGGGTTAACACCTCAATTAAAGTGTGGGGATTGAGTTCGCGAATGGCTGTCATCGTCCGCACGAACCAACTGGCTCCGCCGTCTTCCATATCATCTCTGGCTACAGAAGTCAAGACAACGTAACTTAAATTTAACAATTGCACCGCTTCCGCCACTTTTTGCGGTTCCTCCACATCGAGAGGCATGGGTGCATGACCCTTATCCACTTGACAAAAAGCACAGGACCGGGTACAGGTGGGACCCATCAACAAAAAAGTCGCCGTACCTTGGGCATAACATTCGCCGCGATTGGGACAGCGACCCTCCTCGCAGATAGTATGAATGTTCCTTTGTTTGATAATGCGCTGAACCGTGGAAATTTCGCTAGATTTGCCGAGTGAACGCCGTAACCAAGGAGGTAAAGAGGTTATTTCCTCGCGCCACTGTGGGGGTATATTGGACATGAGAAGTTAACTAATGTTGGGGGTTGGGGATTCCAGTTATCAGTTATCACTGGGGAGAGGGGACAAGGGAGAGGCACGACCGACTCCCCAAAACGAAAACTTTTGATCTCACCATTAAGATAACTGCCATAAGCTGAGAAAGCGAGTCAAGATCATTGTTAATCAAAAAGGAAACTTGGGCAATGGGACGACGGCAACGGGGAAAAATTTTCAATCTGGTCATTCAAGGATTGGCGGGTTGCCTCTTGGTTAGTATTTTTGTTCTTAATCCCCAGCCATCCCTAGGCCAAAATTTTCTGGTTCCATTTGTATCTCCCACGGGTACAAGGATTTTTGTAGCCGGGGATATAGAATATGCTTCCGTGCATCTAGATGGATTTGCCTTATTTCAGATTGCCTCCCAAGATTTTACCGCTTCTGAGTCCCGGGAACTCTCCCCGGTAGAAAGACGGGCTAGGCGCATTGAGAGGGGCTTAAATAATATTATCAATCGGGGTTTCGATCCGACAACCCTGCAAGTAAGTACGGCGACTCTCAATAATTTAACCGTGATTGTGGCCAAGGATAACCAGAAGTTACCGCAACAGGTAATTCTGACAGTAACAGAAGTTGATGCCCTGATCGATTCTTCTTCGGTTGACGATTTAGCGGACAGATGGGTTAAAATCATCCAAACAGCTTTGCTCCAAGCTTGGCAAGAACGTCAGCCCGCCCCTCGTCGGCAACAGGTAATGACTGCCACTATAATTATTTTGGGGCTAACTTTCTTAAGCTGGGTATCAATTTGGTGGCAGAAACACCTAAGAAATCGCTTTAATCTCCTCAAAAAACAAGCTAAAAGGCAATCCGATCAAAATTTACCCATAAATTCCCCCCCCAGAAAAGATCGCTCCCAAGAGCCGATTTTAGCCGCTCTAGGAGATTCCTCTAATTTCCGTCAACAGGCTGATATTCAGCGACAACTAACGCTAAATATTCTCTGGAAAAGACTAGCTTTCATTGGACTGATACTGCTTTGGTTTGGCGGAATAGCGGCGATTTTGTATGTATTTCCTGAAACTAGGCTAGAAGGACGCGGAATAATCCGTATTCCTTTACAGATTTTTATCATCTGGTTGCTGATGACATCAGTGAGCAATATGGTTAATCTCTACGTTAATTTTCGGCTACGCGAGTGGGTAGAGGAAGGAGCGGTGTTTTCCGAAAATTTGGAAAGGAGGATTCTGCGCGCTCCCACTTTATTGGAGGTTTGGCGAGAAATTATCACATTTATCGCTATTTTTCTGGGAATTTTTGGTTTTTTGGCCTGGATGGGTCTTTCTTTCGCCTTTTTACTCACGGGAGCCGGTTTAGTGGGAGCATTGCTCACCTTTGCCTTTCAGGATCTTTTAAAAGATTGGATTAACGGTTTTCTAATTATCTTTGAAGACCAATACACTGTCGGTGATATGATCCAGTTTCAGGAGTTTATCGGTTTGGTGGAAAATATGAGTTTGCGAGCGACTCAATTGCGGGCTGCTGATGGACGTTTAATCACTATTGCCCATAACCAAATTATTAGCGCACACAACCTCAGTAAAGATTGGGCGCGGGTCGATTTTACCATCGAAGTCGCCTATCAGACCGAGCCAGATCTGGCGATCTCTTTAATGGCAGCCATCGCTGAAAATATGGCTGTAGATCCACAATGGCAAGAAGATATCATCAATCCCGTGCAGGTTGCTGGTGTTAGTCGGGTTTCTCACACAGGAATGGAAATTATGCTCAGAATTGTCGTCAAAAGATTACGACAATGGGACATAGAAAGAGAGTATCGTCGTCGTCTCAAGATTGCTTTTGAGGAGAAGGGAATTCACATCGGTATCCCCCAACAAAGTTTCCTGATAGCACAAGATAAAGAACAATTCAAAGGACAGTTTTAAAGGGGAGTGACTCTCTCTAACTTATGGTGATAACCTATTGAAAAATGGCGTTTTGGGGTTGTTATGTCCTTAAATGTAAAGTTTTGTTAGGAGATTCAATGTTTCTGGGAAAGTGGGTTAGAATCGAGTTGTGTTGGATTCGGGGTGTTCTATCTAAAGGATGAGAACTTTTTGCCCCTATTCCTCTGTTTCCCAAAGCTCCTCAGCCTTACTTTGTCTCTAACCTAGCCCGATAATATTTCTACGAACGGATTTGGTTTTCTCGCATTTGCTCTTTGACTTGCCACCCCCGATTGACCCAGACTTCACTGAGATGTGTCAGGCAGTCAGGGAATGGCCAACTGGTTGAGGCAAGGAGTAAGCAGGATTAGGTAGTGGGGGAATTGGTGCAGGTGATGCGGGGTGTGGTGTGAATATTTAAGTGAGTACACAAGGAAGGAGTTAACTATGTCTGACAAGAATAATGAGCCTAAAGATAGCTTAGATAAAATAAGTATAGGTGTCTCGTCTTTATCGACATTTGTTTTAATGATTATTGCCATTTTCAATGGGTTTATAGTATATCAGACTTCTCAGCTGCAACAGAAAACCAAAAATATTGAGATTCAATTAGAAGGATTTAAAACCAACATTCAAACGGCGGAATTAATTCAAAAATTGATTGGAGATTTACAAAGCCCTAAATTAAAAAAAGATATCGCTTTAATTGCTTTGAATCGGACGATAGCTGACAATGATGAAAGCTCTAAGCAGATGATTGCTGAGATAGCAACGCAAATTTATAGATCAAGATTTAAAGAGTTAATGTCTAAACCTTCGAATACAGATCAAGAATTTATAGGACAAACACCAGAGTTTCAAGATACTTTTACGGCTCTTATGATTATTGGCGAAAGGGATCCGAATCAAGCTAATGGGATTATTAAAGAGCTTAGAAAACTTCAAGAAGGCTACAAAAAGAACAACGATCCTAGAGAGAAAATTGTTGAACAAATAACTAAAAATTTTGATTTTGGTGTTGTTATTTACTATAACGAGAACGAGGAAGAAGTGAGTAAATTTAAGCAATATCTAGGTAAAAATTACACAATTGATTTACATCCGATTAAAAAAGAAGATGTTCAAAATACATATTCTTTAAAGAATGATCAGCCAATCAGTAGGATCAAATATTTTCATGCTGGGGATAGAGAACGAGCTAAAAATCTAGAGGAACTCACTCAAAGTTATGTGAATAATAATAAAAACATAAATTTACCTAAAGACCTACTAGAATCGGATCTACTAGAATTACTGGACTGGGATGCTCCTAATGGGAAGATTGAGATTTGGGTTTATTTCCCTCCAACTCCATCAACTCCATAAACTGACTGCCGCCCTCATTTGGTCGTGTACGAAGGTACTTGGAAGTAACCGTAAAAAAACGGCTCTTCTTGTTTCTGTGTGGAAAGAAGAAGAATAGGGATAATTTTTCGTAAATATAGTCTTCAAAGCCTTGCCTAGCAAGACTCCTACGAATGATAAGCACTGATTATCACACAGCGTCGAGAATATCCGAATGTGCAAGGCTGGCGACTGAAATTGACAGCGTAATTCGGGATTCCCCTTTTTTCTAGGTCGTTGCTTAGAGCGCGTTTTCACCGACTCACCTCTGATTTCTTTTCGTTATTTTACCGTTTTTTACTATCTTCCTTTTGGATTATCAGGTACTCTTTATAATTAAGCCTCTTGCTTAAGTTGACACCAAGATCGTGGTCAGTGAGTTTATCGAACTGCGTCGGACAAAAATGTCATATAGATATTTCTACAAAACTGAGATGTACCCAACAGTCTTAAGTAGAAAATTGCCGTCTTTTCACTGATCACTGATCACTGATTACTGTTTGGTAGGTTTGGACTAGGTTAGGATAGCTAACCTAACCTAGAAAATTTTTAGGAAGCTAAGGCTACCTCGACTATTTGTTGTAGTTCCCCATTTTGATAGAGTTCGATCATAATGTCGGAACCACCAATAAACTCACCGTTGATATAGACTTGGGGAATAGTCGGCCAATTGGAATACTCCTTAACTCCTTGTCTTAACTCCTGATCTTGCAGAATATCGACAGTTTCGTAGGAAACCCCCAGAATATTGAGAATTTGTATGACGTTATTCGAGAAACCACACTGAGGCATTAATTTATTGCCCTTCATGAACACAAGAACTTTGTTATTCTGAACTAATTGATCGATTCTGTCCTTAGTTTCGGGTGTCATAGGTCTAGTAGCTAGAATTTGAGCAAGAATAGCCAATCCTGAGACGTGGCATATCTTATCAGTTTAGCACAAGCCGTTGAGATAGCTTTAAAAAGGCAGGTCTTCGTCCTCCTCCAAACTGTCTAAAATTTCGTTAACATCAGGTCTCCCGCGCACGATAGTCATATTTTCCACAGACTTATTAACTTTAGTTTCTGCGGCCGAATTTTCCGGCAGTGAATAACCCATATTGACCACTTCACCATCAAAAGATTTCGCTAACTTTTGAGCAGCCGCCAAAATTTCGCTAACATCTACATCTTGATCTAATGTCTCTAAAGATGAATCAAAATTTAAGATTTTTTGTGGCAGTTCTGTGCTAGGAGTTTTTGGGTTTCTGGCTGCGGTGATCTTTGCTTCTTTTTTCTCGATAATTGCTTCTTTGATCGGGGGAATATCCACCACAGTCATAACTTTATTTTCGGGAGTTATTGGTGGGTTTGGTGCGGTTTCTGGTGGTGGTTGTATCCTAGCCGCCGGGGATTGGGAAACTTCCGCAGCCATGGCAGCAGTAGCGGAACCTACCTGTAAATGAACTTTAATCCGGCGCTGAAAAACTGCCTCGAAAGCTGACTCAATATTAGTCAATCGTAGCCGGGCCATTTTTAATAATTGTTCCGAAGATATGCTTAAATAAGCACTCGATTCTTCCATATTAAAAAGACTGCCGTGCTGACGCAAGAGAGTGCGAGTAGTGGGGGGTTCCATTACTTCTAAAACCTGCCGCCAAATTTGTTCATGATTGTCATCACTGGCAACAGTTTTAACCTCAGTTTTCGGCACTGCGACGCTAGTTGTCGGGGTGATAACTGGCGGTTTTATCGGTTCATTAACCGGCGCTGGTGCTGTGATCACTTCAGGGGGCCTCTCGACGCTGGTTTGGGGACGGGAAGGCGCTACCGTGGCAACTAGAGGAATCACCTGTGCTTGCGGTAACAGTCCTAATAGAGTGACTTCTAACCAGAGACGGGGTTGAGTGGTGTTTTTTAGTTGCGTTTCGCTGTCTTTAAGCAGTTGTTGACCGCGGAGAATTTCCTCTAAAGACCAAGTACGCGCTTCCGTACATAATTCCTGCCAAGTGGGAGCGGTGACAGCCACCATTTCTGGACGATTAGGGGCAGTTTTGGCTAAAAGTAGGTTTAAATAGAATCCCGCTAGATTTTGCAAGACGATTAAAGGTTCCTTCCCGCGATTCATCAGATGGCGACATTGTTCGATAACTTGATCGGGAATATTGCCATGAATGACTTTAAGTAGGGTTAAGAGGTCTCTTTCGGGGACTGCACCGACCAAATCCCAGACTCGCTCGGCCGTAATCGTTCCTGCGAGTAAACTTAATTGATCGAGGAGACTTTCGGCATCGCGTAAACCACCGTTAGCGATCTGAGCCACTAGGGTTAATGCTTCTAGGTTAATATCGATCGCTTCTATTTGGGCGATTTTTTGTAGGTGTGCCACCATGGCATCGAGAGCAATACGGCGATAATCAAAGCGTTGACAACGGGAGATGATGGTAGGCAAGACACGCTGAGGATCAGTGGTAGCAAGCACAAAAATCACTCGATCTGGCGGTTCTTCTAGAGTTTTCAGCAAAGCATTAAAGGCCGCCGTACTGAGCATATGGCATTCATCGATGACATAGACTTTATAACGACATTGGACGGGGGCAAATTGCGATCGCTCGATAATTTCCCGAATGTTATCCACACCGGTATTACTAGCGGCATCAATTTCGATCACGTCTAAAGCGGAACCATTGGCGATCGCTTGACAGACGGAACACTTACCGCAGGGAATCGGTGTCGGATGGTCACTAGACAGACAGTTGAGGGATTTGGCTAAAATTCGCGCCGAGGAGGTTTTCCCCGTGCCTCTGGGTCCGGTAAATAGGTATGCAGGGGCGATTCGCTCACTGATTAAGGCATTACTCAAGGTCGTGGCGATCGCTGATTGTCCCACCAAATCGGCAAAGGTTTGGGGACGATACTTATGATGTAGAGGTTCGTAGGTCATGACTGGCTGAAAACTTTTTCCGCACCCTAGAGACTACTATTATCCTATCCCGATTCTTTTTCAACACGAGAACAAGTGTATGCTTTTGATCTAGACAGGTTTAATGCGCGATTTGCATCACGAAAATGGCAATTTTGCTAAGGCATCTAATAAATTGTATTAATAACTACAATTTCGCCGAGAAAACCTGACGACTATCTTAGTATGCCTAAAGACAGCGCCACCAATCAGACCAACTGCTTATGACTGAATCTACAAAAACCCAATGTCCTTACTGTGGAGTAGGTTGTGGTTTGACAGTCACCCCCCCCGCGTCGGCCGGACAAGCATGGAAAGTCTTCGGGGACAAGTCCCACCCCTCCAGTCAAGGTATGATCTGTGTTAAAGGGGCTACCGTAGCGGAATCAATCGATAAAAATCGCCTCAAAACCCCGATGATCCGCGATTCTCTCCAAGAGCAATTCCGTCCTTGTACCTGGGAAGAAGCCCTTGATCGCATCGTTAACCGCATTCAAACTCTAATCGCTCAGGGGGAAAAGGAAAGTATCTGTCTATACGGTTCGGGACAATTTCACACCGAAGATTACTACATCGCCCAAAAACTGGTCAAGGGCTGTCTGGGAGTCAATAACTTTGATGCTAATTCCCGTCTTTGTATGTCTTCGGCCGTGGCCGCTTATCGGGACAGTTTCGGGTCCGACGGTCCCCCCTGCTGTTACGATGACCTAGAATTGACCGATTGTGCCTTTCTGGTGGGGACAAATACGGCCGAATGTCACCCCATCATCTTTAACCGTCTGCACAAGTATCTCAAAGGTAACAAAGAAGCGAAATTAATCGTCGTTGATCCCCGCAGGACAAAAACCGCCGAGGCCGCTAATCTCCACCTCGCCATTAACCCGGGGACTGATATTGACCTATTTAACGGTATTGCTCACCTGTTAATGAATTGGGGTGCGATCGATACCTATTTTATCGATAAATGTACCCGAGATTTCCCCAAATACGCCGAAATTATCCGCCATTATCCCCCCGAAATCGTCGCGCATAAATGCGGCATCCCCATCGACGATTTAGAACAGGCTGCCCGCTACTGGGCCGAATCGAAAAGAGTGCTTTCCCTTTGGTCGATGGGTATCAATCAATCCAGCGAAGGCACGGCCAAAGCCCGCACTTTAGTCAATTTACACTTAATGACGGCTAATATCGGTAAGCCCGGGGCCGGTCCTTTTTCCCTAACGGGACAACCCAACGCCATGGGAGGACGGGAAGCTGGCGGCCTCTGCCATCTTCTCCCCGGTTATCGTTCCGTCAAAAATCCCCAACACCGGGCCGAAGTGGAACAAGCTTGGGGTTTACCTGCTGGTCGGATTTCTCCCGTCCCCGGTCGCGATGCTTGGAGTATGATTACTGGTTTGGAGACGGGAGATGTCAAACTTCTCTGGATTGCCGCCACTAATCCGGCTGTTAGTATGCCTGATCTAAAACGCACCAAGGCGGCCCTGTTAAAATCACCTTTTACTATCCATCAGGATGCCTACTATCCCACGGAAACCAGCGCCTATGCCCATTTATTACTGCCAGCAGCCCAATGGGGCGAAAAAACGGGAACAATGACCAATTCTGAGCGTATGGTGACGTTAAATAAGGCTTTTCGTCCTCCCGTTGGTCAAGCTAGGGCCGACTGGCAAATTTTTGCCGAAGTTGGTCGCCGTTTGGGGTTTCAGGCACAATTTAATTTTCAGGATTCGGCCGAGGTATATTCCGAGTTTGCCCGCTTGACATATAAACGTCCTTGTGATATGACGGCGATTAATTATGATCGCCTGGCCGAGACTCCCCGACCGTGGCCCGATTCCATCGATGAAATTTCCGCTCCTAAAACCGCTAATTCCGGGGAATTACTGGGGAATTTAGTTAAAGATCACGATAAAAGCGAAAAAACAGCCGCAAAACGCCTTTATACCGATGGTAAATTTAATACTGCCGATGGTCGTGCTGTTTTCGCCGCCTACCACAGTAAAGGTCTAGCGGAACCCCCGGACGATGATTATCCCCTAGTGTTGACCGTGGGGCGTTTGTACGGTCACTGGCACACCCAAACCCGCACCGGCCGCATCGAGAAAATTGTCAAAATGCACCCCGCACCTTTTCTGGAAATTCATCCCCAAGATGCGGCAAAATTGGGCATAGAAGCTGGAGAATGGTTGGAGGTGCGTTCTCGTCGCGGTTCTGCCCGTTTTCCGGCTTTAATTACCAAAGCAATTGCTCCTAATTGTGTCTTTGTGCCGATGCACTGGGGGGCCCTATGGGCAGAAAATTCTGAGGCCAATAGTCTCACCCATCCGGCCGCTTGTCCGATTTCCCTGCAACCAGAATTAAAAGCTTGTGCCGTCAAATTGATCCCGTTGAAGTTTTTAGTTAATGCCGAATTATCTCCCGGTCAATTTCTGGCAACTCCCTAATCAAATAAGGGTTTTGATCCTAAATCCTGTTTTGAAAAGTTGATAACAATCAGCCATAAGTTAGCCAATGATAGTTAGTCAAGTTTTTAATTTCATTAGTGATTGTTTCGAGATACTGACAACGAGTTATCAGAATTTCTGACCTTTCTTCAATCGTTTCAAAATACTCATTAACCAGAGGTTCATCTACTAGAGACCACAATCTCTCGGCTGGCTGTAGTTCTGGTGAATAAGCAAAGTAGAAAATCGAGCATGATTCCATCGGGAACTTCAAGTTTTTGACTTCTATGCCACTGGGCATTATCTTGTACTAATAGGACAATTTTTTCTGCCGATAACCCGACATCTTGTGCAAAAGATTGATAGACTAAACTTAACCATTGATGATTAACTCTTGGGATTAAATACCAGAGTGTTTTCCCTGTTTTCGGCTCAACAAATCCCTAAACATATAATCATTCATAACGATGATGCACTAGGGCAGAAGGCTTTTCTTCTATTGGTACCCAGACTTTTCTAATGATTGGTTTTAAGCCAACTCGATGTTCGTCAAAGAATCAGACTTCTCCCTGAGAATTGGGAAATTTATCTCTTAATTCTTGGACTTTTACTGTTAAATTTTGCTGAAATTTTTCTTGTTCAACTGGGTCTACCTTTTTATGTTTTCTCCTGGGTTTTTGACAAGAATATCTCGACTTTTTTAAGTAATCCCATCCCCTTTGATTCCAAACTTTTTCTCGTCCCGTTTCCTTTTCTATCCATCGGGCTACCTTCGGACCTGTCCAGATTCCTCCATCCGCAGGACGTTCTTTCAGTTCTTCTTTTAATTTTTGAAATTGTTCTTCCTTCAATAAAGGTTCTTTTCCTCTCCGATGTTCCGCACTTTTTTTCTTGAGATTTTTAACTCCTTCTTCTCCTAATTCATTATATCTTTTGAGAATTCTAAAACTATACTGATAATCTAACCCCACAGCTACTGCCGCATTTTTGATTGTCCATCCTAACGATATTTTCCACAATAAGTGCCATCTTCTTGTTTCCACTGAGTCTTGACTGCTTCTGTATCTATCTTTCAGTTCCTCTGAACTTAGATGTTCGGCTAAGTAAGCTTTCTTGGGCATTTTATCTCCTCGTCTTTACTCGTTTTATTATAACAGGATTTAGTATGTGTCCCTATTTCGATTTCTCAACGTTTGTTTCTGGCACTTTTCCTGAAAAAAAAGTCCCTAAACCGTTTTCTAGCAAGGTTTTCACTGATATTCAGCCAACCCTAACTACATATTCTCATTCCGAGATTGCGATCGAACTAACCGATCTTTGCCAACGTTTTTTCCAGTGGCTAGTCGGTTCTAAGTCACAGAGTGCCTGTTCGCTGCGACGACGTTGTATAATCACTTCGGCTGGGTCGCTTAAAGTCGCGTCTCGATAGGGAATAGCGGCCTTAGTTTGCAGATGTTCCCATTCCTGTGCCGATAGAGATGGGGGTAAGGACAAAAAACTGGCTATTGTCCCTGGCGATCGCCGCCCGACGCTATCGGTGGCCCCAATCTGCAATCCTGCTAATTGTAAAGCCCTTCGCACCGAGGCAGCACAGGAATAGGTGACTAAATAACCCGTCGGACTCAGGCATTTGGCCACTAAAGCTAAAAACTCCACCGTCCACAGTTGCGGACATTTACCCGGGGAAAAGGGATCGAGAAAAATTGCCTCTGCTTGAAAACCCGCGTCAATCACCTTGGTTATCGTCTGTCGCGCATCCCCGATTAACAGTTTAGCGGTGAGATTAGGCAAGTCTAGCCGGTGATTATGGGCAAAATCGCTTAAATATTCGGGAATTGGTTGACTCCAACTATTTAAGAGCTTTTCTCTAATAGCTGCTAGGGGAACCACTCGATCGCTTTCCAAAGCTAATAATTCTACCCGACAATCCCCCCTAACTTGCCAAATGGCCGCCAAGGCCGCGGCGGCATTATACCCTAAGCCGTAACAAATGTCAAGAATTTTCAGATTATTGCTCTGGTCTGCTTTTGCTGCCAGACGACTAGAGAGGATAAATTTTTTCTCGGCTTCTTCCCTTGCCCCGGAGGTAGAATGATAACATTCGCCGAATTCGGTCGAAAAAAAGGTAGAAGAACCATCCTCAGTGACTTTTTGCGGGTAGACTTCGGGGGAGACAAGCATGGTGATGGAGAATGTCTTTGAGATGAATATCGGTTTCCAGCAGGCAAGCGTGACCACTATTGGGCAGAATCGTTAATTTTGCGGCGGGTAACTGCTGAATTAGGCGTTTAGCCTCCGCTACCGATGGTAACAGTCGGTCGCCTTGACTGGCTATCAATAACACCTCCAATTGCAGAGCTTTTAACTCGCTGGCACTAACCTGAAACCGTTGTAACTGGGATAAACGCCAGCTAATCGTCTTCGGTGGGACGTATTGCATGGCTTTGAGGAGAGAGCGGCGATCTTCCCGGGATATTCGACCGAGAGCGGCCAGAAAGGGTAAAATAGTCAGGGCCGAGCTGCCGTGGATGAAATCGGGCATTATCTGGGTGATACCGATTCCCAAGCTTAAAAGAGGTCTTTGATTAAAAGAAGAAGCAGGGTTAATTAAAATCAGTTTTTTAATTAATTTTGCTGATTTTGTCGCTATTTTCAAGGCTAAACAGCCACCAAAAGACTCACCGCAGAGATAGACTTTTCTCGATTGTCCCTTTAATTCCTGTGCCAATAAAGCAATCACGCAATCGCTTAATTCCTCCCAATCGCCGAGATATTGCGGGGAAATCGCCAAACAACGCAGATCGAAGTAAGGAGCAAGGTTGTTAATCTGACGATGGTACAGTTGACCGCTGCCATCCATTCCAGGTAAAAATACAAACAGGGGATAATCGGGACGGGGATGACGGGGAATAATCCAACTGACAGGTTGTTCCATGGTGCGAGAAGCGCGCTCGATGTTAAAAAAGTTTTTTTTAGTTATCTATTTTAAGGATAATTAATATTAGAGAGATTTGCCAATTTTAAGAGTAGTATTAACCCCCAACCTATGGATGGTTTTTCTCTGCTCCCCAACCCCTGATAGCTGATAACTGATAACTGATAACTGAATTAACTGAGCCAAATTTTTAGGCCGCCGCTAAATTAGCAGCCACGAAATCCCAATTAACCAACTTGGTTAAAAAGTCGCTGATGTAATCGGGACGACGATTTTGGTAGTCGAGATAATAAGCGTGTTCCCACACATCCATAGTTAGGAGGGGAACCTGTCCGGCGGTTAAAGGATTGTCAGCGTTGCCGGTTTTGGTAACTTTGAGAGTACCGTTATCGAGAACCAACCAAGCCCAACCGCTACCGAATTGAGTAGCGCCGGCGGTTTTGAAAGCTTCGACAAATTTCTCGAAACTACCGAAATCTGCGTTAATTTTATCGGCTAAAGCACCGGTAGGCGCACCGCCACCACCCGGTTTCATGCAGTCCCAATAAAAACTATGATTCCATGCTTGGGCGGCATTGTTGAAAACCCCAGCTTTAGAGGCATCACCGGCAACCTTAACGATAACTTCTTCTAAAGAGAGAGTATCGAGTTCCGTATCTTTGACCAAACCGTTATAGTTATTGACATAAGCGGCGTGGTGCTTGTCGTGGTGGAATTCTAGGGTACTTTTGGTGATGCAAGGCTCTAAGGCAGTGTAATCGTAGGGTAAAGGGGGAAGTGTGTAAGCCATGTGTTCTCTGTATCCTCTCTTGAGAGCTTGTTTAAGGTAGTGTTGTTAACCTTTTGTCAGTATTCAGCTTAACCAAGACGAATACCGTTGCAATAAAACTTTACATCCTCGATCATAGCACCGAAGGAGACTTGATCAGTGATCACTGATCGATCAGCTTTTTTCTCCCCTCTCCCTTCTCCCCCATCACCTCAACCCCAACCCCTCACTGATAACTGATAACTGATAACTGATTACTGAAAAATCCTCCCCTCTCCCTTCTCCCCCATCACCTCAACCCCAACCCCTCACTGATAACTGATAACTGATAACTGATTACTGAAAAATCCTCCCCTCTCCCTTCTCCCCCATCACCCCAACCCCTGACTGATAACTGATTACTGAAAAATCACCCCAACCCCTATTGACCGTCTCCTAAATCCTGAGAAGATCACCAAACAATGTTAAAATAATTCCCATACTGTAGGCGCTTGCAGATTCTTGTGGGCGTGGCAGGGCAGGCGAAAAACGATTCCGTTCGGAATTAGACCAAAAAAGCTCCACTGGAAACAGCAGTAGATTTTATCTCACTGGGTTGACCGGTTGGCACTTCGTCAAATTACGGATCAATACAAAATTATCATTTACAGATCTTTCTTGGTAACTT
>Ga0315900_10000184_pt1 | contig 112420 bp, 76 predicted proteins | sample LakEriMetagenome_FD_203521 | JGI IMG/M metagenome (GOLD analysis project Ga0315900, IMG submission 203521) | Freshwater fungal communities from buoy surface, Lake Erie, Ohio, United States - Buoy 12 MA114 | ecosystem: Environmental > Aquatic > Freshwater > Lake > Lake biofilm | place: USA... | reverse complement strand
GAAATCGACCTCTCTCTTCGTCGACGAAACAATCCAGTTTATTCGGGAAAACAAAGATCGCCCTTTCTATGTCAACCTTTGGACCTTGCTTCCACACGCAAAATTAAACCCGACACCAGAACAATTGAAGGAATATGAATCGATATCGCCTCAAGCTGACCATCCCGCCTTTGGCCCCTGGATGAAAAAATATTTAGCCAACACAAAAGATTTAAAAAGTCAATCACAGGTCTTCTATGCTTCGCTTACCGACCTGGACACGCAACTAGGACGTCTCTTTGCTGCTCTTGAAGAAATGAAATTAGCCGATAACACGATCATCTTTTTTTCAAGCGATAATGGAGCTGAGGATTATCGAGTCGGAAATGCTACAAACGCGGGTGTCGGTAACACAGGACCGCTTCGCGCGCGTAAACGATCGATGTATGAAGGTGGCATTCGAACCTTTGGAATCGTCCGCTGGCCCGGACATGTCCCTGCTGGACGGCGAGACGAGACAAGTGTGACCGGTGGAGTCGATCTTCTACCAACAATTTGTAAGCTGGCTGGCGTGACTCTTCCAAAGGATCTGAAACCGGATGGGGAGGATGTCAGCGATATATGGCTTGGTCAATCGCGTCCGCGTCAGCGACCTCTGCACTGGGAATGGCTTTTCAATGTCCAAGGCCGCAACGATGGCTATATGCCACCGATGCTCGCTGTTCGTGACGGTGATTGGAAGCTGTTTGTTAATCACGACGGATCCGGTGCGCAGCTTTACAACATACCTAATGATATTGGCGAAGAGAACGATATCGCGCAACAACATCCAGATATTGTTCAAGCTCTAACTGCCAAAGCTCTTGCCTGGGCCAAGTCATTACCACCAAGTCCCGCACGAGATGCAGCAACAAAAACCGGAAAGCCTCAAGATGGACAACCAACCACGCCATCAAAGCCAGCGAAATCGAAACCCTCACCGTCAAATGGGCAGGGAACGAATCTCAACAAACCCGATAACGATCGCGCTAAAATCTTTGCTAGCCGTGACAAAAATCAAGATGGCCTACTGACGCTTGAGGAATTCTCGGTTGGATTTGCTAAGGACGTCGACTTCACGCAACGCTTTAAATTGTTTGATACTGATCACGATGATCGCCTCACGAAAGATGAGTTTATCAAAATGGGAAAGCGTTAACGCTCATTCTCTTCCACTTCCGCTACGAAAATACGCTGAAAGTGCTGTGCGAATTTGTCTCACACCCGCTCCATTGAATCTTCGTATTACGTGGAACATATTTTTCTGACTTTTTTTTCGTTAAAAACTTCCTCGCGCATTACACTGCTGGAAGCGGGAACCAACATCAACTCTTTTCAGACAGTTGATCCTGTGACATCGACACGTTCGAAACCCTTCCATACCGATTCACATGTTTTCTCTAAAGCAAAGCAAATTCACCAATGGCAACCTTGCTTATCGCAACTTGTATGATGCTCTTGTTTCCCCAAGATCCACCAACATCTTCGGAGGAGAAACAGGAACTAGTCTCGGAACTAAAGGTTTTCGAACCGTTGATTGGCAAAACCTTTCGCGGCAAGTTCGCTAATTCAACGACAGAGAAACCAATCCATGACGTCTCTCATTGGGAACGTGCCTTAAATGGTCGGGCTGTACGTATTCTCCATTCGGTCAACGATGGCGAATACGGCGGTGAGACACTCGTCATGTGGAATGAAAAAGAAAAGCGAATCAGCTCTTGGTACTTCACCACTGCTGGATTTGTCACTCAAGGGCATATTGAGATCAACGGTGAGGAGTGGGCCAGTGTCGAAAAAGTGACCGGGAACAAAAATGGAATTACAGAGGTGAAAGCGACTTCGACTTTGAAAAAAGATGGTAGCCTACATGTCATCTCGAAGTATCTTAAAGACAATGATTGGGTTCCTGGTCACGAAATCCACTATCTCCCTGCCCCAGATGCCAAAGTCATTTTTCGCTAGCGATTTTTTATCCGCGAACGATCATTCAAGACTGTCTAGCCTTATTTCAGGTTCGCGTAGGCATCGACCACACTTTTGACGAATGCTGCAGCCTGCTCTAAATCACGTTGATTGGGGCGTCCTTTCTGGATACCGCCTAGCCATTTAAGCGGGCCGACGGTATCCCAACCAGGAAAGCAAGCTTCATCCAAAATTGGAATCCCCTGCCTTTGAAGAATAACTCGCAAGGATCGATGCCATATCATCCCCAGGGAAGGTAGACCCGCCGTAGAAAAAAGAAAGCTCGATTTTGGAGCTGTTTTCCACTGCTGACAAAAACGCAGAAGACTCCTATGGTGAGACCCGAAAAAAATACCCGACCCTAGACCCACCAGATCCCATGGCTCATCCCATCGGTCCATCGCCTCAGATACCGTCAATAACTCCGCTCCGATCGCCTCCGCCATAGCTTCAGCCACCATCGCTGTGTTCTGGTGATGAATGGAGACGTGAACAATAGCTTTCCGCATAATACTCACTCCAGATTCAAATGAATCCATCTCGGTCGGAATTCATAAGGGGTAATATAGCAAACATGGCATTTGCATTCCTTTCTCCTAAACACCTTCTGTTCTCAACATACGCCAAAACGCTCTTAGCCAAGGCAGCCTGAGAAAACAACCATACGAAGAGCTCTCTGTTCGGGAGGTTATTTCATTTTTTCTCCTTTCGACCGCGAACCACTCTACGAGAATCTTGTCTAGCTCTACAGAACGAGAGGATACGATCGCAAAGAAACAAGTTACCAACTCACTTGGTAACTCCATACCGTATCTTGGCGTCGACTTACTCAACAAACAGTATCGAAAAATAACCTTACGACGAATCGGACGGATAAGTTTTATGACAACCATCATGATCAAGGCGATTATCCCAATTGCTGTGATTCGTCCGCCGAGTCGGAGGTAACACTGGAAAGGCTCTCCGAAGCCATACTAACGTAAGAATCACGTTGGGAACCCGGTGTTACTTAAAAAAGTAATACCGGGTTTTTTCGTTGATGTTTTTTCGTTGACGACTGGGCTCTTTCGCAGCATCAAATGTCACAATTTTTAAAGTGACTTAACCCGGGTACAGGTGCAGATGGGAGCACGCCTGCTTTGGGAGCAGGAGGATCTCGGTTCGACTCCGAGGTACCCGACTTGGATCTTAATAGCGTGACGAATTGACTGAGTTACCGGGCATACAGACTGGGAACTCGCTGCATGACTACCAAACCTATTACGCTCCTACGAGTCTTTTACTGAGACATGTCCTGCGTTTACTACAGAAAGGCATTAAAGAGCGTGATCTGATTCATTCGCTTATCGAAATTTTTTAACTCGGGTACAGGTGCAGATGGTAGCACGCCTGCTTTGGGAGCAGGAGTATCTCGGTTCGACTCCGGGGTGCCCGACTTGAATGGGTATTACCAATTGAATCGCAAGTCAGAATGGTAGTCGAGGGCTGGTTGCCCATACTCGGCTGATAACCGGGTCGCGCTGAGTTCGACTCTCAGGACTACCACTTACCAATTAACGTTAAATTCTCCTCAAGCGTTGAACTACTGCCTCAACAGTTCAATCATGGCTTTCCCCATCGCTTCCCCTACATCCATGTAAACCTCGGCCTTGCCGCCGTAATGCCCATTTCCGCTGCCGCCTTGCGCCATAGGATGGGAGTAAATTGTTGCGACATTACCTTTGAATTCTGGATACTTGCCGCTGCTTCCGTCAACAGACAGTTGTGCATTGAGGACCATGCCTCCATTACCGTCGCTTCCCTTGGTCGCTTCCCCTAAGGTTGCCATCACAAATTTCGCGTTGGGCGCGTTGAATTCTTTCCTTAATTGCTTAATGAAGTGAACTAAATTCAATTCATATCGCGCAGCATGCCCAGGATTACCAACATCCTTTTCTCCCTGCCAAAAGAAGAAACCTGCTACCTCATACTTGGTAGCGGCGGGATAGTAGGTCCCTAATTCCTCGAGCACTTTTTTCGCTTTACCAATATCCGAGTCGTATTGTTTTCCTGCATACCAATCGATGGGCTTGCCGGACTTGTCTAGCCAAGGGCCTGGTTCGGTCGCCAAGCCCTTTGCCTTATCCATCTCCCAGGATTCTGGACGATCTTTATATCCTGCATAAACCATCGTCTTCTCTTCGCCACTACGGTCTTTGAGCACAAACTCATACCTCTCGCTACCCGGTGGCAAAAGATCCCAACCGAGACTGCGATTACCGATGCAACTTTTGAGCAGCATCACCGGCGCATCAATGGCATTGGCCAATGGATAGCCGATTCCGAATTCTGGTCCAATCGTCTGGCAGGTCCTCACTGTCATCCAATCATTATTGAAGAGTTGAGTCCCGCCACCTCGACCATCCATCACGCGCACATAGCGAGCATCTTTTCGTTCGTTCCACTGATTCGATTCGTCCAACAAATACGTATACTTTTTCTTCTCTTTGACCGCATGCTCCAAAGAAACTTCGTTCCCTTTCACCTTGCCGAGTCCAACCATATTAGACTGCCCTAACAGGATGAATACCTGAACCGGCTTCGTCATATCGGCTTCCTTGCCATCGGATCGCTCAATAACAGAGGACGTTTCTTGAGCATCGACGGAAAGAATTGCTGCGATACAAACTATCCATAAAACATTGACAATAACCAACCGCTTACTACTTATCTTGCATCGCATCGTCTTATTACCTCCTCACGTACCACGACTAGACCTAATACGCCCCGACTCATTCATTTAAATAAATGAATCTCAAGTATTCCTTCGCAATTACTATTGCGCTGGCCCCTGCTTGGTAACAATCGGTACGTAACCGATTTCTAAGCCCTTGGGTGGTGTAACCAATAATGCTGGATCGATATCTGCCAGACCACCACTGGCGGGCGGTGCAAGATATTCACGATCCTTTGTCCAATTCCGATGTAACATCTCAACTCGCTTCTGAAGAGTTTCACGCTCCTCGTCGCTCATATCGGCATTAAGAATCGATGGCTGATCGGCAAATCGATACCAGTAGTAGGTCACGACACTGCCATCTCCCAGCTTCGCCTCGAAGGGGCCCGCTGCCGGCCCAGGCTTTTTCCAACAACTGCTTTCCTCTTCAGGGGTAACATACGTTTTTGGAGAACCGCTTCTCTTTGACTCAAATTGCACTTCAGCCAGTCCCGTTTCAGCAGGAACTTCATCGGGCATAACTGGTGTCCATACAGGCTTCTGCTTGTCGTTGGTACCTAATCGAAAGTACTCCGGCAAGACAACTAAATGTCTATCGGCCGACTCATCGCGAGTCACCCATTGCGAACTCCACTTGTAGCCAAACGTGTTGGGATCGGGAGCGTAGGGTGTCGCAAAGGATGTCCAAGCGACTGCTACCTTATCCTCACGTTTTGTACCATCGGGATAAATCTGCCAAGTTGCTCCTCCTCGACCAGGAAACTGATGAATCACAGCTTCCTCCATATTCACCTTGCCACTGGCGACCGGTCCACCATCAAACCACGCCTGTACCGAATCCCATAAAGCTTTTTTGCGATAGGAAGTAATCCGATGCACTAGCGATGAATCACCTTGCTTGTCACTCGGAAATTGAGTCGGAGCAACTCGCGCGTAGGTCACCCCTTTGGAATCGGTCGCCTGCACGCTCGGAATATGTTGAGTCTCCATCTGCAAAGCGCGATTGGGATCCGAGGGACGAGTATCGAGAAGATTCCCGGCAAAGCGAGGTTGAAGAACAGCATTGCGAGACCAGAAGTAAGGAGTGAAAAACGTTACTGGTCCCTTAAAATTGCCCGTGTTGAGAAATAGAGTCCAGCAGTTATTACCGGTCGGAATATCTTGTCCAGATGTCTTATTTTTCGGATCGGTCAGCGGCAATGGCAGATAACCATATCCAAACCACTCGCCCCTTGTACCTTGCTTTAAATTCAATCCATCCGGTGGCCATAACACCCAGGGACTCAGTTGAGCAATCGCATACTTGCCATTTGGCTTAGCCCAATCCCGCCCCTTACCTGCACCAGGACCATTGGCCCATTCGATGAAGTCCGGCGCTACACCACCCATAATAAATTTCGGTGTCTCAGTGGCGTACTCTGTGTCTCGCCACCAGCCGAGACCACCCTCGATATCCGAATAGGATTTTTCCAGCGGTTTATCGACAGGCTTGGCAAACATCCACGTACCGGGCAACCCTGACTGAAATCTCTGGCCCGGATATTGCTTCAGCAGCGGCCACGCTGCGATGTACATCGAGAAACCTGCGTTGAATTCATCAGGTACTTTTTCATTAGGCACCAACAAGTATCCCGCCATCTCTCCTTTCTTCGGCTCCGCACTCTGCAGTTGCGAAGCGAAACAAATTGTAATAGCAGCCATCCAGCCCAATAGTTTTTTCATATCGACTCTTTTTGTCTCTAAATCAGTACAACTGCAATCGAATCACTTACGCCCAGAGCAAACGTATTCGCGATCCATCCACGCTATTTTTCCATACACTACGAGCATTTCACGGACGATCAAGATAGCCGCGAGCCAACAATTCTCCCAGCATGACAACCGCAGCACTATCCAGGACCAAGCTCTCTCTCTGCGGTGGAAGATCGAACGCTTTAACATGAATCACACGTTGGTCAACTTCCGCAAGATTCGCGAGATCTGCTGTCACATCGATGCGATTAAGCCCCTCTTCATCCGGTGGCGACTGCTGACTGATGTACCACTTCAGATCCGGTAGCGATAAATCTTCGCGGGACTTCACAATGGTCGAACGCAACCATTTTGCCGCATCCTTACGATACGGATAGAAGGCCATATCGTTTTCTCCAACGTGGTAAAACACTCCAGCAACTTCGACCATATGCCCTCTATCCTTGAGATCGCGCACAGCTTCGCGAACGAAACTTACAAAGTCATCATAGAGATTGAGATCTTTTGCTTGAGTCCCCACAGGTGTCCAATCATTGATTTGCGAACCACTATGCGTGAATTTCGCAATCGCGATGTTACCCTGAACTTTTTTCCGAAGCTCAGCCGCGAAGCTGAGCTCCGGCCCGAACGTCTCGTAGGGCCCAGCGGGGCCCAGCGGTTCCCAATGATTGGATTTCCTAAAACCACCACCAAGATGGTAACGGAAAGCGATTTTAGCATTATCCTTCGCAAGAGATTCAAATCCTCGCAGCGTAGCGAGCTGCTGCGTAAACGCTCGCTCCCCTTCCATGTTGCGATGCCCCGCCAGAATAAAAAGTTTGACCGAGCTACCTGGAGCGTAAGGCCAAGCCTCCAGTGGTCTATCTTTGGTGATCTTCATTCCCAACGAACGCAAGTAGGCTTCTGCATAATTCGCTCCATGCTCCAACTGCCCTAGCGTTCCGTAATGGTAATGCAAACCCTCACCATCACCAATCTCAACTGCATCATGCGAAGTAGGAACATATTGCACCAGTGAATCAGCCTCAGCAACCAACTTTTGTCCTGTGCGAATCGCATACATGTTATCGCGATTGTCCATACCCCAGATCGTCTTCGTACAGAGCTCACCGATATAGAACTTAAGCTGAGGAGCCTTCAGATCGCGACGCCAACTGACAATGAAGTTTTCAAGGTTCTTTCCGTAAACAGGTTTAAACTCCTTGTCAAACATATCGTTCTCACCTTGGTGCCACATGAAGCCTTCCAAGCGATACTCGATCTGTTTGCGTTCCAGTTCAGCGAGCGAAGAACGCACGAAGTCAAGGGCCAATGGATAAAGCTTGAAACCGTCCGGCATGTCAGGATTCCAGTCCTTCCCCAGCGAAGTCCCTCCCGATGCGCATTTTATTATTGCGATTGGAGCTTCAACATTTTGTGACACGATGCGTCCAAAACTAAGTTCAGGTCCGAAATAATCCGTTGTTGGTTGCAAGGAGACCCAACCATCTGACGTTATCATTTCCTCGCGGCCCATTTTATAAGCAAAGAGAATGTTCTTCTGAGGTTGATCGAGCCCTTCAAAGGGCGGAAAACGATGGATGTCCACAACGCGACTATGCGTGCCAACCATGTTCGATTGCCCAGCGAAAATAAAAACGCGAGTGATATTGCTTTCAGCATCTCCACACTGACCGATTACCGATAAAGACAAGATTAGGGCGAAAACGAGTTTGATTGCGGAGTTCAACGGAGACTTCTTCAATTCTAAAAGACAAATTTTACTCTCACTGAATGCTACTTCGCCTGCAAACACTTGCCAAACGCCCTCAACATTCCCGTATCTTGGTTACGATGATTTTGCTAAAGCATTCTCAAAGCTCCCAAAGAGATCACTCAGCTTTTGTCAGCCTTGCGATTAATAGCTGACAACGTAACTACCTGAGCCAAGAAAAACAATCGACTTGTTGGCTAAGCGAATCTACTTCGCTTAAGTACCCTTGTTTCTCAACAAAACTACAGAATCCTTCGAAATTGTTTCAAAATGCGGCATGTTTAACCGGCGTATCGTCGAGGAGACTATCATCCCTGAAAGTGTCGTTGTCTTGCGAGGAGAGACACGGCCCGTTGCGCTAAGGTTTTGGAATCCAGAATCGCAATACAATCGCCTACGTATCCCTGATAAAAATTGAAATCCTACATTTTTGGCGATAGACTGTTAACTACTCGATTATTTCATCGCGTCGAAACAAATGCGAAAGGAATGATGTCCGGTGTCCGCCAAAACTTCGATTCATAACGTTGCTCGCAACTTCCTTCGACGCATTCTTCCCGTATCGAATCTGACGATTTGCGTGGCTATTAATCTTCTTCTTATTAGCAGCGTCTGGGCCGAGGAACCACTTGAAAACTTTTTGGAAAAGCACTGCGTTCGATGCCATAGCGAAAAGAAAGAAGAGAGTGATGTGAGACTCGATCAGCTCTCGCGCGATTTCAAATTAGGAAAAGATTCGCATCGTTGGGCTGAGGTTCTTGAGAAGGTCAATAGTGGCGAAATGCCACCCAAGGAAGAAGTCCGGCCTACGCAAGAAGAGATATCAGCCTTTATCACCGTACTGGACGCGAGACTGAAGGAAGGGCGAGCAGCACGCATGGCCGCTCGACCTCCAGTAACACATTACCGACTCAGCAGGAAAGAGTACCAAAATAGCGTTTATGACTTACTGGGAGTGCGTTACGATCCAGCCAAGCCGGGCGAGCTAAACGAAGACTCATTGTGGCATGGATTTGAACGCATAGGTTCGGAGCTATCACTTTCACCCTCCCATATCGACCGCTACTACAAAGCGGCTGGACTGGTGCTCGACCGTGCATTGATGGATGCTGGCGGAAAGTCACGTAAAGTCCAAAAGAACGCTGCCGAACTTCGCTACAACGGTGGCAAGACTCAGCAAGAGATACTGGACCGTTTCGGTATCAAGCGCCCGCTGCGATATCTCCTATTTCCCGGTCGCATCTCGACCGCGCTAGCGCCTCATTGGTTTGGCCAGACCGGGCCTGAGCATAGCGGACTCTACAAGGTGCGTTTGCAGGCGAGCGGCATTCGACCGATTGGTGGTCAACCCGCTCACTTAAGTATCGGTAAGCCGACCGGCGAAGAGACCGTAGATAGCTTGATCGATTTTGACATCACCGCCCCAGAAGACAATCCTCAGATCTATGAGTTCGAAGTGTTTCTTGAAATGCCGATGTCGCTAGATTTTTGTGTCGTCGCCACCGATGTTGTCGACAGAAGACAGGGAGCTGCGTTTCGCAATGCTCTCACAAGCCCTAATGGCTACATCTTTACTCATAGCAGCGAGACCTTCCTGCTGAGCGCCAATGCTCCGCAGATGTTTGACGACAAAGGCAACGGACTCTTCTCAACCGTTATTCTCGACTGGATCGAATGGGAAGGACCAATCCTGACCGACGAGGAAAAGAAACGCCGTGAAGGCCTAATACCTACCGAAGATGCCACGATCGAAGTTGTCGCACAACATCTGCAGCGTTTTACTCAGCGAGCATGGAGACGCGAAGTGAAGATGGAGGAACTGGCCGATTATCTGCAAGCCTACCAAGGGGAACGCGATGCTGGCGAAAACCTAGTGGATGCTTATCGGGTCGCTCTGCAAGGTGTACTCACATCTCGTCACTTTATCTACCTCGTCGAAGGTGATCCGACCGTTCGCGATCGTCTTACGGACACCGAACTCGCATCACGGCTTTCGTATTTCCTCTGGAGCTCGATGCCGGATGATACTCTTTTTACTGCGGCACAGAGTGGCACACTTAGCGGTGATGGCCTGACGAGCCAAATCGATCGAATGCTGACAGACAGCAAATCAAATCGTTTTATTGATGACTTTGCACGACAGTGGTTGCAATTGCATCGCCTCGGAATGTTTCCGCCGGACAAGAAACTTTACCCCAACTACGATGCTTGGCTAGAAACAAGCCTACGACGTGAACCTATCGAATATTTCCGGGAGCTGTTTGCCCAAAACCTTCCTATTGATACTTTTATCGACTCCGACTGGACCATGGCCAATGCACGCCTGTGCAATTTTTATGGACTGCCAGAACCAGCCACAGGAGGTTTTCAGCGTGTTTCTTTGAAGCCAGAAGATCATCGCGGAGGCATGCTCACAATGGGAGCTGTCTTGGGATTAACCTCCGATGGCACTAGGCATCGCCCAGTACATCGAGGAGTGTGGGTCAGCGAAGCAATTTTCGGGAAGACTCCACCTCCTCCACCTGCCAACGTCGATCCTATTTCCCCAAACCCTCCAGACAGCACCAAGACAACCATCCGCCAAAAGATTGAAGCACATCGCAACAACGCCAATTGCGCAGCGTGTCATGCGAAGATCGATCACTTTGGAATCGCCTGGGACAATTACGATGCGATTGGGCAATGGCGCACGCGAGAAATCGTGGAAAAAGGTGTCGGTGAGGATCCCTTAATCGACGCCTCAGGAAAAATGCCCGATGGACGCGAGTTTAAGGACTCAATGCAATTCAAGCAGTTATTACTAGCTGATCGGGAAAAAATCGCTCGTGCTTTTATCGAGCATTTGTGCACTTACGCGTTGCGCCGTGTACTCACGGTTGATGATGAAGAGGATTTAAAGGCAATTGAGTTAGAAGCAAAGAAATCGCAATATCGACTAAAAGATATTGTGAGGGCCGTTGCGGTATCGGACTTGATACGCAAGCGATAATCAAAGACAACACCAATGATTATTTGGTAGACGAAAAGACATTCGTGGGATTTCAGCGAATCCAATGATGCTTTTGAGAAACACAATCGACAATGAATTAGGTCTCCCCTCGAACATTCAACTCACCAACCGTTTAGGGCTATTCGCTATGGGAAACTTTCTTGCGCAATCCTGGCTGATCGATCGTCGGCATGCCCTTCGAGCCCTAGGGAGTTGCATCTCGCTCCCTTTCCTTGAGTGCATGGTACCGTTGCGTGGGGCAGAAGAACCCGCAACACCCAAACGAAGCGCTTTCGTGTACCTCGCGAACGGAGTCCACTCACTTAATTACCAAATCACTCAAGCGGGTAAGGATTACCAGTTCTCCCGTTCGCTTAAGCCTCTGGAAAAACATCGCGAAGTGATCACTCCCATTAGTGGGATGCACCACCCTGGTGCTCTAGGACATCATCACAACTGTATTTCGGTTTGGCTCACCGGCGGGAAATTAGGCCCATCGGATCGCAATACCATTTCCGTGGACCAAAAGATGGCGGAAGTTACCGCCAAACATACTCGTTATCCATCGATGGAGATTGCGATCACCCAAGACTCTCTTGCCTGGACAGCCGATGGCGTTCGTCTGCCTGCCATGCGCCGCTGCAGTGAGATATTTGCATCTCTCTTTGAGGAACCAAAAGGAGGCACCGCTGCGCAAAGGAAAGCACTCCGTCGCAAAGGTAGCGTTCTCGATGCGAACCTGGCTGAGGTGCGACGACTTGAACAAGCGATGGGCTCCACCGATAAAGGGCGACTCGACCAATACTTGACATCGGTTCGAGAAGCTGAGGTGCGAACTCGACGAGCTGACGCTTGGCTCGATACTCCTCTGCCTGCAATTTCAGATGCAGACCGCAGTCGCACCAATCGCGATATCGCGGCAACGATGGCGGGCGACTACTTCCGCACTGTCTATGACCTGATCGTGCTCGCCTTCCAGACCGATGTCACCCGCGTTGCCACCTTCAGCTTAGGTGGAGAAGGAGATGCATTTTCTATTCCAGAGATCGGTATCACCGAGTCGCGGCATCAACTGAGCCACCATGGTGGTGACCCAGGATACATGGAGAAACTCACCAAGTACGATACTTTCGCGATCGAGCAATTTGGCTACTTTATCAATCGACTAAAGGAAACCAAAGATCTCAATGGCAAGCCATTAATCGGTTCGACGATGGCACTTTTTGGAAGCGGCATGTGCTACGGCCATTCGCACGGCAATGCTAACTTACCTCTCGTTCTCGCGGGCGGGTCAGACTTAGGTCTCAATCATGGCAGTCACCTCGATTTTAACCAGGGACATTTCCAAGGCTATCAGCTCGATAAACCCAATGAGCATTACACACTCTGTAGTCGCCCTGCAAATACCTCTGCCCATATGAGTAACTTGCTGCTTTTAATGGCACAGCGAATGGGCGTCGAAACCGATAAGTTTGGTGACAGTAATAAAGCGATTGATCTATGAAACTCGCATGCCAACGAAACTTGCTTTTGGCAATAAGCATCATTCCCTTGCTGCTCGGCGGCCTTGTAGCGACGGCCGAGGAACCCTTTCGACCTGAAGCGGGTAAATTTCCTCCACTGGAAAAGGCTCATACTTATCGCGGTGAAGTCGTTTTCGTCGATCATGCGAATCGCCGCGGAAGTATTCGTGTGCAAGGTTCGGGAATGTTCTTTCGTAATGATCCGCATCCCTTCGCAATGCTACCTTACGGTATGGTCCGTTATCGCAATGCCCCAGCAGATCTACGTGACATACCGATCGGTACCGTGATGTACGTCTATGCTTTCCTACCTCCTGACCCACGTATTTCTTCAGTTCCGGTGCTACCTGTCGATAGCAAGTCAAAGGATGCCAATCACAATCGAGGTGCCGGTATCCTACCAGCCGAAAACCATGTCTTGCTCTTGGAAGATGATCCAAGCTACTGCCAACGCACCGGCAAGACTTGGAAACTCAAGGAAGTTGAAATCCAAAACAATCAAGGCATGATCGTCGCCAGTTGCGAATCAAAACAAGGTGAAGCCAACAAAGCTGAAGATCAAAAGATGACTTTTGATGCGGCGACGAGGGTTTTTCGCGGACGGGAATGCTTGACGATCGAAGAACTTGTTTCTGAAGGAATTTGGCCTGCCTCGGGCAAGAAATCCCTCGATGGACAAAATGTTCTTCTTGGTATCACTTGGAAGCCAACCCCCGACGGCATCTTCACGCGTTTTCACATTTCAGACATTTGGCTCGATGAAACCTCCTTACAGCGATGTGCCAGACAGCAATCTGAAACCCACAAAGCATTCATCCGTAGCCGCTGGATGCCTGGCTGGGTCGATTCCGTAGAGTACGGCAAATTCGGTCGAGCGACTGTGACAGCAACCCTGTTTGGTGGAATGGATGATTCACTCTACGCTGACTTTAAGCCAAAAGCTTCAGCCATGATGGGAGCTGTCGAAAATACGCTGAAACATATCCATGGCGCTTACAGTCCAGCTCATATGGCGTCTCGCGGATCGATCATTGATGTCGCCAGACTTCCTGGAGAGACACCGCTAGGAAGCAGCGGAGTGCAAATACGATTTGAGACCGACTTGATCACCGAGGGCCTAAGACCCGGTAAGATTGTTCGAGTACGCCCAGATAACTGGCCTGTCGTGACTGTGCCACGCGAAGAATATCTCAACGACTCAAACAGTATCGAAGAACGCTTCCCCAGTCCGTCCATTTTTCCGAAGTATTAGCGTTCTCTCTTTCTCGCAATTGTCTGCTAAGTGAAATGAAACTCTGCTATCAGAGCATCCATTCGAAGCTTCATCACAAAATTGAATCGGCTGAAAAGGAATCTTCCAGTCAACTTTGGCCATTAGCAATTTACCATTTGGCTACAAGCTGATTGCTTGATCAAAGCGTCCACACAAGTGGAATGATGATGATCGTCATGATCCAACAGATAATGTCCAGCGGAATCCCCACTCGCATGAAGTCGGCAAACCGATATCCACCTGGACCAAGCACCATGAGGTTCGTTTGGTATCCGATTGGTGTTGCGAAACCGTAGCTCGAAGTGACCGCGACCGCAATCAACAAGGGCCGCGGATCCATACCCATTTGCTTGGCCGTGGCAATCGCCAGCACACCCATCAATGCCGCACAAGCATTATTGCTCAGCAACTCAGTAAGTATGCCGGTAAGAATCACAATTACCGCCAGCACGGCTACCTTACCGAAGGGTTGAGCGACATCCAGCATGTGACCTGCAATCCATTCAGCAGCACCACTAGTATCTAATGCTCGGCTAACACCTAACGCGGAAGCAATCAATAATAAGACGGATAAATCGATCGAGCGATGTGCTTCACGAGAATTGACACAGCCTGTCAACACTGTCAGCGCGGCTCCGATCAACGCGACCAGCGTTGCCTGTTCGGTAAAGATCGTCATTCCCAGCACGACGCCTGCGAGAATTGTCAACGCGATCCAAGCGCGACTATGTTCAACAGGTGCTGAATCCTCGAGGCCCGAAACCAAAATGAAGTCCCGTGAATTGCGCCAACGCGTCACAAAATCGTCGGGAGCATCAACAAGCAAGGTATCACCAGGCTGCAAAACAATCTGCCCAATCTTCTGCTGTAGCTTTTCACCACTGCGATGCACGGCGACGATTGGTGCTCCGTAGTATGCACGGAAGTTTGACTCTTTAACACTTCGTCCAATCAAGGGTGAAGCAGGTGAGATCACAACCTCGCACAATTGGTGTCCACTACGCCGTACAGCTTGCGGAACATTATCTGCGTCAGAGCTAGTTGTTTCACGATCAGCGATATTGTGATCAACTGGTTCGAGTCCCCGAATTTTTTGCGCGTCGATAATTGTGCCAACTGCGCCTGAAAAACAGAGGATATCTCCCACCTCGATAAGCTCATCCGGAGACACTGGCACCAATCGCTCACCCCGACGTTCAATGGCGTAGACATAAAGGCCGGGCAAATCACGCAATCCCGACTTGCGAATTGACTTACTGACTAAAGCGCAATCCGCCTGTGCCACAAGCTCCAGCGTGTACTCTCGGGGATTCGCTTCAGCGTATTCCAATAAGTCTTTATGCCCCGGAAGTAATCGCTGCCCGAGCGTCGCTAAATAGAACAATCCGACGATCGCTACTGGTATACCAATCCATGACAATTCCCACATTCCTAGCCCAGGCAGCTTTTCAGCTCGCAACATCCCATCGATTACGAAGTTGGTACTGGTACCAATCAGAGTACAAGTCCCTCCCAGTACGGCGGCATACGATAACGGAATCAACAACTTTGAAGGAGAGGTACGCATCTTGCGCGCCACATGCACAAAGATAGGTAAGAAGAACGCGACAACAGGAGTGTTGTTCATGAAGGATGACATTCCAGCCACTGGAGTGATAAGTCGCAGCAGCGTGGTTCCTGGTTTGGGTCGGCCCAGAAGCGAGCGGCTTAGGAACTCAATCGCGCCTGTCGCCTGCAAGCCGGCGCCGACGACAAACAAAGCAGCAATCGTGACCATGGCCGCATTAGAGAACCCCTTGAGCGCATCATCTAGAGTGACGATGCCATTGCACACCAACACGAGTAAAGCTGCCAGCATCACTAATTCCGCCGGCCACTTCTCAATCGCTAACGCAACAATCAAACCAACAAGGACTAACAGGGTCACAATCAATGCAAAGGACATCATTCACCTCAAGGATCAGCTCACCTCCAGAGTGACGCCCTCCCAAAAATATAGGCCCGGAAATCACTCCGGGCCCAAGCCAGGCTTGTACGATTTAATCCATTCGCCCAATCTGCGAATCAATCCAACCGCCTCTCGGTATCCTCCCCTGGATGGCCAACAACCAGTACGCTGCATGGGACTTAGGATCGATCGCGTAGCACCGTACATTATTGGCAATCTACCAACAAAAACTTGATTCGAACAAGTGATCTAACCCAAAAAGTGCGACTGAAACCTGAAACACGAGAACGGGCAATCGATCATTTTCCAATGAATTTCCTTCATTTCGCCGTTTATCTCCATCACCATAACATCGCAAATCGGATGATTTGAAACAACTCATTCCGCGTCGACCGGACAGAACCGGGACACCATATTGCGTAGCTATTTGGCATGGTTCTCGAGAAAGCCGCATCTCATACATCGAAAAGATTGAATTTCGCGAACGGAACTTTTATCTTTCAGACCGTCGCCAAACCAATTCCTCGAGGGCTCTTTGACTCCACCAATCCAACCTTTTTCCGGGGCTCCACGAACCCACTTAGACACCCCGAGCGCATCGAATCGAGAGTCTGGAATAAACTCATCTTCCATCTCGCCGCAGAACTTCGCATAACTTCGCTACTCTCCACTCATCATTCTTTCTCCTTCCATCAACCGGCTCTGCGATTAGTTCGCTACTTTCACTTTTTGACGGCACCAGGAACACGCAGGCTGACCGGCAAATCATCTTCCCTTCCGTCGTTATGAGCTTCATTACCACCAACGCTATAAAATCGACATCCTTCCTCAGTCTTCTCATAGAACAAAGGCTCGTCAATAAATCGATCCACCGGTGCTTCCGCAAGAAATTCAGGAACCAATAGGTCCAACGACTCCGGATAACTACCATGCTCCTGATGCCATCGCGAAAGAGCAACAGCTATCCGGACATGACTAAAGACTTGCTCCGTTTTAAATTGTGCTTCTGATAAACGCCCTAAATCGTGCACCAAAGACTCGATGACCAATGGAGCAAAGTACTCGGTCAATTCGGCCGACGACAGTTTTTGAATTCTGTCAGCTTGCTTCAAAAGGAGTATGGTTTCCTCTTTAGAATATTTCCGACTGATCTCAACCTTCTTGACCTGCTGCGAATAAATCGGATTATCAAGTTGTCGAGTAGCTTGACTATAGAAATTATTAAATCTACGCAGAGTCTCATACCAATCGATATTGGTCTTAATGTACTCCACTGGAACATCCTTTAAATTGGCCGTTGCGCTGAATATCGCGTCGATCTCCTCCCCATCCACGATCCCGTTGGCTACTTTGGTAAGCCAATCTAAAAACATCACACGCTCACCTAAGTTGACCTTTTCCTTGACTGTTGCGCGAGCAGTCAGGTTTTCCAAGTCCGCATTAAAGTTTTTCAACTGATTTGCATCGATCGTCCTGGTGAGTACTTGAAGTTCCCCCGATATCGCCGACTGCTCAATCGCAAAACCTACCAATAACTCGATGATTGACGGACCACGACCGATCTGCCTCCCTAGACGATGTACCACCATGAGATCGTCCCAAGCACCTACGACATCATCCTTCCCCAGCTTGAACATCGCACGAATAACAAAAGCTCTCGCAATCTCGCGTGACCGCTGACAACCAGGTAGCAAAACCGATAAGAGCGATTCCTTCTCACGGATTACCCAAGGAGAATAATACTGCGTCTTCTTAGAGGCATCACAAATAAGTTCCATCGCGGGCTGATTCATGTCCAACCACTGCACCAGCGCCGGACTCAATTCAGCAGTCCACGGCTCAACTAAAGCGCGATCGTATGCTGCTGAGTCCACCCTCTCGTCCGGTTGCTGAAAGATGCGATCCGGCTCCTTGAAATCTGGAACACCTAAGGCCGCAAAGAATGCATCGCTCTGACCAAGTCTTCCCGTGGCTTGATAGAGCAATACGACGGCATTGTCATTAGGGGCTATGCTTTTACTATAGGCATCATTAATGAGCCGAACATAATCGACCGTACCATCCTGCTTTAGTGGCTTAGTGAAATAAGTCGTCTCTAACCCAATTGGTATTTTGGAATCCTGGGCAACAAGCTGACCAAATTCGCTTGCCCCACAGACGATAACGGCTATCACCAGCCCCAGACAGACAACTCCATTTTTTCCTAACAAGGAACTTCGCATAAGATGATCAGTTTCCTTACGAATTACTGGATAGGCAAATAAGCTTGCCAACAATAACAAACTCCATCGGAACCCTTCATCTCATAGATGATTCCGATGGAGTCAGATATCTATTCACGACTAAACTTTTTTCGAATTCGCTCTACTTGAAGTTATCGTGATTGGAATCACCTAACGATTCCATATAGGCGAGTAAATCCAAAATATCATCTTGCGTAAAGGTATCGAGAAGCCCAGCGGGCATCGGCGAAATCTTCGACAGCTTGCGCTCCTCGATTTCAGATTTATTCACAGTCACTGTCTCTGGAGCGAGCGGATTGGGACGGATCACGATCTTGTCACCGGTCTCATCGACAATACGTCCGATTACCGAGTCACCATCTTTTGTGAGCAGTGCCGTGTTCATGTACTGTTCCGACAGCACCTTTGACGGTTCTATGGCTGACTCCAAAAGATCCTGTCGCTTAAAGCGAGTTGCCACGGCCGTTAGGTCTGGACCAATCGCACCACCACGATCACCAAATCGATGGCAGGCACTGCACTGCGCTTGATAGAACACTTCTTTACCACGGCCAAAATTGCGTCCCTTCCCAACTTGCTCAAGCATCGCTTGTAAATCTTCGGTTTTCCATTCCTTAACTAACTTCCTGGTGTCAAGCGACGGAGCTGGCTCCTGAGTTTGCGATGCGCCATAAGCTGTCAAGACATCATTCAAAGCGATAATCTCATCAGGCGTCATCGTAAATTTTGCTTCCTCATGAGCATTCGCCATGAACGCTGCAAAACTAGCACCGTTATTGAACGGGATGCCTGCAGCATCGAACCACTGGCTTACCCTTGCTGGATGCTCATTCGACCGTCCACCGTTCCACCAAGACAGATAGGTTCGACGCAGTTCGGGTGTCCAACCATTCTTCACTCGGCGCAAATTCACAACGTAAGTGATCTGTTCTTCCTGCGTCTTGGCCCCCTTCAGCAGTTCGATCGTCCTGGCGACAACGCCGGATGCGTTCATGGCAACAAGAATCTGACTCAATTCTCGATTTACGGCTTGGCTTTGCGATGGATAAAGCGAATCGATATCTGCAAGCACCTTCTTCGCTGTTTCTCCCGTCGGCACACCGTTTCTGGCAATGGAAACTTCAATCACCCGCAGCTTATTCAATAGCTGCTCTTCACTAAGCTTACTTGTGGAAATCTTAGTCAAGGATTCCATCAGGGCAGGCTGCTGCTCTGCGCCGCTCAATCGGGCCAAGGCGAGTAGAGCATTCAGAGCCGCGTCAGGCGACTTTTCTGCCAACGCCTTTTCTTGCCACTGCTTGAGCGGGTTTCGTTCGATAGCCATGCGAGCCGCATATCGAATATGGCGATCGCTGCTACCGAGGTGAGGCCAAGCGAATTCGACAGCAGCAGCGTCAGGCTTCACATTGTACGATTCCAATTTATGGCGTAGATCCCTCATTTCCTGACCACTCTTGTCGGCCAATTCGCTCTTGGCAATCGGCGATGCCGACTCATCTCCCTCATAGCTGACACGGAATAAGCTTGCCTGAGTGCTACGACCACCTATCGTGAAATACAGTGCTCCATCTTCACCGATAACGACATCGGTCAAGTTCAATGGCGTCTTGGGCCCTTTACCATGCAAGGACTTCGGGGCTACAAAGTTTTCGAACTTACCCGAATAGCTTGCTCCATCAGGAGTCAAATGTACCGCGATGAGTCGACCATAGGTCCAGTCGCAAATGTAAAAGGCCTTTTGATACTTGGCAGGAAATTTAGCGCCGGTGCCAAACACAACACCGGTAGGACATCCGATACCGATCGTTGCTGAGTAAGGCAATCCGTCAGGATAATACTCCGGCCACTTCGCAGTTCCTTCGCGGAAACCATTATCGCCCCCACGAACAGAATGAAAGACATGCACAGGACGATACCAGGGCGTTCCCCAATCCCATTCCATATCGCTATCGAAACCAAATAATTCACCTTCGGCATTGAAGTCGATGTCGTAGGTGTTGCGTTGCCCGGACGAGAACAATTCAATGTTCTTACCATCAAGGTCCATTCTCGCTACATAACCTCCTGGTGGCTTTGCTCCAGCTCCAAAGCCGTTCCCATCTTCCATTCGAGGCAGAGCTAAATCGTCGCCGTAATTTCTATGGGGTGAGCTTTGTGTCAAATCCTTCGGTAATGCCGTAAAGTTACCGCAGACTGCGTATAGCATGTTGTCCGGTCCAAGCACCAAACCGTGCGAACCATGTTCACCACTTCCTCCCGGCCACTCGCGGAGAAATTCCACATCATCGTAACTGCCGTTCCCTTTGGTATCTCGACAACGATACAGCGCAAACCCACGACTCCCATTGCCGCTGATGTACAACGCATCTCCCACGAATAACATCCCCATCGTCTCACTGACTGGGATGTTTAGAATTTCCTGCTTTGCAACCTTCCCATCCTCGATGGTGACACGTGTAATCGGCTGACCACCCTGCCCACCCAACAATAAACGCCCTTTAGGATCCTTGGCTAAGCAGATCCACGATCCATTTTTGACGGGATCTGCCAATAGAATATGTTCGACCTTAAAACCTGGAAGCGTATCAAGCAGCGCCGATGCATCACCGAAATCTAGGGGCTTGGGACCATTGGCTTCGTAGAAAGCTTTGACAATCACTAGCTCTTGGCCTTCCGGTGCAGCAATCTCTAAACGCTCTCCCTCATTGGCCTCGCTCTCGCGATCTTCGTTTCCGATGCGGTACTCAACACGAAGCTTCTTGGGGATACCTGGTGCGGTGTCACCAAAGGTGCCATTGCTCGCATCGATCACCAATTTGTTTTCCTTCACTGCAGCAGCCACAACCTTTGTGACATCGGTTCTCTCGTCAGCGATAACAGGAACAGCCAAATAGGCAAAAACTAATGCAAACAACGACAAGCGGGCATGCAGAGAAAAGAGTGCTGACATTTTCATAAGAGACTCATCTTCCTAAGTTACAGATACTGGGAACTATCCGAGTTTAAGTTGCCGTAAGTCGACAAGCTAGTACTGGTCACTTATTCCCGAATTTTGTCTAGTTATTTCAAAGAATTTTCTAGCCTAACCAATGAGACCAATACAGCAATCACCCGTTCCATCTAGGCAATCTTAAAGTGGCAGCAAGCAATCCGCCAACCAATACGACGATGCAACGAGAAATTGCCCTCCCACTCAAGACTTATCGCACAAAGCATGACCTTATAAAGATCAACGGCCGCTACGTCGTTGGTTCAGCCTGGTATTGGCTGACCAATCGACATCAACGGCCGTACGAAAGAGAGTCATTTGTTGCGCAGCTTCAACGATTAAGTTTTCCTAACAAGTCTGCACCTTGCGGTTTCGCAACATCCACCAAAACGTGGTGGCAGATAACATCACGCAAGGAATAAATATGACTCCGATAATCAACGATGAGCGGATGAAAGCGAGCACATCTGGACGAGGAACCGCTGTGATTGCATAAATGCATAACTCCAGCAATACATACAATAGGATGGCCAAAATAAACGCGGTGACATGAATCGCTCGACCACTGAGCATACCTCGTTTTTTAAGAAATAACATGATCGGCATCCAAATGATTCCAGCGATGAAATAAGAAGCGAGGACGCCGAGAATCAATGTAAGCACGGGCACCATCACAACACCGATCGGTGTACCTGGATCCTTCGGATCGCTGAACATTAACGCCACGCTCAGTACGATCAATACAATCAAGGAAAACAACAGTGGAGCGACCAAGGGCGCCACGAGAAACGCGAACCAAAGTTTGCTCGGGTTCAAATCCCGCATCTTGTCGTATTCACCTGCCAAGGCTGCTGGATTACCAAGTTGCTCGGAGGCCAATTTAAAAGCATCCGGCGGAGCGACCCCATCCTTTACAAAGACCTCAAATGCCTCAAACAAATGTGATTGAAACTCATCTAGCTCATCTGACTTAAAGTCACCCGACTTAGCCATAGTTCTGCGCCACTTAGTGATTTCTGAATTCAGGTTGAACATGGCAATTCCTTCCACAACTTGCTGAGCACACGATTGGTTAGCTGCCACTGCTCTCGCTGCTCCTGAAGCGCTTTCACACCCACCTTCTTGATGCGGTAGTAACGACGCTTCTTGCCCGATTCGACCACACGCCACTCCGACTCCACCAGTCCCTGCCCCTCAAGGCGACGCAACACCGGATAGAGCATCCCATCGGTCCACTCGATCTCATTGCCCGAAAGTGTCTTGATTTCCTGGATGATCGCATAACCATAACTCTCGCCACGGCTAAGCACCGACAAGATCATGGGAGTCGCAGAGGCTGCGACGAGTTCCTTCGATTGAGACATACCATCAGCTCCGATGCCCTTCCTACATTGCACTTCTATGTACATCGTACATAACAATGCAATGTAAGTCAATCAATTTCAAACTTTGACGGAAGGTTAGGCTTCAAAAAGATCTCTTCTTTTGGCACTCGCAGTCGCAACCATAAATTTAAGTTGGACTGAGCCTGAAAGATCGGGACCAATGGGAACAGAATTTCGTTTCGAACAGATGCGAGCGATCGTGCAATCTTCTTTCGAGCCAAGTGAATCGGTGATCGACATCACCGCGCATAAAAATGAAAAGCTTCACTTGAAAACTAGAGAGCGAAAACGCTACCCCGACCAACACCAAACATCTGAATTCCTCGACGATGCCAAGCTGCTTAGTTCTAACCTAATTGCGATGGCTTGCTCCGCGAAATTACTTGCTTTGCGGATAGCAGAGCGTTGGATACTGAACGCCGGAAAGTTTACCACCCAAAAATTTGGTGTGCCGTCTTTGAATAACAGCCAGTTCGCATTGCCTCACAATTTGCGATACAAAAGCAAATCGTCCCCGCCAACAACGAGATCTCTCGAACGCAGGTTCATTGAATGCCAAACTGAAACAACCAACGGCAGTTGCTTAGCATTGCTATCATCCCCAGTTCTCGTTTCAAAGATTCGATTGAATCGGCAAAATGAGTAGTCCGTGGAATTCCGTTAGTTTCGCCTGTTACTTATTAAGACTTCTTCATCCTTTCATTACGAAACTGTTAATTTCCTGAGATGGAACGCCGATAGCCGTTGATAACTTGTAGCGGTTGTATCGATTTATCCGGCTTTAGAGGCCAGCGAATTGCTATCTATTGCCGTTTTCACGGAAAGATCTCATCGTGGCTAACTCCTCACACGGCAAGGGACTGTACTTCGTAGAGCACTTCACCATCCGACCGCTCGTTATATTCTTTCTTCTTGCAAGCTTTCACACCGTTGCGATTGCGCAAGAACGATTCAGTGGGAATCCTGTACTCGTTGAAGCTATCAACTATCCGAACGAACTCCAAGAGCCTCCCGTCTCCGATCCGATGGCGGATTTACTAGAAAGACTTAAGCAATCTGAGGAGAGAATAGCCGATCTGGAAAAACTCGCAGCGGAAATGGAGCCTCCATCGGACAAGTCAGAAGAGAAAAAATCGGAGGAGAAGAAACCGGAAGAGAAAAAGGAAGAGAAGAAGAAGGAAAAAAGCTGGTTCGAAAAATACAAGTTATCCGGCTATACGCAATTCCGTATCAACGAAGTGGTTGCCGAGGATCCAGAGTCTGCGCCGGCGATGCATAACGGAGACGGTTCAGTAGCGGAAAACAATAGTTTTCTGATTCGCCGAGCACGTTTAGTCTTCGAAGGCGAAGTAACGGATCGAATCTATATTTACTTTCAGCCAGACTTCGCGGCCTCGGTACCCAACAGTCCTGATGCGAATCAGTTTGTTCAAATACGCGACTGGTATGCTGACTTGCATTTCGACGAATCTAAGGTCTACCGTATACGCGTCGGGCAATCGAAGATCCCCTATGGCTGGGAAAACCTGCAATCGTCGCGAAATCGCCTTCCGCTTGATCGTAATGACGCTTTCAATAGTGCGGCTAGAAACGAACGCGACCTCGGGGCTTTTTTCTATTGGACACCGGAGTACGCGCAGGACTTTTTCAAAAAAGCAGTGGACGATAACCTAAAAGGCTCAGGTAATTACGGGGTTTTTGGGATTGGTTTTTATAATGGTCAGGGTGGATCTTTTCGCGAGCAGAACGACAACCTTCACTTTATCACTAGGCTGACACTTCCCCACACTTTTAGTAATGGCCAAATGACCGAAGTTGGCGTGCAAGCATATACAGGAAACTACACGGTGCTCAGTGCTCCAATCAGCCCACTGGGAGTAGGTGCTACAAGTCGCCCGCTGGGAACCCTAGAACGTGGTAATAGTGAGGGAATTCTCGATCAGCGTATCGGCGCGACCTGGGTCTATTACCCACAACCGTTAGGATTTCAGACCGAATGGACCGTAGGGCGTGGTCCAGGGCTCAATGACGCTCAAACCGAAGTTGTCGATCGTCCATTGTATGGCGGTTATGCGATGACCATGTATCGTTATCAGTCCAAGTGTCACGGAGAATTTTGGCCATTTTTCAGATGGGCGTTTTACGACGGCGGTTACAAGTCCGAGCTAAACGCTCCGATGGTGAACATCAGCGAATTCGAACTGGGGCTGGAATGGCAAATGACCAAGTATCTGGAATTGGTTTCGATGTATACCTGGACCGAGCGTACCAATACCCGTGCGATCAATTTAGCAAACACGCCTTCGTATGAACAATTCGATGGCGATCTCATGCGATTTCAATTGCAAGTACGTTACTAGTTATTGCTATTTAGTATCTTAAAACGAAAACCTTTTACATCGCTGTCTGACCAGATTACCACTTTTCCAATCCACAGATGCAATCGCTAACTCGGACAAAGGTCTTCTACAGGCAGCACACGATTTAACTGGAAGTCCGATCGTCGTCTTTGCAAAAATCATTTAACGATTTAGGCCATTGGCAAGCTTCTACAATACCGGCATCGCGATTGAAAGCTTGAACTCTTTTCGGATACCGATGAAGCCATGAATACGACGATGTTTTGCGCAATATCGCTAAGCCTTATTGTCGCCGGTGGCATTTTTTCTTGGAAGTCGTTAACTCGGGCTGGTTATGAATCGGCCGAATATAAAGTTTTGGACTCGGAGGGACAGTTCGAAGTCCGTGAGTATCCTGACTTGATGATGGCTGCCGCGACGACTCAACTCGATGCCCAAGGTCGCGATGGCAGTTTCATGAAATTGTTTGGTTACATCAGCGGCGCAAACACGCAAGGTGAAAAGATCGCCATGACAACACCTGTCTTTATGGAGAACCAAGACGCGGGCTCGCGCGTGCAGATGGGTTTCGTCATGCCCAAAGATGTGGCACAGAAGGGAGTCCCTAATCCTACTGAATCAAAAGTTCAAATCCGAAAGCGAGCCGGTGGCCGCTTTGCAGTAATTCGCTTTTCCGGCCAACTCAATACTAACACAGCCGAGAAAGCGGAAGCGAAATTACGCGAATGGATGAAGAACAAAAAGCTCGTCGGCGACGATTCGGCTCCTGGTAGCGGAGTAGAAACCGCCGGCTACGACCCTCCATTCACCCCCGGCCCACTGCGCCGCAATGAAGTTCTCATTCGCTTAGAAACAGGCAAGGGAAACTCGAATCCAAACCAATAAAACGTCATCTCGAATGACGGAGGGCAATTCCTTCAACTATAACAGAGTTTAGCTTACTAGATTTCTTTACTGTTTATCTAACAGGTAGTAACCTAGAGCTCAAATATGCGATTGCAACCAAGAGTAGTTGAAGCTCAGAGATGCTCGTACCTTACCTTTCCAAATTGTCAGTACTTTTATTCGGCGTTCTAATCCAAATGGCCGTGCTAAGTTCTGTAGCCGCCGAGCCGTTTCTTGATAAGTCGATTTTGTTTACCGAAAAAAGCGATGGGTTTTCGGTGTACCGGATCCCTGGAATTGTGGTTACTGCGAAGGGGACGGTGCTGGTCTACTGCGAAGCTCGTAAGCTGCGTGAAGCGGATCGAGGTGAAATCGAAATTCATTTGCGCCGCAGCGTCGATGGTGGAAAGACTTTTTCACCTGCCATGCAAGTTGCACACCTGGGGACCCGACTTCCACGAAATCCTCATATTCCCGACAGCAAAATCGGTAAAGATCTCGGAGGCCCCGACGAACAGACGGTCAACAATCCCGTCGCCATCGCCGCTCGCGACGGCACCGTGCATTTGATCTACTGCGTCGAATATTACCGCGCTTTTCATATCTCCAGCTCAGATGACGGAATCACTTGGACCGCGCCGAAAGATATTACCTCGGCTTTCGACAAACTCAAATCAGAAATCGACTGGCAGGCAATCGCCACGGGTCCAGGTCATGCTATTGAACCTGAAAGCGGTCGTCTCTGTGTTCCATTCTGGATGGCCAACTACGAAAAATCATCTAAGCTTAAAAAAGGGGTCGCTACCATCTACAGTGACGATAGAGGTAAAACTTGGTTAGCGGGTGAAATGGCAATACGCGACGCGGGTGAGCCCAATATCGCTCGACTCCAAGATGGAGGCGTACTGCTCACAGCGCGTAACTCTCGGCCCGAAAATCGCAGACTCGTCAGTCGCAGCCCTGATGGAGCGACCGCTTGGAGCGAGCCTAAACTCGTTGAGGAATTGCTCGAGCCAGGATGCATGGCGGGAATATGCGAACACCCAGGTACGACATCCCTTCCTGGCCCCCTTCTCTTATTCTCCAATCCTAACACCACCGATCATGAGCATTCAGCTCGGCGGAATGTCACGATCAAACTGAGTCGCGACGGCGGAAAAACTTGGCCTATTTCTAAACTGCTACAACCAGGCCCGAGCGCTTATAGCGACCTAGCCGTGCTGCCAGATGGTACCATCCTATGCTTCTATGAAAATGGTACCGATACTCCCAAGATCAAACGCAAGCGAGATTGGGCTTACGCGAATCTCACTCTCGCCCGATTCAATCTTGAGTGGCTGATAAGTGAAATGCCGTAAACAATGCATAGAATTCAGACACGCAGCTAAGAACCTTCGGTACCGCACACAAACTGATTTCCGAAGGCTCTTGGCATTTACTTAGGCCATTGTGCTCGAATCGTGTCGTCGACGACTGGAGCTTTTCCGAACTTGCGAGTATCAAAGTGATGACACTTCACGACACCCTGGTATTTCTCTTCGATATAAGTAAATCCAACTTTAAGCGCCCCCAAGACTTTGGAGTCTGTCGACAAAGAAACATCGACAGCTTCCCCTGTAAGGTGACGGGATAAGCTGCCTGCAATCGAAATCACTTTCGCATTGAAGTCTTGTCGAGCTTTTGTTTTGCTCGCAGCGGAAGCGGTCGCTGAATGGGCTAGGTTATAAAATCCATCTAGTTCTTTTCGAACCGACTCGTTTTGCTGCAGGTAGGAGTAAATCTTTCCTCGGTCAAGATGCTGGGGCCAACCTCCCCACATCGCATCCGCCTGCTCGCTCGCACTTCGCTTACCTGAAGTTACGTTAATCGTCTTACCATAATGGCTCGCTACGGCATCAAGGTACTTGATAATGTCTGCATTCACGCCGGCTGTTTTCCCAGTAACTTTGCTCCCCCCGGGGACAGATGAACCTGCCGCAGTTCCCCCCAACGCTTTAAAAGTAGCTCCACCGGGATCCACTCGCCCGTCTGGTGTTGGCATACCAACAACGCGACGCTGAAATTCTTGGATTGCAGCGATAGTTTTAGCACCCATTACACCATCCTCACTCAAAGACACCATTGGAGTAAGTCTTGCAATCTGCGCGTTCAAAAGTTTCTGAACAGTTTTTACGTCTTGTGGAAGATTAGCATCGGGGGTGCCGGCAGGAACTTTGCCAACTGGACGACTGATGCTAACCATAACGCAACTCCTATCGCTCTATTTGAAACCGGACAAACATAATCGACGTCAACTCTAGCCATACTCAACTTCCAAAGTTTTCGTTGGAACCGCGTACAAGTTGCGAATTTTCTCCTATTTTTTCTTTAAAACCTCTAATGGAGAAATTTACTGAACCTACGTTTTCTCGACTTCATGAAGCCAGTCAGCAACTCCTACCAGATTACCGTTTTTGCTATTTCTTAACTTCAAACACGGCAACCACTTTTCCACCACTGAGAAGGTCTAGTTGATTATCCTTAACATGAAAACTATCGACCGAAGCCAACGCTTTAGAAAAGCGTTGTTCCAGTTCCATTTTCTCTGGTTCTCCTGCTATCCGAGTACTGGATAATTGACCAAGAGTCACACTTTGGTTACCGATCAGCGCATAAGAACCAGACAAGCGGTTCACTCCTCCGAATATGGAGAGCTTGCCCCGTTCGAACTTCATCGTGGGTGGTTCGGAAGTATCTATAGCTTCACCATCAAGCATCACTAGAGTCCACTCTTTGCCTGCGGCTTGATTCACTTCAGACATATCACAAACATGGGCTCGCCATCTGTAAGACATACCCTGACTCTTCTCGGGAACCGTCGGTTTTGGCGAATCGGCTCGCGCTGGATAGATAGTCACACCGTTCTTGATCGTTTCTAAAACTTTGACATTCTTGATCTCGGCAGGATCAATTTGAACTGGATCTCTATCGAGAATAACAAAGTCAGCAAACTTCCCAACTTCCAAGGTTCCTTTTATCTGCTGCTCATCGTACTGCTCAGCGGCCCAGACTGTCATGCACTTCAAGCCTTCATACGGGGAGACGCGCTGGCCTTGTCCAACGACGACCCCAGAGCGAGATACTCGATTGACAGCCGACCATAACATGGTCATTTGATCGAGAGGAGCGACAACAGAGTCTGTGTGATTGGTTGGACGAAGTCCTGCATCGATCGAATCGCGCATCGGGCTGATGTACATAGTTTGCTCTTTACCTCGATTCGCCGTGTGAGCATCAGCAAAATAAAAAGTATGCAAGGTATAGAATGATGGTCTCATCTGATACCGAACCAAATTTGCGATCTGATCCTTGCGCAAGAACTGAGCATGAATGATCGTAACATTCCAACGACGATCGAAGTCTCCACCTCGAGCTAACTCGTAGGACTTGAAGAAGGCATCGATGGCTGCATCTCCATTGCAATGCACATTGAGGGGGACTCCCATCTGGTATACCTTTTTGATCATTTGATCGGCTAAATCCAAGGGAAAAGTCGGTTCGCCTCGCCAATCCTTTTCTCCTCCTGGGCCTCCCGTCAAATAAGGTGTTGTAAAAAAGGCCGTTCGTCCTTGCGGCGACCCATCCAGCGTGATTTTTACGCCCCCGACTTTCAATCGGTTTTCATATTTACCCCATGAACTCAATGGGTGCTGCGCGACGATCTTGTCAACATCGGTGATGAATGGGAAAGCGATAATGTCGATCAAGTTGGCTCCAGCCTCACTTGCCCGCTTCATCGACTCGAAGTGCGATAAATGAGTTGCACCCTCATGCGCGGTAGTAATCCCCGTCTCTGCATAGAGCATTTGCCCCGCCCTGGTCCATTCAATCTCCTGCTCCGCAGTCATTGGCTCAGATTGCTCAAAGACCGGCAGAAAAGCTGTCTCCATGATCAATCCCCACGGCTCATCACTACCCGGCTTGCGAACCATAATTCCACCTGGCGGAGTCTTTGTCTCTGCACTGATCCCGTACTTCTTTAAAGCGAGACTATTTAAAACTCCACCATGCATCGAAACATGGTCGACTCGTACAGGATTATCAGGAAATGCTTCGTCCAAATCGCCGCGGTTCAAGAGCCTACCCTTGGGCATCACGGTATCGTCATAGCCGTAAGCCATGATCAATTCCCCTTTCGGGATTTTTCGCTCTGCTGCAAACCTCTTCAACTCGGCGATGATACTCGGCACATCGCTTCCTGGCCCTGACGGAGGTGCGTACAACTTGCACTGATTGGCGACTAGAAGTGAATTAATGTAGTGGCTGTGCGCGTCGATAAATCCTGGCAGAAGAACCTTACCTTCCAGGTCTATCAATTTCGTTTTCTCCCCTTTCAGCCGTAACGCAACATCTCGGCTGCCAACATACAAGATCTTTCCTTCTCCAACCGCGATTGCCTCAGCATAGGTAGGCTTATCGCTTGACATGGTCAAAATGGAACCACCCACATAAATCGAATCTGCGGACTGCCCCCACACAACAGAGCCAGAGAGTACTACGACGAGAACAATCAAAGCAGAATTTTTTATTACCGGCTTCATTACCATTCCAAATCTTGATGACATTGAACAGAATCAACTCTTACACGGACAACACTCGCAACGTTCTCTCGTAAGAACTTTGGTATTCTTCTAGACAATCGCCGTTCACGATTATTTTGATTTAGCTCCGAAGCTTTTGGCAATGGCTGAACTTACTTGTCGAAAACAAACGATACACAGACTCTAACGTTGACTCGACTCACTTCATGATCGTTGCAGCACCTTTACTCATGAAACGGCGGGATCGAATCAAAGCAAAGGTTTGTGATCTAACCACTACCACCCTCGATTCACACTGATTAACACTCACATCTTGCTGACTGACTAAACAGAGTTTGGCACACTTTCATCTTAACACAACGCCTGAACCGCCGCATTCACAGACTACTGAGTTCCTACGCTTACTAACGAGATCAGCGCCGAAATTTTAATCCCGCGAATCGGCCTGTACCGGCAATCATCCAGCACCATACTCCCGACACCAATAGGATACGACGCGTTTCCAGACACGCCTCCTAATTCCCTGGCGAACGAACATGCTCGGTGAATCAGAGGAAATCGAGCAAGGAGTTTCAATCTTTACCCCTTAATCAGTTTTCAACTTGCCAGGGAAAAGCAATGCTTCGCCTGTTTCACAGGAAGACTTACCCCCAACCGCTTACGATGCCAGGAGCTATTAGGCCAAATCAGGGCTAACTAATCGCGCATCTTGATTTGACCTACCTAGATCGTTACGCTAATCGCCACTGCATCACTGCTTTCTTTTCTTGTTTCTGATAGACACTCGTTTTTCGTATGTCGCTCAAGCAAACTTCTGATAATTGGCCAAGCTGCGATAGAGATGCCTCTTTCAGTAATTCCCCAGAGACTGAGACTATTGATGAAGCCGCTCGACCACGAGAACTAACGCTGTCATTAGAGCGTCCAGCAACTACGGTTAAGCCAGTTCAGATTCGCTGGCGTTACGCCATTTCGATTCCGCTGATTCACGCTTTAGCATGCTTGGCATTTTTCCCATGGTTCTTTAGTTGGACAGGAGTCGTTCTCTGCTTTCTAGGCCTCTATGTCTACAGCACTCTGGGGATCAACATTGGCTACCACCGTCTGCTAACCCATCGTGGCATGAAGGCGCCGAGATGGTTCGAACACACTTTGGCGATACTGGGCGTCTGTAATCTCCAAGACACTCCAGCGTGTTGGGTTGCGATGCATCGAATCCATCATCAACATTCTGACGACCAGCCCGATCCGCACAGTCCGTTGGTCACTTTCTTGTGGGGCCATTTCGGTTGGTTGATGATCGAAAACCGTGACTTTACCAATGTGATGGATTACCAGCGTTACACTCGCGACCTTCTTAAAGATCCGTTTTATATGACACTTGAACGCAATTGGAATTGGCTCAAAGTCTATTTCGGCGTTGCCTTACTCTATCCCCTCATCGGTTTCATCATCGGCTGGCTATCGCGTGAAAACGTTTGGGCTGGAGTACAGTTCGGCTCCAGCTTGCTTGTTTGGGGCGTCTTCGTGCGAACAGTCTTAAGTTGGCATATCACTTGGAGCGTAAACTCCGCAACACATACCTGGGGCTATCGCAATTACGAGACGAAAGACAATAGTCGCAATAACTGGCTCGTGGGGCTATTGGCCAATGGCGAGGGATGGCATAACAATCACCATGCTGACCAACGCGCCGCCGCGCACGGACACAAATGGTGGGAGCTTGACGTCAGTTGGCTAACCATTTTAGCCTTTGAAAAGCTGGGACTTGTCACAGATGTCGTCCGCCCGCGTACTTGGACAAAAAGTGGCAGCGATTAGTGAATCGCTCAGATGGCCACGCCCAATGCTTCGCGATTCAACTGTAAAACGATCGTCATCTGCATTTAAATCTTGTGAGCAGTCGTAAGTTCCCTCTTTTCGGGCGGACAGTTTGCTTGGCTTTCGGATGGATTCGTTAGCGGCCTTAGCCGCATTGGTTGCCCAGAAACGCGGCGTGTCTTGGGGATGATCCGTAAGCCGTGAGTAGTCCGAAAGAACCGCTTATGCAGCACCTCTGGCCCCAAAAACACATCTTTCGAACTACTTTACAATAAGGAAGTTCTTTTTAGTGGGTTCATTTCAATAATCTGAAAACATACCATCTTATCTTGTATCGCTGGCTGACGACGTCTGAACCACATGCCCAGATAAATCAACCCCGCTCGCCGACTGAAGCCGGCAACGCTACAGGCTGCGCAATCGGATTACGCAATCCGTTACTCTTCCATTATTACCTCATCTGTGTTGAATCCAGTGGGAATGGAACTAATCTGGAATTCCATGATACGAACTCCATTACGTGTTATGGAAGACTAGTATTCAACCGTAACGAAATGTGCGATCCACTATGGCGGGCAAAAAAAAGAAACGGACTACCCTTCACTTGGCTGAAGTCGCACAGCCATCTAAATCACGAATCCAAGCATCAACTCTTGTTCCTGTAACCAAAGCCTCTCTTCACCAGCATGCCTGGCAGATTGCGGGGGCAATCACCGTTCTTCTGATAGCTACTCTCTTCTTGTACGGTAGAGTATTTTTTGAATTGGAATATCGTTGGCGCACGGAGGCAGACTACTCTCACGGATACCTCATTCCCATTCTTTGCCTAGGATTGCTGTACGCTCATCGCGACAAATTCCCTGGATTCGAAGTGAAATTCCATTGGATGGGGCTAGCGTTATTGCTGTTGGCCGGAATGATGCGAACGATCGGCTATCTCTTCTTCATGGAATTTCTCGAGGCATGGTCATTCATTCCATGGCTCGGAGGCTGCATCGCACTGTTACTGGGACCACGAGCGTTTTGGTGGGCCGCACCTTCATTAGTATTCCTTGTATTTATGGTTCCACTCCCGTACCAAATCGAGAATCTACTAAGTTGGAAATTACAATCATTGGTAACGATTCTTTCCGCCTCGATACTTCGCATTCTCGGATTTCCTGCTGTATCCGAGGGTCACACGATTTGGATCGGTCAGTCGCAAATGTTAGTCGAGGAGGCCTGTTCAGGGCTTAGGATATTTGTCGGCATGGCAGCCTTCGGATTCTTCTGGGCAACTCTGATACGAAGAGCTTGGGTTGACAAACTCGTCGTCATTGGGTCGGTCATACCTTTGTCGATCATCGCTAATTGTGTTCGAAGCGTTCTCATATGCATTTCGTATTACTGGTTTGATGGTCGACTAGCGCACCTGATACACGACTGGGCAGGAGTCTTAATGATTCTCTTAGCAGCACTTCTCGTGTGGTTTGTAAAGGAGTTCTGGGAGCGTCTCTTTCGTCCGGTGTGGGTTTACATTCCCGCGAACCGTTCTTCGGCACATTAATCCGAACGGTCTTGCTGAAGTAAAACACCTTTTTGTTGTGAATCCTCACAAGTAAAAAACACTCATGAGTCGTATATTACCTAAAAAATCGGTTTCACCAGGAACTGATCCCTGGCAAGAACTTCCTTTCGATCCTTGGCTGATCGTAGCGACCATTCGTCGAAACTGGTTGTGGGCAGCACCTGTGGGAATGGCCATTGCAGGATTGGTATCAGGATTTGTTTATTGGACCTTCGTGCCAGAGTATCTGGCGTCACACCTTCTGGAAGCAAACAGGGATTTCGTCGTATTCCAGGGAATCATTCAAGGTCCTTCTGAGTTGTTGCAAAACGAACGGCCTTTGATCGAAAACCATCTTGTGCTTTCTCCTGTACTGGCTGATGCGAAAATCTGCGAAGCGCCCAGTCTCCGAGACGTTCATACCCGAGAGATGAACATTCGCCGTAACCTAAGCTTAAGCGATGCAGGGTCGCGAACATTAATGCGTATCTCTTACCGCGATACGGACCCTGTGGCCGCAGCTAACGTTTGCAATGCGATTGCCAGATCTTACTTGCAACAGCGGCAGCGTTTCGATGACCGACGTATATCCGATCTTGAAAGTTGGCTTCAACCTGCCTTGAAACTGTGGCAAACCGAGGTTGAGCAGCATCGCGAACGAATCGTCAGCCTCAGTAAGCAAGCAAAAGGGTTCGATCCGTTTCAGGAGACGACTCGTCTTAACAGCGATACAACATACCTCACAACCCTACGCGATGAGTTGACTTCTCTGCGATCGAGCGAAGCCGTATTAAACGCCGAACTCTTGATGCTCAAAGATGCCCTCTCAAAACCGGATGAAAACGTGCCGATTGATATCGATCCAATGGAGTTCGATGCGTTACTGAAGGAAAATGAAGATGTAAAACGCCTCACTCAGTTACTCGATGAAAAGAATGACGAAATGAGGATGATGGAAAAATCCGACCTCGTCAGAACTCGACAGGGTTGGTACGACTCACTTAAGGGAGACGTTGGTAAGCTTGAAAATGAATTAAGCACAACCAAATTGGCCGTCCGCCCACAAGTCATCACCCGATGGCGAGAATCAGCCGTCGTCGCTAAAACCGCTGAGCTAACACGCATCAGCACACGTCGAGACGTTATCGAGTCTAACTACAAAGCTGAGGAAGAGCGACTTTCCACGTTCGCGGGCGAAACTGCCGAGTTGTACTTCGCTCAGCAGAATTATCTTCAAGCTCGCAACATTCTCGAGAGGCTTAATGAGCGAACCGCTTCCCTCCGAACCGAGCGACAAAAAAGTAGTTCTATCCAAACGCTAGCCGAAGCTAAGCCACCAACCGTACCTATCGAATCCATTCCGTGGAAGAAGATTATTATCTTTGCAATCGCCGCTTTCACTGTTCCTTTTGGGTTCGCCTTTCTTGCCGAATTGCAAACAAAACGCATATCCAACTCGGACGTTTTGGATGGTGGAAATGACCTACCCGTTCTCGGCGAAGTCGCTCTGTTACCAAGTCGCTCTATGTCAACCAAGAAACAGAGAGCTTACAACGAGAGCATTGATAGCTTGCGAGCAAACTTTGTTTTTACTCAATCCGAAAATACAAAGACCATTGCGATCTGTAGTAGCATGCCCCGTGAAGGCAAGAGTACCCTCGCTTCTCATCTAGCTCTTTCTTTATCGAGATCTGGTCACGGGCCTGTCTTACTGATTGACGCTGACCTACGTAGCCCAGATCAACATCATCTGTTTGCGATACCAATGTCAGCTGGACTCGCTGGCGTACTTACTAACAGCGTCACCCTAGCCGATGCAATTAATACGTCCATGGGAGATGATCTCCATATCCTACCCGCTGGTCAGATTCGCAGAGATCTTAGCAGGGTCATTAGGCGGGAACGGATTGAGCAGTTTATGCAAGAAGTGAAGGGTAGGTATGAATTCGTGATCATCGATACCGCTCCAGTACTAGCGGCCAGCGAAACACTCTCGTTTGCTTCCATCGCCGATGGCGTTCTACTTTGCACCCTGCGAGACGTAAGTCGTCAGGATCACGTCCAACGGTGCTTAAAACGATTGGAGTTGTCGGGCGCGAAAGTCTTGGGAACCGTGTTCAGCGGAATTCCTGTGCGACAGTATCACTATCGATACGGCGACTACCGATATGCTCAGTCCTTCGACAACAACCCATCATCAACTGAGTTGGAAAACATCTGATTGATTTAACGACAACGTCGCGAATGAACAAAATACATCGCATCTAGGAAAACCTGCTGAAGCATGTCAGTCACTCCCGATCTTGAACAAATAAGCGAACAAGCACAAAGCTCTCCTGAGAACGGACAAAGTCAGGTTTTCTTGAAAGAGGTCGAGGCTGCGCTCAACATCGACAACCGTCAGGTAAAGTCGAAAATTCGTTGGGAATGGAACCTTCCATTACTCTTGACCACTTTAGCCATTTTGGGATTGAGTACCATCATTGGCGTCCTGATTCATTCCTATCAAGCGAAACGAGTCGCAGAGGGACTGTCTAATCTTGCCAAGAAAGCGATGGCAGAAGAGGATTACACCACAGAAATCAAATGGCTCAATCAGCTGGTAACATTTGATTTCCGCTACGATCGTGCTTTAGAACGATTAGCGATCGCTACCAACAATTCAGTTGACTCTCCATTGAAGGTAGATCAAGCGCGACAAGCTCTAATGCGTGCTTTAACCACGCTTGATGAAGCCGAGGATGCTGAAAGAATTCAGAAGTTACGGCGATTGCTGATTCAACGATTACTAGAGATGCCCGCTACGTGGGCTCCCGAAGCAGAAAAACAGGTGATTTTGCTGGATGCCAACCAAGACGATCCTGAGGCGATTCGTTGGCTAGCGCTCAGCTTATTCATCCAAGTAGAGAATGGCGAATGGAGAGCACGCGACAAGTCACGATATGACAAGAATAAGGATTATTGGAATTGGATGAGTCGCCAAAACGTTGGCCATGTCCTAGAAGCCGCCGAGGCGATCAATCCAGAGGCAATCGATCTGAAGATCGCGCTACTCAGCAGCTACGTGGAGAGACCCCAGCTATTCGATACTCCAATCACAAACGAGTCGAAAAAGGAATTTAGTGTAAAAGCTTCGCGAGTCGTCGAAGACCTGAAAAAGTATGATGACGGAAGGGCTCAATGGGCAGCGATCGCTTTCACCGAGAAAATTGATAAGCAGAAGTCGGAGTACCTCCTCAAGACGCTAACTAGTGATGCAGTCAAGCGACTAAAAAGCCCCCCTGTCGCCATCCTGCGGGAGAAACGAAAAGACATCCGACCAGCCATGCGGTATTGGGATATGACCATCGCGATGTCTCAAGCTGCCAAATCGGCCCAGGCTGGCGATTTTACTGAGTCCGATGCGCTCTACCAAAAGCTGCTTGAGGTTGAAGCAGGACAACTGCCAGAAACACAATACGCCGATCTTCATCTTCAATTTGCGCGTTCGCTCTGGCAACGGCAACAATCACAATCAGCACTCGAAGTACTAGCCAAAGGCTGTAAAGACTCCAGCTTCACAAGTTCTCTTGAACTTTGGGAATTGATTGCCGTCATTCAATCCAACCAGGGAACTAAAGAACAAGCAACCAAAGCGATTGATGATCTCAATCAGGCCATTCAAAGCGCGCGTGATCTCTATTTAGCTTCGCCTATTCGTGATAATGTCCGTGAACAAGAACTTAAGAAACTAGCCAGCATCCGCTGGAATGCAAACCTTTTGAAGTTCCAGTTGGATCTTCGATCCAACACGCAATGGACGACGATCCAAGAACTTGAAAAACTACTTCAATCGCAACAGGACATTCCTGCATCTCTTAAGTTTCAGGCCAAAATACTTTTGGCAAGTACCTACAACCGTCTAGGTATGTGGGATCTTGAAGCGAATACCCTGGAAGATTCCTTGTCTTTCCTTCCAGATGACAAGCAATTTCGCAAAAAAGTTGCTCAGTCTTGGTTGAGAGCTGGTTCTCTAGCTCGAGCGGAAACGCAATTGCGACTTGCGGATGATGGGAGTTTCGATGACTCGCTTCAGCATCTTCAAGTTATGATCGGTATTCAGCAAGTCTTGCCACCTTCCTTGCGACAAATGGATCGCGTACGGCAACTAAGCACCCAAACCCAGCAAAGACTCGCCGCGGAAAAGAATGCTGGGAAAGAGAATGATAAGGCTTGGGTATTCGAGCTCATCGAGACTTCCCATGTCATTGATTCCCTCGAATCGAAAAAATTTGAATTTAGCGTCGAGGGCAAGAAACCATTCCAACGTTTGATCAAGACCTACCCAGATAATTTAGAACTTCAAGCAGTCGCTGCTCAAACCTTCTCTGCTCAAGGCGATTTCGAGACGGCATCGCTGGCTTTAAGTAATCTGGAGAGACACAAAGAGAAATCGCCTGAAATCTGGTTGACAACCAACCTTCGAATTCTCCTGACAAGAAAACAGTACACTCAAGCAAAAGAATTCATTCAGAACGCGACCACGGATAAACTTCTCCCTGAACAAACCTTGCATCGACTAGCGGCCGATGCTTACTTCGAAGCGGGTGATCTCGAGAGTTCATGTGAAATACTCCTAAAAAGTAAAGAGAGCGATGATACTTCGTACCTCTTCACCCTAGCTAATCAACTTTTGCAATTGACTCTGGAGCAAGAGCGACAAGCAGATAGAGCACCGGTCCTAGAAGGCTTCACCGCAGAACTTGAAAAGATAGCAGCTAAAATGCGCAAGCTGGATGGCGATCAAAGCCTCTTAGTAGCTTACCTTGACGCCGCTTTGCTCTTGAAGTCGGCCAGACAGAATGGGAAATCAGAAGAGTTTGATCAAGCAACTCGACTGATCGTCCGTGTTCTCGACATGCGCCCTCGTTGGATCGACGCACTCAGACTTGCGGGCGACATACGTGCAGCGGCAAAGGATCCTGAAGAAGCAGTCGTTTACTACCGACGCGCTCTGACCGAGGGTGATTTGCGCGTTGCTACTGTTTTTCTGCTGGCCCAACAACTGAGTCAACTCGGTAAATTCGGTGATGCTGAGATTGAGTTTCAACGCATATCCCATTTATCCCTTGCCAGCCGAGCCCTTTCCGATTTTGCTGTTTCTCTCGAACAGAGCAAAGGAAACGATTTCAAAGCTCTTGAACTTGCACGAACTGCTTCAGAGCGGCATCCCGAGGATTCTGCCGCCTGGTTGCTTAATGCCTTGGCGGCAGCACGGAAATACTCTTTCGCAGAGCCCCCAGACCTTGCACTGCTCGATGAAGCGGACAGGTGCTTTGAAAAAGCCAATGAGCTTGCCAAGGGTTCCGATCCTGCGATTTGGATTGCTCAGCTTCGTTTCACTTCGCGTTATCGTTCGCCAGAATACACCGAATCCCTCATCGAAAAAATGCAATCGAGCTCGCTTACGGAAAAATCACGAGGACTTCTTAGCGCCCAAGCGTACGGAGGACTTTACAGATACAGCGAGGCCATAGAAGTATTAATTGCGACTGCCCAGAAATTACCTTATGACGTCGACGTCTTGCTCGCCCTTTCAGATGCCTATCGCTTTAACGGTCAACCTACTCAGTCATTAGAAAATCTGGATAAGGCTTATCGCTTGAATCCTCGCAGGAGCGATATCGCTAGATCACTGGCCGTTCAACTGGCGACCAACGTAAAAGATGGAAATGCCAATAATTGGTCGCGAATCGGCACTATCGTCGAGGGTATCGACGCTGAAAGTGCCGATGCAAGAAAATTGTTTTACGCTTTTCTCTTGTCGACGAAAGGTTCCGAGGAACAGCGTGAACAAGCTTTGACATCGCTTGGTCAACTCCTACTCAGCAATGACAAGTCCGTTGTCGAGGATGCTATTCGCCTCTCAATCAGTATTCATCGGCGATTTTGGGAAGAGGCCAATGAATCACAGCAAAAAGATCGAATGCTATCGCGACAGAAAGAGATTCAGCGACTTTTTGACATTCTTTGGGGTACGCCCGAACGACTTTCGTTAGTCAACGACCTCTATCAGCATGCTGACTTTTTATTGCAAATTGGCGAGACTGACCGCGTCCTTCCTTTGATAGAGGAATTTTCTCGAATCGCGCCAACCAGCCCGCTGTTACTGAACCTTCGCTTTCAAGTTGCGATATCAACCGGTAAAACGGACCGAATCGCCGACGATGTGCGACGCTGGATGGGCGATGCGCAAGAGAAGCGGAACGCCCCACTACTCGCTGAAGCAGGAAGACTACTTTCAGAAAAAGGATTTTATGATGCTGCTGTTCCCTATCTTGAAGCAGCTTATAAAATCGATTCTCAATGGTTGCGTCCCTTGGTTGTAGGCTTATCGCGAGCAGGAAAGATTGATGATGCCCTGAATCGCTGCATCGACAGATACAAAGCGCAACCCACTGCCGATGCCGCATCGATCTTAGCTGACTTAGCGATTCTCAGTGTGGGCCGCTCTCCGCTTGAGCCATCCACAGAGCAATTGATCGACGAAATAATCCTAAGATTTCCCACTAATCCAAAGTTATTGGAATTGGTCGGCACATTACGATTGTTCCAGCAACGTTATCAGGATGCTTTTTTGCTTTTAATCAGAGCCGAAAAACTAGCTCCACAGAGCGTAATCACGCTGAATAATTTAGCGATTGCAGCATCTGAGATCCCTGGTCGGGAACGAGAAGGTCTAGCGCGTATCGAAAGAGCCATTCAGCTCTATGGAAAAACCCCCGATCTCCTGGATACTCTTGGCACTGTCCAACTCGCATGTGGACAGGCTGCTCAATCAGAAACCAACCTAACAATTTCTCTGCAAGAGAAGCCTGACACAAGAACGTTATTGCATCTTCTACAAACTCTGCATGCCCAAGGAAAACAGGCGGAAATTCGTGATCGTTTGGCGGCTTTTAAGATTTCACAATTACAGGGAATTCCGCTAACTGCTAGGGAACAACAAGCGATCAATGAGCTTCGGAAGAGTTATGCAGACCTCATGCTTGCGGAGGACACTCTATGATTTCCAAAACCGTTATCAGAAGACTACTATTGATCGCAGGACTCGCCTTGTTTTTTTACCTTCTACCATCCTGGCTAGAAGGAAAACCGCAGCATGGCATATCTAATCAAGACGTCGCTGTAGCATTAAACCAATTTCCAAAACGATTCGGGGACTGGGAATGCATTTCTGATGAGCCTCTTAAAGCGGAAGTTGAAAGGACGCTCCGCTGCTATGGATACATCAATCGCATTTACTGGAATCCCAAAAATGGAAAACAGGTTTCACTGGCGATTCTTTATGGACCAAGAGGGCCAATGGCAGTTCACACTCCAGAGATTTGTTATAGCAGCCGTGGGCGAGTTCCAGTGGGTAAACCGGAGGAGATAGTACCTGGTGAAAAGATCAAAGGAAACTCTTTTTGGCGATTAGGTTTCAAATACCCCCAAGCTGAAGCCGCAGATCTCGATGTTTGGTATGCATGGAGCGATGGAAATGGTTGGATCGCCAGTAACTATCCTCGCTTCTGGACTGCACCGAGTCTTTTCAAGATTCAACTTGCGGGCCCCACGGGAGCCCCAGGAGAGACGAACGCCTGTGAAGACTTCCTCGTATTTGCTGTCCCCGCACTGAAAAACTGCTTGAATCTTTAAACGATTAATAGCTAAACAACTCACCCTGAAATCACAACATGAGCACGATTGTAGAAGCGCCCCCCGAGGTAACGGGAGTCGATAACGATATAAAGGATCTAGAACAAACTGGATTATACTGTTTTCCTTTTCCTGTTGCCCCATTCGTCGAAGTGGGAAGAAAGGTTCCGCTCAGTGTAAGTCGCTGGAATTACTTCCGTAGAAAGTATTTCTTGGAACGGATGCTAGGTTGCGTACTGCTCATCTTAGCTGCACCCTTGATTGCAGTACTTTGGTGCATCGTCCGTTTGCATTCCAAAGGGGGAGGCTTCTTTAGACAGACTCGTGTCGGCTTTAGAGGAAAGCCGTTTGAAATTATCAAACTACGAACTATGGTCACCGATGCAGAAGCAGATGGTAAGGCACGATGGTGCGTCAAAGGTGACCCGCGGATCACATCACTCGGTCGAATACTTCGCAAAACTCATTTGGACGAATTACCACAATTAATCAATGTCGCCAAAGGCGAAATGACACTTGTGGGACCAAGGCCTGAACGGCCTTGCTTTGTGACGTCGTTAAAGAAAGAAATCGCTGGCTATGAAAGGCGGCTTTCTGTACTTCCGGGAATAACAGGATTAGCGCAAATCAATCTTCCACCCGATGAAACGATCGAAGACGTCCGCCGTAAGCAGTATCTCGATTTGATGTACATCCAACAAACATCTCTGGGACTCGATCTCAGAATGCTATTGGCCACTTCGATAAGACTATTGGGAATTCCCGGAGAATTAGTTATCTCTATACTTCGATTAGGTCGAGAGATACCACCTTCCGTCGAAACGACCGTATCGCATAATGGTCGCGATGTAACGATATCCGATTCCGCGGATTCAAAGATCTCCAAAAACTCGGCGTCCATCATTCGCCCCAGCGGTTATGACTCTCAATCGACTGAGTTACCAACGATAAAACCGCTACCCAATTACCTTCCTAATGCCTTGACCATTGACGTCGAGGATTATTTTCATGTGACCGGCTTCGCTGATCGAGTCTCCCCAAAGGACTGGGATTCATTTCCTTCTCGAGTCGAAGCGAATACAGACAGACTGCTCGAGCTTTTCCGAGAAAGGAATGTGCGAGGGACATTTTTCATTCTTGGCTGGGTTGCAGATCGCTATCCGAAGTTAATCCAGCGGATAGCTAATGAAGGACATGAGATTGGCTGTCACAGTTATTGGCATCGCCTGATTTACCAGATGTCTCCCGAGGAATTTCGCGATGATTTAATCAAATCCAAAGTTGTCATCGAGCAAGCCGCACAAAAAAACGTATGCTTTTTCCGAGCACCAAGTTTTTCGATCACGAAATCATCACTTTGGGCGATTGACATCCTCGTTGAAAACGGTTTTACCGTTGATTCAAGTATTTTCCCGATGAAACATGATCGCTATGGAATTCCAGACTCTCCGACATCCATCCATCGGCATGCCGGTAATAAAACAGCAATCCTCGAATTCCCCCCATCGGTCTGGCGGACCCGACTGATGAATGTTCCAGTCGGAGGTGGTTACTTCCGCCTCGCTCCCCAATGGTTAACACAACGTGCAATCGACGGGGTGAGGAGAGATGGTACACCCGCTATGCTCTACATCCACCCCTGGGAAATCGATCCGCAGCAACCGCGGATCCAAGGCGTTCGATTCCTGAATCACTGCCGCCACTCTGTTGGCTTGAGCACCACCTTTCCCAAACTGGAAAGTTTATTGAAGAAAAATCGTTTCGCCACTATGAGCGAAGTACTGAACCACGTTCTCTGAGCATTCAATCGGAAATCAATGCCAGTTACTAATTTGTAAGTCTCCCATGTTTGACCCCATTGCAACTAAATTACCTTCGACGCGATCTGTGGAAAGACAAGAAATCCTCTTTCTGGCCCATCGCTTTCCCTATCCACCTGACCGTGGAGATCGCATTCGATCTTGGAACATTCTCCGGTATCTTTCAAGTCGAGCAAACATATCTCTTGCTTGTACGACGGACAGTGTAATATCGCGGGAACAGTTGAACTTGGTACGATCACGGTGTCGCCGAGTATTAGTTGCCCCCCTTCCCCCTCGTCGCCGTTGGGCAAATGCTGGCATTCACTGGTTATGTGGTAGATCACTGACCGAAGGTTTATTTTGGTCTAAGAATTTCGCGCAGACGCTGGACTATTGGGCGGACGTTATCACCTTTGACCATGTCTTTGTCTACTGCAGCAGCATGTTGCAGTACGCCCAGCGACCTCGCCTACGATCCATCCCTCGGGTTGTCGATCTTGTTGATGTGGACAGCCAGAAATGGAAGGATTACGCCCAACAGGCAGGCCCCATTCATAGGCTCATCTATAGCTCGGAGGCCCATCGCATTGCACGACTAGAAAGACAAAGTATGGAGAGCAGCAAAGCGGTGCTGCTTGCATCGAATGCCGAAGCTGATCTGTTACGTTCGCAAATCAGAAATAGAAGAAGTGCTATCCTCGGTTTGAGTAACGGTGTCGATTCAGAATACTTCAGTGCTCAATGGGTTGATCAAGATCCTTGTTACTCGGATCGCTTTAATCCTACGGTTCCCTCGGAGTTACGAATTGTCTTTGTAGGGGTCCTGGATTATTTGCCAAACATCGAGGGCTTAAGGTGGTTTTTTAGCAATATCTGGATGGAAGTTAGAAAACAGATTCCAACTGCCACAGTTCACATCGTTGGAAAACATCCCAATGCCAAAATACAAGCCATCGTAGATTATCCAGGTGTAAATCTAGTTGGTGCAGTCGAAGACGTTCGACCCTATCTTGCAGCAGCAAATGTGGTAATCGCTCCGCTGAAGATCGCTCGTGGAATTCAAAATAAAGTACTAGAAGCGATGTCGATGTCCAAGCCATTGGTACTTACGTCTCAAGCGGCTGAAGGAATCGATGCAACTCCCGACAAACATTACGTAGTCGCAGACACTGCTGAGCAGTGGATTCAAAACCTCGTAGCGTTAGCCAAAACACCGGAAGCAGCCATGGAAATCGGAGAAGCTGCCCGCGAGTTTGTCGAAACAGAATTCAATTGGAACAATCGCTTAGAATCCCTTGATGAGATATTTGGTATTGCCTCCCAAACCGACGAGCAAGAACCACTAGTACCGCACGAGGTCTTTTGATTATGGCCTCACAATCTTCGACTCGAGATAAGCCTCGCGTTGGATTTGTCGTGCACGTTATGCAGGTCGCTGGCGCTGAAATACTTATAACCAAGATTATCGAGCGTCTTAAAGATAAAATCGATCCAACCGTATTTTGTTTAGATTCGCTAGGTTTGCTCGGTCAGCGGCTTTCAGATGATGGTGTTCCCGTCGTCGTTCTCAACAGGTCGCCGGGCATTGACACTTCGCTTCCCCTAAGATTCTCAACTGAACTGCGCCGCCGACGGATCGATGTATTACATGCGCATCAATACACACCATTTTTCTATTCCGCTCTCGCCAAAGCTTACGGCGCTTGGCGTGTAAAAGTCATCTTTACCGAACACGGTAGACATTTTCCAGATATTGTCTCCTGGAGGAGACGACTGGCCAATCGAGCCGTTCTTTCGAGAATGAGCTACGCACGAACCGCTTGCTGCGATTTTTCCGCTCGGGCTGTCGAATCGGTTGATGGTTTTCAGAAAGTGGAAACGGTTCGTAACGGTGTCGATTTCAAAGCATTCCCCCCTAGAGATTCCTTTGCTGAACATGATGCCTTAAGGCGTATATTGGAACTTGAGCCTGATTTATTGTATGTCGCCTGTATTGCTCGGTTCCATCCGGTGAAAGATCACCCAACGTTACTGCATGCCTGGGCAAGGCTTCAATCACGCGTACCAAAGGCGAGATTACTGCTTATCGGTGAGGGACAGCAAAAAGATGACCTGGTAGCTCTTGCTGAGAACCTTGGAATCTCTTCCACGGTGAAGTTTTTGGGAGTGCGTCATGATGTCGCTGATTTTTTGCGAGCCGTTGATGTCTTTACACTCACAAGTGTCAGCGAAGCTTCATCGCTAACTTTGCTCGAAGCGCTTGCGAGCGAATGCCCTGTCGTCATCACAGATGTCGGTGGCAATGCAGAACATGTGAATCACGGTATCGAAGGATGGCTTGTCCCCAGGCAAGACCATAAGCAACTCGCTGCGCAATTAGAGCATGTCCTCTTGAATCCCGATTTGCGAAAGACTGTCGCCAAGCAGGCTCGTCAACGCGTCGAGCGTGAATTCTCTCTAGATGACACTATCAGACAGTACGAGAACCTATATCTGTCTGCAGTACGAGGGAACGCTGAATGACGCACTACTTAAAGTTACTGGGGCAAGTATGCGCATCAGTCATGATTCTGCCGCTGTATCTTTCCTATGCTGTCGGATCACGATTAACCTCGAGGGATGATTCCCTGCAGGGACATTCGCATTTTCTAGCGATATTCCCAGGACGCTTGGGGTCTTATCTGCGTGTTGCATTCTATCGCCTGACGCTAGAGCATTGTGATCGAAATGCAAGAATTGAGTTCGGAGTTTTGTTTTCTAAATCGGGAACAACAATCGGTAGAAATGTTTACATCGGTCCCTACTCTCAGATCGGTCTTGCCACTATTGAAGACGAAGCACTTATCGGCCCATCTGTCCTGCTGATAAGCGGATCCGCCGCACATGGTTATGAAAGACTAGATATTCCGATTCGGGAGCAACCTGGAATACTCAAACGCATTCGTATCGGAAAAGACAGTTGGATTGGAGCCGGTGCCATCGTTATGGCTGACGTCGAGGATCAATCCATCGTCGGAGCAGGAAGTGTGGTTACCAAATGCTATACGCCTCGAATGATTCTGGCGGGCAATCCTGCTAGACCGATTCGTGCTCGAGTCAACTCGACCGATGAATCCAAATTGAATCCATTGCCGGAATAATTGTTACATTCGATGTACTCGGGGATCGGCAAAACGTATACCCCCAGCTGGGTAATTTTGGCGGTTGGGATCAGATAAACCGAATCTATGATCTAGGGTAGTCTGCGATATTCGTGCAAAAAAAGGCTAATTAGCCAGAACAACAAAGGGATCGATCGATAAAGTCGGTCACCCACAGGAACGAAGTCCACCCTCATTCAAGGGTGATCAGACTCGCATAGATCCACGCGGGCTTCAAAACTCATATGCTTAAGAAAGAGCCAGATACAGGAACCACACCAACGTGTCGAGTCGTTATTCGACGAACCCATGGTTGGCAATTGCTGAATCTCGGGGAGCTTTATCGCTACCGTGATTTGCTGTGGTTTTTAACTTGGCGAAACATCAAAGTTCTTTACGCTCAGAGTGTCATAGGGATTGGATGGGCCATATTACAACCCCTTTTCTCCATGTTGGTATTCACCATCGTCTTTGGAATGTTTGCGAAAATAGACTCTGATGGAGTCCCTTATGCTTTGTTTAGCTTCTGTGCGTTAGTTCCTTGGGCGTATTTTTCCAATTCGTTGCTAGACTCTGGCAATAGTCTCCTCGCACAGGCTGACATGCTCAGCAAAGTACACTTTCCTCGACTGGTTCTGCCGCTTTCATCCGTCCTTGCTAAACTGCTTGACCTAGGAATTGCTTTGACAGTCTTGCTACTTCTGATGCTCTCCTTCGGTCGCTTTCCAACTTGGGGAATTTTGATCACACCACTTTTGATTCTCATCATGATGATGACTTCCACTGGCATGGGACTCATTCTGACGTCGCTGGCTATTCAATTCAGAGATGTTAAACATGCAATGCCCTTTCTGATTCAACTTTTGATGTATGCAGCGCCAGTTGTATACCCGACGACTCTGGTACCTCAGTCGCTCCGATGGTTGTATGCATTGAATCCGATGGTCGGAGTCATTGAAGGATTTCGAGCAGGCATCTTGGGAAGCAGACCGATGCCTTGGGACTGGATCGGCTGCGGATTTTGCACCGCCACGGCAATCCTCCTTGTCGGACTGTTCGTTTTCCGACGGCAAGAGCGTATCTTTGCCGACGTTGCATAGTGCACGCGTAATCAAAAACCACCATGCCTGCAATGATCGAAGTCGCCAATCTCTCCAAAGCTTATCGAATCGGCGAAAAAGCGGAGCGTTCCGACAGCCTCATTGGCTTACTCAAGGACTCTCTTACTTCCCCGTGGCGAAATTGGCAAGCAATGCGACAACCCTCAATGGGAGCTCGGGATCAAGTAAAAGAATCGGACCTTCACTGGGCTCTCCGAGACGTCTCATTCGAAGTCGATCACGGTGAGGTGCTAGGAATTATCGGTCGCAACGGCGCAGGCAAAAGCACTCTATTAAAAATCCTAAGTCGAATTACTGAACCGTCGAGTGGTGAAGCGAGGTTATTCGGCCGAGTAGCTAGCCTATTGGAAGTTGGTACTGGTTTCCATCCCGAACTTACGGGAAGGGAAAATGTCTACTTAAACGGTACTATTCTCGGTATGCACCGACGCGAAATCGATCGCAAATTCGATGAAATTGTAGAGTTCTCGGGAATAGGAAAGTTTCTCGATACAGCGATTAAACGATACTCATCCGGCATGAAGGTTCGCTTAGCTTTCGCCGTTGCTGCGCATCTTGATCCTGAAATTTTGATTGTTGACGAAGTTCTCGCGGTAGGCGATGCCGACTTTCAGAAAAAATGCACCTCTCGCATGGGTGACATTGCTGCAAGCGGACGCACCGTACTGTTTGTTAGCCATCAGATCGGAGTCATCCAGCAGTTATGCACAAAAGGCCTGCTGCTATCCGAAGGACGATTGGTTCATTCAGGAAAAATTGAAGATGTCATACGGGTCTACAATCAATCACAAGGACGACCCTCTGGGACATGGTGTAGGACTACTGATGCCTCACTGGATCACAAATGCCGCTTGCTTGAATTAACCATAAGCGGTGCAGTGGGTGGGGAATGCAGCACAATCGGCTTGGGCCGCCCAGCCTTCTTCGTTTTCCGACTGTCACGCAAGGTTAAGGAGATTGACATTTCCTTCACAATTCGCGACTCCCAAGGAACGGCACTTTGCAACCTGGATTCCTGGCGTCGAAGTGCAGTAGATCAACTCGATGGACCTGAAACAGATTCCTTTGAATGCTACATCGAAGAACTGCCATTACGCACAGGACGTTATTCCATGGATATCCAACTGATGTTAAATCGCGAATTACAAGACCATCTGATTGGAGAAGTATTCTTTAACGTGGAGGATGGCATTTATCGCGGCAGGTCATTTCCCTATGCAAGTACCCCAGGTCCTGTCTGCATCGACCACCGATGGAGCAAACTGTAACCCGCGGTTATCCATTACAGCTTGACAACAAAACTCGAAAGCGACTACTAACATTTTCAAAGAAGCAATGCACAGGATAGCGATCGTAGGCTGTGGGGCCGTTGCCGAAAAATACCACATGCCAATTATTGCCGGTCACGAAAAGGCAAAGCTTTCTGCCCTCGTGGATCAACAATTGGCAAGAGCCAGAGGTCTGGCCGATGCGTACAATGTACCCCTTGTATTCCAGGACGTTGATGAGGTTGATCGGATAAAGATCGATGCGGCAATCGTCTGTACCCCTCCCAAGCATCATGCTGTCGCAACGCTAAATCTTCTCCGTAAGGGAATCCACGTTTTAGTAGAAAAGCCGATTGCGACGAATGCATACGATGCGGAGCAAATGATTCGATGTGCTGATGAAAATAACGCGATCCTATCAGTCGCTGTTTTTCGTCGACTATTACCATCACTCAAACTACTCAAGAAAGCCATCGACGAGGAATTGCTGGGCCCAGTCCAGGGATTTCATGTTCAAGGTGGCGCGGTCTATGGGTGGGAAGCCGTCTCGCTTGGCAATATGCTGAAGTCGCAAGCGGGTGGTGGAGTACTTATGGATATGGGTCCACATTACCTTGATCAGCTTCTCTACCTATTTGACGGGCCGTCGGAAGTCGTTGAATACCAGGATGATTCCTTGGGTGGCATCGAAGCAAATTGTATCGTCAAACTGAAGTTACTCCATCGCGGCCAGCGAGTATCTGGAACACTGGAAATCAGCCGCACGCATACCCTTCGCAATGAGTTCGTCGTAATATGTCGAGATGGAGAATTAGTCATTCCCCCGTCTGACCGTTATCGTGTATTGATCCGCAAAAAGGATTGGAAACTTAGTGATAGGGAAGGATCCTCAGGAGATGCCGAGTTCTCAATCGCCTGGAACAATGAACCGGAAACTTCATGGCTCAAAAACTATCGTGACGAAATTGATGACTGGCTATACGGTATCGAAACAAAGACACAACCAAAGCTATCTGGTCGCTCAACTTTACCCGTCATGCAATTAATCGACCGTTGTTATCAGCTACGCAAGCCTATCCATGAAAGCTGGCAGTCACATCCTCTTATCACTGCTCCATTCAATTCAGCGGTGAAAATACAGAAAACAAACCGACGAGTTTTGATCACTGGAGCCAGTGGTTTTATCGGCTGTCGTCTCGCGGAAATACTTTCACAACGAGGTGGATATGAAGTTCGAGCCGTCGTACACAACCCTGCGAATGCAAGTCGAATCGCCAGATTACCCGTGGAATTAGTGCAAGCGAATCTAGCCAATACTGACGATGCAATTCGAATAACTCAACAGTGCGATACGATTATCCACTGTGCCATCGGTACCGATACGGGAAATCGCAAAAGCGTTTTCGATGTAACAGTCGGTGGTACCAAAAATCTTCTGCTAGCAGCACAGAGAGCCTCGATCGATCACTTTATACACCTCAGCACTATCGCTGTTCATCCAGAACAATGGTGTGGAATCATCGATGAACATACACCGACTGATCCGCAAAAAGGAAATACCTATGGAGAGAGCAAACTTGCTGCCGAAAACGTCGTACAACGAAACATGGTTCCATATACGATCTTTCGTCCAGGCTGCGTTTATGGACCGTATGGAAAAACATTTATCATCAATCCGATTCGCGCCATGTTGGACGATCGCCTGATACTTAGCGGTTCTGCCAGCACACCATCCAACACTGTTTATGTCGATTCTCTTTGTGAAGCCATCATTCTATCGATGGAAAGCTCCAATTGTCGTGGAAAGATCTACACACTTGCGGACGATGATGGCACTACATGGTCTCAATTCTACGGGTATTTTGCGGAGCGATTCAACCTTCGCTTTCAAATCGAAACAACCCCACATATCGAAGGTGCTTTCTCTGCCAAGAGGCAGGGTGTTCTCAGCTCGTTGAAACAGATCGGTAAATCCGACGAAGCAAAGGCCCTGATCAAAGCCATCGCCTGGCAAACCCCAATTGGTTCCCAAGCTCGACAATGGCTCGAGGGAAGACCTAAAATCAAAAGGAGTGCAAAGAGACTCGCTGGACTAGGAATGGCAGCTATTTATAAAAAAGAGGCAATGGTCGCAGAGAAGTCTCCTTTGAGGATTTTCCCTAGACTCGGCGTAATCTGCAGTGATTTAGTACGCCGGGAACTTGGCTGGAAACCAATGATACCTCGTCAACAGTGCCTTCAATTCGTTGGCGATTGGCTTGAATACTCGCAGATGATTCCCGATAACCATCGGACTAATTGAAGTTGACGCTTGTTCGACTATCGAAGTTACTTTCAAGCAATGAACGGTGAAGCCGTTAAACCAATCGTCAGTATCATCCTCCCCACCTTCAATCGAGTAGGATTTCTAGCAGAGTCGCTCCAAGCAATCCGATCCCAAACGTTTCCCTTTTGGGAATTAATCGTCGTCGATGATGGGAGCACAGATGCAACTAGCTCATTTCTTGAACAAGAACTGAAGAATCTCGAACAGCCTTGGAAATATATTTATCAGGAGAATCGTGGCGCGTACGCGGCAAGAAATCGTGGTTTAGACGATGTGAGTGGAGAATACACTGCCTTTTATGATAGCGACGATCTTTGGCTGCCGCACCACCTATCTAAATGTGTCAAGGCGTTCACTGACCATCCCATCGTAGACTGGGTTTATGGTGCAAGTCGAATCGTTGACTTTGAATCTGGATTATGTCTCTCGGAAAATTGCTTCTACCCAGAGGGACTCGTACAGGATTTCATGAATCTTCCTTGTACTGCTACAGGCGACTTAAACATCATCCATTCAACTGGGCTGCTGGACTTCCTGCTATCCGGGGGAGGGCTATTTTCAGGCCTGCAAAACTCTGTTATCCGATCGAGATTCTTTCACAACACTCGCTTTGAAACGTCCTTCTATAATGAAGCGGAAGATCGATTGATCGTCGTACGGGCAGCTGCAGAGGACCTCACATTCGCCTACTTCAAAGACGTTCATATCGAATATCGTATACATACAGGAAACTCATCTGCGGCGGCCAAAGGACTTGGAACCAGCAAGAAAGAAAAAATCGCGAAAGGTCTTATAAAAGGATACGAACAGATTCCTTATCAGCTTAAGCTCAATCCGTTTTCGAAAAGAAAACTGGATCGCTACCTTGCCGATTTATACATGTGGCAGCTCGGCTACAATGTCTACTGGGAAAGTGGAAATATCAACGCCGCCAGACAAGCCTATCGCAAGGCCATCACTCTCAACCCTTACAAAATCTCGTTCTGGAAGACACTACTTGCTTCCTACCTCAAAAGCACAGCGACACAACACTAGTTAACATCACTAATGCCCATCGGCTCAATTCGCTTTTTTCCATTTCTTGTCGATATAGCTGCCAAGACTCGAATATGCCTATTGTTTACGTCTTTTTCTTCGGATGCTTTGATTGATAAAGCCATGCTGTCAATAAACCTAAAACGACTATATTGGTTTGTCACCGATCGCTCTTGGCGAGACCAATATCTTCGTAATCGTGAGCGTCTTGCCAAACATACACAGGCTCGGAAACATGTTGCTACCCGTATTCTCCACAAACGGGAAGCGTCGATTTTGAATGGCCCATTCAAAGGAATGCACTACCTTCCATCGTATCAGGGAGAGTTCTTTACTCAGAAACTTTTAGGCTATTACGAGCATGAATTAGGCGAAATCATCGAGAATATATGCTCAACTCCCTATCGTCTTATTGTCGACATTGGTGCCGCCGAAGGATACTACGCCTGCGGACTTGCTTTTCGAAATCCCCAGGCAACAATCCTTTGCTTCGAAGCTGATCAAGGTAAGCACAATGCCATACAAGAAATCGCTAAACTGAACCGTATCGATACTCGAGTAAACATCGCCGGTTTCTGCGATGTGACAACGCTGCGGCAGGTGATTGCACAACACAGCCATCGGACACTACTTTTTCTGGACTGCGAAGGAGGTGAAAATTCACTCCTTGATCTCGAATCGATTCCTGGTCTTAAAGATTGTGACATCTTGGTTGAGACTCATGACTTTATTGTCAATGGAATTACGGAAACACTAACCCAGCGTTTTTCAAATAGCCACCGTGTTCTTCGAATCCCCAAATCGTCGCCTCCCAACCAATTGACAAGTTTGGCAACGACGTTAGGTGTAAGCACTGATCACCTTCTTTTGGCCGCTGATGAAATGCGACCCGAAGGAAATGCTTGGTTGTGGTTAGAAAAAAAGAGCGACAGTTCACTATAAATCATCAAACCCTACACATTCTCTGTAGATAGTGACGGTCGACGACTCACTCCATGAATACGAAACCATTGGCCAATATCGCTTATTTGACCAATAACCCAAACCTAGGTAGCACAGCGCGAGTGTTTCTCGACTGGTTTCAGTTAGGTAAAGAATATGGGTTCAATCCGATTGTCCTATTGCCCAAAGACGGTCCCTTAAAAAAATGGCTTGTCTCCCAGGGGATCGCCCATCGGCTAACCGACGCGTCGCCCATTTCCAAAAATAAACTTCTGCATGGCGTTAGAGAGCTATCGCTGGCCGCATGGTTTTTGCGAAAGTCTGGTGCGTCCGTTATTCACTGCATGGAGCACAATTGCTATCCATTCGCATGGCGACTAGGAAGGCTACTGAGCATTCCTGTCGTTTGCCATATACAGTACAAGCTTGAAAGAGATTATTGCACTTGGGCGTTCGGCAAGGGACATCCACCGTTTCGGATGATTTGGACTGCAAAGTCACAAATGCGAGATAGTCTGGAGGCCGTTAAAGGTATCGTCCCCAATGAGACACAGATCGTCTTGCCCATGGGCGTTGATCCCGAACATTTCGGAGTACGAGTTGAGAGCCGGATCGAGATGCGAGCAAAGTTCGGCTTTTCCGACGACCATTGTGTTTTTGGAATAGCATGTGCATTCAGACGTCGAAAACAAATTCATGACTTTATCGAGATGATTAAGCATCTAATAACCCATTACCCACACATTCGTGGAATGATCGCTGGCGGCCCCGTGCATGATGAAGTCGACTACGACGAGCAGTTGCGACGATCGATTGTGGAATCAGGTTTGAGTAATTACATAAAAATGATTGGAGATATTGTCGACGTCGAACCGTTTCATCAAGCGACAGATATCTCGGTAAGCACCAGTGAGTATGAAACCTTCGGTATGAGTGTCTGCGAGGCAATGGCCTGCGCTAAACCAGTTATCGGGTACGAGGGAGGTTCCGTACGAGAAGTTATTGGTAACTCAGCATGTATCGCCCCCACTGGTGACATCAATTCCTTAACAAAGATTGCGGAGAAATTGGTGCTGGACGCGGAGATGCGATCCACGTTTGGATCGCTTGCCAGGACTCGGGTCATCGAAGATTTTTCTCCTCGAAAAACGTTTCGAGTATTATCGGAAATCTATCGTTCTGCCATTGATTGCTAAACTTTTACGATATTTCTTTTCCTTTTTAGCCAATCGATTGCAGATCTCTACAGATCATCAGTTTCCATGAAGATTTCACTTCTTTCACGCGCCCCATTTCTTGGAGGAGCTGAAGTTGCATGCGAGAGGCTTGCATTAGGATTACAGCAATTGGGCCACGATGTCTCGGTTATCGTCAATGAAAGGAATATTGTCCACGATCGGTATTGCGAAGCTGGAATCCGTAGCCATATGTATCGCCTTCCGCTACGCGAAAAGCGAACGGTTTTATCATATGCCTACCATTGGATGCGATTGTTTTCTTTTCTAAAGTCTCTCAAACCAGATATTGTTCATAGCAACGATCTACCAACTCATCAGTTTGCATCTTCTGTCGCTAGTCGCCTGAAAATTCCAATTATCTGTCATCATCGCTTTATTTACGATGGCCAATGTATCAACTGGCTCAATCGCCACCGAGCTCACCTACACCTTTTCGTTTCGCAATTCCTGATGAATCTACTTTCGAATCATTCATCACTACTCAACAGCCAGCCAAGGCAAGTTGTCTATGATGGATTACCACTCGGTGACCGAGTCACCGACTCGATGCGACTCGACGCTCGACGAAAACTGGGCATAGTCGCGGGTAAACGGGTAGTACTTTTTGCAGGTCAGGTCATCGAACGCAAAGGCGTAAAAGAACTCATCGACGCTTGGCAAATTCTCTCTTTGGATACCGATAACATTGAACTCATCATCGTTGGCGATGATATACAAAACGGTGGAGAATATCGTAAGGAAATGGAAGCCTATGCTCGCGGCATGGGTGGCGCAGTAAGATTTCTGGGATTCCAGAAGAATGTGCCTGACTTATTGAAAGCAGCAGACATTGCGGTCGTACCCTCGAGAGAGGAACCACTGGGAAATGCGACGCTCGAGGCGATGGCCACAGGCCTACCCGTCATTGGAACCCGTACTGGCGGAATTCCCGAAATGGTAGTGCACGAACAAACAGGCCTACTTGTACCTGTCCAAGCTCCTCAAGAACTTGCTAGTGCAATGCGGAAACTGCTAGCGAACCGTTCACTCGCATTAAGACTTGGAGAGGCTGGAAGACTACGGTGCGAACAATTTTTTGACCTGCCTGGTCATGTAAAAGCAATCGAAGGAATCTACGAAATGTTAATCCTACAAAAAGGACAAGTCAGCTAGTTTCGAGTGCGCTACTATTCTTGTCCTGCAGTGTAGTTAGCAACCTGAAGTAACGTAGAGCTTGCAGGTCATCACATCCATTCCCAACCCATTGACTTTTCACCATTGATCCTTAGATCGTTCCGTATGGAGCCACTGACCCACAAAATTTTGGTGCTGAGCGAAATTTTTCCACCTATCAAAGGTGGTAGCGGAAAATGGCTATATGAGATCTATGCTCGCATGCCCAACGCTTCATGTATCATGGTTGTTGGTAAAGCAAACAACTCAACAACAGAACCGCAGGATTGTGAAATCTATAGCCAAACGATCCAACGCGAAAATCTGTCGATGGCTTTTCGGGGAGTTGCAAACTTTACAAGCTTAAGACGTTATTGCCAGATTATTGGACGAGTTGGTCGTACTGCCCGACGCCATCGGGTCCGAGCGATCCATGCCGCTAGACCACTTTATGAAGGACTAGTTGCACGAGCCCTCCGTATGCAACTTGGATTGCCATATATTTGCTTCGTGCATGGCGAAGACATCAATGTTGCCAGAACTAGCCGCGAGTTAACATGGTTGACAGCTTCCGTTCTGAAAAATGCTGACCAGCTTATCGCTAATTCGAACTTTACCAAAGAGTTGCTTTTAAACGAGTGGCAGATACCGAATAGTCGAATTGCTCTGATGCATCCAGGTGTCGATTGCAACTTTTTTACCCCAACACTGGAGCCCAGCGAACGAAGAATTTTCCCCGATAATCGACCTGTTCTGCTGACTGTGGGCAGACTTCAGGAACGCAAAGGCCATGATACGTTGATTCAGGGACTCGTTTCGATTCGAAAAGCGTTTCCGAATATCCTGTATGCAATCGCAGGTGATGGCGAGCAACGCCAATATCTCGACGGCCTAGTCGCTAGACTGGACCTGAAAGAACACGTGGTATTTCTCAATGAAATCGATGATGACACTCTACGACAGTGCTATCGAGAATGCGATCTTTTTGTCCTGCCGAATCGAACTCTCGGTAAGGACGTGGAAGGATTTGGTATCGTTCTGATTGAAGCTCAAGCTTGTGGTAAACCCGTGATTGCCGGTAAGAGCGGTGGCACGCGCGATACCCTTTTGGAAGGCCAAACAGGACTTCTTGTAGATTGCCAGGATCCAAAGAATCCCGAAGATTTAGTAAAAGCTGTTTGCTCTTTGCTAGGGGATGCCGAGAAGATTGCTAGTTATGGAACGGCAGCCCGAACATTTGTGAAACAAACATTCGACTGGCCACTTCTAGCTAAGCAGGCAGAATTGATATTACGACCTCGCGACGTAGCAACTCCCTAGTTTACATTTTGATCCGACTACCTTGAATTTTGCCTCGATAATTAGATAAACAGCGGTGGGAGCGATATTTGTCTATATATGTTTCTTAGCGAGTTGCATCCTCGCTGTCACAGTGCCTGCATTAGGTTGCGCTGCATTCTATTTCTTCAATTTACTTGACCCAGCCTGGAACTGGCGTTGGGCGATACCGCAGGACCCAGGCTTTCAAAAATGGATCGCAGCCTCCATTCTCGCCGGATTCTTTATCCACCAGGGTTGGCGATCGCACTTAAATAAAACAACTTTTACGACGCTGAGCCTGCTAGTCGGTTTCGTCCTGCTTTGTTATGTGAGTTCGAAAAACTCTGCCTATCCGCTCAGAAGCGCAATTTATTTGGATATGTTGTGGCGAATAGCCTTGATCGTAAGTATTTCATTGATGGTTACCATCAACGAAAATCGGGCGATGCTTTTGGCCGTAGGTTGCGTGCTGGGTCAAGCATATAACAGTTTTCAGATCAATCTAGAATATTTTCAAATCGGGTTTTGTCGCTATGCCTCGATGGCGGACTGGGGCCTGAAAGGATTGGATAATAATGGCTATTCGATATTAACGATTCCTATACTGGGATTGTCAGCTTCATTTGTTCTTTCACCCTGGAGATGGTGGATTCGAGCGCTAGCTGGAGGTATCTGCCTGCTGCAAATCCATCAGATAATGCTGATGGAGTCGCGAGGGTCGATGTTAGGAGCCGTTCTTGTGGCGGCAGTAGCACTCTTGTATTGTCCGAAAACTCCAGCAACCAATACGATCATCCTTATGGGAGCAGTTTTTGTTTCATTTCTGGCCGGTCCTCCCGTGATCCGCGAGTTCGGATCAATTTTTGGTGAAGAAGGAAATCTTGACGTCTCCGCTGAGAGTCGCTTCTATCTGTGGAAAGCAGGAGCAGCCATCATGTGGGATTATCCTTGGCTTGGTGTCGGCCCAGGCTGTAGCGGATCGTTCGTTCCGCTTTACTATGATTACGCTAATCTCCAGGCTGATGGCGAAAAGGCATTACATAACCTGTTCTTCGAAATCATGTGCGAGAACGGAATTCTTGCAGGAATCATTTACTTTGGTTTCTTCCTGCTTCCATGGTGCATGGTTTGGAGAAATCGCAGACATTTCCTCTGGTCCAATCCACACCGCTGCACACTTGCACTGGGAGTTATCTCAGGTATTCCTGGCTACTTCCTCGCGAGTATGTTCTCCAGCGGTACGCTGATTGAATCAAGTTATGTATTACCAATCATCGGCTGTGCACTTCTCAATCTTAGACCTAGCACACAACCTGAGCTGAACGATGCTTCGTCACAACCGAACGAAAGCGGACAGGGTTCCTAACAGGGTATGTCCGGCAGTACACGAAATGCGTGGCTTGATACCCTTCGAGCAGTGGCTATTATTTCGGTCTTAATTTGTCACATCGCCTCTAGTTTTCAACAGCTTCAATCCGGCGTTAATAGTGGCTGGTTTTCTGTTGCCGGTATCGGTGGATACGGCGTCGATCTATTCTTTGTCCTCAGTGGATGGCTGCTCGGTTGCCTACTATTACATGAAAAGCAAGTAAAGAACACCATCGATGTCAAGAGATTCTGGAATCGCCGATGGTTAAGAACTATACCTGCCTACCTAGTCATACTGCTAATGACACTGGGCCAACGTTTAATCCAAGGCAAATGGGAGTCCTCAGATGCTTTGTATTTTTTCTTCATCCAAAACTATGCCTTTGAAACCTTGCCGTTCTTCGGTATCAGCTGGTCGCTGTGTATCGAAGAGCAATTCTATCTACTTATTGCCCCCCTCCTTCTTCTACTTCCAAATAGAGCATGGATTTCCTCTGTGCTGGTCTTCCTTATTGCGGCTCCGGCGACTGGCCGTTGGTTGCTGGATGATCCCAACTCATGGGTAACTCACTTGCGAATTGATGGATGTGCCTTAGGTGTGCTACTTTCTCATATCTTTATCAATTACCCAGCCATTTGGAAACGCATCACCCACCTAGCACCTTACGGGGCAGGTATCGGCATGGCCGCGATTACCATGGAAATGTGGCGTCGTTTTCAGGGCGATGAGGGCAGTCTTCCCCTTCTTGCCTATTCACTGATCAGCGGTTGTTTGGTAATTCAATCACAAGCAAACTCGTTTTGGAAACTGAGTGCTACCTTTCCAATTCTTCAGTATTTCGCAAGCCGTTCCTATTCACTCTACTTAGTACACATTGAAGGAATAGCTATTGCCCGCCGAATCGACAGCGACAACTTCCCGGTCTATTGCCTCATCGCGCTATCCATCAGCGTTCTTGCGGCAGAGCTTCTATTTCGTTTCGTCGAAAAACCTTGGATGGAATTTCGTGATCGCAAGGTGAACAAGATTCAGATAAACCCGAAACTAGGCGAGGAAAGTCGCGGTCAACTGACCTAAGCTGCTCTCTCGACTCACCGCGCCACTCAGCATGTTTTTTTCAGGAGCATACATCCTATCCACCAAACCTTGGGTAATGGCGGTTGCAGATAACTCACTAGCGTCTGTAATCAAGATTACTCGTAGGGCTGGAATCAATGCACACTTCCTTGTCTTCCGAACTTGGTTCGGCGGCGACTTGAAGGGAGCCCTATCGGCGGTTCGACTTTTCGCAAAATCCGGTTTTCCGCGGATGACGTGGATGTGCAATGCGACCGCCGAGGTCTCAATGCTTCGGATATTCGCGCAACGTGCTATCTTTTGTCACCACAACCTTTTCTGCAATGAGAACACATTCCTTCATCAATCATTGCCTATTGCATTCGACGCCATCTACATCGCGCGACTAGATCCCTACAAACGCCTTTGGCTAGCACGTAACATCCAAAAACTTCGGATTGTCGCCGCGAATCCTCAGGACAAATCTCGCCTTGTCACATGGGGCTGCTCCCATGCTTCAGTAAATTCGCAATATCAAAACTTTCAAACGACAGCAGAGGACATTTGCAAATCGAATTACGGATTGGCTCTATCGAAAAAAGAGGGTGGAATGCTGGCTGTCACGGAATACTTGCTCTGCGGTAAACCTGTAGTAACAACTCCATCTCGGGGAGGACGCGAGCACTGGCTGGATGCTGAAAACCATCTTGTCGTAGCAGATGATCCCGTGGCTATCGCAGAAGCTGTCAACGGAATTAACTATCATCGCTGGAATCCTCATGCTATCCGCAACAGCACCTTGATTCGATTAAAACACCAACGACAAATTCTTGCTGAATATGTTCACCGTCTGGGCGTCTGCCATAGACAGTTGAGTGCAGACCAAGTCAATGGCGACTGGTTGCATGGTAAATATGTGCATCATTCAGAACTTGCTCGAATCCTCTCGCAGACGTCGTTTTCGTCATAAACGAACCACCTCCTATTGCAAATTGTATGGAATAGATTTTGCCTTCTGGGAAGCTATTTTGTTAATATCATCATGAACTATCTAACCCAAATCCAGGGTCACACACTATGGCGTCCCGGTCTATCTGCGCAGGCCATTGTGGTAGACCTCGGCGCCAATCGCGGGGAATTCTCGCGACAAATAATTTCAACCTACGGCTGCAAAAGCTATGCATTCGAAGCGAATCCCGTTTTGGCGGAGCGAATCGTCGGTACAAATAACCTCACTGTATTTAACTATGCCGTAGCCCGCGAGCATGGCAAACTTCGCTTTCGCATCGCTGCTAACGACGAGGAATCTACCATTGAACGCGATCCTACGATGGTGTCGCCCGATATTATCGAGGTTCAATCTGTCCATTTGGAAAAGTTTCTTCAAAGCCAATCGCTACCGCGCATCGATGTTTTGAAAATGGATATCGAAGGTGCGGAAATCGAGGTTCTTGAAAGCTGCTCTGATGAATTTCTAATTCATATTGGTCAAGCTTCCATCGAGTTTCATGACTTTCTCGGAATGACTCCACCGGAAGCGATAGACCGGACAGTTAAGCGTTTCAATTCGCTGGGATTTACTTGTATCAAGATATGGCAGCATGCATGGGGAGATGCGTTGTTTATCAACACAAAATATTTTCCCCGTTCATTACCGCAGATACTATGGGCCAAGTATTTGACTCGTAATCTTTGGGGTATCCAACGTGTTGTGTCAAGAAGTCTCTCTCGCCCTCAATACGCTTCAACCAAATAGCTACAGTTAGCCGAATAAGCGTATTCTAAGATCACCTCAGCGAGCAACATAACGATATGTGTGGCATAGCCGGAGCAGTGTGGACTAACCCAGCGAATCGTCTGACGCAATCAGATATTCACGGGATGACCGAGTCGCTTGCACATCGAGGGCCCGACGGTCAAGGGATCCATTGGCACGAATATGCAAATGGTGTCGGCTTCGCTTTCGGGCATCGAAGATTAGCGATTATCGATATCGCTAATGGTCAACAACCAATGGCCAACGCAAATGCATCTATCTATGTCACTTTTAATGGCGAAATTTATAACTATCGTGAGTTGCGGACTGCTCTTGAACAACGCGGTCATACATTCCGTACGAATTGTGACACCGAATCGATTCTACATGCTTATGAAGAATACGGTGAGCAGTTTGTTGAGTACTTACGAGGCATGTTTGCCATAGGCCTCTGGGACGGTGTACAACAAAAATTGATTATTGCTCGAGATCGCCTTGGAGAAAAGCCGCTGGTTTATTCTCGAAGAAATGGGCAACTTGTTTTCGCGAGTGAAATTAAAGCTTTACAGCGAATACAGGGGATTGGCGACACTGTTAATCCTAGAGCGATCGATCAATATATTCGTTTCGGCTACATTCCACATCCTTGGACTGCATTGGATGGCATTGAGAAGATGCCGCCAGGACACCTTGGAGTCTACCACCACGGTTCCTGGAGTATAAGAAGTTACTGGAACCCCCGACTATTCACCGATCCTACTATTTCAATTGATGAAGCCTCGGATCGCTTGCGTCAGTCGCTGGATGAATCGATTCGATTACGCATGCGCAGCGATATCCCCGTTGGTGCCTTTTTATCTGGCGGCATGGACTCCAAGGTTATCGTAGGTCTAATGAAACAGCATTCGACAATGCCGTTGCAAACTTTCACACTCGGCTTTCCCAACAGCAAATCCGCCGATAGTCACCTCGCTAAGCAGTTCGCGATGAGCCAGGGAACGAATCATCGCCTCTTTACGCTAGATGCTAGCGCTTACACATCGTTGGAGCAATTGATCCGTTGCTTCGATGAACCTTTCGCCGATAGTAGCGCTATTGCAACGTACTTTCTATCCGCATGGACAAGCCCCCATGTGCGCGTCATCCTGACAGGAGATGGGGGTGACGAACTCTTTGGAGGTTACTCGCGGTACCAGACTTTTGGTCGCTTGGATCACTTTGATCGTCTTCCTCATCTTGCCAAGAAATTTTTGACCGGTGCTTGGCTCGATTATCTACCTACTTTCCATCCTAATGGACTCGTCGAGAAACTTAAACATCGATTGAAGGTTCTACGCAATCCACCGTCGTCGCGCTACGTCTACTGGTTAAGTCATTTCTCCCGATTCCAGCGCGAGGCACTCTACCACCCCGATTACCTTAACAGCTTTAGTTTTCAAGAAACCGATGACTATGTAGAGAACTGCCTGAATAAGTACCCTGGCGAACGTTCCAGTATCCGAGCGATGAGAGCAGATTTACATACCTATCTGCCCGGAGATATTCTCGCAAAAATTGATAGCACCACCATGGCTCACGGCTTGGAAGCTCGCAGTCCGTTTCTAGATCACAAGCTTGTCGAAACGGTATGCCAGTTTCCCTACCATTTGCTACAGCAATCCGGGTTGGTGAAACCTCTCCTCGGCAATACCTTTAGTTCTCTGATCTCCCATGACATGATGAAGCTACCGAAGCTAGGTTTTGGTGTCCCAGAACGTTTCTGGAGAGAGCCAAGGTTTATCGCTTTCGCGAATGATTTACTGCGCAGCCAAAATACCTTTCACGGAAATTACATCCGTCCAGATGTCACGGATCGACTGCTTCGAGAGCACCTCTCTGGACATATCAATCACGGCGAGCGCCTTTGGTCCCTCCTATCGCTTGAATCATGGGGAAAACGTATCCGAGAGAATAGAACTTCAACTAAAACATCCGAAACGCCACTGAGTGTGACGTCGGCCAAGTCAACGATCGCAAAATGATCTCTCCCAACTCAAAACCGTCGTTTCACACAAGCACTCCTGCCGTGCATCAGATTCCAATTATCGTCTCATACTCGAGGTCTCTTCTTCCGCAGACCATCCATCCTCTTGGTATCAGTATCCCCCTTCCTTCAGCCGTAGCTTTTGAATGCGACCAGCTTTCCTTGCGCGACTCCGCAGGAAACTCTTTGGTGATTCAAGCAAAGATACTGCAGCGATGGCCAAATGGTTCGATCCGCTGGTTTCGCATAGAGTGGTTGCACAAGAACACCACTCCCTGCGCGACAGATACTTTGTTGCTGGAAATACTTGATCGAAGAACAGATTTCCGAAACCGTTATAATCACCCTGCACTCTCTGTAGATAACCACTCAGATCGGAAATTTGATCCACATAATCAGGAGTATTTACCAAGACCCTTTCGCTTACGCCTTGTAGATGGATCAGGAAACGAATGGGAGGGTACTCCGACTAATTGGAAACTACTTGAGGAAGGACCCGTTTTTCGCGAATTTACTTGTCAGCTCCATTTCAATAGCAGTACATCGCCACCATGTTTGCTCGATTTTTCATGTAGGCTGAAGCACATACCTAGTCTTGGTACCACGATCAATCGATTGCGAGTAAGAAATCCAGAAGCGGCTACGCATCCGGGTGGAACATGGGACCTTGGAAACGCCGGTTCATTTTTTATTCGTGACCTTTCTATTGAATACGATTTCCCTGGCTCCATCGCTGAAACACAACTTTGGATTCAATCAAACCCAAATCAAGAATTACAACAAGCTGAGCATGATATCCATCTGTTCCAAGCGTCAAGCGGTGGAATCAATTGGCAATCAAGTAATCATGTAGATCGATCGGGAAAGGTACCACTCCCATTCTGCGGATATGAACTTCGTTGCGATACTGCAACAGTACGAGGTGACCGAGCTAGTCCACGTGTTGGTATTGCCAGTCAACAGGAGCAATTAGTGCTATGTCCCCATAGCTACTGGGAGAATTTTCCTAAGAGTATCTCGGTTACACGAAACAGAATTCGACTCGGTCTGTTTCCTGATGAAAGTGGATACTTGCACGAACTGCAAGGGGGCGAACAAAAGACTCACCAGTGGTCTGTCGCTCTTCAATCGACTCATCAGCACGGTACACTCGCTTGGTATCAGTCATCCATTTCAACAGCGTTGAAGCCGGAGTTTTATGCTTCAGCCCAGGCAGTGCCTTATCTTACTCCGAGTGAAACAGACCCCAATGGCGACTATCTTAGACTTGTTGATGGCGCTATTGAGGGTACAGAAACCTTCGTGAGTAAACGCGAAGTTATTGACCAGTATGGATGGCGTAACTTCGGCGATCTTTATGGAGACCATGAAGCGGTCTTTAGCGCGGAATCAACTCCACTCATCTCGCACTATAACAATCAATACGATTGTGTAGGAGCATTTGCAATTCAATTTCTGCGAAGTGGAAGGAGGGAATGGTGGGAGCAGATGATTGCCATGGCAGATCATGCGTGGGACATCGATACCTACCATACAGATCGCGATAAGAATCTCTACAATGGTGGTCTTTTCTGGCATACCTATCATTATGCCGATGCCGATACAGCCACGCATCGAAGCTATCCACGACAGCTCTCGCAACAAAAACAAATGCCGGGAGGAAAACAACTCGCGGAACTGGGAACTACTGGTAAGCGCCTGCAAAAAGTATATGCGATCGGGGGTGGTCCCTCTGCCTCACACAACTATTCGACTGGCTGGATGTATGCCTACCTGCTGACGGGTGAAATTGACTACCGAGAAGCTGCGATATCAGCTGCCGATTACGTCCAACGCATCGAGAATGGTAAGAAAACGATTTTTCGTTGGCTATCCCATGCAGACACAGGTTTATCGATCGAAAGCAGCCCTGGTTATCACGGGCCTGGCCGCGCCTCCGGAAACTCGCTTCATGCACTCTTGACCGGTTTTGAATTGACCGATCATTCAAGCTATCTAAAATCCGCCGAGGAACTTATACGACGGGTTATTCATCCGCATGATAACATCGATAGACTTGACCTAAAGAACGCTGAACTTAGATGGTTCTATACCATGTTCCTTCAAGCCTTGATGCGGTACATCGACATCAAAGCGAGTCTCGGCATGAATGACGAAGGATATGCGTATGCATGGAGCAGCCTCGTGCATTATGCCCGTTGGATGCTAAAGAATGAATCCCCAACGTTGGATCATCCTGAGCGATTGCAGTATCCGACAGAGACCTGGGCTGCCCAGGACATGCGGAAATGGCATATCTTGCAATACGTCGCGTGGCTTGCACCAAATCTGGGAGATGAACAGAAGCTCTTACAAACGCGAGCAGATTTCTTTTTCGAATACGTCTGCGAGACTCTCAAGTCGATGCCATCCCACCATCTCTGTAGGCCGAGAGTATTGATGATGCAATTTGGTTGGCAGCGAGCATGGTTTAAAGATCCAAGAAATCAATCCGTTCATCCGCATCCGATTCAAGCGGCACATTTTCCTCCTCGCATACAATTTGTACCGCAACGAAAAATTGCGATAGCACGTGCGAAAGCCTTAATCATTTCTGGTGGTTTGACTATCCTTGTCGCATTGCTGATTTCCTTAGCAGCTTTTTTGACACAAACAGTTCCATGATCTCCAGCGACCATGGTGGGCCATACGCCAAAGGCGAACGTCGCGAGCATTGGCTTGTCTTCTCCGATGACTGGGGTAGACATCCATCAAGTTGCCAATACTTGATTGAACAACTGCTCGATCGAATCGATGTCACATGGGTCAATACCATCGGGATGCGTCCCCCTCGTTTTGATCGAGTAACGTTGGACCGAGTATGGGGAAAGATTCGAGGAAACTTCAACTCAAGACCAAGAAATCCGAAGCAGTCGAAGCATTCCCCTCAGCCCCGCGTTATCACCCCGTGGATGTGGCCATGGTATAGAAGGCGTTGGGATCGTGCTTTGAATCGCTGGCTACTTGGAACTCAGTTGAATAAGCTTTTATCTCAAGGTACCCAAGTTGATATCGCGCTGACAACTATTCCAATCGTGGCTGACCTGATCGATCAATTACCCGTTAACCGCTGGGTCTACTACTGCGTCGATGATTTTTCTCTTTGGCCTGGACTCGATCAAAAGACGATGGGAAGACTTGAGCAGGAAGTGGTACTTCGCGTTGATCGTATCGTTGCTGCGAGTGATCGCCTGCAAGGCAGACTAAACTCTCTGGGGCGCCAATCGGCGCTCTGTACACACGGCGTGGATATCCAAAAATGGCAATCAACAACGGTAAATCCGTATTCCTGGCCCTCAAATATACGAAGGCCCCTAGCCTTGTTTTGGGGTGTCATCGACCGACGATTGGATACTGAGTTGATCGTTGACTTATGTCAGAGATTGCCAGATCTCTCTCTGGTTTTAGTCGGCCCCCGACAGCAAGCCGATCCAGTCCTAGAGCAACTCTCCAACGTTCATCTTGTTCCCGCTGTCAAAACGGACGAATTAGCGGCAATGGCACAGTCGGCCGATTGTCTCGTCATGCCGTACGCGATAACTCCTTTAACTCTCGCAATGCAACCTCTCAAACTTAAAGAGTACTTGGCGACCGGTCGACCTACGATTGTGCGACAACTTCCATCAACAGAACCTTGGAGCAACGCATGTGATGTCGCTGAAACGCACCAAGCATTTGTAGAATCGATAAGACGGTGCCTTAAAGAAGGTGTCTCCCGAGAACAAATAGTCGCGCGTCGTAGCCTGCAGTCTGAAAGCTGGCATCAGAAAGCAGCCTTTTTTTATGAACTAGTGCACGATGCCAACTGATTCCAGACCCCATGTACTCCACCTGCGGGTCGTTGCAGGCACTGGAGGTGGACCAGAAAAGACGATCCTGAACTCGCCCCGATTTATAAGAAACGAGGGAATCGAGGCCAGCGTTGCCTATCTTTGCCCACCTCGCGATTCGATCGGAGAGTCGCTACGAACACGCGCCAGCGAAGCAGATTGCCCATTGCATGTTTTAGAGGATCGTGGCCCGCTAGACTTGAGTCTTATCTTTCGAGTTGTGAAATTATGCCGCAACTTGAAAGTGGACATTCTTCAAACGCATGATTACAAATCCAACGCCTTGGCATGGTTTGTGCGAAAATTCTATCGCGTTCGCCTCGTGACCATGCTTCATGGCTGGACCGACCTCTCTGGGCGAATGCCCCTTTATAAACGGATTGACCAACTCGTCCTTCCACTCTTTGAGTCGCTGATTTGCGTTTCGCCCGACCTAATTGAGGAATGTAAACGTTTGCGCATTGCGGAAGACAGATTACATTTGGTGCATAATGCCATCGATACCACCCATTTCCGGCGGCAATATGAAACCCGCACCGCTAAGGAAAAACTCCAAGCGAACCCTGATCGCTTTCTGATCGGAAGCGTGGGAAGATTGTCGAAAGAAAAAGGCTTTGATCGGCTCATTCAAGCAGTCGCAGAGTTGCAACAACAAGGGTTTCCGGTGGATCTTTGGATCGCTGGAGACGGCCCAGAGAGATCGCGGTTGAGTGACACCATTGACCGCTACGGTTGCCAGAAATCCATACGCTTACTCGGGCAACTCACGGACCTCCGTCTGCTCTACCAAGCAATGGATCTGTTTGTGCTCAATAGCACTCGTGAAGGTCTTCCCAATGTGCTCCTGGAAGCCATGGCATTACAAACCCCAGCTATCGCTACCCAGGTCGGAGGCATTTCAGACCTAATCACTCCAGGAAAGACGGGACTTCTGATTGCCCCTGAAAATGATGGTCAATTAAGCGAAGCGATTCGGATAGTTTTCAACAATCCAGCGTACCTTCAGGATATGGCCACCGCTGCCCGCCAACACATTGAAGGAAACTTCAGTTTTGACGTTCGAATGAAAAAGATCGCCCACATCTACCGGACACTCCTGCACAGCCCCCCCCTCTAAAGAACAAGTCCTATTTGCTATTAATCGCAGGAAAAGCTATTCCCTAACGATAAAAGCGATTATACTGATAGGGTTCATATCACCCATTCATCCCAATCATACCACTTTATGTTCCGTATTCTCCTTGCCAGATTGCTCGCATGCCTCCTTTTGGTGGCCTGTGTTTCCCAGTCGGGGATGGCGGCGGTTCGTTGGGAACTCGCTTGGGACACTGCTATGGAATCGGCTGCTTCCGAGGAGCCTGTCTCCCCAGAAAAAGAAGATGGGCCGTTTATTGAGGTTTGCCCTTTATCGGGCTCGATGCAAATGCAGACTTCTCTTAGCGCCAGTGGTTTCCCGTCTGGTTTAGCTAACAATGAACTCTTTCAACTGCCCACTCATTCCGATGCGTTATGCATGTCTGAAATCGAGGGTGAAATCATTCATATTCCATGGCGTAACTTTAAGGTGCCCATTTAATCACAAGGATTGCTTGTGAATTTAAGTGTCTATTTTCCTTTTGTTACGTGGGATTAAAATGAGAATACCTTTATTATTGTTAGCTTTGAGTGCCGCCCTTTTCAGCTCAGCTCAATCGGCGTCGGCCGCTGCCTTCGGTAGCTCGATCATGAACGCCTCTAATGTTAGACTGCAGTTCTTCAACGGCACCACCTGGATAGACGCGACCTCCACGCAGGCGACCCTGGCTGGGAGTATCCTTTCCTCCCAATCGACCGCGACATTGGGCGTGACAACTGTTTCTTCCGGCTTGGTTTCGGGATTGAATGCTCCTCAGTCTTTTGTAAGCCCCACATTACCGTCGATTGCCGAACCGACAACTGTCCCTTTGACGGGCTTGGGAGCTTCGGCTACCGACAGTTTCGCGCGGGGAGATACGCTTGGCTTCGGAACAAGCATCATCGGAGGAAGCTTGGCAACATCGACGCTCGCGGAAGTGAATGCTTTGGGATCCGTAACCGGTAACGCTAACGGCAACGTTGGTGGTACAAGTTTGTTTACAGTTAACGTCAATCAAGCTGGTCAGTATAGATTAGCCTTTACTGGTAATCTGGCGATGCAATCCACAGCCGATGGCTTCGCGAACAACTCCTTTCGTGTGCAAATCAACCAATCGCAGGGGGCAACCTCGGTGTCGATTGACTACGCTGATCCTTTGTTGAATCGATCGATCAGCGGTACCAGCAGCGCGAATGTGAACACAAACTTCTTTAGCCCTGTTGTAACTTTGACAGCTGGCCCCATCGCGACCTTTTCTATTACTCAGGTCTCTGAGGTAGGTGTAACAGCAATTCCCGAACCTAGTTCCATTGCTATTTTCAGCTTGATGTCGGCTGGTTCAATCGTCGCTTGGCGCCGTCGTCGCAACAAAGAAGACTCTGCTAGTAAAGCATAATTAGGATATACTTGTTGGTCTGCCCGATCTTCGGGGATGACCCGCAAAAAATTAAAAGGCTGACGGATTTCCGTCAGCCTTTTTTCGTTTCCAACCATGAAATTCCATCCCACTTTTCGCCGTTTCCCTCACGGAATTCCCCGCACAATCGTGGGACCAATCCACCGAGTCAGCCAGACGGGAAGACACTTCCAAACGCGAACCAACCTTTTGTTCTTAGCGGAATCAGGACGCATATCTTCCGCTGACCCGCGTCGCACATAGTACTGCCAGTATGAAGGAAATGGGAGGGCATTCCACTGAGCTTTGAATCGATACGTATTGCTATCGATTGTACTTCTCCCAAAGTCAAAAGTATCACTTCCTCGATCGATGGCGCGCGACAACAGTTGATGGTACATCCACATATTTGCGCCTGTGGAGTTATAGGCTCTAAGACTACTTGCACTAGGAACTTCAGTGATACGATGCTGATGGACTAACAATGCAGCTGAAAGCGGATTGCCATGCAACTTCACCAAACATAGTTCAGCTTGATCCCCAAATGCACTCAGGATCGAGTCAAAGAGTTTTTTTGAAAGAACTGGTGTTCCTAAATCACGCATGTTCCGTGCAAAGATCCGATAGAACTCGCTCAGTAGCTCGTGCTTGCCCCATTGGATTTGAAATGGGTTGGTAGCAACTTTTTTTAATTGGCTGCGCAATTTGGATTTGAAAGACTGATTAAGCTCCGTCAGCGAATGAGGGAGCGTCAATCTCATATGAACTTTATCGGTACGCTGCCAATTCAAACGCGGATGCTCTACCTGTTTCTCATGACGCAGTTCAAGGTATCGAACATCAAGGCGATCGGCTAAATCGCAGGCGGCTGAAATCAATTCCACAGCTGTCGTTTCGTCCTGCGCCCAAACACCTCCTGTATTCACATATGGAAGGCTAACTAGAAACCGTCCAAACAACGGGCTCTTCACAAAATGAAGAGGTAGAAGTCCCCGAGGCGTACCATCGGATTGATATGCGGTCAGTAAGTAGAGTTGATGACTTAAACCATGAGCAATCGCACGATGCCACTCACTGCTATGTGCGTTTAATCTCGGATAGAGTGCTGAAGGGGGTAGTTCAGGCCACAATGTCTCCTTCTCAATAAGCTCAATGGCCATCTTTGCTATCCGACTAATTTCCTTGAAACAGTTGCTGCAGCCCAAACGTAAAGAATGAGATGATTCCGAAGTTGGCAATCTCTTCCTTCGGTGAGTATCTCAGTAACAGCTTATCACCTGCCTTGATAACGAGCCTCTCATTCGGATCGCACAAAGCCCGCTCAAGGTCGATCTTGATGGTAACTTGATTTCCATCGGGACCTTTGCGGAAGATGAAGAGTTGAGTGGGAGCGACACCTGTGATCCCAATCAGATTTCCTCCGTTGGTACCTGCTCCGTAGGAATAGCCCGCTATCGACATTGCTTCAAAGATATCGATGTCGTAGTCGCGAGGCAAAAGATGCCGACCGGCTGGAAGCATTCCCGAGGTCGAGAAATATTCTGTCTCGCGATTCTCAATGAACAGAATATCTCCCTCATTCAAAATAGCCCCCTCCACAGGAAAGTATATCGGAGTACCGACAGGAACGGTCAACGGAATGACCTGAGCAGCATCCCAATAATTTCGGGAGCTTGCACTCGGTGGAAACGGTAACGAAGCCGGGTTATTGTCGGGTGATGGCAGTGACGTAAGTGAGGAGTATCGCAAAATGGTAACCTGGTCCTTGGCCTGCTCGCCGGGTAATCCTCCCGTCTTCAGAAGGGCGTGCAAGATGTCATTACGATAAGCATCCAGCTGAATCGTCTGACTTCCTAAGCCGAGGTCTCGACGAATTACAGAAACGTTGTAGGTTCGCGATTTAATCAAGCTAACTATCGGAAAAACTTTTTCCTCTGTAATCACGCCAGACTTACGATACGCATCGGCAATCGTCCTACGAATTTCGTCCACCGTCATCTGTCGTACAGAGAAAGGATCGATTCCTGGCAATTGGATCGTTCCATCTTGCTGTACAACCACAGGAAATCCAGTCGAGGGAGGCATAGGATTTCCCTGATCGGGAAAATTGACCGGTAATGCGGCAGGAGGGGCGGTCGGAGGACTAAAAGGGAAAATTCCATCAACCGCAACCCCGAGCACATCACCCGAATCGATGCGGTAAACACTCGGCGGATTTTGTCCCAGCAATCGATAGTCGATTGCCATTCGATTATTGCGAGTAGCGGCACGCCATTCATTAGGAATCGCCTGTGCTGAGACGCCGTTAATTTTGAAGAGTAGCGAGCTACAGCCACTTGCAGAACTGAGTAGGGCCCCGAGAATGAGAAGCATCCAAAAGCAAGTAGTCGGTTGACTTAAAGACGTATCATCCTTGCTCACGTGACCGAGTCCTTTCCAAAATTTCGCGGCATCCTGCAACGCGATAAACCGAAAACCTCATCACAATCGTTTTTCGACTCACGACCGTCGCATTATCGATAACTTCTTATCCACACGATAGGGCAAGAATAACCGTTACAACACGAATGCCAGCGACCTTCTTTTCTATCGCTAGAATAGTTATAGATTTCTAATAACTCTGTTGGGGTTACCTAAGAAGCATCCAGGCATTGCTTGGTATCCCTGAGGCTTACCGTTTCGTCTGCAAAGAACCACCCCCCCGCCACTACTCCAATTGCGTATCCCAGAAGATAGATACCAACATCTGTCAGGTCCGCAACGAACGGCGCCAAATAGACTTGCGAAACTTCTATGAACAGCCCAAGGGAACCAGCGATTAAAGCCCCAACCAAGATAGGCAACCACTTTGATATTTTCCGATGACTGTGGATATAACCAGAAAAACATAAGCCGAGAAAACCAAAAATAGCAAGCTTGCCACCCAGATTGGAAAGGGCACTATATTCGCTGGTGTAGTAATATCTTGCCAATGGAGGTGTGAATGCACCGTTCCACCGCTCCGAAACAGCTTGCGGGTCGGTAACAAAACCATCGGCGTTGCCAAGAAAGAGAACTGGTATCAGCAACGAACCCGCAATAATCAACAAAGTCCACGCTGTAGGATCAACTAATACTCTCGACCAAGAAGTCGAGTTGACAACTAACCACCAGCCAATAAGCCCTCCGATAAGTCCTGCTACAACTTCATCCCCGGCGGCATGCTTAGAGAAAATTGGAATTTGAATTACCTCAAAGAACACAGCAAGCAAGACGATCAGCGGTACGGCCCAGAGGCTCCTAATTCGCCATCCCAACCATATACCAAAGGGCAATAGACGCATGGCCGCTACCCCCCAGCTCTGCATCATTCCGACCCACCCTAAGACTGAGACCTCCGTCCAAACTCTTAAGCGTCCAATTTCCCTTTTCTCCTCCAATTCCGAGAGGGAAAATACAAAATCGAAGGGATAGATGCTGTAGACGATGAACGCCAACATTGCTGCCACGGTTAAATGGGCCATCTTTGTTGACAAGTCGTGCTGATGAAGCAGGTTGGTAGCCCAAACGCCCATGTACGACCCGATGATGGTCCAAGAGATGCCACCGATTAAAACACCAATGATGCCTGCAACAACATCATTCCACGAAACGGTTCGAGGAGGAAACCAAATCTGAATCAACTCTATTCCAACAACCAAAGCGCATAAAACAGCAACCAGAATCAGCTGCGCACTGAGTTTGTCCAGCAAGCTGCGATGCTTCGAAGAACACAAATAACCACTAAGCAAAAAGGTTGGCGGAATGAAGATCAACGTATTGGCGATCCAATCTGCCCGCTCCCAAACGCCTAACTCTAGCCATGGTATCGCCATCCATCTTTCCAGTGATTCCTGCCAAGAAAGTGGAGTAAATTCAAGTGGGACAATGGAAGCGTAGATCACTAAAAAAACGCAGAATCCCCCCCCCAGCGCGAAGAACGCGCGAAGACGGCCATCGATTTCAGAGAGATTTCTCGCAGGGTCGTTTCGCATGGGCAAACAAAACCATTGAACAGAGAACTTACTTTTGCAATCTTATCCCCGAGGAATTGATAATTTTTCAAGTGTAATTCCAACCAATACCGCTTACTAGTTTTTACTTGTCCTATTGCTGAAAGCCGGCAAATCCTCCGACAACAGACTATCCTTGCATCACTGCAGTGGGCTCTCTTCCTCCCCCTTAAAGAAAAACGACCCGTTACTACTAGGGGATACTCCACGTTGGCTGAGTAATTCACCAAACCTGCAAACACCTTGGGGGCGTCACCCAACGGGTTCGCTCGAAATCCTGGAAAAAAGCTAAACCAAATCGCCCCTGCCTCAAAACACCGGTTTGGGCTAAGTTTTCCTGAGTGAGCACGAACCAAACATAATCGCAATTTCGAATTGACTCTGGTAAGCTTTCGCCATGATTGCATCCCTACCTCTACTCTCACACTTTCACCAGTTCTCATTTTGCCTCAGCGTTCGCAAACCACTTTTGATTTCGAAACTCCCCTAAGCAAAATATCGTTGTTGGTGATTGAGAGGCCTTTCAACAGCATCGATTGTTCGGGAAGGCCAATAGCTTTCGGCAAGGATTCTAACATTGTGCGTCGCCGCCCCTTTTTGCTCAGCGTCACCTTGGGAACACTACTTACCATGAATAGCTATGCGAACCAACGAGATTGGAATTCCGTTTCAGCAATTCTTGACAAAGCAGTGGCGGACAATACGATTCGGGCCTCCTCTGTATTTTTTCGCATCGGAGAGGAGGTTTTCGAAAAGCAGTTCGGTTCCGCTCGGTCGAATCGATCTGCCTTCCTCTTAGGTTCCATCACCAAGCCGATGGCGATCGCTGCTTTTATGACGCTGTACGACCGAGGTATGATCGAACTCAACGATGCTGTGGTGAAATATTTGCCGGAGTTTCGAGGGGAGCGACGAGATCAGGTTACGATCCGTCACTTATTGACGCACACATCGGGCCTTCCTGACCAGTTGCCTGACAACAATCATTGGCGGCGTTCCCACGCAAGCTTAAAACAATTCTCTGACCAAGCAATTCTATTGGCTCCGCGCTTCCAGCCAGGGAGTCAGTATGAATATTCAAGTATGGGAATTCTGCTGGCGTGCGAGATTGCAAGTCGCCATACCAGACTGAGCATTCCCGACTTTGTGGAATCCACGATCCTGAAACCTTTGCAGATGAAGCATTCCTGTTTAGGTAGAAAAACTTTAGACCGTGCCGATCTAATTGCAGTCCAAACTGAGTTTGCAGCTCCGGAGGCGGGTGGTGGAGATCCCACAGCGAAATCATGGGACTGGAACAGCGATTACTGGCGGGATCTCGGTGCGCCGTGGGGTGGAATGCATGCATCGGCTCGAGACGTCGCTTTGTTTTTGGAAAGCTTTCTACAGCATGACGGCCGCATCCTTCGACCTGAAACGAGTCGCATGATGATCCGCAACCACAATCCTGATTCGTTACCATCTCGCGGACTTGGTTTTGACGTTGGCCTAGAAGAATTGGGATTCCCACGCGGCTCTTCGATCTTCGGACACACTGGCTCCACAGGCACCATCGCTTGGGCCGATCCCGAACGAGATCGCGTATGCGTCATCCTCACTTCTCTCCCCGGCGCCGCCATCAAAGATCATCCACGACTACTCGCATCACAAGCGTTTTCAAAACTCAGTTAAAGACAAGTCTCGTCGAATATTATTTAAACGAAGACCAATCCTAGGTATTTTTTTGAACATTGTCTGCCGGGCCTTTAAAACGAATGCCATGTTTTTTATTGCTCGACGCTGAACTCAGACTCAGGTACCTGGTTTCAATGCATCTCAAAAGCCATTTACCGGTACGAGGCGATCGTCGCAGTTGATTTCATCGTCCTTGCGCATATCTACAATGTCGAGTAGCTTGAGGATATCGACATCAATAACCTCGATACTCGAAGTCATTTCTTAGATACGATAAACTCCTGCGCGATAACAGCTTGCCGCGGTTGGCCCCAAGGATCCGGGACGTCCCACTTGGTGTAGGCGTATATGAATCGGTCAGGGCCAGTGACAACAAAACTTCCATTGCAACAAGAGTTCTCGTTGCGTTGATGACGCCACGCCTTCACCAGCGTCACATCATTGCCCCATAACTCACCTTGACCATCACCGCAAAAGGTCAAAAACACTCCGGGCCGTTGATACGATAGGACAGCAATGCCGTTTTTGAGTACGATACCAAGTGGATTGCAACCGGGTACTCGAATCGCTTTCGGTTTAGACCAGGTTTTGCCTTCATCGGTCGAGCCGCTGATGATCAGCGGACCACCGGCGGAATAATAAAGCCCTTGGCTACGGTAAGCGGCCACGAGTTTACCATTGGGAAATGCGAGAAGGTGAGCGCGTACCGTGGGATCTGCAGGTGGATGTGGAAAGTCTCCGCACCATCGTAATCGTGGTATCGTACCAGAACATTTCCAGCTGCGACCGCGATCAAAACTGCGCCATATTTGATGATTTTCACCTTCCTTATTGAGCGTGCCATCGGGACGAATATCAGCCATCGTCGCTTGTCGCCAAACAGCGGTCGCGAGAGAGCCATCTTGCAAGTGAACGATATGCGCTTCTGACGTTTGAATCGGCGATGGCAATTTACCATCTACAAGCAGATCGGGATCCCAGTAGGCCATCTCGCGTTTCCAATCTTCTTCTCCCGGTTTACGAGTGTAGATCGGCACACCCTGTTTCTCTTTAGGCAGGTCTCCTACACGAACCATGCCACCATAGGTCGGTAGATTCAATCCCGAGATGTCTAAGTGTTGATAGTCGCGATCAAGCGGTCCGCGCAGTTCTTCTCCATCGGCCAGCCGCAGGGCGATTTCGGTAGCAGGTTTTTCGGAGGTATCGTCGTAGACGGTAAAATGTCGCCACGACTTCCCTTGGTCATCCGAAACGTAGTAAAGATAATTTCGACCACCTGGACTATCACCTCCGACATACAGTTGCATAATGACCATGCCGTTTCTCAGCTTAGCCATTTGGGGAAACATGTATTGTCCCCAGCGTCCTTCAGCGGCTATTGAGCCGCCGAGATGTCGAAGTCGATACTTTTCTCCTGCGATATCTGCCGTTTTTCCTTCTGGTGCCCACATTACCACTCGTGGCTCACCGGCTATCACGTTGACTCCGGCATCCGGTGCTTCTTGGGCAAGCACCACATCGGGTATGTAGCGCCGTTTGATTTCGCGATACACCAAATTCAACGCTTCGCGTCGGCGACTTAAAGTAATCTCACCATCGAGCCCAGAAATTCCCTGCTCGCGTCCCCACTTGATCAGCAGACTCTCCCTGGTTGGATCATCGTGAACAACGGCATGGGTCCCCGTATTCAGCACATCCTCCACGTTCTCACTGTAACCCTCAAACGCCTTCTGATACTCCGCAATCTCCGCCTCAGTGGGACCTTGAGCAACAGCGGCGCTCGCACACAAAGCCAAGACTAGGTTTCCTAGCAATTTTTTTATCAACATCTCTTTCATTGGCTATTAAAAGTTGTTTCGAACTTACAACTCGATAGAACTTATCAAATGCCCCTACGTGGAACTTGAGTAGAGGAATTGTACCGTCATTCGCTGCTTGATTCTTCACGCTTTTTGACGAATTCAAAGAGATAATGCTAAGCGAAATACTTTAAACTCGTGACTCACGGTCATCGAAGTCTGCCTGACATGCAGAGAGCAAAAGTATTGAATTGACGGCTGCCAAGTACCGACAGTCTTACTGATTTTTTCCATATCCATAACTCCCTAACTCTGCCTACCAATTCATTGCCCTCATGACTACTGAAGGTTGCTTTGCATTCTCACTAATTGTAAATTCAGGGTACTGTACATGAGGAAAAACGTCGGAAGAGAAGAGCAATGGCAAATGATCCCTTGAATCCGGAAAAAGATCTCTTAGGGGATTCACAACAAGCAAATGCGGAATCAAACTCTCTCCCACAACTCAACGAGAGTAACGTTGACCCACTTCCATTTGCGGACCTTGCGGAACGGGTGAATCGAGCGTCTTCTACAGGCGAAGGCGATCGCAAAAATGATCCTAGAACTTGGCCGCAGATCGACGGATTTGTGATCGTAAAACATCTTGGTGGAGGTGGTTTTGGAGATGTCTATTTAGCTGAATCTGTACAATTAAATGGCTTGGTCGCGATCAAAATTCTTAAACCCCGTTTTAATAATGACTCTGAGATTTCCGGGCGTTTTGATCGTGAGATTCAGATTACCCACCAGAACCGCCATCCCTCAATCGTACAAATTTTATCGAGTGGTGTGTGCTCAAAAGCCCCTTTTGAGCGATGTCGCTACCTTGTCTCCGAGTACCTGCCTGGTGGTAATTTTCGAACTTGGATTTCAGCGAATGCTGATGGCAAGCCTGACAGACTATCCCAAGCCGTCCAAAAGCTCATCGAGGTCTGCGATGGCCTCTCTGCTCTTCATGAAACGGGTTTTATCCATCGCGATATAAAACCTGAAAACATACTACTTACCTCAGATGGCCAAGCAAAACTTGCTGACTTTGGCTTAGCCGTCTCTCGGACAAGACTGAACAACGATAATCTATCTCAAATCGGGCAATTCCTTGGTACCTTGCCATATATGGCACCTGAGCAGATTCGCGATGCGCGCAGTGCGACTTTACAAAGCGATATCTTTTCGATTGGAATCATTCTGTATGAGTTATTGTGCGGTTTGCGACCCTGGCAAGTAACAGGAAAAGACCCTGACGAACCAGAGCGCATTTTATCCAATGTTAAATCTCGACCTCCACTACCAAGCAGCAAATCGAAGCAAGTGAATAAACGGCTTCAGAGCATCGCACTTCGCTGCACCGATCCTGATCCTACCTTTCGATATGCGAATGCTCAGCAACTCAAAGAATCGCTGGAGGCCTGGCAGCGTGGTGAGCCCGACCCTCATTTGGCTCCTTGGCTCATTCGAAATTGGCACGAAAAGGTAATCCGTCCCTTGCGACGAAAACCTATTCAGATCATAGCTGCACTACTACTTATGTCGTTTATGGGAATCCTATCCTACGAAATTTGGTATCGCCTTGCGTATGTATGGCCGCACCGAACAAGGTATGCCCATGTCACCAATCTTCAGGGAAGACCGTTCGGGATCACCAAACTCGATGGAAAAACTTGGAAGGATCGTTGGTATCACTACCGGTTCACCAGAAACGGCTGGTATGGCTCAATTAGCAAGGTCGAGATACTCAATTCCAATGAAACGCCATTTCTCTGGCGAATGCACTATCCTGAGTTAGCTAGTAAGGAAGAACGAATACTATATGAATTCGGCCGTCAGCATGAGGTGATATGGGAATTTGACGACGACAAAAAGATTACCACGGTACGAAATGCCAATGGTAAAGTCATTTATTCCCAACATTTTATTGACAACGAGGTTCAGTATCGCTTCGCGGATGATCGTCTAAACTCTTCGCAAGAGGAGAAAGAATCGCGTACGGATGTCCAACCGGTGAATTTAGAATCATCGACAGAGCGGTCCTCATTTGCTTCTCGTATGCGTCCCAATGGAATACAACAAAGCAGAGCCGGTTCGGACGCAAAGGTCGTTGTATTCGATTGGTCACCAGATGGTTTCTGTCAAGGTGCGGCTTTCTATAACGACAAGCAAGAACAAGCTGTAGATGCCACAGGAGTATTTGGATGGAAGGCAAAACTGTCAGGGGATGGACAAATACTTGAAAAACAAAATCTCGGAAAGGATCTTCAAAACACTATCGTAAATTCCGAAGGCTGGGCGTCTGTCCGATACAAATACCTGAAAGGGGAAGTCAAGACCGTTGAATACTTCGGTATCAACGGAGAGCCAGTCAATACTGCAGTCGGGGCAAGAGAAGAGTGGACGTATGAAAATGGAAAATTGATCCAATTAAAGCTCTTCGATACGGATGATAAGCGAACCTGGGGTAGTGACGGTTGGAGTTCGTGGAAACGTGAATACGATTCCCGGGGCTTTTTGCTAAAGGAAGCTTACTTTTCGCCAGACAATATTCCTACAGTGACTAATCGCGGTTATCACGCTCTTATCTTCAAGCATGATGATGAAGGGAATGTCATCGAGGAAAGCTTCATCGGTGTCGATGATAAACCAGTCTATTCAATCGAAGGATGGGCATTATCACGAGCAGAATACAAAAATGGCGAACAAGTTCAAGCTACCTTCTTTGGAGTCAATGAGGAACCCATTATAAATCCAGATGGGGCTCACAAAGAAACTCGACAATTTGAGGATGGATTACTCAAAGAAGCAAGATTTTATGGAACTGACGGATTGACTCCAGTCACACTCCGTCAGGGATATTCGATTCTACGATTCGGTTATGACTCTCAGCGCAAGCTAACTTCAAAATCCTTCTTCGATGAAAATAATAAGCCGGCAATCGCATCCTTCGGTTACCATCGATTGATGAATGAATACGACAAGTCGACAGGATTATTAAAACGTGTCGAGTATCATAGTGCTCCGAGCGACTCTTTGACCTGCGGAAAAGAAGGGTATGCTATTCTAGAAAAAAGCTACGACCCAGCAGGTAATCTAAAGAGTGAAAAGTATTTTGGAGCTGACAAAACACGTACTGTACGCATCGGCGGTTATCATGAGATCGAAGCAGATTACGATAAACGAGGACGAATCATTGAGGAAAGATATTACGGCACAAACCGTGAATTGCAGCATAAGGATGGGACACCAATACTACGATACACATGGGACGATTATGGCCGGCAAAAGTCCGTACGCTGTTTCGCTACTCCCGATCAAGCAACTATTGACAAAAACGGTGTCCACGGTTGGGATGCTGAGTACGACGATCGAGGAAACCGTACCCTTCAACGCTTTGTCGATATAAATAACAATACTGTAGCAACACAACTCGGCCCCGCCATAATACGCGCAAAATATAACTCGCTCGGGAAAATAACTTACTTACGAAACTTTGATGCGGACAATAATCCAACCACAGATGAAGACGGTGTCCACGGATGGGATGCGGAATACGATTCGAGGGGAAATCGCACAATGCAGACCTATGTCAATATTAAAGACAAACGATTTGCTATAGACAAGGGATATGCAATCGTGCGATTTACTCGTGATAACCTTGGAAACCCAACATCAGCAAGATACTTCGACGCAACAGATCAAGCGACAACACACACGGTTGATGGAATCCATGGATGGGATGCAGAATATGATCCCCGCGGAAACAAACTTATAGAAAGTTACGTTGATAAGAAGAACAAAATAGTCGCTACTAGTGGTGGAATCGCTACAACTAAAATGACTTATGATGCCTTTAGCAGAATGACATCTCAAAGATTTCTCGATGCGGAAAAGCAACCCACTAATTCTAGGCATAACGGAAGCTCTGGCTGGAATGCTCAATATGACCCTCAAGGCAACCAAGTAATGCTGACCTATGTCGATATTAAAGACAATCCATTTGCTATAGACAAAGGATATGCAACGATCCGAAAAACATTCGATAGCTTTGGAAATACGAAGTCGGAAAGATACTTCAACGCGGCCGATCAACCCACGATAAACGCAGATAACGGATGCTATGGTGTGGACTCGAAGTATGATCTTCAGAGACGGGAGGAACTACATCAATTTGTGGATGTAAAAGACCAGCCGATGCAATCAACTTTGGGATTTTCGGCTCTTCGATTAACCTACGATTCGGACGAAGAAAGCTCCACACTCGCAAAGCTAGACCAATGGGGCAATGAAATCCGAGACCCCACCTACGGCGCACTTAGTATTGTAGCACGATACAATCGCGACAAACGTCTCGTGGGCCGCATCCATTTAAATTGTGACCCAACTATGGGATATTCGGAAGCAAGAGAACGAATTGATGATATCCAGAATATCACATTCGTTTCATTCCATGATGAATTTGGTAATCGGGTGCGTCAAAGCAAGCATGGCGCAAACGAACTAAAAATAATAAAACTCCAGACATCCATAGTCACCGAACACCTCGATTGCGATGGTCGATCTGGGTGCTCTAGGGTTATCATCACTGAGAACAATGACGGACTTGCCTATAAAGAAGAGTATTTCGATGATGACGGGAAACCTGCGTTTGTACCATCAAGATACCCTGTACCCAGGTTCTCGATACTGAAGGTGCAATTAGAAAATAACAAAAAAATTCTAACCTTTCTTGGATTTGAGGAAAAAAACGAATACGAATCTGTGAAACTAATTGTTGATGATTCTATTAGGGAACAACGAATTACTTTTCATTCAAATGATGGTCAACAAGTTCTAAATGAAGATGGTATCGGCAGTATACGGGAAAGTCTTGCACCGGATTCAACTATAACTGAGCAAGCGTTTTTTGATTTACAGAACAATCGGATTATTACCAAAGAAGGTTATCACAGATGGACAAATTTTTCCGAAACGGTTTCAGGGGAATCCATAAAACATTACAAAGAATACGACCAATACGACAATGAACTTCTTGCGGTAATGCTGAATAAAGAAAATGAAGCAATAGTACAATCCGATGGCTTTGCTGCGCACCGGCGAATGTATGACTCACAAGGACGAGTCACTATCGATCGCTACTTCGGCTCGAATAAAGAACCTGCATCCAATGATTTAAAGGAATATGGAGTCAAGCACGAGTACGATTCGGCTGGGAAAATAGCTCGATCATTTGTTTTGGGACCCGATGGAACGATTCAACCTAACTCGCTGGGATTTTCGGGTCGGGAATATCAATACGATGACTCAAACCGCATAGTCAATGAAAAATATATCGACGAAGCAGGAAATCCCAAACCAGCGATTAATGGCGTACACGGCTGTCGATTCGAGTACTCTCAAAATTCCGAAACAAGGGAGTTTTACGGGAAGAATAACAAAACCGTGAAACCAATCGGCCTTGTAGTCGTTAGAGTGCTGGAGAAATCAAGTGCCAGCACTGCAGGCATCGCATTGGGAGATGTAATTCTTAAAGTAAACGAAAAGCAACTCGGATCGCACGACGAGCTCCGTCAGGAACTGCAACTCTTGTCCGCTAATGAATCGATTCGTGAATACCCTATTAAAATGAGCAGAGCCGGAAATGTTATCGAGCTATCCGTTCCCACTGGTCAACTGGGAATCATGACGGAGGTGTACTACGATATAAGCGCTGATGTTGAGCAGCAAAACTGATCGAGAGTCTCTGATGCCTTTCTTCTCTAATCGTATCTTCTTGCTCACTTGACATAGTCAGTCCTTGGTTTTGAAGGGTTGGTTGTTGCAAACAAATCCATACCAAAACAAAGGCTGATTTTCAAATGTGCGCAATAATTAGGACGTTATCGAGAAAATCGACGCTATCAAGACAAATGAGATGCGGATACCCTCACTCTACGCCCACTCGTCCATAGCTTTCTGGCAATACGGTAGCAGAGTCAGTTCTGTCAGCGTGTTGTAAACGGCGCTTCGTTCTCGGCTTTTTAGCAACTGACTTACTTGTTCAATGATGTTTCGCGAATACTCTTTTCTTGCGTTATGAACAAGTTGTGACTTAGCTTCCGCCGTATTACCCAAAACTGACTCAAGCCCGCCTCTGTTGGGATCCCTATCCCCTAGAAAGGCTTGCTGCTTCAAATAGCTAATTACTTGATAACCCGTACTACCTGGCCCCATCGCTTCCAAAGCCCGCTCCAACAACTCGTCACCCAAAGCTTGAGCGAATGCTTTTTTTGCGTCATTTTCAACCAGATCCCCATAGTCGTTCGAAAAATCGTTAGCGTTTTGTTCACGATCCATGACTTTGCTATTGGACTTCCTATAGAAGGATATTTCGCTCCGCAGAATCTCCATGAGATTTGCATTAAATGCCGTAGCCGGACCGTTCGCGTGCAGTCTTCCATCAAGCCATTTTCCGATAATCTTTTGCCAGACCGTTGCGATCGCATGATCATCCCTCAAGTAAACACCGAGGTAGCCTAGAATCGCCCCCTGATAGATTTTTAATGTCTGTGCACATTCAGGTCGTCGTCGAGCAGTCACTGTCGGCAATTGTGCTGACCAGTGCTTCCTTACACATTCGATTTTTCTACGAACCGACCATGAACTGATCCCCACTCGTTGGGAGATGTCCTTTATCGTCAATCCTTCAAGATGAAGTAAAAGAACATCCTTAGTAAGACCGTCCTCGATTTTACGAATTGCCTCGAGCATTTCTAAAACATGCTGCTCAGTTGGTTCTTTAGTGGCGAACTTCTCGACCCGCGATTTCAGTTGCGTATTACCGCTGTCTGTTTCCGTCGTGTTTGTGTCGGTAGCGGCACAATCGCGTTCGGCAGCCTTGCGGTTGATCAATTCCAGCAAGCAATTCCACAGGCCTTCTTCTCCGGAAATCGACCTAAGGTCACCCGACTTGGCGCGTCGTCTGAGACTATCGAACACGCTTTCAATCACACTGTGATCACTGGAAACCCGCGCGCCTTTACTTGTCAGCGTATTTCGAGCGATTTCGCACATTCGATCGATATAAACGTTCCACAACTTATCAATCGCTTTTGTCTTGGCGTTGTTGTCACCGACCTTCAGAATTCCGAGTAATCGAGTGATTGTTCCTTGATAATCATCGGACATGGGAGGCGACCTAACGTTAGAACGAACTCTGATTTACTGCCTTAGCATCGAAAAACTGCTTGAATCATTACTTCGATATAGTATCAAATTGAGCAATCCAATTGGAGTGTTTTTCCGTCTTCATTTTCCAAGTCGAACATGGCGATATGAATCCTTTTGATTTAGAGAAAATCTATGATGACTTTGAATCTGCTTGGCGTTGCCGAGAGCGTCCGAGCATTGACGAATATTTGTCACGAATCGATGAAACAGAGCAAGCTACTATTATCAGAGAATTGTTCGCACTTGAACTCATCTATCGAATGCAGCTAGGAGAATCGCCCAACCTTGCGGACTACGCACAGCGTTTTGCAAAGTTCTATCCAGTTCTCGAGGAAGTATTCCGAGAGGTCATATCACACACCAACGGCGATCAGCAAGTTACAGGCTAATAAGATGTAGAAAGACCACCATTTCTATTCCCGCCGTATCCGTAGAACGCGGCAGCCGAGTATCGCGGATGCATAGTGGGGACGGAAGTATTCCCGCGCGGAACATTCGGATAAGTAAGCTTGGTAAGAGTAATTGCCACCACGTAAGGGACGACGTTCGGATCCGTCCTTGGCAATAGGTTCGACCACCAGATTGCGGCACCATTCGCTCACATTGCCCAGCGTGTCAAAAAGTCCAAAATCGTTTTTTCCCCTCTGACCGACAACATGGCAGCGATTATCCGAATTGGTATTGATCCAAGCATTCTCACCAAGCAACTCCTTCGTATTCCCCCAGTAATACCTCGCATTGGTTCCATCCGGATTTCTCTGCTCGGCGCGGGAAGCATATTCCCACTCCAACTCACTCGGCAGATAACCATGGCACCAAATACTAAACATCATCGCGTCGTACCAATTTAAGTAGATCGCAGGAGAGCGACGATCAGGACTAAATCGGCCGTAATCCTCAAATCGCTTCGCATGGTCTCTGTCAAATAATTCATACAGACGGTTGGTTACAGCAAAGGCACCAATCGAAAACGCATTCTGTATCTGTTTTATCCCTTCTGGGTTTCCCTTCGTGTCGGAATGTCCTACGCGTACCTCCATACCTGGGCGTGATTGGCACTTGCACCAGTGATTCTCTATGTCCTCATCGATAATCTTGCTTGGCTCACCACCACCTTGCGCAAGCTTCGGATACTCGCTCAAAAACGATTCCAACAGATTGATCGACTTCGATGGTTCGCTCGACCGTTTTAGATCGGATCGGCGAGGATCGATACCACCAAATCTCTGCTGCGCTCGATATGTCGCTTCCAGCAAATCCTCCTCACTCCAATCAAGCTTTGTTAACACTCCATTTCGATACAACAGCCCCGGCCAGGCGCGATACATCAGTTCCGAAGGGCGGCCATGGAATCGCGTTTCGGCATTAGGTGGAGCGTACAACGGCTCAACCATTTTCAACCATGAAAGATTCTGATCAGCAGGCGAAGCTCCCGAACTCAAACACCGCACAGCCTCCGGCATACCGCAAATCATTCGCCAAATCTCAGCGATACTCGAATCACGTCTGTCCCGCGCGACATTCATTCTTCGATGGAATGCCTCACGTTCACGCTCCGTTGCCCTTGTTACCATCCATAGAGCTGCAAAGAAATCTCGGAGCGTTGCGTTCTGCCAACGGATCTGCCCCACACCCTGGTCCTGAAAATAATTAAACTCAACATACTGTGAATTCAGACGAATCAGTTCGTGGTACCAGTGCTCGACATACGGCCTTTTCGACTTAGGATCTTTTTCTTTCCACTCCGGATAGATGTCGTACAAACGCTGGAATACCCGTCGCTGAAACTCAACCATCGTCGCCAACTCGGTTCCAACTTCCATCACGCCGGGCGAATCCTCGATCGACGATGCCTTCCGTCGACTTCCAGGTGCGGCGCCAGTGCTCAATCCATCGTTATCAACGACCTGCTGCGGAGCGAAACGCGAATCGTCATTCCACAGCGCCATCGTGATTGCAATCGCCGATAGGATATGCAAAACCTCAAGACGATTCAGGCTCGTATGAACAAGTCCTCTGCCGTTTCCATCGCGATTATCCAGAGGAAGAGAATGGTACACACTATGCCAGTACAGGTCGGCTGTTGAACGGACCGTGGCAATCGCATTTCGATCCACGTTGCGCAGTAGCACTTCCAAGCTCCGCGGCGAAAAATCCATCCGAGACTGCATCCGTCGAATCTGCGACGCCAACTCCTTGCCAATAAACCGCTCTTGCTGATCCTCATCGAACATCTCAACTCGGACAAACTCCCAAGCCGAGGCAAGCTCAGCCGAAGTACCCTTATGGCTCTTATCAGAATCCTGCGCAAAGAGTACTCGCCAGAATGTCTCCGTGATGGCATGCGGCCGACTACCTACAACACAATGCAATTTCGGAAATGCATCAATCAACAACTTGCGCAGTTCCGTCCCCTTTTTGAAAGCATCTTCGCCACCGTATTCATCGACGCCATCGATGATTAATACAAATGACCCGTTACGAAGCATAGCCTCGATCCAGAGCCGTAATTTCTTTTGATCGTAATCAGGTAGATTCGGATCGATGGAGCGATAGGTGGTTAGTTCGTCACAAAAATGCTTTACGAAAAATGGGGAATCATGTCCAAGAAGTTCATGGTTTAGGTACTGCTGCCAGTCGTTCGGTAAATCAGCGAACTGTACTCGCATGGTCACCAAATTACCATCGATCTGCGGGAGGCACGCTTCGAGCTGCTCCAACACTTTCGATTTTCCAAGTCCAGCGTAAGAGGTTATCGCCAATAAGATTCGTTCGCCGCGTCCAAACTGATCGAACAACTCCCACCGATCCTCTAACGGTAACCAGCGACTCTCACCGGATGGATCTATTGAAGCAACAGATGCAATTTGCCCCTTGAGGAACGTTAGCTTCTCCCCTCGATCATCGGTCCGAAGTGTCAATCTCGAAAGCCGTTGATCGTGAATAAATAAGGAGCTTGAAGGAGACGCCATAGATGCATTCTTAACGGGAAATGTGTAGGAGTGACCCTATCATTGTTCTAATACAAGGTCCATCGCATCGCAACCAACTCGCCACGTTCTCCCCGAATCTCCGACAACTGCCTCACGATGGACACCTACAAGAGACTGAGAACTTTTTCGCAAAAAATGCGAACTACAGTAACATTCCGCGATGCGACTGTCTTTTTACTTAATGTGTGAGTTTTGTCCCATAATTTACTTTGAATGCTCTAAGGAGAATGCAATGAGTCAGACAGCCATGCTCAGAAAATCTGCAACTAACCCCGTATCGCTAGAAAACATACCGGAACCGAAGTCCCTTCGAAAAAGAGCATTCGCACTTGCCGAAGTCTCGGACAAATCCATGGGAATGCGTCTGAGACGAGTCAAACTCCAGAAGCAAGCCGCTATCGATCGCAAAGCGACTGAACAGCTTCGCGCATTTCTCGATCGTATCGCCAACAAGGACTAAAGTCTCCTTCTCTTCTTGTTGGAAACAAATCGCCTGGAAACGACAAGGCATCGGAATGGAAGCTAGTCTTCAAGAGCTTTCGCTCTCTCTAAGGATCATGAAGATGACGAAAGAAGATCAGGAACCTATTTATCGACTTGTTATCCATTCCGATGTTTGGAACCGAGCTTTTGGGGAGTTGTCCACCGGCCGACAGCGACTTGCATGGGGGCCGATTGTACGTAGCTATCATCCCCCATACTGCGATTTGATGATTCACAATCTTCAATTCACGTCCGATTTCCCCAAAGGCTCAGAGCATTCCCTAACTTTTGACTGGGCATTTTTCGACTCGCCAACTTCAGAAACAGACTCACAGATGCTTCAGAAGCTTCAGGCTAGTGAAGTACATTCGCATCAACTGCTGGTCTACATCAAGGCAGGAATAGGAAGCGATCATGAGCGATGGATCGGAGCGGTTAAAACGCAGGATCGATTGCATCGCGTCTCACAAATACGACTTGTTGGACCAGGTATGAGGACGCTTCGAAGATCACAACCTAGGACCGTTGCGATCGGTTCGCGTGGACGGACCGTGGATCGCTGGAGCCGTATCGAAGGGGCACTGGGTAAAGTACCCTTCGCACAATTTCGACGCAATCCAGTTTTACTGATCGGAGCGGGAAGAGTTGCGAGTTTGCTTGCGTTGTCTTTAATCCGCAACGGATTGCGTGACTTGACTATCGTGGATCCCGATCAGTTGGAGGAACATAACCGGGATAGTACCTTTGGTAATTTCCCGTCAGATATCGGTAAAAGGAAAGCCGGGGTACTAGCTCGCTACCTACATCGTGTGCGTCCCAGCGCCAGAATTACTGCAATTCAGCGTGATGTGCGAGACGAAGAACTCATGGAGCGTTTTCGGCGGACCTCGGTTGTATTCAGTTGTGTTGATAACGATGAAACCAGAAAAGTAGTAGCAAAACGATGTGCTCAGTTGATGTTGGTTCACATCGACATCGGCACTCTGGTCCGAGAGTCCTCACGCTCAGCTACAAGTAACGACTCTCTGATCAATTCCTCAGAGGAGATAACTTCAAACCGTTCCAAAGATATCGCGGCGGACGTGAGACTGATGCTACCAGGAGCTTGCCTATCTTGCGTGGGAGGGCTGCAAACCAATGAATCGTTATCTTCAAACGAGGCTCGCATGTGGACTTCCGGTGGTCGCATCGGATCATTAACTTCGATCAATCACTTGGCCGTCGGTACCGCACAACAGCTTTACTTCGATCTTCTTACCGAGCATCTGACGACTTCTTTTTGGCAACGTATCCAATGGATTCAAGGTACCGGGTTGCGAACGGCAGGGAGCCCAGTGTCTGGAGATGCAAATTGTAAGGTCTGCCGACGTTAGCTCTATGAAATCCGCGCACTCAGGTTACAAGTCCCTTCGTATGTACCTTTCTTATCACTCTGACGCCTTTCGATTTCTCTTCAAATACTCGACTTCCCCCGTGCCAATTCCTAGCGTTTTTACTCGAGAAATCAACTCTTCTCGCTGCTTCTCGCTCAGGCTATGCGGATCAACTCCTTCGATGGTGATATCTCGGTGGTTCTTAAGCTGAATATTGCGTGAGTCGGTATCGCTCACCGTGATCAGACCACTACCATCTCTGAGTCGAAAACGTCCATTTTCATCTCGATCAAATCCCCACTCCCCTTCCCACTTTCGTCGCAGCAAGTCAGCCCTCAGTTTTTTGATTACATTGACTTCCAGCATTAGGTCGAGCACGTCGCCGATCGTCTCACACTTTTCACTGATATGAATTCGACGATACTTTGGATCGTCTTCGCAGGTCGCTGTAAACCACTTGCGGATCTCTTCAGCGTCTTTACCGACTACGATGGCGGTATCGAAATAGGACTCCTCGGGCTTGCGGCTAGGAGAATAGCTAACGAGAGCTTGTACCTTGGGTACGATCGATCTCTCAGCGATTGACGTCAGAGGAATGGAAGTATCCTTCGCCGTATGATTGGAGAGTATGGCAGCACTTACAGCCATATTTGGAATTAGCCGAAGCGACTTTCCATCGACCGAGTGAAAGAGTGGTTCTTTGGAATCGCCGTTACGCTTTGCTAGAGGAATTCGTCCCGAAGCGGCCCACATCGCGACGAGTACCGCCGCTTGTAGCGAAGAGCCTTCTAATTTCGAGATATAGGCATGGTGATCGTAATTCTTAAACGGAACTTTCTCTCCAGGATACTTTGCGGTCAGTCGCCATACTCCGCGAAATTCGCCAGCCAAGCCTGATGCTTCCCAGCACTGTTCGATCGGTTTCAAAAGTTGCGAAAAGTCAGTAAGCCCAAAACAGAAGAGATCAGGAACGAGAATACCGATTTCACCTTCACTTAACCGGTGAAGTTCAATAGAAAACCATAGAACAGCTCCATCGTCCCCCTGTGTAATTGGATTCTTACCAAAAAAAAGTGTGGCGGTGTTAGCTGACAGCTTTTCAATTGCAGCTAAGTTGCTTTTTGGACTTCCGAGGACTTCGTTGTGAACATGGGCAGCCATCCAATATCCGAGTGGATGGCTGCTCGTATTGAATTTCTCACGAAACGATTGTTGTAATGTCGTGTTCGATTCACCATGAAGGTAGGGATTACCGACCAGTCTTTTTCGGTAATAGCCATTGCCATTTGCGATAAGATTCAATTGCTCAATGGCTTTGTCCAAATTATCGTTGGCAAAAGTTTTGTTTCTCTGGTCGATAGGATTCGGATCGACGTCAAACGCATTCCTCAAATGCAGAAATGCTCTTAACAGTTTTTTGTTTTCTTCATTGATCGATGGCAACTTTTCGAGGTCGCTGATCAATGTGTCATCTCTATCTTGAAACCACTCCCGAATCCGGTGAGCGAAATGGCTTCCGTCTCCATAGATTAGACGCGGATGTAAGTACCCGCACCGGCCAAGGACGTAATCCTCAAGTGTAAACGGGAAATCAGAAGACCACTGAGCGATGGCGGGGCCCGACGATTTTGAGAAGGAATGATCGAGTTCCTCATTTGGATTTAAATCCAACCACTTTTTGAACGAAAGGTCTCGCTGGTAGAGGGGAAGATCTTCAATGGCACCGCGATGTTTCGGTAATTCATTGAGAAGGAGAAAATGCGATCTGTAATCCCGCCATTCCTCTTTGCTCATCTTCAGCAAAGCGACTCTATAACCACTCAACAACTTGAGATATGCAAATCGATCCTTGTGAGTTGACTTTGATTCTAATCGGAGAATCGGCGCTTCGCCGCCCTTGATGTCCCTGCTCCACAGAATCAAATAGCCGTATTCGTCAAAATAGGATCTTCCAATCCCAGGATTCGCCCCTGCAGCATAAGCAGGGCTATCAAGATCTAAAGGATGGACGATTTCGTCGAGCACTTTGAAATAGACCTGTTACTAGACGAGCTCCGAGCAGAATAAACAAGTCGACCAGTTCTATGTCTTAAAGCGTACAAGTCGACTCAACCTCGAAGCCATTGTACCTGGCTAAGGATCCGCAGCAAATTGGGTTGGCTAAGCAGTTCTGCAAGTCGCACCGAAGAAATTGCTCCTGATCGCAAGGATTGGAAAACACCTTGCGTCAGTACGGCTTCCATTTCCCCCTGAAATCGTTCTGGATCAGCATACGGTACAGAGTTATTCGTCGCTCGGCAGAGCCCTTCGATAAACATTGCTCGCACTTCTTGAGCGAGTGGATCACTCAAGAGTCGCGAGCACGATTGAACCGCTTTTTCTTCGTCCTCTTCGAAATCGATATCCTGAAGGACAGTCTCCCAGTCAACCATGACTACACTCCACTGTTCTTAAGGTTATCGTGAAGCTTTTTCATTGCTCTACGATATTCGCTCATTACAACTTGCCTACTTAAGTTCAATGTCTCCGAAATCTCAACAAAGGATCTATGTAAGAATTGCCTAGAAATCACAATAAGCAGCTGATTTTCGGTTAGATCATCTAGAGCTTTATCGATCGCATCGCGGATCTCGGAAAGATCTACTGAACTGGAAACGTCCTCACGACGATCCAACAAATGGCATGATTGACTTTTGAGGAAATCACTTCCTGAAGTCGATCCGTTGTCCCCAGTATGAACAGTGCGTCTACCCCCGTTGTGAGTTCTATGCAAATCCGAAAATGCCCATTTGGTATGATCTGAAACAGATTGCCTTTTCCAAGTATATGTATCATTCACTTTCTTCATTGCCGTCAATGTGGCTAGTTGTGCTACATCTTCTTCACTAAAACGACGACAAGAATAGCGATTACGTTTTGCATATCGCAGCGAGCTTACATAAAACATTCCTGCCCAGCGTGGATCTTTTGGATCCGTTTCATTTTTCTCCAAATAGTCCCAATCGATCTGCTGAAGACAACTTCCATCATCATCGCTTTCAGCGGCTGCTACGAAATCGTCCGTGGGCATCACAATTTCGTCAACACGGCGATGTACGGTACGGTTATCACTGTAGTGATCGTCAGCGACAACAAGATCGTGGGCTTCAGCAACAAACGCTGCAGATGCAAAAAGCTTGTGAAGACAATCGATATTGATCGAGTTTAAGAATTTAGCGAGTCCGTCGCTGCGAAGAGTGTATAGTTCCTGCTTGAAGTCGTTCGTTGATGTGGACTTCTCGCGCGATAGATTACGCAATTGATCGAGAAAGCTTATCCGAGATTTGTTAGCGATTTCATCGGCCAATAACAGGGCACAGTGTTCTTTTTGAGTTTCTAAATCGAGGTCGGAATCGAGACCGAAATCGGCAAACACCGCATTTATCTGGTAATCATCCAGCAACATTTTTTACCTCTTTACTGTGCAAGGAAAGTTAACGTCACACTGCTGTCTTGAATAAAAAAGGCGATCGCCATCGACTAGAGTGATAGAAACTCGATAATTTTCTGATTATTTTCCCAAAGCTCTAACTTATCGACACTTTTTGGGGAGCTAAGGTTCTTTATGACCTGATGAATCACCTGATCTTATAGATTAAAATGCACCGGTTTTGTCAGGCTACGGTCGAGAAAGGCCAATTAAATTCCCTATCCCCACCACGAGCAAAAGTGGCTGCGCCAGTGACAGGCTCAGAAAGGTGAAGGCTTTCGTTTCACCCGCAGCCAAAGGCGAGGTGCCCCCGCCGGGGCGATGCCCCGGCCTTCGGCAGCGGTGTCGAGTTCCTCGCCTTTGGCTGCGGGTGTGACGAGAGCGAAACATCGGTGTATTGCACCTGACGGCTGTGTATACTTAGTGGCCTTATCTTTTCTGAAACTCTATTGGATCAACGCAGAGATGAGTTTTCTTCGAAACCCGCCGACGCTCGTGGTGCAGCAAAATCCGTGGTGGTGCTGGGCAGCATGTATGGAGATGATCAATCGCGCCCATCCCAGTAAATTTGATTCCCCAATCAAGAATCAAGCGCAATGGGTCGCTGCTATGCAGTCATCGCCGGTTGCTAATACGGCTTTAAATAGCCAACAAGGTCTGAACCTGCGATACTTCGGTCAATTCACCAACGCCTTAAAAATGATGTTTCAGGGATGGGTTCCACCGACTAGCCATCCGGACCTGGAATTCGCGGAATATAAACTGCATAGCAGCCTTCTGCTAGCGATCATTCCAAGCACAGCAAACGATTCTCATTTTGTCGTCATCTGGGGCTTTGACAATCAGCAAGTCTTCTACACGGACCCAGCACCAGGTCAGGGGCACAGAATCGCTCCCTACTCGCTCGTCCAGCAGAATCGACTCCTCATCGCTTGGAAATAGACTCACACCATAGCTTGTCGGAGAGGTCCTCGGAAGGAAGAAGCCAAACTCTTCCCAAAGCACCAAATACACCTTGCCCGAATCAACGCTTACAACGTACGCCATTCAAGGCAAAGCTTGTTAAGTAGCTTATTAAATCCGGTATTGGTTTATTATTCCTTGCTTCTGAAAGAAAACAAACCACAATCCCAAAACAACTTCTAGTAACAACGATCCAGGCAACACGATGTTGTTGCTACTGCTAAGCTCAACGTTGAGAATCACTTCGGTTTGCAGTAAACGCTTGCGGAAAAATAAACTCGCTCACTTGCTTACCGCTCACATCATGATGACGAATTGTAAGATTTGGGCTCGCTCCACTGCTGCCGTAGACTAACTCACCCGACAGAAAGCCTCCTTGAACGCGAAGGAATCGGTGGCTCGGACGAGTATCACCTACCTTCCATCCTAACTCGTGCAGTTCACTTCCCGGTCCACATCCAAATTCCCACAATTTCGTCTCGTCATCCACCGAAGCATATTGCCAGTGACGGTCGCCACAGAAAACCAGCACACCAGGTATGGTTGACAAGAACTTTCGTAACTCCTCTCCCTCATAAAAAAAGACTTTGTTTGCGTGGTTGTCTTTTTTGTTTTCTCGGTCGGGACCTACTATGGGCGTCGGACTGCAAATGATTTTGTAAGTCGCCTGCGACTCCTTTAGAGTCTTAAATAACCAAGCTTTTTGCTTGTCCCCCAATATCGTTTTCCCGGGACCATCGGGCATGGTATTCGGACTACGGTAGTCACGTCCTTCTAAAATCCACAACTGCACATCTTTCCCCCACTGAATCGTTTGATAACGCTCAGCCTTACGAGGAAACTGCTCATCATTGAATAACTTGATCCCTTCTTCGAATGTCACTGCTCCGTAGCTCTTGCCAGGCCAACAATCGTCAGCGAGTGTATCGTGATCATCTTTGATGAAATACGACGTGGTATGGTTATAAAACTCGCGATTATTCGGCAGAGCAAATAGCCTTCCCCATTTGAATCGCATGAGCGGCTTGGTGAAGGCCCATGGATCGGGCTTATCGTAGTACTCGATATCACCTGCATGCACGATAAAATCAGGCTGCAACACCTTCATCGCCGGATAGATTTTATGCCCCTGATCACCGTCATCTCGCCGAATGAAGTCATGGCAAGTTGTAATAACAAACTTAAGCGGGCTACTTTCAGTCGGTGCTGGTGCTGTTTTAAACGCTCCACGAATCGCAGCCGTGGGGCGTCCATCGAGCGTTTGCGCTTCCAGGATCGTAATATACTTGGTGCCTCGCATTAGTCCTTCGAGCTTCCACTGCGCCGTGAAATCATTTTCAGCCTTGGTCGTAATCCAATTCAACGACTTCACTTGCTTGCGTTGCTCCTCGGGAAAATAAGACAATCTCACCCTTCCCTCCTTGCCTGGACAAGCACCGATCATTTCCTCCAAACTGGCGCTCTCGGGAAGTTGCACTTGCTCGAGTTTCTCTGCATCTTTCAGCTTAGAAAGTTCACTCGCTTCTTTCGCTGAAATTTTATTGAAGGACTTGCCATTAATGAGCATCTCAGGCCTGCTCGTCGTGCGAGTCCACACCACGATACTCGTTTGATCCGCCCAACTATTACGACTCGCGTTACCTAAAAACGGCCCATCATTGATAGGTTCAGCAGCAGGGGCTTCAGGCAGCGGCTTGAATACGAAATCTTTATAGAAGGTTTTGCCGCCATGATCTGTCAGCAAGAAACGATCATCCTTTCCAGAACGACCAAAATCTTTTCCTCCATAAAACTTGCTGAAGGCAATGAGTGTTTCCCAAGCTGGTCCCGAAGTAGTAGCACTCGTGACCAGTACATCATTCAGGTAGTGCTCGATGCTATCACCCGAAGCAATAATCTTGGCTGAGTTCCATTCTCCTGGAGGCTGAATGACCTTTTCTTTCTTTGGGCCAACCAGATCGTAAATGGAGCCAGTTGAAGTATTCGATGTACTATCTGAATCGTTGTCGAGAATTTGGTATTCAAGACCCAGGTAGCTATTCTCGAAGAGCTCTTGTCCAAATCGACGCACTCGATACTTCAGGCCGCCATTGACTCCCTTTTCAATTTTCCATTTGAAAGAAAGTTCAAAGTTCGAAGGTAGTGGTCGGGTGACAATGTTGCCACCTTCACCTGGCTTAGCCAGCGTTATCATCCCATCCTTAAATTCCCAACCATCTGAAACAGGCTTCCCTTCAGTCGTCTCCCAAAAATCTCGACTCACCCAAGCTGCCGATAAATCATTGGTCGATGAATTCGCTTGTGAGGAACTCTCACGACTCTGCTGCGCGACGACTTGTATGCTAAAGAACGCTAGGATGTTCGCGGTAACAAGAAATGTTTTCAAAGAATTCATCGGTAAACGTCAATCATTTAGAAAGTTATCGGTCTCAGGCAGCTGATTTGGGGCTGATCGCAATCAACCCAATCGCTTTTAAGGACTATTGTCGCGAAGCCTTATTCTCGGACACCATCCATCACGCTGCAAGTCGAGCCATCTACTTAGCAGATCGTATTGAATATCACTGCAGTATCCCAGAAAACAAGCATTCTGAAACTGAAGGTGGGCATGCAGTCACCCGATTGAGCGATTAGAATGTGGCGGATAGATCGTTATTGAATCCCCTTGCAGGTAGTCACTGCGGTTTTCGGAGTCCCTTTCCATGCCCAATCGCTTCCAAAAGCTCATTTATCGCTGTTGGACCATGGCGATCTGGTCCGTCACGTTGTCTTCCACCCTGGTCGGCGTTAGAGCGTTTGCGATACAGTCGCTCGACAAAACCTCAAGCGTTAGCCAGAGCAACTCCCAGGATTCCGGCGAATCAATTGAAGTTGTTGGTACAGAAACTCAACGACAAACCAATACGACCAAAGACTGGATCACTTTTCAGAAGCCCTCAGATGCACAGCAACTCATCGGGCCCGACGGTTCGAAACTGATCCCCGAAAATCCTAAGATCGCTTCGCGCTGGACTTTTTCAGAAGGTGTTCTCACTGCATCACCAAAGTGGGATAGCGTTATTACACCCGATACTTACAACGACTTCGTTATGCACATCGAATTCAATGTCAATGAAGCGGGCGATGTCGAACATGAGCGCAATGGAAATTCTGGTCTCTACCTGCAGTTGCGGTACGAGTTGCAGATTCTCAATTCGTTCAAAGTTCCATTTGAGTCCTACTCGAAAACCGATTGTGGTTGCATCTATGGTGTTAAGAAGCCAGATCAGATGGCTTGCTTGCCGGCAGGCGAGTGGCAATCGTTTGATATCGCATTACGTGCGGCACGATTTGAAAACGGAAAGAAGCAAGAGAATGCACGAATCACCGTCTATCAGAATCAGAAATTGATCCACGATGATTTTGTTTTGCCACGGCATACGGGAGCAGGCAAGAAAGAAGGACCCGAGTCGCTGCCGATCAAGCTTCAAGGACATCACAACCAAGTCCAATTTCGAAACTTCTGGATAAAGTCCGTCTCAAAATAAAACGACTAAACTATTGGCCATCATCTCAAAAACGGAAATGTGTTCGACACTTCGGTCCCGATCTTGCTAGGTAATTCGGGAGTTAATCGTAGTTCCCTCCTTCTTAAAGGATGTAGAGCTTTTCCATTATTTCCTAGCAGGGTATTAGACATTCAAACCTTCAAATTCGGTGGGAGACTTTCAATAAATTCCCTGCCAAACTCTAAATGACAGCCAAAGTGAGTAGATTTACTCTGGCCGCAGCAAGCGTCGTACATAGGTCTTCCTCTTGCTAAGTTTCATTTAAGATCTCCATTCCGCCAAGCTCCCCGTCAAAACGGCTCGCTTAGAAACCATCAACCTAGCCCCTGATAACAATGCGACTGATGCTTCCCATGAGAAGATAAACGGCTACTGCTGTACATAGTCAATCAAGTGAGATACCACGCTTTGTAAATCGCTTTTTTGTCGTCTTCCGAGGTTATTTACTAACGGTCCTTGGTAAACCAATAAATCGCGGATTTCCCAGCTCTTTTCCCATGCGAGCCATGGAAGCAAGTACAATTCATGTCCGTTAACTTGGCCTGCGTATTAGGTTGGTTATCTATTCTCTCCTCAAACAGGAATCAATCGTGAAATCCACATTACGCTGCATGTTTGCAATTTTGGCTCTCTCGAGTTTGGCTCCACAGGTTCAAGGTGAAGACTTTTTCTTTAAAGATGGAGATCGGGTCGTCATGATCGGTGACAGCATCACCGAGCAACATCTTTATTCGAACTACGTCGAGATGTGGACCGTCACACGTTTTCCTCATTGGAAGATCACCTTCCGCAATGTTGGTATTGGTGGCGATCGTTCGGTCGGTGGAAACTCGCGATTTGAGCGGGACGTGTTATTGCACAAGCCGACGGCAATGACGGTCGATTTTGGAATGAATGATGGAAGTTATCGTGAATTTTCTGAGCAGACTTTCAAACCGTATATGGATGGGCTGCAAGGTATGGCAGATCAAGCCAAAGCGGCAAATATTCGCACTGCTTGGGTGACTCCTCAACCGCTGGACAACGACGAACAAGGCGCAACAGCGCTAACAGGCTACAACCAGACGTTGGAAAAGTTTTCGGAAGGTGTAAAAACCATCGCGAGCAAAAACGATGGGGTCTTTGTCGACCAGTTCCATCCGTACTTAGCAGTTCTGGATTCTGCGCGAAGCAAGGGTCCCAAGTACAACCGAATCACTGCTGGAGATGCGGTCCATCCAGGACCACCTGGCCAAGCATTGATGGCCGCATCCATCCTGAAGGGAATGCATTTCCCAAGCTTGGTAGCGTCCGTATCGGTCGATGTAAAACAGAAGAAGGTAACCGCGCAAGAAAACTGCACGGTTAGCGGACTCGAAGCCTCGGAGCAAAAAGTTCGCTTTACAAAGTTAGACAATGCTTTACCTTTCTTCCCCGAGGAAGCATCGAGTATCCTCCCTTGGTCGTCGATCCTCGATGAACTGAATGATTATCGCCTCCAAGTCGTTGGCTTGGCTCCCGGCAAATACAAAGTTCGAATCGATAATGTCGATGTTGTCGAATTGACTTCTGAGTCCCTGGCTGCGGGTGTGGATATCGCGGCGGAAGTACTGAAGACTGGTCCGATCGCAGAACAGGCGAAGAAAGTAAAGGCTGCCGTCGAAAACAAGAATCGCTACCACCACGATCAGATTTTTCGCGGCATTGTTTTGAACAATGTTCCAGAATGGATTTACTCCGCTATTCCGCGGGAGCAACTTGAAGAGAAGAAAAAGGCAATCATCGCAGAGCGATTGCAAAAAGTGATTGAGCTCGATGCAGAGGTTGCGGAAACCCTTGAGATGCAATCCCACCAATTTGAAATTGTGCCGGCATCCTAAAATCACAGCCAAAGGAGTTTGAAATGCCGATTAGGTTAATGTCTTTCGTTCAGCGATTCGCAATCGCAGCGGCTTTTTGGTCATGCACATTCAGCGCCTTCGCGCAGGACGTGGCGAAGTTAGAAGCTCCTCGTTTTGATTTAGACAAATTATCAAAACCTCCCGCATTCCAAGTTGCAGAGGGTTTTAACGAAAAGGGAGTGCAAGCGATTTTCTATGATGGGATTCCCTATCGTGGTAAGCCGACCAAAGTTTTCGCGTATTACGGTCTACCAGCGAAAGACAACTTATCGGATTCGAGCCACAAATACCCGGGAGTCGTTTTGATCCATGGCGGTGGTGGAACCGCGTTTGCGGAATGGGTCCGCTTATGGAATCGAAGAGGCTATGCTGCAATAGCAATGGATGTTTGCGGATGTATCCCCGAGGGATCGTATGGGAACTGGAAACGCCATGAGGATGGAGGGCCAGCGGGCTGGGACGCGAGCTTTGAACAGATCGATGGCCCTGATGAGGACCAATGGCAACGGCATGCGATTTCGGCGGTAATGCTAGGTCATTCGCTGCTCGCTTCCTTGCCGGAAGTGGATTCCAACAGGATCGGTGTCACAGGAATCTCTTGGGGTGGCTATCTCACCTGCATCGCAGTCGGAGCGGATCCGCGATTCCGTTGTGCTGTTCCTGTGTATGGCTGCGGATATCTGGGAGACAACTCGGTTTGGGTTCCGACCCTGGAGAGAATCGGTAAAGAGAAAGCGAGCCGTTGGCTAACGCGTTGGGACCCATCCGTATTTTTACCGCTGACCAAAACTCCAATGCTCTGGGTCAATGGAACCAACGATTTTGCTTATCCGATGGATTCATGGTTACGTTCGGTGAAACTGCATGAGCCATCGCAAATGTGCCTCCGTATTCGCATGCCGCATGGACATGGTCCTGCAGGGGAGAACCCAGAGGAAATCCATGCTTTCATGAACTCGATCCTACGGGGTGGAACTTCACTAGCTAGAATCGATCAGGATGACATGAATGGTGATGAACTGACTGTTCGCTTTGAAAGCAGCGCGAACATCGTGCGTGGCGAGCTATGCTTCACTCGTGACAATGGTAAATGGCAGGATCGTAAATGGGAATCGATTCCGGGGGAAAGACTTCAGTTGGAAACAACTGGCGATAAAGCTAATGAAGGAAGCTATATCGTTCGAGTCCCTGAGGATGCCAAGGTATGGTACTTCAATCTTTTCGATTCGAGAGATTGTGTGGTGAGTAGTGCGTACAAAACACGGTGATCAAGAGGTGAGATAGTTGTGGAGTATCTGTAGCGGCAACTGGCCGATAAGCTCGCTGCTCTAATTAGCGAGCTTCAACGATATAAAATCTTGGCCACTAGAGAGGAGCAGCATGATTTTTAAATTGTGTACCAAAAGCTTACCACTTCATCTGACCATCTTGCTGATTGCACCGGTAGTTCCACTTTTTGCGACTGAACCTCCACCAGGGCCAATATATGCGTGGTATCACGAAGATGGCATCAAAGCGCAGGGAGCAATGGTATCCGCTTGGGAAAATGTAGTTGCTAATAACGATCGCGCAGATAGAACGCTGAATCGAGTTTTCGGAACACCACAATCGCTACGCGTTCAGACGCCCAGCGGAATCAAGACGGTTGTGAGATTCAACGGTTCCGCAGCGTTGTGGCAGGCAGTCGGTTCTTGGGGCACGCTCCGCGGAGAACGGACGGTTGCAGTCTTTGCTCGAATGCCAACCGAAAAGTCAGGGACACTTTTTGATGGCAGTACTCGCGTCGGTAGTACTCCGGTGAAATGGAAGAATGGAAAGTGGGAATCATCTGCAAGAAACGACTCGACTACCAACCTTGGCGACTGGCAGGTACACACTTTCCGATTTAACGCAGAGGACAAGCCCCTAGGAGGCTTCATCCTAGGCGCTAACGTAGCAACTCAGGAGGGACTAACATGCGATGTTGGTGAAGTACTTATCTATCCGAGAACGCTCAATGATCTGGAGATCACAGAGGTCGTAGCCTACTTACAAACCAAATGGGGAGTCCCTAAAGAGTTGCCAGCCGAACTCCAGCCTCAAACGCTACGTTTTTTTTCTGATCCACGAGTCTTTCGTACGACCATCCGAAAACAAGGCCAAGATGGGGTTCACACCTATCGTATCCCCGGATTGGCTACAACCAATAAAGGAACGCTGATCGCTGTTTTTGATATGCGTCATCAAAATGGCGGCGACTTACCAGCAAATATCGATGTAGGAATGATGCGATCGACCGATGATGGCGCAACCTGGAGTCCCGTGAGCCGTATCATCGACTTCGACAAGGAAGTGCCTGAATCACGTGGCAATGGCGTTGGTGATCCAGCAATCCTCGTGGACCGGCAAACCGGCACCATCTTCGTCGCCGCTTTATGGTCTAAGGGGAATCGCGCTTGGAATGGATCTGGCCCTGGTATGAGCCCCGATGAAACAGGGCAACTCGTTATCGTCAAAAGCGTCGACGATGGCATGACGTGGTCAACACCCATCAATATCACTTCGCAAGTGAAAGATCCAGCGTGGCGATTATGCTTTAACGGTCCAGGTAGTGGGATTCAACTTCGTGATGGAACACTGGTATTTGCCGCGCAGTTTAAAGGACCCGATAATGTCCCGCACTCCTGCTTCATTGCAAGTGAAGACCATGGAAACCGTTGGAGGATTTCCCCGCCCGCAGTTGCAGACTCGCCACCCACAAGTGAGAGTGCCGTGGTCGAACTTGCCAATGGTTCGCTGCTGTTGTCGATGCGCAACGAATCCCATGCTGGGGTTCGCGTCTGGTCACGATGGGACTGGAAAGAAAACATCATGCAAGGCAATTGGTCTGATAAATGGCTCACTGTCACCGATCCGACATGCATGGCTAGCCTTATTCGCCATCCGCATGGTGAGCTTATTTTTTCGAATCCCAACAATGCCCAAAAGCGTGTTGCTCTAACGATTCGCACAAGCACTGATGATGGTCAGACCTGGAGCGTCGGAAGACTGCTCGATCCCAATGGAGCAATGTATTCAAGTCTCAGCATATTGCGTGACGGTCAAATCGGAGTCCTCTACGAGAGCGTCGACGAAGCGGGACTGGTCTTCGCACGTTTTCCGCTCGACTGGTTACTCGAAGGAGCCAGTGTCCCCAACGTCCCTGAGGCGCGAACGGAGACCACTGGGAAATTCGGATGGTGGCCAGCCCGACATGCTGCGAAAGTCGCTGAGACTAAAGCAAATCGAGGAAACGCGAGTTTGAGGGTCATGTTTTTCGGTGACAGCATCACGCAAGGATGGGAGAATGCGGGAAAGGAGGCTTGGGAGCAACACTTCGCAAAGTTTACTCCTGCGAACTATGGTTTCGGTGGCGACTCGACTCAGCATGTCCTGTGGCGAGTACTCAACGGCGAGTGCGATGAAATTGCACCTAAAGCGATCGTGCTTCTCATCGGAACCAATAATGTTCGTCACGGCGATTTCACACCGGAGCAAATCGCCGATGGTATTGGCGCGATACTTGCCGCTCTGGAAAAGAAATGCCCGAAATCAAAAGTTCTTTTGCTTGGTATTCTCCCACGAGGCCCTGACAAATCGGACTTGCTCCGCCAAAAAGTCGACGCGGTCAACGCCTTGCTTCCAACGCTGGCCGACAATCGCCGAGTTCACTATCTCAACGTCAACTCTAAACTACTCAACGCCGACGGAACGCTATCACAATCCATTGCCCCTGATCTTTTACACCTGAGTGCTGAGGGTTACGGCATACTTGCGGAGCAAATTGAAACGAAACTTCAAGAACTGATGGCTAACGAATGAGTTTTACTTTTTTGTCACCATTCTATATCGGACTCCTTCTACAACCTTTCAATCAACACTCGGTAACATGAACCAGCTACTAAGCACCGCACTGATTTTCCTTACCATGTCTTCAACTTGTCTCGCCGATGAAGCTTTTCGCGTCTATGCCCCATCTAGCAAAACGAAAACGCTCTGGATTGTTGATGCGATTCCTAAAGAGGACGGTAGCTTTGAACTGAAAGTCGCCGACAAACGCGAGCTTGGCTTCTCGGGTCGAGTCCTTGCCGCACATCCCCGAAAGCCGTTGCTTTACATTTCAGGTGGTGGAGGAGAACGAGGCAAGCAGCCAGGTGCGGTCGTTACATTGGCCGGCAATGGCGACTATGTGAGTCACCAGCGAGTTGATCTCAATGATGACGCTGCTTATCTCAGCATTGATCGCAGCGGTAACTTTCTTCTGGGCGTCAGCTATGGAAACGGACGACTCAATGTCTATCGACTAGGTGAAGATGGAGTGCCAGGCAAAGCGATCGCCACGGTCGACGAGGGGAAGAAGGAAGCACACTGTGTCCTGCTTTCACCTGACAACAAGAATATCTATATTCCGTACGTCAAAAGTAACCTCGCGCTGTTGCAATACCGATTTGATGCATCTTCAGGAAGTGTAACTCCACTCGATCCACACAATGCCAATCCCCCGTCAGGCACCGGCCCACGCCATTTGGTTTATCATTCGAAACTGCCGATGGTCTATTTCACCAACGAGCAAGGCCTCGGCCTTTCCACCTACGAACGACTCGCCAATGGGCAACTCGCTCTGCGACAGAACATCGAGATCTTGCCGAATGGTATGTCGAAAGAAGGTCTAACCGCCTCCGACCTGGAGATAACACCAAATAGCAAGTTGATCTTTGCAGGTTTGCGTGGGCATGGCCAGGACTTTGACCGCATCGCTCGCTATCGCGTTGGCGAAGATGGACAAGCTGAGTTACTCGGCTTGACACCTGCCGACAAAATCCCCTGGGGTCTAGCAATATCACCCGACGGTAAATATCTCCTCGTATCGGCAACCACCGGAGCAACACTCACTGCTTACCGAATCACCACTGAAGGTGACCTGGAAAAGGTGGCAAGTCTATCCTGGGACGCAGAGATTGCAGACTTCCTAACACGTAAAATCACTTCCAGTTCACCGTGAGTATTCGGCAAACTTTGCGAGAGTCGCGAAAGCATCAAGCCTTTCAAGCTACGAAAGAAGAATAGATGAGCCTACAGAGGTTATTTGCGTCGCCCAAAGCCTCTTATCATTGGGGAGATGATAAGAGCTAGAACTCTTCAAGTCTCCAGTGTTCCCGAAACTTTCTCACCTATGAATCCGTAAGACACCCCGCATCTCACTCAAAGACAATCCGCTACAAAATATCCTAAGTAAGCAACGCTAGAAGAAGCACTTCTGCGACTTACTCGTCTGCCAACAAACGAGGCATCAGAACAAACGTCTAGAACGCTACCAAAGCTCCCTAATCGGTCATCAACAGTCAGAACAGGGAACCAGCAGTCTATGCGTTTTGCTTTATTTCACTTAGGACCTGTCATCAGGCTTTACTTGTTTAGCGGCTTCCCATTCCTCCATGGATTTGAGCAACTTGGCCTGCTCAGCCAGACGTGACTCCTTCGTACACTTCAGTCGATAGGCAGGAGAATCGACCATCGCCTCTAAGAGACGGTCGTTCCAGACTTCACGTTGATCAGGAGTAATACGAGAATCGCGCTTTGCCTGTTCTGCTTTCAATTCGTCATCCGTCATCTCGAAGATCCTTAGTTAGAGCTCTAAAAACCTCTTCAAATACGCCACGCGATCTAGTCTTCGACTTTCCTCAGGCAAAACCAACTGGCATTCCAAAAGATCCTTCGCTGACAATAGAGGCACCTTTAGCTGACCGTCTATCACTTTCTCAATTGCTCTCTCTCTCGCCTGCTGAAAGGAATCAACTCCTTTGACGGACCGAAAAACATCGAGCGGTCCGAACTTTGTTAGAAAATAGTAAACAGACTGTTGACTAAGCCATCCCACTGCATTGTCGCGTACCAAGTCCCATTCTGAATCACCTTTACCACACTCTGCGTCCATGACTATAAGTGCCAACTCGCCACGTCGTCTGTTGCTTTCACTCTCTTCGATCCAATAAGTATAACTACCGAAGGGAATGGAATTGAAGACACGCGATGCTAGCGATGGACAACTTGATCGCCTCAGCGGGGAGCACTTAGACCTCCTCCCCACCTGTGAATCGATGCGTGAAGCCATAACCCAACTTGGCGCTGCAGTTTGCGTTGAATTCGTCCCACGCAAATTATTCTCAATTCAAAAAGGGTTTTCTTCGCTATTAATGCGATACTCGACAATCATTTTTTACAATCAGATATCCCTCAAATTCACATGGAAATCGTACCTTGCCAGATGGATCGTGTGACTTCACAAAACACACTTCCTTTTTAAATCGTGCGAGGAACGGACACTGAAAAACGGTTTATGACCAAGATTAGCCTCGATAAATTTCCAAGATCTATTCCCCATGTGTTAAGGTGGAAGCTACAAGCAGGTATACTGGGGCAAGAGGGTAAGAGCCATTACCCAATGATTGCCGACACTAAAGCATCGCGACGCTACCACTTCGAAAATTCGGAAGCACTACGAGAGCCATCATTTCGAGAGTCATAAGGAAAATATCTGATGTCACTCGCGCAAGCATTTCAATCACAATTCCGATCAAGATGGCTTGCTAATTTACTCTCTGCAACATCGCTTCTATTCTCTCTTGCGTTCTCGTCAGTATCAGCTCGCGGTGAAGATGAGCTCTCGCAAAATTTCGCGAAAGAATTCCAGCCGCTGCTGGTGAAAGTCTGTGGAGATTGTCACGGAAAAGAACCCAAAGACAACGATCTCGATCTGACCCGATTCACTTCTGCTACTTCGATACTCGCTAAACCGAAAGTCCTCGGCGATGTCGCGGAGCGTTTGCGTTTGGGCGATATGCCACCCGAGGAAGCGCCGCAGCCAAGTGCAGCTGAGAGAGAACAATTACTTGGTTGGATCAACGCCGCGCTCGATGCGGAAGCGACAGCGCGAGCAGGCGACCCCGGACCGGTGACCCTCCGACGGTTAACTAATTCAGCGTACGACAATGCCATACGCGATCTTACAGGCATCGATATGCGACCAACCAAGGTACGCGAATTTCCTACCGATAGCGTCGGTGGTGAAGGGTTCGCTAACGTAGGCGATGCGATGCCCGTAACACCCGAACTGATCGAACGTTTTCATCAGACGGCCAGAGACGTCGCCGCAAGAGCCGTCTTACTTCCCACAGGTTTTCGTTTCTCCTCGTCGACCGAACGTGCGGATTGGACCGAGGAGGCTCTTAAGCCACTACGCGACTTCCATGCTCGTTATGCCGGCCCAAACGGCGAGCCACCTCTTGCAGCGCATCTCGCAGCAACTCTGAAACATCGTGAGAGACTTACCCGTGAGGGATCCGCAGCCATCGCCGCAATCGCTGCTGAAGAAAAACTAAACGCTACCTACCTGACAGCACTTTGGAAAGGGCTAACTGACAATTCAACAGCGACAGCAGAGATGCAAACAGAGACCAAACAGTGGCTCGAAAAAGCTGCGGCGATCGAAGCGGAACGAATACGTCGGCAATCGCAATTCGAAGCAGCCAAACAAGCGATTGATTCCAAGTGGGTATCATCGAAGAGAATCCTCGTCGAATCTAAATTCGCAGAAGCAGGAGAAGTTTCCTTCAAACAGAAGGTTACGGTACAACAGGGTGAAGTTTTACTCTTAGCAGTTCTTCCCAACGACAATCATGGGGCAGATAGTACGCTGGTTGAATGGACCATCCAAGAGACCGCAGGTGAGCAGCGAAAATGGAGCGTCACCGATTTGGTCCCCATGCTCCTCAAGGGTAATCCATTACCAGACAAACACGAGGCACTCTGGAGTTTTCTGGATACCACCTCCACTCCAACCTTCCTCACCGAAAAACGCGAAAATAATGGCGGACGCTCTGAACTGAAATCATGGAGCCTTGGTTCTGAACCCTCCGTCTTTGTGAATACTGCTTCAGAACCTGTCAAAGTATGGACAACTTTGCCAGCGCAATCGCTGTTTGTCCATCCAGGCCAAAAACGCTCTGTGGGAATTGCTTGGAACAGCCCGATCGCTGGCGAACTACTTCTCTCGGGTCGTGTCGTCGATGTACATCCAGCGAGTCTCGATGGAATAGCATTCGAATTATCGCATTTGACATCTCCCGAATTGGGGCCAGCGCTGGCTAGTCTGGCCAATTCTCCCTCGACACTTTCAGATGCTGGTCTTCCTCCAGACATGCTCGCCGTGGTGAGGGCGAAATGGCAGGAAGCAACTTCCGATCCAGCACCGATCTTGGCAACGATCAAGGAGATGCAAGATAAACTGTTTCAAGGCAACTATGGAAGGAACGCCGCTATGGCAGTCGGCAATGGTTTCCCAGCCTGGGAAGAGATCCGACGGGTTGTTGCTCGCGAGCGAGTTCAAGGAGCCGCTCGCGAACTCTTGTTCCGGATGGTCGCTTTGCCTGCTCAACCTGATACGTTTGTTGTGTGGGATCGTTTACGATTGGAGGGTGGCGATGGTCCACCGCTGATCTTTGCGGAACATCCCGAACTCTGCGCAGCGATAGAGCAAGCGTCAGGACTTAAATTCGGAAATCATCCACTCGGGCGATCGGTACCGAAGTCCTCGCTTGTGACTGCTGCAGGCAATGAAGTCGTTATCAACTTGAGCAAACTCCCACAGGAATTGCAGAAGGCACTAATATTGCCGCGTTTTCTTCGTGCCGATGTCAGCCTGGACGAAGCGAGTCCAGTGACCGCTTCGGTTCAAGCATTCCTAATCGCTGCTACTGGAGGTGGAGGAAAGTTAGCGGAACCCGTAGCCATAGCAGCAGTGGGCGACCCGCTCGCTGCCGAGATCGTACACCCTAGTGTGGCGGCCGAACGAGCTCGCCCAGCCGCAGAATTTCGGGCACTATTTCCACCCAGTGTACTCTTTCAGCCAGTCATCCCTCGTGATGCTCAAGGCAGTGTGTTTCTCTATCGCCGCGAAGATGAACCATTGCGTCGATTGTTGCTTGATGATGCAGGTCGCGCCGAGATCGATCGATTATGGAGCGAATTGGAATTTATCAGCGAACAAGCTTTAGCAACGCCCATTGCTTATGAGGGACTGGTGCAATATTACCGTAAACCGAATGATGGGGCGCGGATCATGTTTTTCTACATTCAGGAATTCGAAAAACAGATTCGACAGGAAGAACAAACATTTCTCGCAACTCAAATCGCTGCTGAGCCGAAACAACTCGAAGCACTACTGAGCTTTGCTACGCGAGCTTGGCGACGTCCCCTTGAGCCGAGCGAGAAGGAAATCATTCTAGCTTCTTATCAAGCCGACCGCGCAGAAGGTGTCAAACATGCTCCAGCATTTCGTGCTGCCTTGGCACGAGTGCTCTCATCACCATGGTTTCTTTATCGAGTCGAGCAACCCGCAACAGGACCTCATTGGCAACCCGTTTCGGGTAATGAATTGGCAACTCGATTAAGCTTCCTGCTGTGGGATTCGATCCCCGATGATGAACTTCGCTCTAAAGCAGCAACACTTCATGAGCCTGCCGTTTTGGAAGAGCAAGTGCGCCGTATGCTCAAAGATCCACGCGTGCGAGGCATGGCTGAGGAGTTCGGTGCTCGCTGGCTCGGAGTGAGAGACTTCGCTACCAATCATGGTCGAAACCTTCAGCACTTTCCTGAATTTACCCCTGACCTTCGCGACTCATTGGCCGAGGAACCTGTACGATACTTCCTTGATTCACTGCTCAACGATCGATCGATCGCCGACGTTATCGCCGCCGATGCTGTGGTTATCAATGATGTACTCGCTAAACACTATGGTATTCCCGGTGTTACTGGTGCAGAGTGGCGACGAATCGAAAAGGTCGCACCTTACGGTCGCGGCGGGTTTATTGGTTTCGGCGCTGTGATCGCCAAGCAATCGGCTGCCGCAAGAACCAGTCCGATCAAACGCGGCGCCTGGTTGGTACAGATGCTTGGCGAACGACTTCCCAAAGTTCCACCCGATGTACCTCCGCTTCCCGAAACTCCACCCGCTGGCCTGAGTGTTCGCGAAATCACAGAGCGTCATCGTGCGGATCCAAAATGCGCTGGTTGCCATATGCGCATTGATCCCTACGGAATGGCGCTAGAGCGATTCGATGCGATCGGCCGACTGCGTCCTGCCAGCGAACTTAAGCCGGGAGATTCCATAGGAACTCTGAGCAATGGAACCAAGCTCGAAGATATCGAAGGACTGCGAAACTATTTCAATGGACCGCGTCGCGAAGATATTCTAAGAGCGCTCGCCCGTAAACTGACCGGCTATGCGCTCGGCCGCGCCGTGATGACTTCTGACCGTAAGCTTGTTGATGATGTGACCAAGATTATGGCTAGCGGTGGTCGCTGGTCAGATGCCCTAATCGCTATCGTTCGCAGCGAACAATTTCGTTATATTCGGCCAACAACAGAGATCGCCGCAAACCCCTAACGATCACCCCACCTAGGAGTAACCTGATGTTCTCGAAATCAGATAAATTGTCTCGACGCGCCTTGCTCCGTGGTCTTGGCGTATCGATGGCACTCCCTTGGCTTGAATCTCTTTCGTTCGCGTTGGGTGAGAAGACTCTGGCCACCGATCAACCTCCGACCCGTACGCTTGTTACCTTCACCGGAATGGGTTTCCACTCACAGCATTGGTGGGCCAAGGGGGAAGGCGCTGGCATGGAATTGGGGCCCTGCTTGAAACCGTTAGAAGCATGGAAAGAGCGACTCGTTTTTCTTCGAGGTCTCTGGAATGAACAAGCCAACAATGGCGTCATCCATTGTATGCAAACCGGTAATATGCTTAGCGGTGCTCCGATGTCCAAGACCGAAGTTCACACAGGTGTGAGCTTTGACCAACTAATGGCTCAGCGTCTCGGTGATCGTACAAAAATACCGTCGCTGGTTTTAGGATGTGAAGGCCCAATACCAGGTCTTCAGGATGGACATCCTTTGCTCTATAGCTCACATATTTCATGGAGCACTGCGGTTTCACCGACATGGACCGAGACACGACCGGCCCTTGCATTCGATCAACTGTTCCGCACCGATCGCAATCGTGGTGACCGACGTGTGGTCGATGCAGTGCTTGAAGACGCCCGCTCGTTGCGTCAACGTCTTTCGCTTTCGGATCGGCAGCGTTTCGAAGAATATCTCGGAAGCGTCCAAGAGATTGAGAGCCGTATCAAACGCGCCGACAAGCAGCGTGATGCCAACGGTTGGCAACCAACGCTGACCGCACCTGATCGCCCGCGGCCAGCCGATGGAATTCCCTCGGATATCCCCGAATACTGGAAGCTGATGAACGATATCGTGCTGCTCGCATTCCGTACCGACACAACCCGAATCGCGACGCTCAAATATTGCAATGATGGTTCCGCCGAAACCCACACGCACTGCGGAGCCAAAGATCAGCATCATCAGATGGCTCATACCCAACCGGCAGAACTGATTCCTCTAAATCAATTCTTCACTTCTCAATTGGCTTATCTTTGTGAGCGCATGACGGAAGTGAAGGAAGGAGATCGAACGCTACTGGACAACACTTCCATCATGCATTGTTCGAGCATGTTGCATGGCAATCATGATTCAAGGCAGTTGCCGATTGTCTTGCTGGGCGGGGCGGGAGGCAAACTCCGAGGTGGCCGCGTGCTCGATTACCTCGACTCTCCCAATCGCCGCATGTGCAGTCTATTTCTCAGCCTCATGGAATGGGGCGGTTTAGAACTCGAACAATTCGGTGATTCTAATGAACGCCTCGTTGGTATTTAAGATTGCCTACATTTGGCTTACCCCTTTACGAACTTTGCATCAAACGTGAAGTAAAGGGCTATTTCTATCTAACCCATCGTAAGCATGGTGCATAGCGAACTCGTTTTGTGAATCCGCTGGAGTTATCGCCCTCTGGTAGTGTCACCCGTGGCGACCGACTTTTATCTTTACATCCATATTCAATTGTCACGCTCACCATTTGACGAGTCTGAAGAACGGATCGCTTCGATGGTTTCTCGCGACTTCTCTCTTCTTCTATTATTGAAAGCAGAAATAACGAGCAGTCCGATCACAAACGATAACGATATCGGAAGGACGATTCCCCGCTTGCCGATGGTCATAAGCCACACGCCACCGATAAGCCCATAAATGAAAGCTATCAGTAAGACTATCGCAATAAATTCAAGGCTACCGCAGTTCGGAAACGCGTATCGAACCATTTTCGTATTGCGAAAAAGGCGCGAAACAAAAAAAAGTGAAAGGGGTAAGGCGACCATCCAAGCCAATGACCAAAAGTGCCAACGCAAAATACCTGCGGTATCCGTTGCATCTCGACGTACCCCGAGAAATTGCCCCGCTTGATCCATCGGATATTCGAGCAGCAGCAACACGGCGATAATGGCTAGACACCCGAAACCGCGTGCACGATTCTGCTCTCCGGACGACTCAGTTGTATCTGACGAATTCATCACGACTATCTGGCTAAACTTTGTGAAAACTGGACGAAAAGCTGTGTAGTTAGATCACAGAATCCTCAGTAATTCAACTCAGATCGAATTCACTTTTAGAAACACAACTGAGAATCGATCAGTTACATTCCCATCCATACCTCACGAACCTATCTCCCAGGGTTCGGCCGAATCGACGTATTCAAATAATTATCAGTCACTTTGACGAACCAACATGCATTAGGCTAGCCAAATACAAACGACAATTTCACGACGAATATTTTATTTTTCAACGGGACACGAGCCTTCAACTCACATCATAACAGCAACGATTTGCCAAGCGAAATAACTGTAGCGTCACTGCATTAACTGCTTTTAACAGAACTTCGTTCCTACTCTCTGCCGCGTTTGCCTGCGCGGTAGTCGCCCCTCTGACGACCGACGAGAGAATTACAATTCGATTTACGGATCGGCAAAGAAGGCTCTGACCACGCGACAGGAGCAATTGAATAAGTAACAGAAGCATAAAGTAACACTTGACGAAGTTTTGACCAGAGATATTACCTCGGCACTCGCAAGGCGAGCGTCGAGGCACCGGCCCATCACTGAATGAATGAGTGGACCGGGCGGGATTCGAACCAGCTAAACCATGTACTCCAAATCGGCAGTCAAGTGTGTTTCAAAACGATCGACGAAGTAGTGTGTCAGAGAATTTACGGCGCTCTATCCAGGCTGAGCTACAGCGCAGTGGTTTCCATCATAGTTGCGCCGATGGGATTCGAACCCATGACCTCCGGCTCCTTAAGCATGTACTCCAACTCGGCAGTCGATTGTCATCTCTTCATAGGGCTTTCCTCATTCAGGATAAGGAATTCGCATTCTTCAGGACGGTCGTGCATTTCTGCTGTATCGCCTATGTTGTCAATCCGGCACACGCGCACTCCCAGAACGCTCATAACCTATTCCAACAAGTGATCGCGGAAGGAATCGAACCTTCGATTTCCTGCGTGTCATGCAGGTGTCTTAGCCACTGGACCACGCGATCTTTATAAGGTTTCAGATCAAAACAATGCAGCTTGAAACATGATATCTAGAGCTTGTGCAGTAGCGGGTCCAGGAGTCTTACCTGGCAGTCCGAGCTTTTACCGCTCAGACGGGCA